>Ga0335075_10011018_pt1 | contig 13686 bp, 12 predicted proteins | sample Lox_Sample_24_FD_206723 | JGI IMG/M metagenome (GOLD analysis project Ga0335075, IMG submission 206723) | Soil microbial communities from Loxahatchee National Wildlife Refuge, Florida, United States - Lox_Sample_2.4 | ecosystem: Environmental > Terrestrial > Soil > Wetlands | place: USA...
GAACTCCGATGAAGTCGCTTAATGGATAATTATGCTTGCAGTGTGGACAGCACCGCGTTCGATGTGAGGGAGTTGGAGGCAGCGAGAGGCAGCAGTTCGCAAGGTCTGGAGGGGGCGGTAGGCAGCAGTAAGCAAGGTCTGGAGGTAGCGCAATATTCTTACATGGAAACGACTCTCATACAAACTCCATTTCCGTTTCCAGGCTGAGCAATACAGGGATGTAACGTGAGCAATGAGTAAGCAGCCTGAGCTGTGGCTGAGCCAGCCTGAGCTGGACGTGAGCAAGCGTGAGCAAACCTGCATGCCGCCTGAGCGGAGTATGATCTTGACCCTGAGCACAGTGTGGGTTGTGCTAGCTCATGAATCAGCCACCATATTGAGTGGTGCCAATTCCAGGTCCCGATTTTGGGACCCTTGCCTCGGCTACACTCGCTCTTCAGCTCAGCATTTCAAGCCTGCTGAGCTGTAGGAACACAGGCTCTTTCACACTCACCAGGAATAGGACTCGTGCAACGACCAGTGATTCAGTTGTGAAGTACGCCTGAAGTACTACAGAAGTAGCCACAATTCCACGGTGCTGCGGCCTATAGAAGAGCGAACGGACCCGATTGGACGCCAAAGGCATCATGGAGGCACAAGAGGGGGCGAGAGGAGCCATAATTAGGTGGAGATCCGTCAGATACGGCAGTTGGTGAGTCACGTGAACGGCATATTGAGTCAAGCAGAGGCCGCAGCAAGATGAAAGGCCGGCCGAGTTCCATGGCGCGCCTCGCTGATGGGGCCAGGGTGATGCCTTGGGCTCTAGTTAGGGGCAGTGAATGGGATGGTTGGACATTCACACCCAACGCGCTAAGCCGTCGACGTGGACCAGAGTGATTGCGTGGGCCGTGTTATGCGAGCATCCCTGTGCAGCGTCCATGGTCGGAGGCTGATACCGGCTGACCGAAGGGACAGACCTCGGAGTAGGCAGCCCTGCACGAGGTGTGACAAGTGCATATGACGTAGGCTCGTGAAGGTTGGAGAGAGCAGACGTTGTGGTGCTCATAGATTTCTCCTCCCAAGGTGCCTGCATCTCCGTCAGAAGAGCAGAGAGGACAAAATATTCTGTGACACACCCTTTTGCCGCTATCTATCCAGCTCCTGCCTGCCATCCAGCTCCCGCCATCCAGCTCCTGTCTACTATCTAGCGCCTGTCCGCTCTCTACCTCTTGCCCGCTATCGCTGTGCTTGGGCTTCTCCTTCTCTTCCCGCTTGATTGTGCTTGTGGAGGTGGCGCGCGTGATGGAGTAGGTAGGCTCATTAGAGGTAGGCTCATCAGAGGTAGGCTCGTCGGGGAAGGTAAGCTCGTCGGAGAAGGTCGTGCTAGTGCTTCTCGCCGTCGAGGCAGGTGCCATCAAGGAGGGCTCTAGGTTCTTGCCATCAAGGCGGGTTCTCGGTCGTGCCATCACGGGGTGTGCCATCAAGGCGTGTGGTATCAAGGTGTGTGCCATCAAGGCAGGTGCCGTCAAGGCGAGTTCGGGATCTTGCCATCAAGGCGAAGGCGTGTGTGGGTGCAGGTGCGGGTGCGGATTCTTGAAGCAGGTCAAAGGCGCATCAACCTCGCTTCGGGTCCAGATTCTGTTCATGGCCGTTGCGGCCGGCAGAGTAGTCACGGGAGCTCGTGGTTCTAGGTCTGTCGGTGCCTCACGGGCAGGTGTTGGTACCGTGTGGATTCACTCCGTGCCTAGCAGGGTCAGATCTACGTTCGCTCCATGCCCTGCAGCCTGCAGGTAGGCCAGGTCTGGATTCACTTCATGCTCTGCAGGCAGATCAGGTCTGGGTTCGCTCTGTGCCTTGCAGGCAGGTCTGGTGAGTCGGTCGGTCGGTGGAGGGCATACGATGCCGGCGTCGGGTCGGGCTCACTACAGGTGGAGTAGCGGTACTCCAGAGGTAATAGTAAACTCTAGAGGAGGTAGCAAGCTTTGGAATAGCAAGCTCTATGGGTGGTCAGCTCTAGCTGGTGATGGCGTAGCCAGGTTTGTTGGGGTAGCACGGGGCAAATGCACAACGATGTGTTCCGGAAAGTGGCGAGTTTAACATAGAAACTCTCTACGGGATGCTCGTTTTGGACGGCTATTGACCACAGCAAACCAAAACCGGGGAAGAAGGAAAAGAAAAAATTTCAACTTTAAAATCGCTCCCTCCTCCACAACCACATAGCTCCCCCCATCGTAACCCCCATCAACCCTACTGTAACGACCACGTAAATCCAGAACTCTCTAACAACGACCGCGTGCCACATCCCTCCACCTCCCGCCTCACTCCACTGCACCAGTCCCCCGGATCCTAAAACCGTAGCCACCAAACTCGCCGGCAGATAAAGCGTAGAAATCAACGCTAGCGCCTTTAGAATCTTGGAATCTTCGCGCCCCTGCTGCGCAACGGCAGAGAGGGTGGCGGATTCTTCGCGTGTCTGTGATAATAAGCTTCTGCATAGCGAGAGAGTGGAGTTGGTGGCGAGGGAGGTGACATGGTGGCCGCGATGGTGAGTGGACGTTAAGAGGGCCGTTAGCTGTTTGAATGAAACGTCAGAGAAAAATGGATACTATTTCTAGGGGTATGGGAGAGGTAAATTACAAGGGATGATGTGCCCTCGCTGCGGAGGATTATGGATTTTATGCTTCGTCGGCAAGAATCGATGATGGTAAGGTAGGAGAATATGTCCGCGTTTAGAGTTTCGTGGTTATGGGTGTGAAGGTGAGAGGAAAGGAGAGAGGAGTGTAAGGAGAGACCCTGCGAGAGGGAGAGGCATTGATCAAGGACTATGGAGGTACGGAGGAGTTTTTGGCGGAGGAGCTGGAGGCGCTGGAGGTCGGAGAGTGTGACGAGATTGGAGTTGGGGTTGTCAGAAAGGCGGGAGAAGCACGATTTTTCGTCCTGTGGTCTTGAGTATTTAGTATTTTGTGACTTGAGAGTTTTTGTTTGAACGGACATGGCAGTGGTGGGAGTTACGTACAAGCTCGGTGAGTTGCGCGTCTAGGTGTTCAAGGTAGTCAGTCCAATTGCGGGCTGTGGATAGGAGGATGAGAGTGTGCAATTGCATTGGATTCTGGGTGTAAGTGCCACCACTCTTAAGTTTCTCTTCCAGACACACGCGTGTGTCTGCGGCCAGCTGCATCAGGATCCATGCGGATCTCCCAGAGGACAAATATGATTTTTGGTAGAGTCCTGTTTGACGCAGAGACCATGGGTCACCCCTATTGCGGCCATTTTTGGCCATGTAGTGGAGGTTGTAGCATATTTCTGCTTTAGGATTTAGTTTTGTTCGATAGAAATCACGTCGGGTATATTTCAACTTGCCATAATAGTAGCCATCTGTGGCACTCGGGGAGAAGTGATTGTGAAATACTGCGCGGACGTGATGGTGTTCTTGGATTTTCAGGCCAAATGCATGAACCAGATCCAGGAATGGCGCAAAGACGCAGTGTGAGGCAAGGATTGTTTGGAGTCCGCGCTGGGAGATGCGGAAACGGCCCCATGTGAACTCCTGCGGGATGAAGCTGGTGATAGGCGAATGCGTTAGTACGGACGACGAAAGACATCTACCATATCATCACGCACTAGAGACATTGCCCGGTATTGCACAGATTGATCTGATACGGGCATATATTATTAGCCAGTGTGTTCGTGATGAGGCTGCTGTACTGGCATGGCGCCGCTGAAACAACTAACATCAATCTGCTGAATGAGTGAATCAATGTCCTCGATCACGCGGTGCTCGAAATCTAAGTGCCGTAAGCTGTCAGGTTCCCTCCTCGATGTAGACTCGAAAATGGAGTTTCACCTTCGTGTAGCAGGCGTACTACCTCAAGCTGCTCCTGTCCTGATACGAAAAGGTGTGGGGAACTCTCCGTTAGGCGGCGCAGGTAGCCTTTGGGGTCCTCGCTGATTGGTACCATACAGTCGGCGTTGATGGGGTAAGAATCGCATATCTCATTTGGCATCTTGATAAGTTGATAAGTGTAACAACGATGAATCGTTTCCGTAGGCAGCGACCTGCTTTCTTTCGACTTCGACTTCTTTGCCGGGTTGAAAGCCATATTTTAAAGCCTAACAAAGACTCAGCCACTTCCTTTGGAAAAGGTGGCTTACCTACCTCTCCTCGACGGAGTTGGCCGTCTGTTGGGCAGTGGCTATGATTGGGACGCAAGCCAATGGGAATGTGCCACATTACTGTACGGGTTTCGGCTGCTCCGTAGTGATATGCAGATGGGCCAAATCGTTGAAGTCGACAATTGCTCTGGCTCTCCTCAGCGATCGCCTCACCCTCCACCTCAGGATTACCTAGTGAGAGAATGGACATCAAAGAGAGCCAAGTCGTAAGGAATCGCTATATCGAAAGGGCACACCTTGTTCAACTGCTTCAGGACCTATTTGGGACAAACTGGCATTGTGAGGTACGTTGTCCCTCTCCGCTGTCTTTCTTCAATGGCTAATTGGATTTGTAGGATCACCCCGAACATTACGCCATTGAGGTTCCTCGTCAATTGACACCTGTTCGCAACCTTCAAGGCACCTGTGTACGCCATTACATGCTCACAGCGAGTAGGAGGAAATCAACGGTCTTCAGAGGGCATCAGCCGCCTCTCCATAGAAACCATAAAATACCGAATGATTATCGGAGTGAAAGCAGTCCCTCGCGACAAAACGAGCATCGGAGTTTCCTCTCGCTGATTGCTTACATTAGACCGTGATGGAAAACCTAAAAGATTTGATCCTAGATAAGGGGCGCAAGAATATTGAACCCAGATGGTTCATGCCTCACCAAGCCCTCCACGACCTCATGACTAAAGATGTTGTAGAAAAAGCAATTCGTGACACCGAGATCGAGCACTACCAGATCAGCGACCTGACCCAAGCAGTTCTGAATGGTTCACAGAAGATCTTTGCCATCCTCGCTCTCATTGGCAAACCAGAGTGTATCCTTAAATTCATCGAGGAGGACAATTTCCAACACTCCCACCTTGACCACCGGCTCCCACTTCCGCTTGAGAGACTCCAGAGGTTACTGCCGAACTCGAATGCGGCAAAACAGTTTTATGAAAAACAGTGGGAATTCACTGCTCCCGTCTTCACTTGGAGCGTGCTGCCTAGGGTTCTGGAGAGGGAAGTCATACTGCCTTATATAGGCAGGGATATTGAAATGGGAAGCGGAGGTTTTGGCGATGTTCACCTGGTAGAAATCGAGCCTTCCCATCAGATATTTTGGCAAGGATCACAACAGAATGTATGTTTGCCACTCCGCTATCTTTTCATCAAGCTAACCCCTAATGTAGGATATTCTTAAGCTTGTCAGGAAGGAATTTCGGCCCACATCAACCTTCGAAGCTGATTACGAAACAGAGCTGCGCAACCTCTCAATGTTGAAGCTACTGAAGCATCCTAATATTGTCGAACCACTAGGATTCTACACGTATCGAGACAGGCACAACCTCCTCTTCCCGCTCGCCCGCGATGGGACTCTCACCAAGCTGTTGGAGGGAAACCGTCCACCACAGTTCCAGTCAGATGAAAGTCTCATTTTTGCTCTCGTCGGGCTGAGTTCTGCTCTCTGCGCCGTGCATGAATTTGACGCCGAATATCTTAAAGCAATTGGTTGTCATCATGACTTGAAGCCTTCGAATATACTAATTGATGGACTGAAGTTTATCCTCGCGGACTTTGGCCTTTCCAGGTTCAAGGAAACATCTCAGACCTCTGACACAATATTCAAATGCGGACGAGGAGATTTCATAGCTCCAGAGTGTGAGGATCTCAGTGGCAGCTCTGGACGAAAGATCATCCGCCGCTCGAGTGACGTCTGGTCTTTCGGTTGTATTATACTGGAGTTGTTGACCTACATGTTGCAGGGTGCTGATGGCGTGAAAGACTTCCGAAAAAGAAGAGCTTTCACAGTGGGGAATACGACGTTCTATCGTTTTCACCATGGTCCAGGCAATCAAAACAAGGTTGTGGTAGAATGGATGGCGGATTTTGAAAAGTCGTGCAACGTAGCCCTACGCTTGCTCGTCCACTTGACACAGCAGATGCTTTCCCTGACGCCAGAGAATCGCCCGAAAATGAAGGAAGTGGAAGTGAAATTACGCTTCGTGGCGACGCGTGTAATCGTTCAGCCGATCAACAAGATGTACGAGGCCATCTGCGAGAAAAGTCAATCCGTCCAAGCCTCAATCGAGCGTGCCAGATTTGGAAGCTGGGTATGGGTAACTGGAGGGCCTGAGCTAGCAGACACTTGCAACGGCCAAGCTAGTTACTTGAGAGGAATATCCTACTCCAAATTCGAGTCCATATTGACGCGCCTCCGCGAACTTAGAGACAGCTTGGAGGCAATCAGAGATGAGTGCCAGAATGTACGGAACCGACCATTCACGCCGCTACAGCGCCTAAACGACATTCTCCTTGACATGCTCCCGAAAGAGTTACAAGAGCTAGCGTTGGCTCAAGTGGAGTTTGACATACTTGGAAAAGAGAATCTAGACGTTCTAAGCAATGAGAAGGAGATTCCGGACGTCGAGTCTCCAATCCATCGAATCGGTGCATTGGCAGTTATCAGGCGCATGAACGAACTTGTCACGAAACGATCAACCACCAGCCATTCTAAGCTCCAGGTTGACCCGCCTATACTAGGCGAAAGCCTGGGAAAGTTTTACCAGGGTGAAATCGAGACGTCCGGGAGTCACGATCGTCGCAAAGTGCTGGTAGAACGCAGGAGCTATAGTGTCCATTGTTCGGATGACATGATAGCCAACGAGCTCTTCACACGGCTGGAATCCCTCGCGGAACTCCTCAATTCCGCAGAACAGCGCAAAAACTTGCATGTGTTACATTGCTCTGGCTTCTACCATGACCCAAAACAATATGCTTACGGCCTCATCTACGATTTCCCGCAACCTCCTATCGAAAGCGAAGACGAACTATGTGTTACGACCCTTCAGACACTAATAAAGAGCGATACAGGAGCCATGCATTTGCCAGTCCTCGGAGACAGATTCCAACTCGCACACAATTTGGCCGAGTCGGTGCTCGAGTTCCACAAGGTCGCTTGGTTGCAGAAGGGCATATCATCGTTCAACATTGTTATTTTCCACTCAGGAAAAGAACTGAATACACCGGTTGATAGGATGTATTTCATGGGATTTCTGAACAGCAGACAGAACGAAGAGTTCGCCTTCACCGAGGGCCCTGGGAATGATCCGGAGCATGAAGATTTTCAGCATCCGGAATATTCGGAAGGGCGGTTAAGATTTAAGCCTGAGTTTGATTATTACAGTCTTGGGATTGTGCTGCTTGAACTAGGGATGTGGAGACCATTGAGTGTACTAACCAAAGGTTGGGACGATAAATCCCGTGAATTCACGAATAAGTTGCTGGAGAAGAGAGTTCCGCGTCTAGGGCCAAGTATGGGAACCATATATCAGGATGTGGTCAGGGTTTGCTTGAGTGGAGACTTTCAGATCGGTGTTGGGGGAAGTGAAAATGATATTTATCTGAGCTTCAAGAGGCTTGTGGTTGACCGTCTTGCAGTTTGTGCGGCGAACGTATGATGGTCTGTTTTCAAATTTCCTTTTCAGGTACTTGAAGAACGAGCAGCTTGATAGGCCGCCGTGGACGGCCCAATTCGCAAAATCTTGCCGTGTTAGCGCCTCTGTTTGAGCTCCATTAAATCTCAGCTACTCCGTGCTTGATATCTACTGGTGTATCTGCGTGCCTGGAGCCCTATGCCACCCGTGGCATCCACCTGCCGCATACGCCCGTCGCATATGTCCTCCCCGCTACCCAGCTCCCAATATCAATCCAGCTCCTGCCCGCCATCCAGTACCTACCTACTATCCAGCTCCTGCCATCCAGCTCCTGTCTACTATCTAGCGCCTGCCCGCTATCGCTGTGCCCGGGCTTCTCCTTCTCACCCTGCTTTGATTGTACTTGTGGAGGTGGAGCGCGTGGAGGAGGTAGGCTCGTCAGAGGTCGGCTTGTCAGAAGTAGGTTCGCCGGGGAAGGTAAGCTTGTCAGAGAAGGTCGTGCTAGTGCTTCTTGCCGTCGAGGCTGGTGCCGTCAAGGAGGGTTTTGGATTCTTGCCATCAAGGCGGGTGCAGGTTCTTGAAGCAGGTCAAAGGTGCATCAACCTCGCTTTGGGTCCAGATTCTGCAGGTCTGGATTCGCTCTGTGTCTAGCAAGGTCAGATCTGGGCTCACTCCATGCCCTGAGTTAGATCTGGGCTCGCTCCATACCTTGCAGGCGGGTCCGATCTGGGTTCGCTCCATGCCCTGCAGGCAGACCAGGTCTAGGTTCGCTTCATGTTCTGCAGGCAGATCAGGTCTGGGTTCGCGCCGTGACTGGCAGGTAGGTCTGGTCAGTCGGTCGGTCTGGTGGCAGCACGATGCCGGCGTCGGGTCGAGCTCAATACAGGTGTAGTAACGGTAGTTGGTCGGTCGCAGGCATATGGCACAGTCAGTTGCCGGGCCTCTCAGATTCTCCGAGCTCTGGAGGCCTTGAAGCAGGTTTGTTTGACGAATGTTGGCGTTGCTTCAGGTCGGGGTTCTGTGCACGATCTTGGCTATCATGGCCGGTCGAGCCCTCGCGGAGCTCTGTAGGTTGTGAAGGGAGAGATCTGGCGGCGGCAGCAAGATTTGAAGGCAGCAGCAAGCTCTGGAGGCGGTAGCGAGCTTTGGAGGTGGCAGCAAGCTCTAGAGGAGGTAGCACGCTTTGGGAATGTAAAAGGGAGTGTACCGCCAGAGTTTACGGAGTGGCAGTGCGTTAGACAGTGTAAAAAAGACTGTAACGAGTAAGAGAATTTAAGTTGAAGGGCAGGCTCTTTTGCGTGCGCCAATCTCTTGTTATTATTACTTTCTACGGAGTACGGAGTAACATTTGCCCGAGCAGATGGTGGCCTCGCAATGATGGTCTAACCATCTACCCATCTGGAGAGTTACGAACCGTGAATCGAAAGTAGCGTCACAATAACCCTCCCAGGGCCTCTCTTATTCGAACTACCTAATTTGCGAACATCGCCAATCTAAAACCATGGCAGAGACCTCTCAGTCTGAAGAAGCTAATGCCCTCCGAGTTGTCCTACCTGCCTACACAAACCGTACCTCCACACACACCACACACTCGCCATTCCCTGAGAAACTAGCCCCAGCCAGTCTTCCCTGGAACCTCCTAACTTTCCTCTCCATTGCTCAGTCTCTGAAAATCGACTTCCTTCCCATCACTTGGGCTCCTGCATTGATGCCCGTGGATCACGGAGGCACGTCCGAAATCCGCCAATCGCTCGTAAATGTGGAGACGGCATTCGTGTACAAGCGGTTGATTCTGGGAAACGTGATGAACAAAGATGAGGAGGAGCGGGCGTTCCAGGCCTTGATTGCGGAGGTGACGATACTGGGCCAGGAGAGGTTAAGAACGAATAAGAATTTGGTCCAGCTTGAGGGGGTTTGTTGGGATGTTTATCGTTTGGAGGATAAAGTGTTGCCGGTTTTCGTGTTTGAGAAGGCGGAGATGGGGAACTTAGTGTCTTTTATGAAGGCGGAGGGAAAGCATTTGGGATTTGGAGAGAGGGTGGAGTTGTGTGTGGATGTTGGGACGGGGATTCGCTTGATGCATTCTTATTGTGAGCCTTCCCAATCCAGAGAAAATTTTTGTTTGGATTCTGACGCAAGTGATATTGCAAGCGATTGCACACGGAGACATCAAGCCCCATAACGTTCTGATCTTCAAAGACGGCGAAGCGACTGCAGATGGTGGCAGTAGAGGAGGATACACGGCCAAAGTCACCGACTTCGGCTATTCTGTCATGTTCCGCCACCCTGACTCGCTGATACGCATGCCCAAAACTCCGTTCTGGGTGGCGCCTGAATGGCGTCGTCGGTATTCGACCGACTTTGCAGGCGCGAAGAAGATGGACGCTTATTCCTTCGGACTCTTATGCTTGTGGCTTTTGTTGTATGCTGGAAAATGTGATATAGATAAGTTTTATGAGGAATTGAGTGTGGAGGAGGAATTGAGTGTGGAGGAGGAATTGAGTTTGGAGGAGGATAAATCGACGATTGCGAGGAGGAAGGTTGATGAGGCAATTGGGATTGAAGAGGAGGTGAAGGAACGGTTGAGGCTCTTTTTTGAAAACACGTTAGTAAAGAAGGATAGGGAGGGTGATTTTGGAGTGTTGCTTAGGATTTTGGCGCAACATAGGTAAGGAAATATAGAGAACGGTTTTGAGAGAGGATACTGATGCGTCGACACTTCAGAACTGAGACCGATGAGTTGATTCCGACTATGGAGAGTGTGCGTATATCATCGCCGGAGGGATTTCAGGTAAAGAGACACCCGTGGCCCAGCACATCATTATTACAATTCACGCTGATTAACTTTTACAGCTTACGACGTCTGTAGCCCAGCTGACTTTAAAGTGCGTTCACATATTGCATCATGTCTGAGCGAATCCATCGCTCAATCTTCACCGGCCGACGCACAGAATTCTATCATTCAACTTGCGATTTGTTACACACTCGGTTTCGGCGTCCCCAGAGACAAAGAAAAGGCTAGCAATTTGATGAGACAAATCAACAAACAGCCCGAAGACCTCCAAGCCATTGTTGACTATGTAAATGAGCACGGCGGCGACGTCATCTTCCACGATGGCAAATACAAGGACCTTACCGGTCAAGGCTTTGTTCCTCGAATTGATTATGGACAGTACTACCGCGAACGACAGCAACTCGAAAATGTCGAGCGGATATATAAACGAGAAATATATGACTTGTCCGCCACGTTGGGAGTGGATCATAGCTTCATTGAATCACTCAAGGGCCAATTATCCGCCATCTATGTCGAACAGGGCCGCTGGGACGAAGCCGAGACACTCCGCTCGCAAATCTTAGAAACCAACATGAGACTCCTCGGTCCCGACGCTGCCGGGACTCAATTCAGCAAAGCTGCCCTAGCAGAAGTGAGCAGAAAACTGGGGAAATGGACCAGGGCCGAAACCTTACTGCGCGAGGCCATGGAAGCTCGAACACGCACCCTCGGACCCCACCACCCACACAGTTTATCTGCGATGGTCGAACTCGCAGCCACCATCCGCAGACAAGGGCGGCATGACGAGGCGCGGCAGCTAGAAGAGCGAGTCGTGGAGATATCGACGCAGGTGTTTGGACCGGAACATGAATTCTCCCTTATTGCTATGGCGAATTTGGCATCCACATACCGGGAAGAAGGACAGTGGACCGAGGCGGAGAGGATCCAGGTTCAGGTTCTGGACGCAAGTAAAAAGGTACTGGGGGATAAACATCCAGATACTTTGACGGATATTGGGAATTTGGTCTCCACGTATGTGCGGTTGGGAAATTTTTTAAAGGCGGAGAAGCTGCAGACGGAGCTCTTAGAGATGAGGAAGAAAGAACTTGGTGATAAACATCCGGATACGTTGGACAGTAAGTCCGGACTGAGTTTTATTTATCGGAGTCAAGGTCGGTTGAGCGAGGCGAATAAGTTGGATTTCGAAGTTCTTGATGACAGCGTCGAAGTTCTTGGACCGGATCATCCGGACACGCTGTGTTGTATGGGGAATGTGGCAGAGGCATTGTGGGAGGAGGGCGAGTGGGAGGAGGCTGAGATGCTAGAACGACAAGTCGCCGATCGATCCCTTAGGTTATTCGGCCCAGATCATCCAGATACACTAATTAGTCAAGGAAACTTGGCGGTTACGTACAGGAACCTGGGAAAATGGAAGGAGGCTGAGGCACTGGAGTTCAAAGTCCTTGAAGGCAGACGAAAATTGTTAGGGGAGAATCACCAGGATACGCTGACGAGTAAGGAAAACTTGGCTATTACGTGGAAGAATCTCGGACGGTATTCTGAGGCGGAGGAGCTGGAGAGGAGCGTGTTGCAAGTGAAAAAACAAACCATGGGAGAGAACCATGTACAGACGGTCCAGAGTTGTACGAATCTGGTAGCTATGCTCGTGGACCAGGAGCGGTGGACCGAGGCCGTCGAACTGGCCGAACCGGCGCTGAAAAGAGCAAGGATGATGTTGGGTGAGGAACATTCGATAACTCTCTCGTGCATGCGGAGTTTGACATTAGCGTATCTCTATTGTGATCGCACCTCTGAAGCCGAACCCCTAGCCCAACTCACCCTTGAAACAAGCAAAAGCCTGCATGGGCTCGAACATTCGGATACGATCCTCGCCAAACGCAACCTCTCTCTCGTCCTTGCAACCACAGAGACGAGGCTGCCTGAGGCGGCGATGATGCAGAAAGAGGTGCTGGAGGAGTGCAGGAGGGTGTTTGGGGAAAGCAACGTGGAGACTTTGAGGTGCATGAGGAATTTGGTAATGATGAAGGAGAATACCGGGTTGTACGATGAAGGTGAGGAGGAAGAGAGAATTGGAGAGAAGGCTATGGAACCTCTCTGACTTAAAAAATCCCTTCCTCCCCGAGGGAGTGAGAGAATGGAGGGCAAGACTTCGAAATTCATTTGCATGACCTGATGAATTATGCATATGGTGGACAATAGCATGGAGCTTGGTGAGAACAAAAATTGGTTCCAACTTTGTGATAGTATTTGTGGTAGACATAAAAGCGGCCGGCATACTCTGAAACAAGAAAAGCGCAACTCTGGCAAGACAGGTGCATCACGACGCTTAAGATGCGATTCATGAGACATCAACATTTTGTCAACAGCAAAAGAAATGACCTGTTTTGGTCGACAGGGGTTGAAAATCCCGTCGAGCCATAGAGGTCCCAAAACTGGGTCCCCCGAGATGGGGTCGCGTAAACTTGACAACATTAGCTCAGAGGGGCCACACCAGCAAGACATGACTATTGATAACTAGGGTCCCAAAAATGGGACCGTGAGCGAGACTGAGCGGACCATGAGCAACACTGAGCAGGACTGAGCAGAGCTTGAGTAGTGGCGGTGCGAGACTCAACCGAGTTGCACCGAGTTGAGCCGAGGTTGAGCCGGGTGTATTTTTACTGCTTCAACACGCCAAGACCAACTAACCTAGTTCGGCGTAATGAGAGAGTAGATTTAACTCGAAAATAGCAGCAAGTTTTAGAAGTGGTGTAGAGGTCTGGAGGCTTGGAAACAGGAATGACGGGAGGGTCGCTGCAGGCGTGGCGGCATGGAGGAGTGGAGGGGGGGAGGAGGGGAGGCTGGAGGTCTGGAGGCTCGCTGTAAGCATGCCAACATGGGAGCTCTGGAGGTCTGAGGTATGGAGGCCCGGAAGGTCGCTGAAGGAAGCTACAGAACAATCATCATTGAAGCAAATCAAATTACTCTCAAATCTCGTTCCATTTGACCGAAACTATCATTTGATCGTTGCGGGCACTGTGACAAGCGTGTGGTGGCCGCGTAGTTGATGTGAGAAAGGTGATATCGCTGATCCTTGGGATAAACAGCTAAAGGGGTTCGAGAGATGGGACCCTGGGGCCTGGGATTATTGAAGGCGTGCTGCACAAACATCTTCAATGTCGTCCATTTCTACACTGCTTCAAAGCGTTACAGAAATTGGATTTTACAGAGAGATTCCGCCTCGAAGACGCGTTTTAAACGTGTCGAAGTGGCTACATAACAATCGACAAGCGAGTTTACATGTTTTTCAAGTTGTTCCTCTGCCACTGGTATGGGAAAGCCACAGCACAGCTA
>Ga0335075_10011019_pt1 | contig 13685 bp, 11 predicted proteins | sample Lox_Sample_24_FD_206723 | JGI IMG/M metagenome (GOLD analysis project Ga0335075, IMG submission 206723) | Soil microbial communities from Loxahatchee National Wildlife Refuge, Florida, United States - Lox_Sample_2.4 | ecosystem: Environmental > Terrestrial > Soil > Wetlands | place: USA...
CGCGGGCGGCGGTGATGACGCGCGGATTGGCCGAACTCGGGCGGCTGATCGTGGCACTGGGCGGCAGATTGGAAACCGGCTTCGGCCTCTCCGGACTGGGCGATCTCGTGCTCACCTGCACCGGCCGGGCGAGCCGCAATTTCCGTTTTGGCCTCGGCCTCGGCCGCGGCGAGGCGCCGGCGTGGATCCTGGCTCAGCTCGAAGGCGTGGCGGAGGGCGTGAGCACGGCCCCGGCGCTGGCGGCGCGTGCGCGGAGCGCGGATTGCGAGTTGCCGATTGCCGCGCTCGTCGCCGATCTGCTTGCCGGCACGACCACCCTTCCCGTCGCCATGGAGGCGCTGCTCTCCCGCCCACGGAAGGACGAGTAGCCGGCACCGACCGACCGCCCCAATCGCTTACCGCCCGAGTTGCACCTCGGTCGTGTTCGCTCCGCACACCAGCACGGCGAGCCTTTCGTCCGCGCCCGGGCGGTAGCGGCCGGAGAGGAGCGCGGCAAATGCCGCCGCACCGCCCGGCTCGGTGGCGACCCGCAGCACATCCCAAAGGGCGCCCTGCGCGCGGCGAATATCGTCATCCGTCACCAGCATCACCTCGGGATCGATGAAGGCCCTGGCGATCGGGAACATCAACTGCCCGACCTGGCGAGGTGCGAGGCTGTCGACAGCGATGCCGCCCGCCGGCGCCTCGACCGGGCGTCCGGCGGCAAACGCGCGGGCAAGGGTCGGCGCACCGTCCGATTCCACGGCAACGACGCGAACTCCTCCCCGATACCAGGCGGCAATGCCGCCGATCAGGCCACCGCCGCCGACCGCCACCAGAAGCGTCTCGATGGCGGGCGCGTCCGCTTCCAGCTCGAGCCCGATGCTCCCCTGGCCGAGCAGCGTCTCGGCCTGGTCGAACGCATGCACCGCCAGGGCGCCGGTCTCGGCGATGCGCCGTTCGCTCGCCGCCAGGGCATCCGCGTAGCGTTCGCCTCCGACAACGAGTTCGGCGCCGTAGCCCCTGATCCGCGCGATCTTGCCGGCCGGCGTGGTGGCGGGAACGAAGATGGCCGCCGGCACGCCCAGTCTTTGAGCCGCGAAAGCCACCGCGGCACCGTGATTGCCACCCGATGCCGCAACGACCCCGGCCTTGGGAATCTGCCGGCCCAGCAGATTGGCGAAGGCGCCGCGGGCCTTGAACGAGCCCGTGTGCTGCAGCGCCTCGAGCTTGAACAGGATCGGCCCGCCCTGCACGCCAAAATCGGCGGAAGCTGCCTCGAGCACGGGGGTGCGGCGGATATAGGGGCGGATCAGTTTCTCGGTCGCCGCAATGTGCGGGCGGTCGATCAGGGCTTCCATTGGCATCGCTCCCCGGCGCCGGGTGCGGAAAACGGAAGGAAGTCTTTTTGCTTCTTTTTCTCCAGAAAAAGAAGGGGCTTCCTTTTCAACACGTCATCGGGGTTCATGACACTCTCTCGGCAAGATGGCGACACCACCCGGGACTGGAATTCAAACTGACACACTCCGGTCCTCGGGCTCGAATTGACGTTCCGACGATTCCGCCAGAGAATTGATCCTGGTCAATGCCGGCTCGCGCCGCACCTCGCAACCACCCAGTCCCACCCGGCAGGTGCCGATGACACGTGAGGATTCAGCCGTGCGAGCGGGAAACGAAAACGTCGCCGACGGGCTGGAGCGCCGGTATGGGCGGCAACCGGTGGAGGATGCGCCGTCCGGCATGCGCTGGATTCCGGGCGGAACGTTCCTGATGGGTTGCGAGAGCGTCTACCGCGAGGAGGGCCCGCTGCACCATGTCGCGGTGAGCGGGTTCTGGATCGACGAGTGTGCCGTCACCAATGCCGCGTTCGAGACATTCATCGCCGCGACCGGCTATGTCACGCTGGCCGGACGCGCTCCGGATCCGGCGCTTTATCCGGACGCCGATCCGAACCTCCTTAAAGCCGGCGGCGCCGTTTTCCATATGCCGAGCGGCCCGGCGCGGCTTTCCGATCTCCGCAGCCGCTGGAGCTATGTGCCGGGTGCGGATTGGCGCCACCCGGAAGGACCCGAAAGCACGATCGAGGGGCATGAGCGCGAGCCGGTCGTGCAGGTTGCGTTCGAGGACGCGGCTGCCTACGCCGCCTGGGCCGGAAAGGAGTTGCCGACAGAGGCGGAATGGGAATTCGCCGCGCGCGGCGGGCTCGACGGTGCGCTCTACTGCTGGGGCGAGGAGTTCAATCCCGACGGACAATGGATGGCCAACACCTGGCAGGGCGAGTTTCCCTGGCGCGACCGGGCGCTCGACGGTTTTGCCGGGCGGGCGCCGGTTGGTTCGTTCCCCGCCAACGGGTACGGGCTTCACGACATGGCGGGCAATGTCTGGGAATGGACCAGTGACTGGTATGCCGGCCGGCACCCCGCCGATTCAGGAAAGCCCTGCTGTGCGCCTGAAAATCCGCGCGGACCGCCGGAATCAGGAAGCTATGACCCGAGCCAGCCCGCGATCCGCATCCCGCGCAAGGTGATCAAGGGCGGCTCTTATCTGTGCGCGCCGAATTATTGCCGGCGCTATCGGCCGGCGGCGCGTTATCCACAGATGATCGACACCACGACGTGCCACATCGGCTTCCGCTGCATCGTGCGGGCGGGCGGGGACCCCCGGTGCGAAACAAAGAGGACACGATGAATCGGATCTCGCGACGCGCCACACTGGCCGGCCTGCTGGCAGCGACAACCGCGCCGACCGGGGCGGCGGAGGCAGCTTCGGCCGGCAAGGCGGCATTCACCTACGCGACACCGACGCCCTCGGGTGTCGCGATGCCGGATACATTGCAGACACGGTTCGGCGCGCTGCATTTCTTCGGCGGCTTCCCGGACCAGGCGAGCACGGGGAAGCTTTTCGACAATCTCGATTTCCAGCGGGCCGTGCAGGGTTATCTGCTCGGCCTGCCGGTGGCGAGCCAGGTGGCGAACCGCGCGGCCATCCTCCAGGTCGGACCGGCCAACCTGACCGTTCCGATCTGGGAACAGATGGTGGACGCCCGGACGGTCGAACTGACAGCCAACAACAACACGCCCTATACCTGGTTCTGGGTCGATCTCCGCAACGGGCCGCTGGTGGTCGAGGTGCCGCCGAAGGTGCTCGGGCTGGCCGACGACATGTGGTACCGCTGGGTCGGCGATCTCGGCGTCACCGGGCCGGATCGGGGCCAGGGCGGCAAATATCTGCTGCTGCCACCCGGCTACAAAGACGAGGTGCCGGAGGGGTATTTCGTTCTGCGGCCGGCAACGTACAGCGTGTGGGCCGGATGGCGAAGCTTTCTCGTCGATGGCGACCCCGGACCCGGCGTCGATCTGGTGAAGAGGCTGACGAAGATCTACCCGCTCGCCGAGGCCGCCAATCCGCCCACGCTTCATTTCGTCAACATGTCCGGCATGCCCTTCAACATGGTGCCGCCCGCGGACTTTCGATTCTGGGAGATGCTGAACGAGGTCGTGCAGGCCGAGCCGACCGGCACGGTCGATCCGACCACGCTCGGCTTCTGGGCATCGATCGGAATCGCCAAGGGAAAGACATTCGCCCCGGATGCCCGGATGAGATCGATATTGACCGAGGCCGCGGCAGTGGGCGACGCCACCGCCCGGGCGATCGTCTATCGCTGGCGAACGGCGGAGGGATACTATTACCCGAACAGCGCCTGGCGCCTCGGCTTCATCGGCGGCTATCAGTTCGCGGACGAGGGGGCGCGGATTCTCGACGCCTACTCCGGATTCTTCTTCTATGCGACGGGCGTCACCCCGGCGATGGACACCAGGATCGTCGGTGAAGGATCGCAGTACATGGCTGCCTTCGTCGATGCCAATGGCGAGCCCCTCGATGGCGGCAAGAACTACAGGCTGCACCTGCCGCGCGATATTCCCGTGAAGGATTTCTGGTCGGTCATTCTCTACAGCAACCAGACACGCTCCATGCTGCAGACCGACCAGCAATTCCCGAGCGTGAGCAGTCAGACCAAGGGCCTTTCGGTGAACGCGGACGGATCGGTGGACGTCTATTTCGGACCGAAAGCGCCCGCTGGAAAGGAGCACAACTGGGTGCAGACCGTGCCGGGCCAGACATGGAACACGCTTCTCAGGCTTTATGGGCCGCTTCAGCCATGGTTCGACAAGACCTGGCGTCCGGGCGAGATCGAGCCGCAGGCGTGAGAGGCCGGGCAGGTCGGTCGCGGGGTTCCTGTCTTGCCACGCGACGCGCCATGCCGGGAACAGGGCTGCACGAGGAAACCTCATCGGGCCATTTCCGACCGCCGCGGCACATCGCCGGGTATCAAGCGTGACGGTCGGCACACGAGCGGAGAAGGAAGGATGCGCGTGGCGTTCTTGAGAAGTCTGGTGCTGCCCGCCCTGCTCGGCGCACTTGCGCTGACGCACGCGCATGCCCAGCCGGCACCGACGCATGGCCCGCCGGCCAAGGGGCCGACGATCAACATGGGCCTCAGGTTCGGTCTCGAGCCGAAGGCGATGGCGATCCTCAAGGACGCGTGCGCACGGCTGAGCGCAGCGAAGACCTTGAGCTTCACGGCCATTGCCCAGTACGAAAGCCCGGCGCGCACCGGCCTGCCGCTCGCCTACCTGACCCTCTCCCAGGTCACACTGGAGCGGCCGAACAAGCTCAAGGTGATCACGCCCTATGACGGGCGGCCGTCGGAGTTCTATTACGATGGCCATACGGTCATGGCGTACGAGCCGAGCGCCGATCTGGTTGCCGTCGCGAAGGCGCCGCCGACCATCGACGAGATGCTCAAGGCCGCGTACGACGTCGCAGCAATCTATTTCCCCTTCACCGATCTTATCGTCTCCGATCCTTGCAAAGACCTCATCCCGGGGCTGAAGGTCGCATTCTATATGGGCCAGTCGCGTGTTGTCGGCGACACGGCGACAGACATTATCGTGCTGGCGAACGATACTGCGCAGGCGCAGATCTGGATTGGCGCGACCGACCACCTCCCGCGCATGGTGCGGGTCGTTTATTTCGACGAACCGGGCCAATATCGTCACCAGGTCGTGCTCGAGGATTGGTCGATCAATCCGCCACTGCCGGCCGACAGCTTTACTTCGGTGCAAGCAGCGAAAGCCCGGCGGATGCAGTTCGGTGCGCCGGAGGACAAGTTGCCGCAGGTCGGAGGGGGAACCAAGCCATGAGGATGCGAAGCGTCACGCGCGCCGGGCTCGGCCTGGCAACCGCAATGGCCGCCTCGTTGTCGGCGCAGCAGGCGGCGGCGTTCTTTCACGGCGGCGCCTGGAGTGGAGACCGCAGCAGTTGGAGCTATCACGGCTTTCGCGGCACCGCGTCGGGCGGCAATGGTTCGTGGAGCGCGAGCGGATACCGCGGGGGCAGTGCGTCAGGTGGTGGCGGCGCGTGGAGCGGAACCACCTATCGCGGCGGCACCGCATCGGGTGGCGAAGGCAACTGGCACGCCACGAGCGCCTATGGCGGCACCGCATCCGGTGGCGGCGGTACCTGGCACGCGACGGGGGCTTACGGGAACACCGCGTACGGCGGCTACGATCATTACGGGGGCAGCTATTACTACGGCTACCACCCGCCAACCGTTGTGAACAACTATAGCGCGGGCTGCTACAATTGCGGCGGCTGGAATGCCGGCGCCGCCTGGGCGGCCGGCGTGACCGGCGCTGTTGCCGGGGCGGCGGTCGGCGCGGCGGCGGCCAATGCCGCAAACGCCAATGCATATGCCGCCGGTGTGGTGGCGGGGGCCGCGGCGGCGAGGCCGGTTTACGTGATGAACGACATCTATCCGGCCCTGCCATCCGGATGCAGCTACAGCCCCTATTCGGGCGTGGCTTACTACCAATGCGCAGGAACCTGGTTCAGCCCGTATTACGGAGCCAACGGGATGTACTATCGGGTGGTGGCCCCGCCATGAGCGGAGTGGAACGCCTGACGGGATTCAACGCCACGGCGGCGCAAGCTGACCCCGCGGGCGGTGGCACGTGGCCACTCCGGACCCGGATCGCGATCGTCGCCAGACGACGCGCAGATCCGGCTTCGTCACCCGCTCGTAATGCTCCGGTCTTGCAACATCCGCCGACAGGGTCTACCGGTTCTCACGGGTGTCCTGCTCAACGTTGATTCGCCAGATGCCGGGGGGAACGCCTCCGCATCGTCGGGTGCGGAAAAGCCCAGCCCGACGTGCCGTCCGTATCGTCCAACAAAGGAGTGTTCAAGCAATGAGAAGCCGTCTCACGCACGCCGCCGCGTTGATCACGCTCGCGGCGCCGCTGGCGCTCGCCGCCTGCGGCGTTTCGCAGAGCGACTACGACGCGCTCAAGGCGCAGAATCAGCAGCTCACGCAACAGCTCGATGCTGCCAATGCGCAGATTGCCCGCCTGCAGGGAGCGATCAAATACACCGTCAACAGTGATCTCCTGTTCCCTTCGGGCGGCTGGCAGATGTCGGATAGCGGCAAACAGATCATTGCCCGGCTGGCGCAGAAGCTGGCCCCAACCCAGCAGAACCATCTTCTGGTGAACGGATACACCGACAATGAGCCGATCGGGCCGGCATTGATGGCGCAGGGCGTCACGTCGAACCAGATTCTGTCGGAGAAGCGCGCCGAGAATGTGATGCAGTTCCTGATCTCGCAAGGCGTGAACCCGAACCTCGTTTCGGCGCATGGGTACGGCGAAGCTGATCCCGTCGCCTCCAACGCGACACCCGAGGGACGCGCCAAGAACCGCCGCGTGGAACTGGAACTGGCCCCCGCCGGAAGCTGAGCCGGGCACGACCCTTCGAGCCGCTCGCGTCGGCGTGGCGCGGGCGGCTTCGCTTGCCCGGCTGCCTGCGCGGCGCCGGGGAGCCGACGGATTCGTGGATTCGGAGTAAATCCCTGGGGCAAATCCCCGGGGCAGATTCCCAAGGCGAATTCGGGAGCCTTGGATGACCTGGAAGGTTCCTCGAAGCCTGATTCCGAGCGGCAGGAGATCGTGCTAAAGGCGGGCTGAACGGAGCGCTCGCCAGTGACCTTGCCCATGCCGTTTTCCCGCCTGTCACTCGCGGTGCCGCCTGACCCGGGCGGCCGACCTGCCGGACAGGCTTGGCGCCCGCAGTCCATACCGGCCGGCTGATGCCCGAATCACCAACGCCCCTCCCGTCTGCCCGCGTCGAGCGACACCGCCGCGTCTCCGCCATCTGGATCATTCCGGCGGTGACACTGCTGATCGCGGTCTGGCTTGCCTGGAGCACGCTTTCCAAGCGCGGGCCGCTCATCACCATCACGTTCGAAAGTGCCGAGGGATTGACCGCCGGCCAGTCCCAGGTCCGCTACAAGGACATTCCGCTCGGCACGGTCGAAGCCATCAGGCTCGCTCCCGACTACAGCCATGTCATCGTCGCCGCGCGCATGACCCGGGATGCGACGCGGCTCCTGACCGACAAGGCCCGCTTCTGGGTGGTGAAGCCGCGCCTGTTCGCTGGAAATTTCTCAGGATTCGAGACGATTCTCTCCGGCTCCTATATCGCCATCCTGCCCTCGACCGAGCCCGGCAAGGAGATGCGGCAGTTCGCCGGTCTCGAAAACCCGCCGGTACTGCAAACCAATGTGCCGGGCCGAACCTTCCTTCTCGAGGCAGAGCGCGTGGGGTCGCTCAGTCCCGGATCGCCGATCTTCTATCGTGGCCTCGAAGTCGGCACGGTGCTCGGCTGGGACCTCGGCCACATGGCGCGAAGCGTCACGGTGCACGCTTTCGTGCGCGCCCCGTTCGATGATTTTGTGCACCAGGGCTCGCGATTCTGGAATGCCTCGGGCGTTTCGCTGACGCTCGGAGCCAGCGGCATCCAGTTGGATGTCGAATCGCTCAAGGCCGTGCTGCTTGGCGGGATCGCCTTCAACACCCCGCCCGAGGCCGAACGCACGCCGCTTGCCAAGGCGAACCAGAGATTTCCGCTCTACGCGAACCTCGACGCCGCGACCTCGTCGCAATACAGCCGACATGTCGAGGCTGTCGCCTACTTTCCTGGTGCCGTCTCCGGGCTTTCAGTGGGCGCGCCGGTGACGATCCTCGGTATTCGCATCGGTGAAGTCACCTCCGTCGATCTCCGCTACAGCCGGAAGAAGGACATGCTCGAGGTGCCGGTGCATTTCACCATCGAGCCGGGGCGGATCGCGCTTAGTGACCAGCTCGTGAAACGCGGGGCCCTCGAGAACGCACAAATCCTCGTCAATCATGGCATGCGCGCCGAGCTTACGACTGCGAATCTCCTCACCGGCCAGCAGCAGATCGCGCTGGTGTTCGACCGGAACGCGCCACCCGCCACCGTAACCGTCGAGGATGGCGCGCTTGTCATCCCGACCGCGCCTGGCGGCTTCAGCGGAATCACCCAGTCTGCCGCCGCCCTGCTCGACAAGATCAACCGCATGCCGTTCCAGGAGATCGGCGACAACCTGAACGCGACGCTCGCCGGCCTGGACAAGCTCGCCAACGGCGAGGCGCTCCGCGAGTCCCTCACCTCGCTGAGGGCCACCCTCGCCGAGGCCAAGGACGCCATCGGCAAGCTCGATCAGGGTGCCGGCCCGGCGCTCGCGGGCCTGCCCAGCATTGCGAACGATCTCAGATCCCTGCTCGCCCGGACCAGCACGCTGGTTACCTCGGTCGATACCAGCTATGGCGGCAATTCAAAATTCTATCGCGACCTCGACCGGCTCCTCCTGCAGACGAACGACCTCATGCAATCGCTCCGCGCACTGTCCGATCTTCTGACCCAACAGCCGAACGCGCTGATCCGCGGCCGCACGGCGTCTCCGCAACAATGAGCGCTCCGTCGCGCCGTTCGGTGCTCGCCTCGGCGGCTGCCAGCCTGCTGGCGGTCGCTCTGCTCGCTGCCTGCGCCGCCCCGAAGCCCACGCTCTTTTCGCTCGATCCGGTGCCGGGGGCCATGGTGGGCGTGGCGCACCGTGTCATCCTGGTCCGCGAGGTCAGCCTTGCCCGCTATCTCGACCGCTCGCCGATCGTGCATTCCTCGGCCGGCTATCGCCTCGATCTTTACGGGAACGACTGGTGGGGTGAATTGCCCGGACCCATGATCACCCGCGTCCTGGCCGCGAACCTGGCAAACCGCCTGCCCACGAGCACGGTGCTGCCCGAGACCGTGGCGATCACCGTGACGCCTGATCTTTCGGTCGAAGTTTCGATCCAGAGTTTTGATGAAGATGCCTCCGGAGCGCTTGCCCTGACCGCCGCATTTGCGCTGCCCGGGGCCAGTGGCACCCCGCCACCCGAGAGCTTCCACACCTCCGTTACACCGCCCACACCGGACGTGAACGGGCAGGTGGCTGCGATGAGTGAAGCCCTCGGTCGGCTCGCCGATGCGATCGCGCTCAGGATCGCGGCCACTCCCTCGGGGCGGAGGTGACGGTCGAAGCGGTGGGCGACACCGAATCCACGCTGCACGAGTGCCATGGTTGCGGCCTCCAGCAATTCGTGCCGCCGCTCGCGCCGCGCACGCGGGCCCGCTGCGCCCGCTGCGGCACCGGCCTCAGAAGCCGTCGGCGCAATACGATCGAGCATGCGCTCGCGCTCGCCTTCGCCGCCCTCGTCCTGCTCGTCGTCACGGCAACGACAACGCTCATGCGGGTCGAGGCCAGCGGGATCGTGCATCTTGCCGACCTGATCGCCGGCCCGGAGGAGCTGGTCCGGCGGGGTATGCTGAGCCTCGCGGTCGCGGTCATCTTCACGAGCCTCGTCGCACCTCTGGCCAAGCTGCTCGGCACGGTCTACGTGCTTCTGCTGCTGCAAACGCCCCACCCGCCGCGCCATATCCGCCGCGTCTTCCTGCTGGTCCGCCGGCTCACGCCGTGGTCGATGGCCGAGGTCCTGCTGCTGGGCGCCTTCGTTGCCTACGTCAAGCTGCAAGCGCTGGTCACGATCACGGCGGGCCCGGCGCTGATTGCCCTGCTGGCGCTCGCCTTCACCATGTTCTGGCTCGATTCCGCGCTCGACGTGCACGATGTCTGGGAGGAGATGGCGCGCAAGGGCGTGGGCGACTTCGTGCCCGAGCCGCGCCCCGGCGCCCTCGCCTGCCATGGCTGCGGCATGGTCAGCCTGCCGCGGGAGACGGCGCGTCCGCATTGCCCGCGATGCGGCTCGGCAATGCATTGGCGCAAGCCGAACAGCATGGCGCGCACCTGGGCGCTGGTGATTGGCGCCGCCATCCTCTACATCCCGGCCAACTATTTTCCTGTTCTCACCGTGATCCAGCTTGGTTCCGGTCAACCGAGCACGATTCTGGGCGGTGTGATCGAACTGATCGACGCACGGCAATGGCCTCTTGCCGCGCTGGTTTTCGTGGCATCGCTGGCGATTCCGCTTCTCAAGCTGATCGGCCTGGCAACGATGCTGATCTGTATCCAATTCGGCGTCTCCGGATGGCTCCGTGAGCGCACGCTTCTGTTCTCCGTCATCGAATTCATCGGCCGCTGGTCGATGATCGATATCTTCATGGAATCGCTCCTGGGTGCGCTGGTGCAGTTCGGCAATCTCGTCACGATCGATCCCGGGATCGGCGCGGTTGCCTTCTGTGCGGTCGTCTTCCTCACTATGTTCGCCGCCGAGTCCTTCGATCCGCGCCTGATGTGGGACGTTCTGCGTCCGGCGCCGGCGTGAGGGGCGGCGATGGTCGGATCATCCGGCCGGGCGCGGAGCATTTGTTCATGGCAGGCAAGGAGCGGTGAGATGAGCCATCCGCAGCAGCACGAAGCGGCCGCAGCGCAGACGGTGGACTGGCGGCTCAATGGCGTGCGGGTCATCAAGGCCAATCAACTCGACCCCAATACGGCCCAGACCCCGGGCATGAACCGCGCGGCGGCGATCAATGCCGCGCGCGTCGGTGCGCAGAAGATCTGGGCCGGCACCGTCACCATTCACCCCGACGCCAAGACCGGGGCGCACCACCACGGCGCGCTGGAAAGCGTGATCTACGTCGTCCGCGGCAGGGCGCGCATGCGGTGGGGCGAGCGCCTCGAATTCGTTGCGGAAGCCGAGGCGGGGGACTTCATCTTCGTTCCCCCCTATGTGCCGCACCAGGAGATCAACGCCAGCACCGACGAGCCGCTGGAGTGCGTGCTGGTCAGGAGCGACAACGAAGCGGTGGTCGTGAACCTCGATATCGAGCCGGTCGAGAAGCCGGAGGCGGTGTTCTGGGTCGACCCGATTCACCGGCATCCCTGACCGTCCGCACAACGTCAGGCCAGCCTGACGATCTGCTTGCCGAAGTTCTTTCCCTTCAACATGCCAAGGAACGCCTCCGGCGCGCTGGCCAGTCCGACGGCGACGGTTTCCCGGTACTTGAGCTTTCCGGCGGCAACCAGCCCGGCCAGTTCCGCGAGTGCCGCCGGCCAGTCATCCATGTGCTCGGAGACGATGAATCCTTGAAGCGTCAGCCGTGAGGTCAGGATCAGGCGCGGATTTGCCATGCTGAGCGGCGCCCCGTCATAACCGGCAATGGCGCCGCAGACCGCGATACGGCCATGCGGGTTCATCCGTTCCATTACCGCATCGAGAACGGCGCCTCCGACATTGTCGAAATAGCAGTCGATCCCGCCTGGCGCGGCGGCCGTGAGATCCGCGGCCAAGCTGGCGGAGCGGTAGTCGACGCCCGCGTCGAGGCCGAGTTCTTCCACGAGGTAGCGGCATTTTTCCGGCCCGCCGGCGATGCCCACGACGCGGCATCCTTGCCGGCTGGCAAGCTGGCCGACGACGCTGCCGACGGCACCGCTTGCGGCGCTGACGGCAACCGTCTCACCCGGCTTCGGTGCACAAATCCGGTTGAGCCCGTACCAGGCCGTCACGCCGGGCATTCCGACGACGCCGAGATAGGCGGAAAGCGGCACCCGGCTGGCATCGACCTTGCGCATGCCCTGGCCGTCCGACGTGCCGTATTCCTGCCAGCCGAACATCGCGATGACCTTGTCTCCAGGAACCCAGTCCGGGTTGCGGCTCTCCTCCACCACGCCGGCCGTTCCGCCCTGCATCACCTCGCCCAGTTTCTGCGCCGGGGCGTAGGATTTCCGATCATCCATCCGTCCGCGCATGTAGGGATCGAGCGAGAGGAAATGGTTCCTTACCCGGATCTCGCCTTCCTCGAGCGGCGGCAGCGGGACCTCGACCAGGCGGAAGTTCTCGGCAACGGCCGCCCGCGACGGCCGGCTCACGAGCAGGATCTGTCGGTTCAGCATGGACATCGCGGCACCTCCGGATTTCGGGTGAAATCGCGCGCTCCCTGACGCACCAGCGGAGCGCCCCAGGAGAGCATGCCCCCTCACCGATGGAAACCCTCCGCGCCGGCAAGTGGCGGGCGGTTGCGCGGATTTCCCGTCTCTGGGAGAAACGGCCCGTTCGAGAGCGGCGCGTGACGCAATGGAGCTTTTCTTCCACAACAGCCTGACCCGGCGGCGTGAGCGGTTCACCCCGCTCGATCCGCTGCACGTGCGCGTCTATGTCTGCGGGCCGACCGTTTACGATCTTGCGCATCTCGGCAATGCCCGCCCGGTCGTGGTGTTCGATGTGCTCGTACGGCTGCTGCGGCGTCTTTTTCCGCGCGTCACCTACGTGCGCAACATCACCGATGTCGAGGACAAGATCATCACCCGCGCCGCCGAGACGGGCGAAGCGATCACCGGCCTCACCGCGCGCACCATCGCGGATTTCGAGGCCGACATGGCCGCGCTCGGCGCGCTTCCGCCCGATATCGAGCCTCGCGCGACCGGGCATATCGGCGAGATGATCATGCTCATCGAGCAATTGATCGCCGGCGGCCACGCCTATTTCGCCGAAGGCCATGTGCTTTTTTCGGTCGCGAGCTTCGCGGGGTACGGGCGGCTTTCCGGACGCTCACGCGAAGACATGATCGCGGGCGCCCGTGTCGAGATCGCGCCCTACAAGCGCGACCCGGCCGATTTCGTGCTGTGGAAGCCCTCCGCCGCCGGCCAGCCGGGTTGGGAAAGTCCCTGGGGGCGCGGCCGGCCAGGCTGGCATATCGAGTGCAGCGCGATGTCCTGGCGGCATCTCGGCACCGATTTCGACATTCACGGCGGCGGCGCGGACCTGATCTTTCCGCATCACGAGAACGAAATCGCGCAAAGCCGCTCGGCTTTTCCGGAAAGCCATTTCGCGCGCGTGTGGCTGCACAACGGCATGCTGCGCGTCAACGGCGAGAAGATGGCGAAGAGCCTCGGCAATTTCCTGACCGTGCGCGATGCGCTGGCTGCCGCCCCGGGCGAGGCGGTACGGCTTCTGCTGCTCAAGACACATTATCGTGCGGAGCTCGATTTTTCTTTCCCGGCGCTGGCCGATGCGCGCCGCGAGCTGGACCGTTTCTACCGTGCGCTCGCCCGGAACCCTGACCATGCGGCGATGCCCGTCCCCGATGCCGTGCTGGCCGCGCTCGCCGATGATCTCAACACACCGGCGGCGTTCGCCGCTCTCCATCCGCTCGCCGACCGGGCGCTCGGCGCGGACGCCGAGGCCGCGGGCAGCCTGGCGGCGGCCGGCGCATTGCTCGGCCTTTTTCAGGTCGATGCCGCCGAATGGTTCCAGTCAGGCGGCGACCGGGGAGGCATCGAAGCCGCCATTGCCGCACGCAGCCAGGCGCGCCAGGCGCGCGATTTCGTCCGCGCGGACGCGATCCGT
>Ga0335075_10011020_pt1 | contig 13685 bp, 18 predicted proteins | sample Lox_Sample_24_FD_206723 | JGI IMG/M metagenome (GOLD analysis project Ga0335075, IMG submission 206723) | Soil microbial communities from Loxahatchee National Wildlife Refuge, Florida, United States - Lox_Sample_2.4 | ecosystem: Environmental > Terrestrial > Soil > Wetlands | place: USA...
GAAGCTCCACACTGACGACGTAATAGTATATCCAATCTACATGTGCCACCTCTGGTGACGGTCTCTACGAGGGTCTGGAGTGGCTTAGCAACTCTCTGCGCAAAGCCGGCCACAACTAGAGGAGCCCTGGTGGAATTGACAAACCGCCTCGAGAATGACAATAATCCACATTCGCACAAAATGCACAACTCCTCCGGCTTTTTGTGTGCGATATTTCATGGTCCTCTGTCCTCTGTTCTCTGTCCTCTTTGTCAATGAAGGCACTGCATATGGTATCTTTTTGCTTGTTCGGGTGATTGATCTATCGTCAAGCTTGGGGTTCAATGCAGCCAGCTTAATGCCAGTCGGCCTTGCTCATGCGTGGAAATGATTTGCGTGTCGGGTCCTTTGCTGGCAGGTTTCATCTTGGGGCGTCCTCTCATAGTTTTTTGCACAATGCTCTTGTTCCTCAAACCCAGCTTCACCCATCTGCTCGTAGACTCGAGCAGTCCAATGGATGCTGAGATAGAATTGTAACGTCTGACCAAAGTTGAATGGTGCGTGTGAAGAAGTTGTAACAAGCAAAGCGAAATCTTGCCATTGGCAAAACCTCCGAGTTCGACCGTATTGTAGAGTTTGTGGGAATCGAGATTTGTGACTGCCTGGGCTGTCTGGCCAGCCTAGGCTTCGCCGCAGAAACTGACGACGTTAAAGCCAAACTTAAGCTTGCCCACGCTTCCTGTCATGCCAACCTCCACCTATTTCTGTTCTTCTTGATCAAGATCTGGAGCTGAAATTTGTGCTCAATAATAACTGCACTTTCATGTGCCCGCGGAGAGAGTCTATGTGTCTCTGAAAACTTGCCATTCCCCCCACATACCCTCGTCGGCGCGCTCAAACGCGACTGCTCAATCCAGTCCCCAAATACTAAAATCTGGTGTACTTTCTCTACAAACACCATGCCAGGTCCTCCTCCACCTCCACCGCCGCCGCCTCCAATGCCCGGGTTTGGCGGCCCACCTCCGCCACCACCACCACCTCCTGGAGGCAGTATACCGGCACGACCTAGCAAGAACGATGTGCCTAATGTCGTACGTTCCATGAGCTCCTACGCGGTCTACCACGGGAAATCTTTGTGACTGACACTTGATTGACAGGGCGCTTTGCTCGGTGATATCTCAAAGGGCACACGACTAAAACCAACTGTCACGGTCGACCGGTCCGCTCCTCTAATCGAAAGGAAATCGGGAAGTAGCGGACCAGTAGCATCGGGAGCACCACCTATACCAGGCGTACCGAAAGCGCCCAGTGGTATGGCTCCAGCTCCGGGCCGCGCTCGAGCTAGTTCTGATACTGGTGGAGGAAATGGAAATGACCTGGGAATTGGCACCGCTCCACAGCTTGGGGGACTCTTTGCAGGCGGCATGCCAAAACTCAAGAAGACTGGAAAGAGCCTGGACGCTGAACCCCATGAGTCGACAAACTCTCACTCAGATCCCGAATCGTCCAAGAGAATGACCAACCTACGACCACCATCGAACTCCGCTCCTAAACCTCCCCCGATACCTGCGATGTCAGCGCCTGCTATCCCGAAAACGAACGGGTTGAGACCCAGCCCATACGCTGTAGAGCCTTCGCCAGTGAATGCTCTCCCATCTATTGCCGCACTGAAGAGGCCCCCTCCAAAACCGGCACCGCGACCTTCTTCGTCCATCTCTTTTCCGGGAAAACCACCCCCAGTGCCACCAACATCACGAAAGTTGAGCTCCACCCTTTCTCAAGTCTCTTCACACCCTGCTCCGCCTCCACCTCTACCACCTCCATCTACAAGTCCTGCGCCTCCTTCTGCACCTCCACCACTACCAATATCTGTAGTACCAAGGGCAGAAACGCCGCCACCTAGATCAACTCCTCCGGCTCCTCCTCCACCACCACCGCCGCCGCCTCCGTCATTACCACCTCAGGGTCCTCCCTCCAACGGCCTATCAGGATCACCTCTAGCATTGCAAGCAGCTGCAAGGGCTTTTGCTGGGAATCAAGCGCCCTCACCACTAGCCCAGCCACCCTCTCTGGCGACAGCGTCACCACCACCGCCTGTCAGTCGTCAAGGCTCTAGCCAACCTGTACTTCGACCTAACCTGGATGCGAGCTCGTATACGTTGTCCAACGGCTCACACCTGTCAACTGCAAGCTCCCGTCAGTCAACAGGTTCACGTGGTTCGTGGATTGAGGATAGGCGATGGAAATTCCAGGATGATAATCAATTGCCACCGCCCAGACAATTCAGCGGCGGTCAAAAGCGATATAGAGCCGGCAGAGGGAGCAGTGTACCGCTGGATCTGGACAGTTTGGGTTGAACCCCAGTTGCGACAGCTGTCATCAAACCAGTTCTGCTTGGACATGGACGCCTGGTATTATGGTGAGCCAACTTTGGAGGAATTAACATCCATTCTTTGGTGAATAGAGCCACACTTTTGGATGCAAATATAACGATCCAGCAGGATTACGCTCAAGACCTGTCCACTTGTCACGTTACAAATTGCAGGGCACTGCCACGCGATACGCTTTGGGGCTTCCAGGAAACCAGTGGATCCACGGTATATTTTAGCAAGGTTAGGATCTTTGGTAGGCATCCATCCGACAGCAACCAACAGCACAGATCACCACCTTAGTGTTTGAACTGAGGGAAATGGTCTTGGCAGTGGTCAACCATCTATGGACTTCATGGTCAACAAGAATCATCCTTTGCTTTTGAGCTGACTATTCTCTGAAATGACTTTTCGGAGTGAACGACCGAATCATTACTAGAAGAACCCGAACTTGTCTACTGTGATTCCAAAGTGTGCGCCTCAAACTTATCCACAAGGCAGGAAGACATTTGTTGTGGAAGGTTGAAATTTCGTCGGTAGCTGAGGAACACATATCTGAGGTAGAAATCTCCAGCCCTGCGCCCAATAAAGAGAAGCAAGTAGTTGTGGTGTTAGTACCAAATCTTCATTGCTTTTCACTCAAAATTCTTTCGGCGTCTCATCATCTTGCATCCACTCCTGTGTTTATTCTCTCCAAAATCAGGTATAACACCACTTCCATCCACTTCTACTTCCCCAAACTTTCGTTAAATCCTCTTCTTGTTGTCAGACTGCAATCAACACTTAATCTTGTTAGCAATCGCAAACATGCGCATGGTTTGGGATAGTGCGGCGGACGCCAAGGTATGGGCGTCCTCAATCTTCAATGACGGTTGGTTAAGCTCATCTACCAGCTGTTTGCCGCCGTGATCGTTACGAGTAAACCGACGTTTGACTACAATGCACTTGCCATCATCATGGGACCGGGTAAGAATATCTCGATACCATCCATCCCGTACCTTTTTGGGCTAAAACTGACCGCTCTAGAATGCACCGCCAAAGCTATTTCGCATCGCATCAGCAAAATTCGAGAAATCGCGAAGAACTTCGACACGGCTGTAGCTGCAACGCAAATACCGGCCAAACGTGTCAGAAAGCTCAAGGATAAGCCAGCGACGAGCAACGATGACGAGGACGATGATGACGAAAAAGGGAGTCCTACCAAGAAGCGAAAGATTGCTCCACCGCTCAAGACGGGCAAGCCGAAAGAGATGCTCGAGATAAGCAAGTCTGGGCCAGAAGGCAGAGAGGAAGACGAAGGTGGAGAGTCTAGTTGAATGCAGCGGAGGACTCCACTGATGAGCAGTGAAGAGTGTTCTCTGCGACATGGATAGCCGGCATGTCATTAAGCTTGGGAGTGGAGATGATATCCAGGAGCTGCCGTGTCCTCACATCAAACAGTGGCTGATATGCTAGTGGGTCTTTTTTTGCTCTCGAATCCGACGAATGTCCCGTCAAATGCTCATAAATGATTTCCGCTGCGATGTTATCTTGATAGGACAGTTTTCCAGCGCTTAAATTTTGTTCAACGCTTCGACACTTGACGGTGGCCTCTCCAACCACCACCTTTAGCGGCTATCCAAACGTTTAGATCGGATCTCTAAGGTCAGCCTTTCCAACTCGATCTGCCTAGAGTAGTCACTAGAGTCTCATGTTAAAATAGGCGCTCATCCTTGCTCGTCTTGAAAAAGCTGCTCTGGGTGCGGAGGATCTCTAAGGTTTCTTGTCGCGATCGATCGGCAAAGGAGTGCATTGATCCGAGCAGGGATTGTCCCTTTTTGTCCAGGCTGGCCAATCCCTTTTCCCCAAGCACGAGATTTCAATTTCCACCAGCCCCAAAGTCGAGAGAACTATTTTAGCCCTGCCAGTTTACATGAACGTCCCAACAAAAATTTCACGTGCTATCTGGTGTGGCGACTGCACCATCAACCATGGAAAACTACGATAATGTGTCTCAAAGGCCCGCACAGGCTGAGAAGAATGTCTCAGTCCGCCCATGTTTCGTGACGACAAACAATCTCTCCGGTGGCTTGCATCTGCATGGGCGCTGGAGTGCCAACGATCCCCCCTAACCGCCTTCGTCTAGCATGTTGACTTGGACAACTCGGACTTTTTCTTCAGCAGGGGTTTACTAACCACCCCCTGGGAGGTCTCAAGTGGCACGGATCTCCCAACTGGACCGTGACTGGATCCCTGGGTGCACTTTATTTACAATTTGTCCCCGTTGAGTTCCCCGGGTTTTCTACCTCTCATACTCACAGCAAAAGTTCTCTTCTTGCTGCATATATTGTTTCTTTCGTATTCTATACGCTCGTTCCAGGCCAATTGCAAAGGTTTTTTCCTGCTATACACCATGCAGCTCACCACCCTCGCTCTCGCCGCGGGCTTGACCCTCGCTGCCGCCCAAACTTCCACCTCCACCCCCACCTCTTCAGCTGCAGTTGCAACCGCCAGTGCCTGCGCTGCCCAACCGTATGCCTCAAGAATCTCCAATTCTCCCTCCTGTTTTGGCAACCTACTCCTCCAAAGTCCTCGACACTAACTTGCTTTACTCTCCAGGGTGCTCGATGCCTGTATCGCCACCGAACAAGCCCAAATAAACGGCTGCTCCTTCAACGACTACTCCTGCCTCTGCCAGCAGTACGGAAACCTCCTCACCTGCTACAACAACTGCCCCAATGATCCGGGCGTGTTCACTGTCCAGCAGCAGAAGACACAGCAGTGCGAGGCAGCACAGGCATACGGCACCACTACGCTCATGGTCGCCAAGAGCACGAGCAACAGCGGCAGTGCTGCGAGCTCAACAGCGGTTGCATCAAGTGTTGCAAGTGGCTTTGCAGGTGGCTCTGGTAGCAGCACCGCGACCGGGACGGCGGCGAGCAGTACGTCCTCTGGGGCTGCCGCAGGTGCGCTGCGTGTGGAGACAGCCGGTGGTTTGTTGGCAGTCGTTGCGGCTGGATTTGGAATTTTCATGTAAAGTCGCTTGACTTGCGTTCGGCAACATTGTGTTAGCGTTCGCGTTGGATTCCGCGAAAGGAGCTGGAAAGGAGCTAAGTCAAAGCACAGGCAGTTTGGCTAGGATATGGGAAAAGCCGACTTGAAGACATATTTAGCTATACAGTAATTCACATTAATTGAAGACGCTTGATCAAAGTCCGCTCTTTGAGCTTTTCTGAATTGAGATGTGCAAATCTTCCCTACCCGTGACTCCCTAAAGTTTAGGACGCGAGACGCGTATTTTTACCCGACCCTCCCCTACATCCAACCCACTTCTTAATTATCCAAAGATGTCTCACATATCGTAAAGCTTATATCAACCATGGCGACATCTCTGCCGTCACCTGCCTCCATCGCACACGCCCAATTCACTCACCTCCGCTCGCTCTATCCCGCCATTGTCAAACGTGTCTATGAGGGCAAGATCAAGGACGGTAAGAAGCTTGGCCAAGCACTCGAAGACGATGCGTGGCGATACGAGGGCTTGGTCAAGGTGCTTGAGGGACGGCGGAAGAGCAAAGATGGAGGGGCTGGTGGATGGATCGAAAAGGCGGAGCTCGAGAGATTGGTTAGGTGGAAGATGTGAGTCTCCTTTGGTCGTCATTGGCTCTCTTTCATACTTTTCTGCACATGGTATAAGGCGATCAGCCGAGAGCTGCCTTGCTTCGTTTGAGCTTTCTCCTTCTCATTACTGCCCGCCTTGGTCGACTGGACAGATTGGCGATCCATCGGCCACAGTTGCAAAACTCTTGTTCACCGTTGCAGACCTCGCTGGATTTCAAGCCTTTCATCTCGTATTTCCTACTGCAGGTTATCAGCTCCTACTTTTTTGGCCCAACTGCTTCTGGATCAGTGGTCAGCCGTCTTCTGTGGTGGTAATACTGCTCTTGCTGTATGCGAAGATGAAGCTCCGTACAGGCTACTGTCGTGAAGTGTCGATTATTGGAGCTCGTTATGCTCTTGTCTACCTAGCCGCTGCCGGAGACGCTCGGTATTGCCAGTGGTGCTGACATGTGGATGCTAAATTGACGGCATCAGCTTTGTTGCTGACACTGTTCTGCCCTGCACGATCGATGCACTATAATGCTACCTGCACAAATTGAGGTTTCATGCAACAAGCCGGAACCCGTCCTTACCAATGTCCTCCGAGTGTACTCTCCACTTACTTTTCCATTTGTAGATCATTGTATTTCTAGATACTACGTTCATCTCCATCTTGTTCTTGATTGGATTCCATCTCTGGCACAAGACACTGACACGAGCCCTTGCCATCACAGAACCCACGGCACAAACCGCCCCTTCCTCCCTGCCCAAATTCGCAAGAACGAGCCTTCTTTCGTCAAGTCCGCCACGAGCAGCGCTTTTGCCGCTCCATCTCCACCGGCCAGCACCACCTCGACATTTCCGTCTTTTCCCACAGAAGCCCTTAAACATCTCACCACACTAACCGGCGTCGGCCCCGCAACTGCCACTCTGCTGCTCAGCGTGCATGACCCCGTTGACATGCCTTTCTTCCAGGACGAGCTGTATCATTGGCTGTGTGGATCGGAAACGAAGCTCAAGTACAACATGAAAGAGTACAAGGAACTGTTTGAGAAAGTGGGAGAATTGAGGCAGAGACTGAGCAATGCAGTGACGGCAGATGAGATGGAGAAAGTGGGATTTGTGGTCGGCCATTTGGATTTGCTGGAGGAGGAGGAAAGGAAAGGACTAGAGCGACAGTTGGAGAAGAGTAAGGACCAGCACATAGATACGGTTGCTGGTACAGGAAAGAAGAATGAGAGTTTGAAGGCGAAGGCGCCAATGGCCAATGCCGCTGGAAAGGGAAAGAGACAGGCACCAGAGGATGAAGAGGAGAAGCACACGACAGAGGCGAAGGCGAAGAGGAAGCGCAAGTCTGCCGCTGCTGAAACTTCTACACCGACGAGGAAGTCGCAACGATCACGTTGAAAGGCAAAATCCCTTGACTGGCGTCTTCTAGCATGGCCGTTATTGTACAATATCTGTGCTCATCCCTTCTAGGATCAGGTTTTATTTCGAAGTAGTCGTCTGAAATGTTACTCATCATCATCATCACCTAGTTCCAAAAGCCAAGTCTAATGCTCTCTCGTTTATGTCGTTCGAACCTGAGTCCTGGGACCCGGTGAGGTAAATGAGCACCAACGCATTGTGCTCCTAGGCGGAGCACACCATAGCGGCAGGAGTTTGTTGAACTCATGAATCCTTTAGTGGCCTGGTCTGCAGACGATGGCAGATCAAACCGTTCGTAAACAGCTCGATAGACTCCATCGGAAGATTCGTCTACGGACAGAGTCAGTCATGGTGGGCTGTGACTATGTGCTTGGAATAGCCAGCATCTACCATGGGCGAGGCAGCATTTGACAGCTTCCCAATTTGGACGAACAAGGACGATCTGGAAAGCCACTTCAAGTATAGACAAGTATCATCCAACGTTTCCGAGTTGCTCGCGGCGGCGAAGCTGCCAGGTTTCGCCACGGCTCTCTTTGTCAAAGGCACCTTTCACGACACTCACGTGATCTGCGGCAGCCATTTCCACACCCCATAGTTTGACATCATTGGTCACTATTGGGACACTCTTTCTGAATAGTAAGGTGCTCTGGTACATACTCGATAGTACGAGTCTCATAGAGCAGTTTGCACAACAGAATGATCCTCCGAATCGACCTCGAGGCCCATTGACGAATGAGTCCTCACTTGGATTATGTCCACAACTAGGGTAAGACAACAAGGGGAAGAGCAGCCGCTAACATGGCTGTCTTCGTATTCAAAAGATGTCGTTTTCAACAGAGAACACGATCGAATGCGCGTTCAACATGCCATTGTTCGAGCTACGATGCAGGAACGCCTCATATATGGGCCTGTTAATGCTACCGCGCCATCTCCGGAGCTCCATATTCTCGATTCGGCATGCAACGACGGGACCTGGATGCTAGATGTAATTACGGACAGGACTACACAGCTGCAAGTCCAACCAAACATCAAGCTAAATTTCCTCGGCACGGACCTTGATCAGAAGCACTTCTCGGATCTAGATTTGAGCTCTACCCTACCGTCGAACGTAAGCATTGCGTTCCAGGTCCAAGATATCTCGCAGCCGTGGCCAGATGATCTGAGCGGCAAATTCGACCTCGTGCATCAACGCTTCGCATTGCAGTATCTTGGCGACAGCGACGAAAATGCGCAGCAGGCAGTGGCGCGGCTGGTAAATCTGGTGCAACCTGGTACAGGCTGGGTCCAACTCGGGGAAGCAAATGTAGTGGGTTGGGCAGAAGGCGGTAATGTCGATCTGCCAGCCCTGCGGCGTGGGAAACAGATGACGGAGGATTTCTGCGCAAAGCTGAACATCAACACGCATTCGTTTCAGAGTCTTGGACGGTGGCTGAAGGAGGCAGCCGCCGTTGATGTAGAGGTGGAAGGAGTTTGCGGTGCCAATGAGTGGGAAGACAGAGTTGGGGCGGAAGGGGTTGAAGAATCTGCTGGAGTTCCTTGCGACTCAGAAAGCTGTCACGAGTGAGTGAGAGCGGTTTGAGCATAGTGGGAAGGAGTATGACGCTGTCATGCAGGAGTTGGTGGAGTATTTTGGGAAATACCACAACGGAGACACTTTGGCCCATTGTGGTTGCTTGGGGTCGAAGGCCTGCTCAATAGCCGAGAGCTCTTTTCTCTGGAAACTTCTATATATCTCTTGAACAAAAAAGAGCTCATGGACATGAGCCCCTTTGCATGCATATTCACACCTCTGTCGGTAAGCCTGCTTTGCAGGCCCCCCACACTAACGCTGATCTGCCGAGGCAATCATTCGGATAAGATAAAATGCCAAGACCTTCCCCATAGTTTCATATGGAGCTCTCAAGCAAGCCAATGCTGCAGTCGACTTTTTCTCAACTACTGCAAGACGAAGCTGTGCAAGAATTATACTGTATGATCAAAGACAGATAGACTTAACTCGGCCCCTTGACATAGTCGTTACCGTGACCCCTGCCTTCCATTCCCCTACTTTTCCCTTCTGTCCAAAATGTCAACACCAATGCCCTTCTCGGACCCTCCACACCTCCTCGGCCTCCCGTCCCCATACTACACCGACTCGCACCGAAGATGGCAAAAAGCCTGCCGTGCCTTCATCGCCGAGCACCTCCTCCCGCACGCCATGGACTGGGAGCGCGAGGAGACGGTGCCGGAACACCTCTTCGAGACCTTTGCCAAGCACAACATGCTCATTCCCAACCTGCCCGCGCCGCTGCCGGTGGCATGGCTCAAGAAGCTCGGGATCCACGACATACTCGGGGTGGTGAAGGTGGAGGAGTGGGACTACATGCACACGGGCATCTACGTCGACGAGATGTCGCGCACTGGGCTGGCTGGGCCCGGGGGCAGCTTAACGGTGGGGATGGCGTTTGGCGTGCCGCCGATCATCAAGTTTGGGAACCAGCAGCTGCAGGAGCGGTTCCTGCCTGATCTGTTATTGGGGAAGAAGAGGACGTGTATTGCAATTACAGAGCCCACGGCGGGAAGCGATGTGGCGAATATTGCGACTACGGCGACCAAGTCAAAGGATGGGAAGTTTTACATCATCAATGGGACGAAGAAGTGGATCACGAATGGGATCTGGAGTGATATTGCAGCTATGGCTGTGCGGACAGGTGGGCCGGGTGCTGATGGGTTGAGTATGATTCAAGTCCCGCTGAAGGGACATCCGGGCGTCAGTATGAGGAGGTTGAAGGTTGCTGGCCAGGTTAGTGCTGGCACAACGTTTATTGAGCTGGATGACGTGAAGGTCCCGGTGGAGAATTTGATTGGAGAGGAAGGAATGGGGATGAAGTATGTCATGACGAATTTCAATCACGAGCGATTGACGATAGCGATTGGGGTTACGAGGCAGGCAAGAGTGGCATTAAGCGCAGCGTTTGAGTATTGTTTGAAGAGGGAGGCGTTTGGGAAGACGTTGATGGATCAGCCGGTTGTGAGGCACCGGTTGGCGAAGGCAGGGGCAGAGCTTGAAAGTATGAGTGCGTGGGTTGAGCAGTTTGTGTATCAGATGTGTCATCTGAGTAAGGCGGAGGCGGACGTTGAACTGGGAGGGCTGACTGCGCTGGCCAAGGCGAAGGCAGGGATGGTGCTGAATGAGTGTGCGCAGTGTGCGGTATTACTGTTTGGAGGCAACGGGTACACAAGGACGGGGCAGGGGGAAATTGCGGAGAGGATCTATCGAGAGGTGCCAGGCGCGAGGATACCCGGTGGGAGTGAGGATGTCATGTTAGATCTGGCGGTGAGGCAATTAGTGAAGAATTTCCAGAACAAGATGAAGATGCTGGAAAGGCCGAGAGGGTCGTCGAAGCTGTAATGGAATAGAATAGCTGGAATGACTTTATGGCGAATACTCACAATAATGTGTGCAAAACCTCCAAGCTGATCCAACTCAGAAACCCCGTGTCCTTGGATCTCTCTGGCTGCTCACTGTGGACATCCTGTACCGTTACTGCAAGGCTTCCATGCATCCTAAACTTGCTGGCCTTGAGCCTCCAGATGCTTTTGGAGTTAGCCATGCAGTCCAAACAATTCGCCACTGCGCTCTAGTCCGCACTCAGGTTAATATCTACTGCAGCCGGCGGGCGCCTATCGCTCAGGCTGAAGCTCATCCATTTCCGCGATCGCCCATCTATCGTGACGTCTTGAGCAGGATATACTGGGGGGAACTTTGTCGCGAATCTTGGAATCTAAGTGGAAGCCCAAGCTGACAGTTCATCCAAAAGCTTCTACTATGGGCTTACCCAGATAACGGCACAAACGATGCAAACACATGACATGATCCATGGCAGACAGTATTCCAAAATCAACGAGAACTGCCGAATCGTTTTCTACTTAAGCTTTATCGGAATTCAGCACATGGCAATCTCTAGCGAATCGCAGGCATTCCCATGTCGCCCAAGCAGGGCGCATGGCTCATGATCAGGCTGCCAGAATCGGGTCCACTGATGCGAAGAGATTGGCTGCGGCTCTCGGACTTAGGCCTGTGAGTGAGGAGCGTTCTGGAATCTGTGACAAGTCAGGCTTTGCGGCCGTGGGGATCCTCGATGGCGCCTTACCCGCCTTGGCCCAGTGAGTCGCACTAGGCGTCGCTTGAACCAGGGTTAAATGTGGGACCTTGGTGGGAAGGATCACTCATTGAGCAGTTGGGGACTAGCCCTCACACCACTCAAGGCGCCCCTGCAGCAACTCGCTGACGCCTCCTTCGCGCCTTTTCGTGTCCGTCGCTCCTTTCCTTTCCGGACCTCGCTCAGCCATCAACTCTCCTTCTACATCTCTCCTACCGCCAACACAGCTCGTACCGATTCTGTCGAATTCTGACGACTTTCTGCTCTGTTACATTTAATCCACTCTTCTTGTCTTTTTTGACCTGCTCAGCGACTCCTTTTTGCTGTGTTCTCTGCTCCGTAGGTCCGATCCGAGTTACCGTCCCGTCCTCACGTCATTCATTTGTCAACACTGTTTCTCCCACATTCCATCTCCCGTCTGGCCCTCCCACGCCGCTCCTACGCTCTCTATTCCAAACCAGGTTTTGCCTGAAACGTTTGCGACGAGTCTATCGCCATCACGCGCAGCCTGCAGGCCACCTCCGACACGGAACATTCATCCAAGACCTCTGTTGCGCTCGCAGCGAGCCAAGTGAGTGCAGCGCATGGACTACAAGGAGTAAAAAACAAGCAATACCGGGTGGCTGCCGATGACGGGGGGGACGAAGTCAGCCCCGGGCGCCTTAACCTTGCGGCGCCGTCCGCTGTGGGTGGCATGTTACGCCTCCTCTCGTGGAGCTCAGGCCTTGCGGCCGACAAGATTGCCACGCCGGAGGTAAACATTCCTCCAGCCAGGCAGCAGCGATTACCTGGCATGGAACCACAGTCATCTCAAAAACTAAAGAGGAAACGGCCCGTCGATGGCGATATCACCGAGGAAACGAGGGGTTCTGCGAAGAGGCACATCGAACGACGAACACACGTGTTGGTGCCCAAACAAAGCCCGCCTGTTGGAGCATCACACGCATCACCGCCTCCCGAACCTCAAAAGGCACCGACACCTCAAAAATCGGTCGCAGCACCGGCTACCGATGTTCAAGAGCAAGCCGCGAACTCTCCACACCCCGACTCCACCATGTCAAGCCAGCTTACACCAGCTCAACTTGAGCCACTCCGTCGGACCATTCAATCTCAGATCGGCCTTGAGATATTGTTGAAACATAAAGAACTACGCCTCATCGATCAAGAACTTGCCAAATGCCAAATTGCTCTCGAGCAATTACGAAGGTGTACTGAGATTCCATATCCAGTGTCAAGGTTACCTTCCGAGGCTGTTAGTAATGGGATAGGACCAGCGCTGCGAACTCAAACCCCAGGGGTGGTGCCTCAATCCCCCGCACCATGGGGTGTTACTGACGGTCCATATTCCCGCCATTACGCAAAATGGCTGCTGCCTGATACAAGATTTGACGGAGGCCTTGAAGCCGAACTAGTCGCACCGCCCAATCATGTGGGGAAGAATCCGGCCAAGGGTCGCACCAGGGGCAGTATGCCTGAGACTGTCGGCGTGGCAACAAAGTCACGCATTCGTGGAGGTGGCCAACTGAAGGCGCTTTCCAGTGGATATCCTCAACCTAAAGACAAGGCTGGCCTTGTGATTCAGAAACGCAAATCAGATGGTTTGGTTATCAAGTTAGTTTGTCTTGATTGTCGAAGGGAGAATTTTTCAAGTGCTCAAGGTTTCATCAACCATTGTAGGATTGCGCATAATCGCAGCTTTACAAGTCATGATGCAGCTGCAGATGCTTGTGGCGAACCTGTCGAAGTTGATGAGGCTGGTCTTGTTATTGGCAACGAGATTGCCAGCACATCCAGTGCGGGAATGGTCCATCCTCTGATACGTTCAGCGCATTTGTTGAAGAACAAGTCTGAGACTCCGACAGTCGCATACGGTGGTGATGCGATGACCCCGTTACCTTCAACAGGAGCAACTTCACTCGATCAACTAGCACTTCGTGGAGGAGGAGGAACACCTCCACCGACTTACCGAGCATCTCCTTTGACGCCCAACCTGTCGGCTCTTGTGAGAGCCAAGGGATTGGGTTTGGATCTGGAAAAGCTGGTCTCCGATGCCAAGACTCAAGTCACTGTTGAAGATTCGGCCAGTGAGGACAGTGGAGATGAAGAATCTGTCACCCCAGAAGCAGCACCGTTCCGAGGCAGACACCCTCAAGTTGCTGGTACCAAGCAGCCGGTGCGGTCCACTATC
>Ga0335075_10011021_pt1 | contig 13684 bp, 12 predicted proteins | sample Lox_Sample_24_FD_206723 | JGI IMG/M metagenome (GOLD analysis project Ga0335075, IMG submission 206723) | Soil microbial communities from Loxahatchee National Wildlife Refuge, Florida, United States - Lox_Sample_2.4 | ecosystem: Environmental > Terrestrial > Soil > Wetlands | place: USA...
AACGCCGGCACTATTTGGGGGTCGTAGATGAGGATCTCGGCGGCTAGCGGCTCGACCATGACTAGGTCCAGCAGATCGTCGGCCAGGACATCGCGGTACTCATCCCACCAGCCCTTCCGGACGTATCGGGCGATCGAGGTGATGGCGCGCTGCTCCGGCTCGGCCACGCCGTATTCGGACAGCAGCTCGCGTAGCTCACCGGGACGGACACCGCGCTGCCCGGTCTCGATCCGGCAGACCTTGGATTTGTCGCACAAGATGGCACTGGCGGCATCCTCCAGGGTGTACCCGGCGGCCTCGCGGTGGTGCCGCAGGAGGGCGCCGACGAGCCGACGCCGTACCGGGATGGAATCGGAAGTCATCGCAAGCGTTCCTTTCGCTGGTTGACTGCCGGGGGCCTGCTGCCGCCCGGCTGGTCAGCTCGCAGCGCCGCGTACCGGCCCGGACGCAACCCAGGCGGCCCGGGCCAGTGCACGATCTTTCCTCCGCTTCCGCCCGGGTCTGGCAATCGCGGAAGATCGTGCCGGCCCGGGACGAGCGGAGCGAGAGCCGGTTGCGTCCTAGGGCCGGAGCGGCGCATGCTGACCACGCCGGAGGGCGGCCGCGCAGGTCCCTGCGAAACCGCTTGCACCAGTCGCGGGCCCGTTGAGCGGGATCCGGCGTTTGCCCTATGCGGCTATTCCCGACTCCGGCCCGGAACCTTGCAGGTCAGCCCGGATGCGCTGGGCTAGCTTGCCGAGTTCGGCATTGGATCCGCGGACGCCCGCCGAGCGCAGAGTGCGCCGCGACACTCGGTTCCCGGCCGTAACCAGTGTCTTCGCCGTGGCGCGGGCTTCGGCGATCCGCGCTGCCCATGCGTCCGTGTCTGCTGCAGGAACGTCCTCACCGTGGAACTGATCCGCAGCCGTCGGGTCGCCAGCATCAGGACCCGGAACCACCGGTCCTTCGCTGGTCCTCAACTGGTCCCTGCGCCCTGCGCGCTGGGCCGCGGTGATGGCATCCGCGCGCAGCATATGCGCGAGCGCGGTCCCAGGCCTAGTACCACGACCGGGAGCGAAGCCACCAGTGTGGTCACCGGCCAAGGCGCTGGCGTGATATGAAACTCGGCGAGCAAGTGGTAGGCAACCTGCCCGCCCCTAGGGCCAGCGATCCGATGGCGGATCTGGAGGCGAACTTGCGGGTCCGCGCGCTGACCACTTGGCTGCTGGTCAGCCATGCCCGCAGGGCCCTCGCCGCGTACGCCTCCACCCCGACTGGCAGCGTGACCGCCGTGTCGATGCGCAGTGAGTTCCAGATCCCCGGCAGCGGCTGGACGATCCCGAACCCGGTCATCTGCCCAATACCCACCCAGCCAGACCACACCGCGACAGCGGCGGGCAGGGCGAGGACCAGCAACGGCCAGGTCCGGACCACTCCAGAAGATGGACCGGATTGGACCGGGCTGTCATGGGGAAAGGTCCGCGGATCATGTGGCCGATGCCAGGCCGGCTGAGTGCCGCCCAGGCTGTGGTTGCTGCCCACTGTGGTTTGCACTTCGCGCTCCTAAGATTCGGCCGAATGCCCATGCGACGGCGAGCGCCGCCGGACGGGCTTATCCGGTAACCGGTGTGGTGTGGTGAAGGGCCAGAGTTGCCGTTCGTGCACGATCCCGTCGTGCAGCAACCAGGGGATAGATTTCAGAACATGTCGCCCTTGCGGCGCTTGGCTTCGAGTGCCCGCTGGTTGGCTACGTCGTCGGCATACCGGTCGACCATCTGCCGGGACTTCCAGCCGTTCAGCCGCATCAGATCGCCCTCAGAGCCGCCGGACTTAAGCCAGGCGTCACTGAAGGTGTGGCGGAACTGATGTGGTGTTACGCCTGCGTACCCGGCCTGCTCTGCCCTGCGGATCAGCATCTTGCGAATGCCTGTGCCCCCGAACCGCCCGCGTCCGCGGGTGCCGAGCCAAACCCAGTCGGAGTCAGCGAGCGGGTGATTACGGCGGGCGCGCAGGTAAATCGCCAGGGCGCGGGCGCTGGCGGGGGCGAGCGCCACCAGTCGCCCCTCACCGGCAGCCCGTGCGCTTTTCAAGGGCACTAGGCGGAACACCGAGTTCTTGATCACGTCCGCTGGCAGCGTGTGCATGACCATGCCGAGGAGTTCGGCCCGGCGGATGCCCTCGCTGCGCAGGATGCGGATCATGGCGTGATCACGGGCAGTCTCGAAGTCTCGCGCCCGGCCGCCACCGGTGACCTCCAGCAATTCGTCGATGAAGTCCACGTCCAGTGTCACGGGGCGCCCTTTCACCGGGGCGTACCGATTCAGTCCGTCGTCGTAAGGGCTGGGGTGGCCGCGCTCGTGCTCCAGGAAGTTGAACAATTGGATCAGGTTTCGCTGGAGCGTGTGCGTGCCGCTCTGCCCGTGTTCGAGGTAATACTCACGGAAGTACCGGTTGAGCAGGGCAGTGTCTGCGACGGTGAAGTCCCCGGCGGTCCCGCTTGCCGTCATCCAGCGGTCCAGGTTCTTGGCCGGGCCGACGTAGGTGCTGATCGTTTTTTCTTCGTATGGACGGCCCTCCCGGCTGTTTACGGTCCTGAGGTAGTCCTCGAACTCGGCGAGGGTCGCCCCCCTGTCGCTTAGCACGGCACCGGCTAGGACCGAGTCGGCATCTGCCGCTGGGCCTGTCTCCGGGGACCGGTAGCCGCCCGCCACGGCGAGCGGGCTCTTGAGCGGGCGTCCGGGGACGCGGCGACGGGACGTCGCAGCGGTGATGGTCATGGCGTGGCTCTCCCATCAGGCGTCGGGGGAGCTAGACCTCTTTTCAAGCGGCAAAGCTACCGGTCTAGCGCCGAGATGCTCGGCATCCACGCTCGTGAGGCGGCCTGGTCTGGGTGCGGTGACCCGCGCGGAGCCGGTATCGTAGCTGGTGTTACGCGTGCTCCGTGGCCGGGGTGCGCAGGCCCCGATAGCTCAGTGGATAGAGCGACTGCCTCCTAAGCAGTAGGTCCCGCGTTCGAGTCGCGGTCGGGGCGCAGGCCATTTACCAGTCTCCTTGGACGATCGGCGGTTTCGTGCCGTTCGCGTGCCAGATGGCTTAGCGGTCTTGCGCTTCCTGGACTTGGCGAGTTCGGCACGTGCGGTCTCGCCTACGATGTCGGCTAGGGCACGCTGGCGTTCCGCCGTCGAGTGCAGGTAGATGAGCGCGGCGCGTTCGCTGTCGTGTCCCATCCTGGCCATGAGTTCCTTGAGGTTCGCGCCCGCGTTGGCAGTGAGCTGGTTTCCGGTGTGCCGCAGGTCGTGAAGATGGATGCCCTCCAGGCCGACAGTGGCCAGCGCGGGAAGCCAGACGCGGTCGCGGAAATTGGAGTGAGACAGCGGCGAGCCGATCGAGCTGGAGAAGACGAGTGCCGCCGACGAGGGTAGCCACTCTAGGTGCCTACGCACGTCGGGAGTAATCAGCTCAGGGAAGGAGACAACGCGAACACCAGCACGGGACCTGGGCGGGCCGAACGAGTGGCCAGCCTCGTGATAGTAGAGCTGGCGAGTCACCCGCACAGTGCAAGCATCCAGGTCGATGTCTGCCGGAGTGAGCGCGACGAGTTCGGCCCAGCGGAGGCTAGTGAAAGCGGCCAGCAGGATCAACGCCCGGTAGCGCAACCCGACAGCATCGGCCAGGGCATAGACCTGTGCCACGGTCAAGACCGGGCGTTCGGGTGAATTCTCGCGGTCAGCGCCCTTGATGCGGCACGGGTTGCGGCGGATCAGCCGGTGGCGTCCGGAATCCGGTGTAAAAGGGACGGGCGCGGTTCCGGTTTCATGGTGATGTTAGGCGGTGGCACTGACATTCGGCGTGGTGTCAGCGTCCTGGCTGGTGGTGACGGTGCGTGGCCGGAGCTGGCGGGGCGGGTCGAGCAGCGAGCGGCGCAGGTCCTGCAGCAGCCGCAGGCCGTCGCTGGTCATGGTCAGGCCACGCCAGCCGCGGGATGCCCTGTCGAGCACGGCCCGGACCAGGGTCAGGCAGCTAGTCTCACCGGGGAGACGGCCGATGACCTTGGTGCGGCGCCGGGTCTCGCCGAAGGTCCGCTCGATGAAGTTCGAATGCCGGACGCGGTGGTGGTGCTCGGCGGGGAACCGCAGGTAGGCGGTCAGTCCTTCGTGGTCGGCGAGCGGGCACTTCATCGCCGCCGGGTAGGTGGCGGCGTACTTGGCGGCCAGCTCGGTGATCCGGCGATCGACGAGTTCGACGAGCCTGGGGCCCGGCCCGGTCTTGAGGCCTCCGGTATCGAAGGCGGCCCAGTAGGCGTCCTTGATCTCGGCCTGCATCCCGGCCGGGACCTTGGCGATGATGTTTCTCGCCCGGTGCGTCCGTAAAGAAATAACGCGGTGGTTTCCAGTTTGCGGTTTGATGTTGCGCCATGGCCATTTCGCGCGAGGTCGTTGACACGCTGGCATTGAAGTTTGCGGTGGTGCTGCCGCATCTGAACGAGCGGCAGCGGAGGTTGCTGCTGGCCGCCGAGGCACGGCTGCTGGGGCACGGGGGTGTGCGGGCCGTCGCCCGGGTGGCCGGGGTCAGCGAGACCACGGTTCGTGCAGGTGTCTTCGAACTTGAAGCCGCCGCTCATCGCGCTGCAGCCCGCCGAGCACGTGGAACCGGACCCTACGGTAAGCGGCCGCGTGGTGTTCGACAGGGACCTGGTCACCGACGCCGGCATGCTCGACGCGATCCGCGCCAGGCCCGGCACGCACTACGAGGTGCGCGTCCACACGCTCGTGCCGGTGAAGATGCTGGCCATCGACCGCTCGATGGCGCTGCTGCCCGTCCGGCAGCACGACGAGGCCCTTGTCGGGGTGCTGATCACTGAGAGCGCCGTCCTGGACTCGTTCCTCGTTCTCTTCGACTGGTTGTTACGGACGACTCCCGGGGCTCAACTGTTCACGGGGAATCCGAGCCCGCCACCCAAGCCCGGCACGACGAACTCACCCCTCACCGCAGGGAAGAAGATCCCGCAGATGGGCCAGTGGATCAAGGGCCTAGCCGTCCAGCACTACGCGTCACCGGCCACGACCTGGACATGGAAGCCGCTAATTGACAGCCGTTAGGAGCATCCCGGGAACTGGGTGTCGGCGTACGGGGAAGCGCGTGGGAAGGCTTCAGCTAAGGGCAGCTCAGGCGGCTGTCCGGACAGCCGTTCCTGATCAGCGATGGCCGAGCGCAATTCCTCCGGAGTGGAGCCGTCCACGGTCAGCCGTTCGCCTCGTGTCGCCCACCACCGGCCGCTGTCTGACTGCCACGGCCGCCAGCCCGGGAAGTCCTGCACGATGTCGATCAGGTTGAGCAGGGCCTCCGGGTCCCCAGCGGTCAGGTACTCGTGCCACCCATCTCCGATACGCCGGGCATGGTAGCCCCGGTTGTCGAGCCAGGAGTGCCAGCCGGGGCGCAGCGCGGCTATCTGCTCCGTCTGCGACGGGCCGCTCATCTGCTTTCTCCTCCTTGCTACTGCGCGTCTCGGCCCCCGCCGGGCGGAGGGATGTGCGTGGACACAGACAAAGACTTGCCCAGCAGCGCCGCGAGACAGGCATTCTGCGCGGCGGCCAGCGCCTCGCCCACCGCGTCAGCGTGCCACCCAGTACACCGTGCATGACGGCGGCAGCGTTACCGTCCGCCGCCTCCCACCGCCGTGTCGCGGGGCAACGGCGGATTACAGGCGAGGCTGATCGTTATCCTCTGATCAGCGGTCGGGACAGCGCTGTCCACATGAAATCGCTGCCTGCCCCGCGCACAAATCCGCGTGGCCCGCAAGGCCATCACCATCGTGCAGGGCGCAACACCCCATATCGCCCTGCTCTGCGCTCCGCAAGATACGAAAACCGACAGCCGACCGAACGCGATAACGGCAGTTACACGCGCAATGGTCGCAACAAGAGTTGATGACCTAGCGTGAGTACCCTGACCAGGGCCGTGTGGCGCCGAGCGAGTGCGCCTGCTGCCGCTGAGCATCTTAACCACGGTGGCTCCCGCGGCTCGAGCTCGTTAGCTGTCGTGTTCCTGGCCCGCCCATCGGCATCTCGAGTTCCTCGGGCCCGCCCGGAGCGCGTGATCGCTCACGGCGCATCTGGCCTGGCACGCGGCCGGATGCGCCGTTGGGTCAGCGAGTTCAGCGGTCCGTTGTGAGTGCTTATGCTCAGTTAGCTGGCTGGCCGTGGTCCCCGAAGGTGACCTGAAGGGTCCGTTCGTCGGTGCCGCGGATGATGTTGAGCTCGATGGTGCCGCCCCGTGCGGCCTGGAGTGCGTCGAACAGGTCGTCGGGGGTGCGTATCGGGTGACCCGCGGCCGCTACGATCAGGTCGCCCTGGGTGACACCTGCGCGGGCGGCCGGGCTGTCCTTCACCACGTCGCGGATGAGCAGGCCATCGGTGTCGGGCAGGCCGACGGCGCGGCGGAGCCGCCTGGCCACGAAGTTAGGCGCTATGGCAACGCCGAGCCTGGGCGATTGTGCTGATTCCCCGCGGCCGAGTGTATCGACACGGCCCCGTAGTGCCTCGTCGGCGGGTATGGCCAGGTAGAAGCCCTCGCCGAGGCGGTTGGTGTTGATCCCGAGCAGCTGCCCCGCGGCGGTTAGTACCGGGCCACCCGAGGAGCCGGGCAACAGCGGGGCGGTGTGCTCGAGGCTGCCGGTGATGCGCCGGCCGCGGGGGCCGCGGAAGGTCCGCTCGATGCCGGAGACGAACCCGAACGTCACCCGCAGGCCGCGCCCGCCTGGGTTGGCCAGGGCGAACACCGGCATCCCGAGCTCCGCGGGCACCCCATCGGCCCACGGCAGTGCGGGGACCCCGCTGGTGTCGACGTCGATGACGGCCAGGTCGCCGTCGATGTCGTGCCCGGCTACGTTCCCCTCCGCGGTGCGCCCGTCGGTGAAGGTGACCGTCACCCGGTCGCCGCGCACGTTGTGCGCGTTGGTGAGGACCTTGCCCTCGCCGAGCACGATGCCTGAGCCGGCGCCCCAGCGCTGTCCGATGCCCGCAACCGAGGTCCCGGCGCCTTCTGCTAGCTGCCTGATGCTTGCCCCGATCTCATCGAGGATCGCCATGCCTGCCACCTCCAGTAAGTAGTTACTTGCAAATTACTATTAACAGGTCAGAAGTCAACGGGGCTACGATCAGCTCATGGCTGAATCCGAGCTGGAACCCTCACCGCTGGCCGAGGCGCTCGCCCGGGTCGGCGACCGGTGGACACTGCTGGTGGTGGAAGCGCTGCTGCCCGGCCCGCACCGGTTCAACGAACTTCTCAGCCTGATCCCGGGCATCGCCGCGAACATCTTGTCCGAGCGCCTCAAGCGGCTCGAACGCGACGGACTGCTGATAGCCCGGCCCTATTCCCAGCGGCCTCCCCGGGCCGCCTACCAGTTGACCGCCGAGGGCGCCGAACTCGCCGGGGCACTCCGGCTGCTCGCGCACTGGGGGGCCCGGCACACCGATCCGGCGGACGCCCCGCGTCACCTCACCTGCGGCACCCCTATCGAGGCCCGCTGGTACTGCCCGACCTGCGACCAACTCGTTGACCACGAGCCGCATAACGCCCAGACGCACTATGTGTAACGAGCAACGGCCAGCAGAGCCAGGTGCACGCACAGACGGCCGAACCCGAGCCCACACGTGGCCGGTGCTCAAGAACCAGGCTGCCAGGTGAGGCGGGAGGAACCCGGTGGAGGCGGAGCGGGAGCGGCGGGCGGGTAGCCCGCCGGAGATCTGGCAGGAGCATTGGTTCGACCACCGGCAACTGCTCCGGCTGTATCACAGTGACGGCCACTGCGCGATCTACCTGGACCCCGACGTCCGCCAGGCGGAGATCCGGTGGCTGCCCCGCTATATCAGCCAGGTCTGGGAGTACTCCAAGGCGACCTACGGCGATGCGTTCGGGCCCGACCCGCGCATCTATTCCATCCACCATGCCGGGCGTCACGGCGGCGGCCACGCTGGCTATTACGTCAGCCCCGTCCACGACTACCGGAACGTCAGCGACTGCGGCCTGGACACCTGGCGGGAAGGCAACACCCTCGCCCCTGAACTGCCCGCTCATGAGATAGGGCATACCGTTGAGAGCGCCAACAACGGCACCCATGGCTCCCCCGCCTACGAGATCTGGGGCGACAGCAAGTGGGCCGAGTTCTACATCTATGACCTCTACATCGCGCTGGGCATGGACCGCGCCGCCCGGCGCGTCCATCGTCAGTTCACCGGCAACACTGACGATTTCCCGCAGCCGGGTACCCGCTGGTTCCGCGACTGGTTCTACCCGCTGTGGCGGGACTGCGGGCGGGCCGCGGTCATGGCCAGGTTCTTCCGGCAGCTGGCCAGGTACTTCCCCCGCGACCAGGACGGGACGTACACCCGGCGGATGAACTGGGGCGAGTACATCCACTTCACCAGCGGGGCGGCGGCTGCGGACCTGGGTGGCCATGCTGCCCGTGCCTTCGGCTGGCCCCGCGAGCGGGCCGCTCAGCTTGAGCGCGCTCGTGAGCAGTTCCCCGGCGTCAGGTACTAGGCCACCGTCGGCGTCGTCTCCGGATATGGCCATGAGATTCCGTCCCGGGGTCTACAAGACGCGACTTGGGCGTGTCATGATCGGGCGGAAAGGGGAGACCCGTGCGGTACCTGATCGTGGCCGAGGCCTACCGTGACCTGGAGCAGGTGAGCAGTCGGCTGGCGCTGACGGAGCGGCTGGCCGTACTGCTGGCGCGGACTCCGGCCGGGCTGTTGCCGACCGTGTGTTACCTGTGCCAGGGGCTGATCGCGCCAGAGTTCGCCGGGGTGGACCTCGGCCTGGCCGAGAAGCTCGCCATCCGCGCGGTAGCCAACGCGGTCGGCACCGACACCGCGCAGGTCACGGACCTGGTGCGGGAGACCGGCGACCTGGGCCAGGCCGCCGAGCGGCTGCTGACCATGCCCATTGCCGGGGTCGGCGGCCGGGCCGCAGGCCTGGAAGTCACCGAGGTGGTGGCCGCGCTGCGCGAGATCGCCGCCGCCGAGGGAACGGGTTCGCAGGGCCGCAAGCTGGAGCTGCTGGCCGGGCTGCTCACCCGGGCCACCCCGCTGGAGGCCCGCTACCTGCTGCGCCTGGTGACCAGGAACCTGCGGCTTGGCATCGGCACGCCCACCATCTTGGACGCGCTGGCCCAGGTGCATGCGGGCGGCAAGGCCGACCGGCCGGTGCTTGAGCGTGGTTACAACATCTGCTGCGACCTCGGCAAGGTGGCCGCCACCCTGGTGAGCGGCGGCCTGGCCGCGGTGGAACAGCTACGGGTCCAGCCGGGAAACCCGGTGCGGGTCATGCTGGCCCAGCGGCTGGCCGACGCCAAGGAGATCCTGGCCCGGCTAGGCGGGCGGTGCGCGGCCGAGTACAAGTACGACGGCGTCCGGGTCCAGGCGCACCGCACCGCCGATGGGACGATCGAGCTGTTCACCCGGCGGCTTGAGGAGATATCCGCCCAGTTCCCCGACGTTGTTGAGCTGCTGCGGGCGGGGCTGGGGCCGGCCGAGGCGATCGTTGAAGGGGAGGTCGTCGCGTACGACGCGGCCGCGGGTGAGCTGCGGCCGTTCGGCGAGGTCATGCTGCGGCGCCGTAAGCACGGCATCGACCAGGCCGTCCTCGATGTGCCCGTGGGCTTGTTCTGCTTCGAGCTGCTGTACGCCAACGGCGAGGACCTGACCATGCTGCCGTATCCGCAGCGCCGCGCCGCGCTGGAGGCGGCCCTCACTCTCTCGCCCCGGCTGCGGCTCACCACCGCCGCCGAGATCGCCGACCCGGCCGCGCTGGACGCGATGTTCGCCCAGGCGGTCACCGACGGGTGCGAGGGCCTGGTGTGCAAGTCGACCGGGCCGGATTCCGCGTATCAGGCCGGGGCGCGCGGCTGGCAGTGGATCAAGCTCAAGCGGGACTACCGGACTGAGTTGTCCGACACCGCCGACCTGGTCGTTATCGGCGCGTTCGCCGGGCGCGGCCGCCGCGCCGGGGTCTACGGCGCGGTGCTGCTGGCCGCCTACGATGCGGACGCCGGCACATTCCGCGCCGTGACCAAGTGCGGCGCCGGGTTCTCCGACGCCGACCTGGCCGCGCTGCCCGCCCGGCTGGCACCGCTGCACAGCCCCCGCAAGCCCGCCCGCGTCGAGGCGCGTCAGGAGCCAGACGTCTGGTTCGAGCCGGGTCTGGTGCTCGAAATCCTCAGCGCCGAGCTGACCCTGTCCCCGAACTACACCGCCGCCTGGGGCCAGATCCAGGACGACGCCGGCCTGGCTATGCGCTTCCCCCGGTTCACCGGGCGCTGGCGCGACGACAAAGCCCCGGAAGACGCCACCACCACCCGCGAGCTGGCCGAACTGTTCCTCACCGCCCGGCGCACACCTACCGGCGGCTAGACGTAGCCGTGTTGCTGGCAGCAGAACGGCACCTGCGGACGGCCCTAGCCGGGTACGAGACCCATTACAACAGGCGGCGCCCCCATCGCAGCCGCCAGCTCCGCCCGCCCCGGCCATCCCATCTGGGGTGGTCTGGCCGGACAATCGTACGCTGAGCGGGTGAAACTATCAGATCTTGCCCTGCTGCGCGTGGTTGGACCGCCGACGATCGCACCGGATGGCCGACACGTGGTGGCCGCCGTCACCTGCATGGACATGGAGGCCGACGAGTACCGGGGTGAGCTGTGGTTGGCTGGGACCGGTGAATCTGCGGCTGCGCCGCGCAAGCTCACCGAGGGCCCGCGCGACCAGTCACCGAGGTACTCCCCAGATGGCCGCTGGCTGGCCTTCTTGCGGTCGGACCCGGCGGACGCCCCGGCGCAGCTGTATGTGATGCCGGTCGACGGTGGGGAGCCGCGCCGCATCACCGATCACGTGCTCGCCGCCGGGGAGCCGGCCTGGAGCCCGGGCTCGGACCGGGTCGCTTACTCGAACCGGGTTCCCGAGGAGGGAAAGTACCAGGCAAGGCGCGGCGGGCGCCCGGCGGAGAAGGAACCCCCGCGGCGTATCACCAGGCTGAGATACCGCCTGGACAACGTCGGTTTCACCATCGACAGGCCCTCGCACCTGTTCGTTGTGGATCCTTTCGCGCCGTCACCGTCGCCGGTCCAGGTCACCAGCGGGAACTTCGACCACCAGGACGTGGCGTGGAGCCCGGACGGGCAACTGCTCGCGTTTGCCGCCGGCCGGCATGAGGGCAGCGGCAATGACTCACGCGCCGACGTGTGGATATGCGCGGCGGACGGTTCAGGCCTGCGGCCGCTGACCGCGGGCGGCCTGGCGGCAAGCGGCCCGGTGTTCTCCCCGGACGGCGCGACGGTGTACTTCACGGCCGCGCCGCTCAGCCAGGCAGGCATCGCGATCCCCGGCAGCAACTGCGGGATCTGGTCAGTGCCGGCTGACGGGTCCGGCCCGGCCCGGCGGGTTACCGACCAGGAGCGGTTCCACCGTGGTACCCAGGGCCCGCCGCTGGTACCCGCCGCGGACGGCATCTTGTTCGCCAATGATGACCGGGGAGCGGTCACCTTGCTCCAGGTGCCATATGACGGCGGAGAGCCGCAGATGCTGCTCGGCGGTCGGCGCGTGGTGCGGGGGTTCTGCGCTGCCGCAGACGGCACGATCGCTGCGGTAGTTGCCGATCCGCGCAGCGCGGGCGAGCTTGTGGTGCTGCGCGACGGCCAGGAGGTCCAGCTCACCTCGTTCGGCCCGGACTTCGCGGCTGCCGCCGGCATCTGCCCGGTGCAGGAGGTGACCGCGACCGCCCCGGATGGCTACCCTGTGCACGGCTGGGTGGTCAGGCCGGCCGGCAGCGGGCCGCACCCGGTGCTGCTGATGATCCACGGCGGCCCGTTCACCCAGTACACCTGGTCACTGCTCGACGAGGCGCAGGTATACGCCGGGGCCGGGTACGCGGTCGTGATGGGCAATCCGCGCGGGTCCTCTGGCTACGGGCAGGCACACGGCAGGTACGTGACCGGCGACGTCGGCGAGCGCAGCGCAGCTGACCTGATCGCCCTGCTGGACGCCGCGCTCGTCGAGCCCGGCCTGGACGGCCGCAGGGTAGGCGTACTCGGCGGCTCGCACGGCGGCTACATGACCACCTGGCTCGCGAGCCGGGCCGGCGACCGGTTCCGCGCCGCGGTCAGCGAGCGCGCGCTCAACGCGATCGACAGCTTCAGCGGATCCAGCGACATCGGCTTCTGGTTCGCCCGCGGCCTGTACGGCCCGGACCCGGCCGGCTGGGCGGCGCAAAGTCCGCTGAGCTACGCAGATTCGATCAGCACGCCGATGCTGATCATCCACTCCGAGCAGGACTGGCGGTGCCCGCTCGAGCAGGCGCAGCGGCTGTTCGTCGCACTCAAGCTGCGCGGCAGCCCGGCCGAAATGCTCCTCTTCCCCGGCGAAGGACATGAGCTGTCCCGGTCCGGCCTGCCCAGCCACCGGGTTGCAAGATTCGAGGCCATCCTGGAATGGTTCGCCCGCTGGCTCAACACCTGACCGCGCCGCGTAAGCAGGTCACCAAATCCGCAAGTCAGAGCTGTCGCGGCATTTGGAGCAGTACAAGCTCAAGGTCCGGTCACCTCACGGTCACGGTCATGGCGCCGATCCGGCCGATACTCACCTCCAGCTTCTCTCCGGCAGCGATCGGCCCCACCCCGGCGGGAGCGCCGGTGAAGATCACGTCGCCAGGGTTCAGGGTCATGATCGTCGAGGCGTAGGCCACGATGGCCGGCACCGGGACCAGCATCTCCGCGGTGTTCACCGACTGGCGAACCTCTCCCTCGCTGAGTTCCTCCACCGTGTCGGCTCGGCCCGGCACTCCAAGCACCCCGATCTCGGTTCTGGCGTCGAACGACGCCAGAACGTCGTCCCAGCGTCGTTCCAGGGCCGGGCGCACCGCGCCCGTCTTGGCATTGCCCGTCATGATCGAGACGATGCCGCCGGCAGCAGCGCATCGGCACAGCTGGTTGACCAGCGGCTCTGGCTGCTCTAGGTACCCGAGCACGCCATGGCACAACACGGCGGCGAAGCGTTGGCCGCCCGTCGCCTCGTCGGCGTTCTCGCCGTCGGACTGCAAGAGCGTCACCCGCCGCTGAGCCTCACCAGGCAGCCGCGCCAGGCGCAGCCGGGCTTTGTCAAGCATCGTCGGCGACGAGTCAAGCAACGTCACGTCGTAACCGGCCTGGGCCAGCGGAAACGACTGATGGCCCGCGCCGCCGCCGACGTCGAGCACAGGCGCTGGAGGCGGCGGCAAATGCTCCAGCAGCTGTCGGTGCATCACATAGGTGCGCACGTACCCCTTCACCGAGGCATAAGCCTCATCGACAAACTGGTCAGCCAGACTGTGGCCGACGCCAAACGTCACCCGTCCTACCCTCTACCGGCGCTGGAAGAACAAGCTCGACCTGGTCGTGGACGCCCTCGACTACGGCTTCCGCAAGCAGGGTGACATGTACACGGTGGACCTGAGCCAGCTGGACGGCCGGGAGGCACTGGTCGAGGCGGTCCGCCGTGTCAACCCCACGTACTACAACCCCAATGCCATGGTGCTGATGGGCAACTTCGCCGGCGAGGCGATCCGCACACCCGAGCTGCTGGACATCCTGCGCAGGCATGCCGTCGAGCCCCGCGTGGCGCTGGTCGAAAGGACGCTGGGCCAGCTACGGGAAAGCGGCGCGGTTAAGGCCGGCATC
>Ga0335075_10011022_pt1 | contig 13684 bp, 7 predicted proteins | sample Lox_Sample_24_FD_206723 | JGI IMG/M metagenome (GOLD analysis project Ga0335075, IMG submission 206723) | Soil microbial communities from Loxahatchee National Wildlife Refuge, Florida, United States - Lox_Sample_2.4 | ecosystem: Environmental > Terrestrial > Soil > Wetlands | place: USA: Florida...
TGATTGCAACGGCTTAGTCCTATCCAGTCCTGAAAAACCGGGCCTGTTTCGCTGCCATTTCCAGCCGTAACTCTCGCAGTTTCAATAGTCTACGCGAGTTTTTGGTGCCGAAGAAGGGACTCGAACCCCCACACCCTTGCGGGTACATGGACCTGAACCATGCGCGTCTGCCAATTCCGCCACTTCGGCACGAAAGTCCGGCTAGAGAACACGCTGGACGGCAGCAACTGCTAGTGTTACAAAGGCATCCACCGGTGTCAAACCCGCGAGCCCACCGCGGCCACACGGCAATCCCCCGTCAGAAAGCCGCCATCGATGACCTCATCCGCTCAGCCCAAGTCGATTCCCGAGCAGCAGGCCAAAGAGATTCGCCGCCTCTCGCACGACCTCAGCAACGCACTGGAGATCGTTCTGCAAACCAGCTTTCTGCTCGGCACGGTGGACCTCGACGAGGACGCCAAAAAGTGGCGGTCCATGCTCGATGGCGGCGTTCAGCAGGCAGCGGAGATCAACAAACAGCTTCGCGAATACATCCGCGGAAACAGCTGACCGCGCGCCGGCCCGGAAAGGGCGACGCCAGAGCTTGTCGAACCAAAGTGCGATAATGGAAGCAGCTGTCAGGAGTTCTCTCCTCGGCCGCCGCACCTATGGGGGCGTCACGGTTTCGACGGGATCGCTTGTGGCAGAGAGGCATGCCGGGGTCTGGGCACCCGTAATCGCCTGGAAAAACATAATTGCCAACACCAATCAGCTGGCATACGCAGCCTAATTAATTAGGTTGCCGTCCTCCCCGGCTTCGCCCCTGGGCTGAGGTCAGGACGTCGCACAGGGGGCTGGCTGGCGACCCTCGGTCCGTGGGCCGCCGGCGAGATCATCGGACTAGCTTCCGGCGTTTCTTGTCCGCTCTAAGCGCCGAAAGCGAACCCTCCGAACGGACTGAGCATGGAGTCTCTCGGCTGTCAACGATTTCGGACGCGGGTTCGACTCCCGCCGCCTCCACCATTTCCCTGAAAGGGTCTCAGACCCTTGCCGCCTCTACCCACTCGCCTTTCGCATGCCATCGGTCCAGCCTTGTGGTATGATCGACCCACTTTTTCTTTTATGTTGATCGCGGCGGCAATCTCACTCTGTTGTTGTCCCTGTTGACAACTTCGGCGAGCCCTGCGTCTTCATCAGCCGGTTAAATCCCCCAGCGATTTCATCCGGGCTCCTGCGCCGTTGTTCCCCTGGTAGTGAGTTGCGCCCGTAAGAGTTCGCCGCGTTGCAGCCTCGGGTCATTTCACACCACATAAAAAACAACTCTGATCCGCAGGCCCCGGGGCATCGCGGACCAGACCAGTTGCTTTATTTGAAGGAGGAGGTCCATGCAAGCGATTCGAAAAGGTATGACGGTATTTTCGGCCCTGCTCGCTCTGTCTCTGTTGGTTTCGGTGCCGGCCATGGCACAGACGTTCCGCGGCAGCATCAACGGCGCCATCACCGATCCTTCGGGCGCGGTCGTTCCAGGCGCAAAAGTCACAGCCACCGATGTGGCGACAGCCGTGGTGCAGAACACGGTCTCGTCCGGCGCCGGCGAGTTCTCTTTCAACGACCTGCCGGTCGACACCTACACCATCCGGGTCGAGGCCCAGGGTTTCCAGCGCGTTGAGGTCAACGGTGTGCAGGTGCTGGCCGGAAAGGTCTACACGCTGCCCGTGAAGCTGACTGTTGCTCAGCAGGCCACCATCGTCGAAGTCTCTGCCGACGCGCTTTCGCTCGACACCACCACGGTTACGCAGACCACCACGCTCGAAGGCAAATCTCTGCAGGATGTGCCGTTGAACGGCCGCGACTTCACGCAGCTTCTCGGCACCTCGGTGTCCTTTTCCGGTTACAACAACTCCGGTTCAGTAAACGGCACGCGCAATAACCAGATCAACTACACCATCAACGGCACCGACAACAACGATCTTTATCTGAACGTGGACGCTGTCAACCAGGGTGGCATCAGCGGCATTGCCGGCGTTGTTTATCCCATCGACGCTCTGGACGAATACTCGCTGCAGACTACCGGCAACAGCGAATCGGGCCGCAGCCCGGGCGGCAACCTGAACATCACGACCAAATCCGGCACCAATCAGTTTCACGGCGATGCTTATTACTACAACCGCAACGAGGCGCTGGCGGTGCTGTCGCCCTTCGTTACGCCGGGATCGCCGGAACAGCCGCTGCGCAACCAGAACTATGGCGCTACGCTCGGCGGGCCCATCTGGCACGACCGCACCTTCTTCTTCCTCACTTACGAAGAGCAGAAGTTCGTGATCGGAGAGCCCAATACCGTCACCGAGCCCTCACCGGCCTATCAGGCGCTGGCACTGGCGGAGCTGAGCAAATACAGCGTGCAGCCCAGCCAGGTATCGCAGGCCATCCTCAGCACGATGTGGGATCCGAGCGACATTGCCAACCTTCCCGCCAACCCGGGTAACTACTCCAGCTCCGCGCCGCAAGCCGGATACAGCCACAATGCGGTCGTCCATCTGGACCACAACTTCACAGATAAAAGCCATCTGTCGGCCATCTGGTACTTCGGCCAGGGCTATGCCGATGCACCCAGCTGCATCTTTGTCTGCTCTTACCTGCCGGAATACTTCCAGACCGTTCCCTCCCACATCCAGAACTTCAACACGGTATGGAACTACACCCTCCGTCCGAACCTCAGCAACCAGGTTGCTGCGGGTGCAAGCTTCTTCACGCAGGCCTTTGCCGATGAGGTGCACAGCCAGAATCCCCTGACCCTGGCGGGGCTGAACACGGGTGCTTCGCTGGCCGGCGCTCCGCAGATTGCCATCAACGGTTTCGACTCAATCGGCGTCACGCCTACCTCCGGCCGCAACGACATCTCGGGCCAGATAGCGGACACGCTTTCATGGACGACTGGCCGGCACCAATTCCGCTTCGGGGTTGAGTATCGCCGCGCCTACATCGACCTCTATTACAACTGGGGCGCACGCGGCGCCTTCAACTTCGGCACCGGCCCAAGCGTACTCGGGCCGTGGGCCAACGATACCTCTGTCACCGACCCGAACGTTCTGACACTGGCCGATTTCATGGCCGGTTATGCGTATACGTCCAACATTACGCTGGGCACCCAGGAACGCTTCATCTACACGCACACTGGTTCGACTTTCGCTGAAGATTCCTGGCAGGTCGCACCAAAGCTGAACGTCAACCTCGGCGTGCGTTACGACTACCAGCAACCCTTCTATACCAACGATCCGAACCTCTCCATCTTCGACCCCAGCAGCAGCACCGGCCTGGTCGTCGCCAGCGGGGGCTCTGGAACGCCGGACTATATCTACAACAGCAACAAGACCGACATCTCGCCTCGCGTGGGATTCTCATGGGCGGTTCGCAACGGAACCGTCTTCCGCGCCAACTACGGCATTTACTATGACCAGCCCGCCGGCCAGGCCTTCTTTGGCAATATCGGTATCCCCAATGGTGGGGCAGGCGGCGCCAACAACAACCCGGCCGGCAGCCAGCCCAACGAGTCCATCGTTCTGAACACACCGAACGCTGCGCCCATCTGGACCTACGACCAGACCACTCCCATCTTCACGCCCAGCCAGGGCCAGCCCACGGGGAGCAACTTCGTTTCGATCTACTCCGTGAGCCGCAACTTCAAAACCCCCTACGCCGAGCTGTTTGGACTGAACCTCGAACAAAGCCTGGGCTCGAGCTGGCTGCTCAACCTCGGGTATGTCGGTTCGGCCAGCCGGCACAATCTCGTCCTGCAGGACATCAACCAGAATGCGCTGGGAGCCGACCAGAACCCTGGGACAGTAACCGTAAACGGAAACACGTTCAGCTACCAGCAGTCCACCCGGCCCTACTTCAACAAATTTCCCAACTTCAGCATCATCAACCAGATCAACTCCGCGGCTTCGGCCAGCTACAACGCGTTGCAGGCTACTTTGCGCAGCAGTTCATGGCATGGGCTCAGCAGTCAGTTCGCCTACGCCTGGAGCCACAATCTGGACGACTCCAGCGTCTTCAACACCATTCCTCAGAACTCGCTGAACCTGGGCGGCGACTGGGGCAACGCGAACCAGGACATCCGCAACCACTTCTCGGCTTATCTCGACTATGCTATTCCGGGCCTGGCCGAGGGACCGAGGGCTCTGACACACGGCTGGGAGGTCAACAGCATCCTGAAGTTCCAGGACGGCGAGCCTGTGAACGTGCTCACTGGCCAGGACAACAGCGGCACAGCCGAGGGCGAGGACCGTGCCGACATCACGGGATCGCCGATCAACAGCGACCGCTCGGTACAACAGCACGCCTATGCGCAGTACCTCAATCCGAACAGCTTTGCCGTGCCGGCAAGCGGGACCTACGGCAATCTGCGCCGCAACCAGGTTACCGGACCCGGCTTCGGCGACGTGGATTTGTCGCTGGTGAAGAATACGCCCCTCTACAAGGAGCGGGTCACGGCTCAGTTCCGCGTGGAAATGTTCAACGTCCTCAACCGCATCAACCTGGCGCAACCGCTGAACAACCTGGGTTACGGCAGCGCGTTCGGCTGGAGCACATCGACGATCGGGGTCTCCTATGGAGCGCCCGGCATCGGCTCCGGCGAACCGTACAACACACAGCTCGCCCTCAAGATTCTCTTCTGAGGCGCCTCAGGCCAAACTCTGAGCCGGTCATTCCGGGGCCGGCTCAGAGCGAGATTCGACCCCGCCGTTTTCGGCGGGGTTTCTTTTTGAAGCGCAGAAAAAAACTTACAGCAGAGCCGCCGGGGCTGTGTTGCGGCTCAATGAAGAGTGCCTGCTGTTGGCTCACTGCAGGCGTCGCCAGGATGCACGAGAGGCACTCCGCGATCGCCCGCGGTACCAAATCCGTCATCCCACTTCTGTTTCCCACTGGCCCCTTTGTGCAGTTGTGCCGGGCGCTCCGGCGCGTGACCATGAGGATGCTGCGCGCAGTCCCTTATAGGTTGCGCGGCGCTCGCGGGCCTTCATCATGTATTTCCCCCTCCATATCGTCTCCGCAGGTGCGCAGTGAGCGCCGCGTCCCCGCCAGCCGGAGATCCATCCTTCAGTTTTGCTTTTCAGCCGATCGTCGATGCTGTTGCACACAAGGTGGTGGCCTACGAAGCGCTTATTCGCGGCACGTGGGATGAGCCTGCCTGGCAGGTCCTGAACCAGGTTTCACCTCTGCGCCGTGGTGCTTTCGATCAGACCGGCCGCGCCGCCGCTATCGCTCTGGCTGCGCGCCTGGGGATCGACCGCACGCTGCATCTCAATCTTCTGCCCCAGTCGCTTGACTCTAACCCAAAGTCGCTGCTGCACACCATCGAAGCCGCACGCCAGGCAGAATTGCCTCTTGATCGCATTGTGCTCGAAGTTCCGGAGGCCAGCGTGGTGGAAGATCGCACCCGCTACGCCGGTCTATTCCGGGATGTTCGCTCCCTTGGCGTCCGCCTCGCCATCGACGATTTCGGCGCAACCTGGGGCGCGCTCACCCTGCTCGACGACCTCGAGCCCGACCAGATCAAGATCGATATGCGCCTCATACGCAGCGTGGACCGGCCTGGACCGCGCCAGGCGATTCTGCGCGCGATTCGCCGCGCCTGTTACGACCTCAAAATTGATGTGATTGCCGAAGGCGTGGAAACCCTCTCCGAGTTCAGCTTCCTCGCCGGCCAGAGAATTCGCCTGTTCCAGGGCTACTTGTTCGCGCGCCCGTCCTTCGAGTCCTTCTCTGAAGCGCACTTCCCCGAACCGGCCGAGGACGCTTCTCCGCGCCCGGTCGCGTCTTCGCGGCCGCAATCCACAGGCCGCTCGCGCAAGCGCGCCTGACCTGTCCGGATTTTTCGCCGCAGCCTTCTCAGCCCGATCATCGATTCCTCATCCTTGCCCGGCCTTTACGGCACCAGCAATGCCGCCTCTTCCATCCAGGGCTGATACTCCTGTTCTTCCTCGACGGTTGCGCGTTCGCCATCCAGCTTGGCGCGCAGCTTCCAGACCACCTCGCGCTCCATCTCTCCGGCTCCACACCGTGGCAGTTTCCGCGCCCATGCCTCGGCTTTCACCCAGGCTTCTTCAGCTTCCGCACGCTGCTCCTGTGCGATCAGCAGCGCGCAGAGTGAGCCGCAGCCGGCGCCCTGCTCCACTGCGGGATTCTTTTCCCGAGCGCGCTCCCACCATTCCCATGCGACTACGTCGTCTCCGACCAGGAACGCATGAAAGAACACCAGCGCTGTCATCAGATCGGCGGAGAGTTGCGCTTCGGTCTCCAGCGCCCTGGCTTCCGCCTTCTCCAGCATTTGCCGCGCCTCGTGCAACTGGTCGAGATCGAAATAGTGGCCGACCGCCATGAGCAGAAGCTGGGTGTCCTCCGCGCCCCTCGCAGTCGTTCCGGCTGCCCGCAGAATCGCCTCGACGTCGTAATCCCTGGCCCGAATCGGCGTCGCCCAGGTCGCATAGCCCGCGCTGTCGGTCAGCCAGTAGTCCGCCCACAAACCGCCGCGGATCATCTGGTACAGCTTTGCGCCGTCGGAGTGCCCAGTGCCGATCCGGAATGGAATCAGGTTCAGTGGCCCGGTTACCAGCGACAGCGTCGCCAGCAGTTCCAGAAAATTCCACTCGGGCGCCCACGCGTGTCCCGGCGCAGTGAGCAGCAGGGCCAGAGCGGCGCCTCCCGATACCAGCGTCGCCATCGGACCACCCGCAATCGCCACAATCTTGTCGCGGCGGAAACTCTTCAGCCGCGTCGGCACCACCTGCGTCGTCCCGATGAGCCGCAGCAGGTTCCCCCAGGAAATGCTCAGCTTCCAGCGTCCGCTCCACCGGCTCCACAGCATTGGGCCCACCCCGAAGCTGCAGACCCTCATCCTCATCACGATTCCGGCGAGCGCGTGGCCGCTCTCATGGATCGTGAGCACCAGCAGCGCCGCGGCGATGAACTCGGCCAACTCCATCCATAAAGGAGTTGGAGCCAGGCCACGCAGCCATGCCCAGTGCGACCATCCTTCCGTCGCCGCTAGATAGCCTGCCCCGGCCACGATCCACATCAGACGGTTGATCCACGCGCGGGTTCCGTCTCCAGGTTCCGGCCTGGGCGTCGTCTCCGCGGCCACCACATCGCGCCGAGAAAACGCAAACACCCCAATCAGCCCAGCGCCTGCTGTCACCATTTGAGCTTTGGGGACGCCAATGGCGGGCGCACCGCCAAAGTGGCGGTCAGCCCACTCCACCAGAGCCGCCAGCAAAATAAAGGTCGAGCTGGCCGCGATGCCCCATCCCCGCGCCTCAGGCTTGGCGCGCAGGAACGTCCAGCACGCCATCCCGTAGATCATGGCCAGCACCGGCAGTGCGAGCACCGCTGCACTTAGTGGCCGCAGCGGTAGAAATGCCCCTGGCGCGTGGACCATTTCCGTCAGCGTCGAGGCCGTTTCCCTGGCGAAGATCATCCCGCCCAGCGCAAACAGAGCGCACAGAACCCATCGGATGTAGCGCACGCGAACCTGCTCTCAGCCCAAGGCTGGACCAGCAGGCTATCCCGACCGCCTCGACCTCTCAATGCTTCTTCGGTGGCAGTTTTGGCCATTTTGCGCGACACAAAAGGCTCCATGGACGCATTACCGACAGTTGTGACTGCCCATCACTCCGGTAATCTCGACCCGGCCTGGCGTCCCTTTTTCATGCAGTTCCACTTCCACAATCTTCCTGGAGCCGCCGTGCCCGCGTGCCCTGTTTCGGTGTCCGTTTCGCAGCCTCCTCTTGACAATCGAGAGGAAAACCCGTATTCCTCTTGATTATCTGGGGGAATCACTCTTCATGCCTGAAAAATCCGGCGACCTTGTCTCGGGAACCCTCGAAATGCTCGTTCTGAAGACCCTTGCCCTTGAGACCATGCACGGCTACGGCATCGCGCTGCGCATCGAGCAGATCAGCCATGGCGTCTTCCGCGTGAATCCTGGCTCCCTGCTCCCTGCTCTCAGCCGCATGGAGCGCGCGGGCCGGATCAAAGGCGAATGGCGGACCACGGAGAATAATCGCCGCGCCCGCTACTACGTCCTCACCGAAAAAGGCCGCAAAGCCCTGCGCGAGGAGCGCGAGCAGTGGGGACGCCAGACCGCTGCTATCAACCGCATCCTCGAAGCCTGACCAGAAGGTTGAAGGAGTCCGCAACCATGTTCGACAATCTGATCGCCGGTGTTCGCGCTCTGTTCGGCCGCAACCGCCGTAATCAGGAGATCCACTCCGAGTTGCAGAGCTTTCTCGACGCCTCGGTCGAAGAAAAAATGCGTCGCGGCATGAATCGGGATCAGGCGCTTCGCGCAGCCCGGGCCGAAATCGGCTCGAGCGAATCCGTCCGTCACGGCGTGTGGTCGATTGGCTGGGAATCGACCGCCGAAAGCCTCTTCCGTGACATCCATTACGGGCTGCGCCAGCTCGCGCGCAATAAAGGCTTCACCGTTACCGCGGTCCTGACCCTCGCTCTGGGCATTGGGGTCAACGCCGCCATCTTCACGCTGGTCAACGCCGTTCTGCTGCGCAAACTTCCGGTCGCCGACCCACAATCGCTGGTACGTCTGGGCAACACCAACAACTGCTGTGTCAATTCCGGCGGCTATCCGGAGCATGATTCGTACTCGCTGTTCTCGACCGACACATGGCAGCAGCTGCGCAAAAATCTTCCCGAGTTTCAGTCGCTGGCCGCCGTACAGGCTGGCTTCTCGTACCGTCCCGTCACCGTTCGCCGCGATGGCTCGCAGCAGCCAGCCCGTTCTGTGATGGGCGAATTCGTCTCGGGCAATTACTTCAACACTTTTGGTCTGCGCCCGGCTGCCGGCCGTCTTCTGACCGATGCCGATGACAAAGTGGGTGCGCCCACGGTCGCCATCATCAGCTACGAAAACTGGCAGCATAACTTCGGCGGCGATCCGACGGTCATCGGCAGCACGTTCTGGGTCAACACCAAACCGGTCACCATCGCCGGCGTCGCACCCGAAGGCTTCTATGGCGACCGCCTCATCAACACGCCGCCCGACTACTACTTGCCGATCGAATCCCTGACCGCGCTGGCTGGAGTTGACTACGTCGATGATCCGAAGGTGAACTGGCTTTATATCGTCGGCCGGCTGCGCCCTGGTGTCACGCCAGATGCAATACAGACCAAAATAAATAACCTGTTCAGGCAGATCGTCGCGTCCGATCCGATCTACTCCGGAGACAAAGGCAAAGCCGCTCTGGCGCGCGCTCACATCGTGCTCGCTCCCGCTGGCGGCGGCATTCAATCGTTCCAGGACCAATACCAATCCAACCTCGGCATGCTGATGGGCGCTTCGGGCCTTGTTCTGCTGATCGCCTGCGCCAACATTGCCAATCTTCTCCTCGTCCGCGGCATGAACCGGAAAGCCGAGCTTTCTCTCCGCACCGCCATTGGAGCCGGCCGTTCGCGCATCGTCCGCCAGCTGCTGACGGAAAGCGTTGTGCTTGCTGCGCTGGGCGGTATCGCCGGTCTGCTCATTGCCTGGCTCGGTACGCGCGCTCTGCTCGCCATGGCGTTTCCGGGCGATCAAAACGTCCCCATTAAAGCGGCTCCTTCGCTTGCTGTCCTCGGCTTCGCCGGCGCTCTATGCCTCATCACCGGTGTTCTCTTCGGAGTTGCGCCTGCCTGGATCGCATCCCGCACGCAACCCATCGACGCATTGCGCACTGGCTCGCGCACTACGACCACCAAAGCCTCGCTGCTCCAGCGCTCCCTGATTGTGCTGCAGGCTTCGCTTTCGCTGGTCCTGCTGATCGCTGCGGGACTCTTCGCACAGAGCCTGGCCAAAGAGCAGAACACAGATCTGAAACTCGACTCCCGCAACCGTTACATCGTGCACATCAATCCTCAGGCTGCCGGCTACAAGCCTTCGCAGCTGGGTCCGCTTTACCAGGCCTTCGAAGATCGTTTTCATGCGATTCCCGGCGTCGTGCACGTCGGCATCGCTACCTACACCGCGATGGAAGACAACAACTGGAACTCCGGGTTTAGAGCCGAAGGCCATCTGGACCACACTTTCGACGCTTCCACGGTGCGCGTCTCCCCTGAATACTTCGACTCGGTCGGCACGCGTCTCCTTCTGGGCCGCAACATCACGCGGCAGGACACGCCTGGCGCGCCCATCGTGGTGGTCATCAACAAGACGCTTGCCCAGGATGCTTTCCCCAAAGGAACCGACCCCATCGGCAAGCGCCTCGGCTATGGCGGAGCGAAAGATCCGCTTGAGTTTCAGATCGTCGGCGTTGTCGACGACACGGTGTACACAGCGATCCAGTGGAAAGACCATCGCATGATCTTCACGCCCATGCTGCAGCGGAACACTCACGACAACGGCCCACTCGAAACTGATATTTCGCTCTACGCCGGAGCAATCGTGATTGAGACCGCGCATCCGATGCCCGACATGGAATCGATCGCGCGGCAAACGCTGGCCAGCATCAACCCCAACCTCGCGGTGGTAAAGTTTCAGCCCTTCAATCAACAGATCGCTGAGATGTTCACCGAAGACCGCATGGTCGCGCGCCTCACGGAGCTTTTCGGCGGGCTTGCACTGGTGCTGGCCAGCATCGGCCTGTATGGCGTAACCGCCTTTGCCGTCGCCCGGCAAACCACCGAAATTGGCATCCGCATGGCGCTGGGCGCGCGGCGACTGCGCGTGGTCGGCATGGTCATGCGTTCGGCAATCCTCCAGACGGTCATTGGTCTTGCCATTGGGATCCCTGCCGCGCTGCTTTGCGTCCACTTCATTGAGTCGCAGCTTTACGACATCAAAGGCGTCAGTCCTGGCATTCTCGTTGTTGCTGTCGCTGCGCTCGTTCTCGCTGCCTGTCTGGCCGGATTTATCCCCGCGCGCCGCGCCGCCACCATCGACCCCGCTCGCGCTCTGCGTACTGAGTAGCGTTCAGTGTGGCTGCAGCTCGAATTGTTCGATCCCGATGCGCGCGCCTAACGTCGATCGCTGCGCATCGGGAAAGTAGAAGACCGTAATCTCATCGAACTTCGGCACTCCCGGATGATCCGGAATCGCGAACCGCAGCTCGTCTTCCACTGGCCGCGCCTTCACCGCGAAGTGTCCTGGCTCGGTTGATTCGATCGGCGCGGTACCCAGATACAGCGACGGCTTCCCCGGCAACTGGGTATCGGTCAGCACCACGCCCATGTCCACGCGCCCTGGCCGGTTATCGCCATTCTTCACCGTCACCGCCATGGCTCTGCACGATCGCAGATCCACCGGCTGCGCCAGCGTCTGGTGCGCCTGCATGGCGAGCGGAATCCATCCCGTTGAGTAAATGCTCTGCGCCACCGGATCGCCTTGCGCGATGTGCGGATGCATCCCGATTCCTCCGCGTGGCGCCTGGAAATACCAGTACACTCCGTCGAACGGAATCACCGTTCGCTTTATTCGCTCCGTGGGCGACAGGCTGCGATCCAACGGCACTGGCGGCAGTTCCTTCGCCTTCTCCTTCACGGTGAAGAGAAGGATGCCGCGATACGAGTCGTTCGACTCGCCCTCTGCTTCGGGATGAGGCTTTGCTGCCGCTTCTGCGGTCGTCTCTACCGCATTCGGCGGCACAAAGCGTATCAGCAGCATCGGAATCAGGATCAGCAGCGCCAGTACTGCGGCCATCGCAGCACGTCCTGCCGGCTGTTCCACTCCTCCACGCGGAACGGCGAGCAGCGATGCGTATCGCTTCCACACCAGGAGAAACGCACCAACCGCAGCGAGTATCGTGGCCAGAAAAATCGCGCCCCGATTTGCGAGCACCAGCGCTACTTCAACACACGCGGCAATTGCAAAGGCCTGTCCCCATCCCGAATCCGGCGGCGGCAACAGGGCAAACAGGCCGCTGTCCGCTTCGGTCCTGGGCTTTGGCGGCGCCATCCCGCGCAGGCAGATGGCCATCGCAGCGCCTACCAGCGCGCCGACGATCAGCGCCGCGCGCAATCCATGAATCCAGCAGAGCAGCACTGGCGGAATCAACGCCCATGCTGCCAACCCTGCCAACAGGTGACGCACTGCTGGCCACGCTGGCCGACGTTGGGCAATGCTTTCGGCCAGCGCCATGCCCAGCGCTGCGGCCACGATCGTGGATGCGATCCATAACGCTGCCGCGGCGAACGCCTTCCCGAAAGAAGCGGCTTCAATCGGCGGCCGCGTCCACACAGCCACGACCAGCGCCGCAGCGAGACTGGCGCTGCCCGCTGCCCACGAACTCGCCGTAGTGTCCGCCCACTTCATGCGATTCGCAGCGCCCCCTTTTTGGTGTTAGACACCAGACGCTGCTAAAAAGAGCCCACCCTCATCACACTCCGCTTGACAGCCCTGAGAAAGCCATATACCTCTTGATTATCTAGTGGAGGAAAGAAGGACTCTTTCCCATGTTCAACAATCTCATCGCCGGCCTTCGCGCGCTGTTCGGCCGCAATCGGCGCAACGCCGAAATCCATTCCGAAGTTCAGGGCTTTCTCGACGCCTCAGTTGAGGAGAAGATGCGCCACGGCATGAGCCGCGATCAGGCACTGCGCGCCGCGCGTGCGGAAGTCGGCAGCGCGGAATCGGTACGCTATGGCGTCTGGTCTGCTGGGTGGGAATCCACCGTCGAATCCCTGTGGCAGGATCTTCGCTTCGCCCTGCGCCAGCTTCTCAAGAATCCCGGGTTCGCGATCACTGCGATCGTCATCCTCACCCTCGGCATTGCCGCCAGCGTGACTATCTTCAGCTTCGTCGATGCTGCGCTCATCCGCCCTTTGCCCTACCAAAACCCTTCGCGGCTTGCTGTCCTGTATGAAACCAACACGCTTGGCCCGCGTTTTCACCTTTCCTGGCTCGACTATCTCGATTACCAGCAGCGCAACTCTGTCTTCCAGTCGCTCGACGTCTACGGCGCCTACGGCTTCATGCTGAAAACGCCGACTGGCCCGCAACCGGCTGACGGCGCTCGCGTGTCTGCCGGCTTCTTCCACACGCTCGGCGTTACGCCGGCGCTGGGCCGCGATTTCCGTCCGGCTGACGGCCAGGTTTCGGCTCCAAGAGTGGCGCTGATCAGTTACGCTGCCTGGCGACGCCGTTTCGGCGGACGCAACGATGTCCTGGGCCAAACCGTTGTCCTCGATGACAATCCGACGACGATCATTGGCGTGCTCCCGCGCGACTTTCATTTTGCTCCCGCCGAACCTGCTGACTTCTGGGCCATCGAGCGCTCCGATGGCGGATGCGAAAAGTCCCGCGGCTGCCATAATCTGCTCGGCGTCGCCCGTCTCAAACAGGGTGTCTCCTTCGCTTCGGCTGTCGCCGACGTGAGCAACATCGCACTGACGCTGGCGCAGCAGTATCCCGACGACGATCATGGCCGCGGTGCTTTCATGATGCCGCTGACGCAGGTCATCCTCGGCAACGTTCGGCCCATTCTTCTTGTCCTGCTGGCTGGAGCGGCTTTGCTGCTTCTTATTGCCTCCGTGAATGTCTCCAGTCTCCTGCTGGTTCGCTCCGAACGCCGCCGCCGCGAAATGGCCGTTCGCGGCGCGCTGGGTGCGTCGCGCGCCCGGCTCATCCGCCAGTTCGTGACCGAAGGCGTTGTTTTGGCCGCTTCTGCCGCGGTTCTCGGCGTTGCCCTTGCCGGCGTTGTCATCCGCTTGCTGCCGG
>Ga0335075_10011023_pt1 | contig 13682 bp, 12 predicted proteins | sample Lox_Sample_24_FD_206723 | JGI IMG/M metagenome (GOLD analysis project Ga0335075, IMG submission 206723) | Soil microbial communities from Loxahatchee National Wildlife Refuge, Florida, United States - Lox_Sample_2.4 | ecosystem: Environmental > Terrestrial > Soil > Wetlands | place: USA...
CTTTCTGGAAGTGATCAAACACTTCGTGCTCGCGCGCAGCTTCGCCAAGGTCCGCGTGCTGCTCGCCGAGCCGACACGCGTCATGCGTGACAGCAATCGTTTCGTCGCCATGGGACGGCGGCTCTCGAGCTGCATCGACATCCGCTACGTCGCCGCGGAAGCCCGCCAGCGAGCCTCGGCCTATCTCATCGCCGACGACCGGGCCATTGTCTACCGGATGCGCGCTGATACCTGGGACGGCGTCGCGGACATCAACAACCCGCCGGTGGCACGGCTGTATCTGCAGGAATTCGACCAGATCTGGGATGCCAGCGCACCCGAGCACGGGCTGCGCGCGGTTCGCCGCGGGTAGAAACCACCCTGCCCGCGGGGTGAGGGCGGCGCCACCAGGGATGGTCAGTGGCAGGGGCTATAATTCGGTCCATGCCCCACCCCGAGATCACCGTTGCGGCCGTAACTGAGACGGACGGGCGCTTTCTCGTCGTCGAAGAGCGCATCGACCGCCGCCTGGTCATCAATCAGCCCGCCGGACACGTCGAGCCAGGCGAGACGTTGCTGGAGGCCGTCGTCCGTGAGGTGCGCGAGGAGACCGCATGGCTCTTCACCGCCAAGGAGCTCGTCGGTGTGTACCTCTGGCGCCGTCCGGACACCGGCCGCATGACGAAACGCTTTACGTTCACGGGTGCAGTCTCGGATCACCGTCCGCATCAGCCGCTGGATGACGGCATCATTGCCACGCATTGGCTGACCCAGGCCGAGCTCAAAGGGCGCGAGCCCCAGCTGCGCAGTCCTCTCGTGTTGCGCTGCGTCGAAGACTATCTGGGCGGCCGCCGTCAGCCGCTCACCGCCGCGGCGACTCTCGACCTCGGGTCGGCGCTCGCGTTCGCCGCGGTGGCGGTCTGACACCGGCCATCGAGCCATGAGCAACCGCGTCATCGTCGGACTCTCCGGCGGCGTCGACTCCGCCGTAGCCGCCCTCCTCCTCAAAGAGCAAGGCTGGGAAGTGCACGGCCTCTTCATGAGCAACTGGGAAGAGGACGATGACGGCTATTGCACCGCCGCTCAGGATTTCCAGGATGCGCGCGCGGTAGCTCGGGAGCTCGCCATTCCGCTGCACCGCGCGAGCTTCGCGGCCGAGTATCGGGAGCGGGTTTTTCAGCATTTCCTCGCCGAGCATCGTGCCGGCCGCACGCCCAATCCGGACGTGCTCTGCAACCGCGAGATCAAGTTTGGCGTCGCGCTGCGTCATGCGCTGCGGCTCGGCGCCGCGGCGTTCGCCACCGGACACTATGCGCGCATCCTGCGCGGGCCCGCGGGTGCGGAGCTGCACAAGGCGCGCGATGCCGCAAAGGACCAGAGCTACTTTCTTCATGCCGTCGACATCGGGCAACTCGCCGGGACGCTGATGCCCATCGGGGAGCTCGAGAAGGGAGCCGTGCGCGCGCGCGCGCGGCAGGCGGGACTGCCCGTGTTCGACAAGCCCGACAGCACCGGCATCTGCTTCGTCGGAGAGCGTCCGTTTCGCGAGTTTCTCGGCCGCTTCCTCGCCAACCGCCCGGGGCCGATCGAATCGGCCGACGGCGAGCGGGTGGGCGAGCACCAGGGTCTCGCCTTCTACACCCTCGGGCAGCGCGAGGGACTGCAGATCGGCGGCCGCTCGGGCCGCGCCGAGCTGCCCTGGTTCGTCGCGCGCAAGGACGCGGCCCGTAACGCCCTGATCGTCGTGCAGGGCCATGATCATCCGCTGCTCTTGAGCGCGGCGCTGACCACGGGTCCGATGCACTGGCTGAGCGAGCCGCGCGGGGGCCCATTGCCGTGCTCGGTGAAGGTGCGTTACCGCCAGGCCGACCAGGCCGCCCTGCTCGAGCCGGCTCCCGGCGGCACGCGGATTGCCTTTGAGGTGCCGCAGCGCGCGGTCACGCCGGGGCAGTACGCGGTCGTCTACGACGGCGACAGGTGCCTCGGCGGCGCCGTGATCGAAACAGTCGAGCCCGTCACGGGACCCTATATAATCCGCGCCGCTCTTAATACGGAGAGATTCCGCACATGACAAACAGCTTCAAAGCGCGCTCGAGCCTCGCTGTCGGCAATCGCTCGTACGAGATCTGGAGCCTGGCGGCCCTGCCGCGGGAGAAGGTGGCGCGGCTGCCCTACTCGCTCAAGGTGCTGCTCGAGAACCTGCTGCGCTTTGAAGACGGCGTCAACGTAACTCGCAAGGACATCGAGGCGCTCCTCGCCTGGGATCCGGCCGCAGCGCCCTCCTACGAGATCGCATTCACTCCGTCGCGCGTCATTCTGCAGGACTTCACCGGCGTACCCTGCGTGGTGGACCTCGCGGCCATGCGCGATGCCATCGTCCGCCTGGGCGGCGATGCGGAGCGCGTCAACCCGCTCGCGCCCGCCGAGCTCGTCATCGATCACTCCGTTCAGGTCGACGAGTACGGCAGTCGCGGCGCGCTCGCCGCCAACACGCGCATCGAGTTCTCGCGTAACGTCGAGCGGTACGCTTTCCTGCGCTGGGGACAGTCCGCCTTCCGCAACTTCGCCGTCGTGCCGCCGAGCACGGGCATCGTGCACCAGGTGAACCTCGAGTACCTCGGCCGCGTCATCTTCGACGCCGAAAAGGACGGCGAGCGCAGTGCCTATCCTGACACGCTGGTCGGCACCGACTCGCACACGACCATGATCAATGGCCTCGGTGTCCTCGGCTGGGGCGTGGGCGGCATCGAGGCGGAGGCGGCCATGCTCGGCCAGCCGGTCACCATGCTGATCCCGCAGGTCATCGGCTTTCGCCTCACCGGGCGCCTGAAGCCCGGGGCCACCGCGACCGACCTCGTGCTCACGGTGACGGAGATGCTGCGCAGGAAAGGCGTGGTCGACAAGTTCGTGGAGTATTTCGGGGACGGCCTCGCCGGACTACCGCTCGCCGACCGCGCCACCATCGGCAACATGGCGCCGGAGTACGGCAGCACCTGCGGCATTTTCCCCATCGACGAGGAGACCATCCGGTATCTGGAGCTCTCCGGGCGCTCCCGGGAGCGGATCGACCTCGTCACCGCGTACGCCAAGCATCAGGGTCTCTGGCGCAACCAGGGGGAGAAGGCCGCGCAGTACACGGACATCCTCGAGCTCGACCTGGGCACCGTGGAGCCGAGCCTCGCCGGCCCGCGCCGCCCGCAGGACCGCGTCCCGCTGAAAGCCGCCAAGAGCACCTACGAGAGCAATGCGAAGAAGGCCGCCGAAGAGCGCGCCGCGCGCAACGCCGCCGCCCATGCCAACGCACAGGGTACGGCGCAAGTGACGCTCGATGGCTCGAGCTTCGAGCTCGAGGACGGCGCGGTGCTGATCGCCGCCATCACGAGCTGCACCAACACCTCGAACCCCTCGGTCATGTTGGGAGCGGGACTCCTTGCCCGCAAGGCGCGGCAGCGAGGCCTGAAGGTCAAGCCGTGGGTGAAGACCAGCCTCGCACCAGGCTCGCGCGTCGTCACCGACTACTTCACGCGCGCGGGGGTGCTCGATGATCTTGCCGCGATGGGTTTCGACCTCGTGGGCTACGGCTGCACCACCTGCATCGGCAACTCAGGTCCCTTGAAGCCCGAGATCTCCGCCGCAGTGAAGGCCGGCGACATCACGGCCTGCTCGGTGCTCTCCGGCAACCGCAACTTCGAGGGCCGGGTGCATCCGGAGGTGCGGATGAACTTCCTCGCCTCACCGCCGCTCGTCGTCGCCTATGCCCTCGCCGGGACGCTCGATCTCGACCTCACGACGGAGCCTCTCGGCACGGGCGCCGACGGCAAGCCCGTCTACCTCAAGGAGGTCTGGCCGAGCGACCAGGAGGTGCAGGAGCTGCTCACGCGTTCGATCGACTCGAAGATGTTCCAGCAGAGCTATGCGAGCGTGTTCACCGGAGATGAGCACTGGAGCGGCATCAAGGTGCCCGCCGGCAAGCTCTACACCTGGGATGCGAAGTCGACCTACGTCAAGAACCCGCCCTACTTCGAGGGGATGAGCCGCACGCCCCCGGCGCTCAGCGACATCCACGGCGCCAGGGCACTCGCGGTGCTCGGCGACTCCGTCACCACCGACCACATCTCGCCGGCGGGCAACATCGCGAAATCGAGCCCCGCGGCGCGCTACCTGGTCGAGCAGGGCGTGAAGCCCGCCGATTTCAACTCCTACGGCGCGCGCCGCGGCAATCACGAGGTGATGATGCGCGGCACGTTCGCGAACATCCGGCTGCGCAATCAGCTCGTGCCCGGCGTCGAGGGCGGGGTCACGGTCCACCTGCCGAGCGGGGAGCAGACTTCGATCTACGACGCCGCCATGCGCTATAAGGGGGACCGCACGCCGCTCATCATCCTCGCGGGGCGCGAGTACGGCACCGGCTCCTCGCGCGACTGGGCGGCCAAGGGGACGATGCTCCTCGGCGTGCGCGCCGTCATCGCCGAGAGCTTCGAGCGCATCCACCGCTCGAATCTCATCGGCATGGGCGTCGCGCCGCTGCAATTCCAGCCGGGAGAGAGCGCCAAGTCCCTCGGCCTCACCGGTCGCGAGGTGTTCGAGATCACCGGACTGGCCAGCGGCGATGCGACGCAAGTCACCGTGAAAGCAACTCCAGCGGACGGCGGCAAGCCGATCAGCTTCACGGCGCGTGTCAGGATCGACACCCCCAAGGAGCGTGAGTACTATCGTCACGGCGGCATCCTGCAGTACGTGCTGCGGCAGCTCGCCGGCTCCAGCCGCGCAAGCTGACCGAAGCGCAGGCACTCGAGGCCAGTCGAGCCCGGCAAGTGCGGCTGGCCGTGTTCGATCTCGACGGGACGATCACCAGGCGTGACACGCTCTTGCCCTACGCGCTCGGGTTCGTCGTACGGAAGAGAGCCTGGCGACTTCCTGCCCTGTTGCTGGTCCTGCCGGCGGTGCTCGGCCACGCGCTCGGCCTGGTCGATCGCGGCGGGCTCAAGTCAGCCTTCATTCGCGCCACACTGGGCGGTTGCCGGCGCAAGGATCTCGAGCGCTGGACGGCGACGTTCGTGGACCGCCTCGAGGCGGAGGGCCTCTTGCTGCAGGCCGTGCAGGCGATACAGGCGCACGCTCGCGCCGGTGATCATCTCGTCCTCCTGAGCGCGAGCACCGACCTTTACGTGCCGGCTGTCGGGCAGGCGCTCGGATTCCAGGAAGTCATCTGCACCGGAGTGCGCTGGGACGGTGAGCGGCTGGTCGGCACGCTGACGACACCCAACCGAAGAGGCGAGGAGAAGGCGCGCTGTGTCGCTGCGCTGCTGGCGCGCCATCCAGGCGTACCGTCAGCGGCCTACGGCAACGCCGCGAGCGACATCGCCCACCTGAAGCTCGTCGAGCAAGGCGTGCTGGTCAACGGCTCGGCGGCTGCACGGCGCGCGGCTGTGCGTGCAGGAATCACTTGCACCGAGTGGCGGTGAGCGGGGTCGACGCGAGTCGAGGGGCAACTCGCTACATCGAAGTGCGGATCTGCCAGAGCTCCGGAAAGAATTTGAGCTCGAGCGCCTTGGCGAGATAGGACACGCCGCCGGTGCCGCCCGTGCCCGGCTTGTAGCCGATGATGCGCTCCACGGTCTTGAGGTGATGGAAGCGCCAGAGCTGGAACTTGTGATCGAGGTCGACCAGCCGCTCGGCGAGCTCGTAGAGGTCCCAGTCCTTCTCTGCATTGTGATACACGCCGAGCCAGGCACCCGCCACTTGTTTGCTCGCCCGGTAGGGCTCGCTGAAGTCGCGTGTCAGATAGTTCTCCGGGATACCGTAGCCACGGCGGCTGAGGAGCCGCAGTGCCTCGTCGTAGAGCGATGGCGACTCGAGGGTACGCTGCAGCGCCTCATGGGCCTTGGGGTCGCGCTTGTGCACCTCCAGCATCTCGGCGTGCTTGTTGCCGAGGAGGAACTCGAGCATGCGGTACTGGAACGACTGAAATCCCGACGAGCGCCCGAGGGCGTTGCGAAACGCCGAATATTCAAAAGGGGTCAGGGTCGAGAGAACCTCCCAGGTGGAGATGAGTTGCGCCTGCACCCGCGAGATGCGCGCCAGCATCTTGAAGGAGGGGTCGAGATCATCGCGCCGCACGCACTCGAGCACCCCTCCGAGCTCGTGCAGCATCAGGCGCATCCACAGCTCCGAGGCCTGGTGCACGATGATGAAGAGCATCTCGTCGTGCTCGAAGGAGAGCGGCTTCTGCGCATCGAGCAGCTTCTCGAGGTGCAGGTAGTCGCCGTAGGAGAGCGAGGAGCCGAGGTCCCAGTGGATGCCCTCGCCGCTCAAGTCGCGGCGCTCGGACTTGTCGTAGGGTTTCGTGCTCATGGCGCCTCGTCTGCGAAGACCCAGTCCGGTACGCGCCGCCAGCCATCGAGCAGCTCCCTGTCGAGGCTGCGGTAGTCGGGGCAGTAACGCGCCACGCAGTGCCAAAACCGGCGCGAGTGATTCATGTGCAGGGTGTGGGCGAGCTCGTGGATCATGAGATAGCGCACCACCGCCGGCCGCTGAAAGAGCAGGCAACAGTTGAGACTGATCGTGCCGCGCGTCGAGCAGCTTCCCCAGCGCGTGCGTTGACGGCGGATGAGCACGCGGTCGTAGCTGAAGCCGAGCTCGCGCGCGCATTGCGCCAGCAGCGGCCCCAGCACCAGCCGCGCGCGCTCCATCACCCAACGGCGCAGCACCTGGCGCGCCGACTGGCCGTTGCCGATGGCGCCCGCAAGAGCGAGCAGACCCGATCCCGAGGAGGCGATCCGCGCCCTGCCCGCCCCGCCCGACAGATGAATCCGCCAGGTCTCCGCGCAGGCCGGCAGTTCGATCTGCGGCGGCGGGAAAGGAACCGGCGGGCCAGCCCGGCGCCGCGCCTCCTCGCGCTTGCGCTCGATCCACGAGCGATGCCTCTCGAGAAAGCGCTCGACCGCGCGCGTCGAAGTCCTGAAAGGCACTACGACCTCCACACGGCCCGTGTGAAAGACGCGCACGGTCAAGCGCCGCGCTCGCTGGCTTTCGCGGACGCTCCACCCTTCGGCGGCGTCCTTGTCGGACCATAACGGCAACTGGGACGTTACCATATTGGAAAATCTAGCACCGTGGCGGCAGAATCCCTGGCCACCCCATAATACCAGTCGACGACGCGGCGTATGCGGCGCGTCCGGCCAGGAGATGCCGTGCCCGAGAGCGCCCCGATCCTCGAAGTCCACAATCTGGTCAAACAGTATCCCTCGGTGACCGCCGTGGACGGCGTCTCCTTCGCCGTGCCGGAGGGCACCTGCTTCGGGCTCCTGGGACCCAACGGCGCGGGCAAGACGACCACCATCGAGATCATGGAGGCAATCCTGCCGCCGACTTCCGGCGAGGTGCGCTACCGTGGCGAGCGCCTCGGGGCGCGCTTTCGCGAGGAGGCCGGCATCCTCTTCCAGAAGACCGCGCTGCAGGATTTTCTCACTGTCCGCCAGAGTGTCGCGCTCTTTCGCGGCCTCTACGAGCGCGGCCTGGATGTCGATGAGGTTCTCGCAGCGTGCGCGCTCGAGAAGCTCGCGAAGCGCGACAACCGCAAGCTCTCAGGCGGTCAGCAGCAGCGCCTGCTGCTCGCGATCGCGCTGGTGAACGACCCCAAGGTGCTCTTCCTCGACGAGCCGACCACCGGCCTCGACCCGCAGGCGCGGCGCAATTTCTGGGAGCTGGTGGAATCGATCAAGGCGCGGCGCAAGACCATCATCCTCACGACCCACTACATGGAGGAGGCGCAGCTCCTCTGCGACGAGATCGCCATCATGGACGGCGGTCGCATCATCGCGCAGGGCGCGCCACAGCGGCTGCTGCGCGAGCACTTCGCGGAGGTGCTGCTCGAGCTGCCGCGCCAGGAGTTTCCGGAGAGTGCGCGGCGACTGCCGCTCAAGCTCATCGACGCCAGCGAGCGCGTGGAGATCAGCACCGACGATCTCGACGGCACGCTGCGGGCCCTGATGGAAGCGCACGTACCGCTGCAGAATCTGCGGATCCGCCCGGCGAATCTCGAAGACCTCTTCCTCGACCTCACGGGCAAGGAGCTGCGCACTTGATCAAGCGACTGCTCGCCGTCTGGCATGCACGCAATCTCGAGTTCGTGCGCGACCGCCCGACGCTGCTATTCACACTCCTGCTGCCCGTGGGCGTCGTGATCGGCATGGGATTCATCTTCGGCGGTCCACCGCGCGCGCCCTTCACCGTCGGTGTGCTCGGCACGAGCGTCGCAGCCCATGCGAATCCTTTCCTCCAGGAGCGGCGGTACGTGCAGTTCGTGCCCATCCCCGACGAGACGGCCGGCCTCTACAAAGTCAGACACCAGGAGATCGATCTGCTCCTCGACCTCGATGGCGGCGCGCGCTACTGGGTCAACACCGACTCTCCCAAGGGTTACATCGTCGAGAAGCTGCTCATCGCCGCCGACCCCGGCGCCCGGCGCCAGCCCGTCACCGGCCAGGCGATCCCCTACGTCGACTGGCTCTTTCCGGGCATCCTCGCAATGAACATGATGTTCAGCTGCCTCTTTGGCGTGGGCTATGTCGTGTTGCGATACCGCAAGAGCGGATTCCTGAAGCGCCTGCATGCGACGCCGCTCTCGGCGTTCGAGTTTCTCACGGCCCAGGTACTCTCGCGCCTGAGCCTCATACTCTTCGTCACGGTGGTCCTCTACGCCGGAATTGGCTCGATCATCCACTTCCACAGTGCCGGCAGCCTCGCTCTTCTCCTTCTGGTCGCGGCGATCGGCTCGCTGTCGATGATCGCGCTCGGTCTCACCATCGCCGCGCGATTCGCCAGCGAAGAGCTGGTCGGCGGCCTGTTGAATCTCCTCACCTGGCCGATGATGCTGCTCTCCGGCGTCTGGTTCTCGATCGAGGGCTCGCCCCGGTGGGTGCAGTGGGTAGCCGACATCTTTCCCCTGACTCAAGTGATCCAGGCGGCGCGCGCGGTGATGATCGACGGCGCCGGCATTCAGCGGATCACACCCAACCTCATCTATCTTGCCGCGACGACATTCGTGTTCCTCGCGCTCGGCGCCTGGTCATTCCGATGGAGGGTCGATTGATACAACCGATGCGCTTCTGCAGCGATAATGCCGCTTCCGTCTCTGCGGAGATTCTGGAGGCTATCTCGGCCGCCAACAACGGCCACGCCGTCGCCTATGGCGACGATCCCTGGACGCAGCGCCTGGATGAGGTGCTCGGTGACTTTTTCGGGACGGAGGTGCGAGCGTTCGTCGTGACCACGGGGACCGCGGCCAACTCGCTGGCGCTTGCGACTGTGGCGCCGCGCTATGGCGCGATCTACTGCCACCCCGAAGCCCACATCGCTGTCGATGAATGCGGCGCACCCGGTTTTTTCACAGGCGGCGCGCAACTCGAGCGGATCGACGGCGCAGGAGCGAAACTCACCGCCGAAGCGCTGGCCGCGACACTCGATGGCCATGCGGTCTCGGTGCACAGCGTGCAGCCGGCGGCGGTGTCGATCAGCCAGGCGACAGAGCTCGGCACCGCATACCGACCCGCTGAAGTCGCCGCCCTATGCGAAGTAGCGCGCACGCACGGACTTCACGTCCACATGGACGGCGCACGCTTTGCAAACGCGGTGACCTACCTCGGCTGTCATCCCAGCGATGTCACCTGGCGCGCGGGAGTCGATGTTCTCTCCTTCGGGGCGACCAAGAACGGCGCCCTCGGCGCGGAGGCGGTGGTGTTTTTCCACCTGGGGCTGGTGCGGGACTTTGAGCTGCAGCGCAAGCGTGCCGGCCACCTGCTGTCGAAATCGCGCTATGTCGCGGCGCAGCTCCTGGCGTACGTGGAGTCGGGCCTCTGGCGCCGCAACGCGCAGCGCGCCAACGCCCTGGCGCGCGCCATCGGCAACGCTTGCGGCAAGCGGCTGCTGCATCCGGTCGAGGCGAACGAGGTATTCGCCGATCTCGGCATCGCAGGCAAGGCCTCCTTGCGGGCAGCGGGCTTTGAATTCTACGATTGGGGGCCGCCCGCCTCGGGCACGGCACGCTTGGTCGCCTCCTGGGACCAGGACGAGCGCCACGTCGAGGCGCTGTGCGCGGCGCTGACTGCAATCTGAATCAGGAGAGCGTATGGCCCGACGACAGTCCCGCATGCTGGCGCTCGGTACGCCGGCTCCGGATTTCAGCCTCACCGACCCCAGCGGCAGGCGCTTCGGGCTGCGGGACTTCGCGGGCTCGAGGGGGCTCCTGGTCGCCTTCATCTGCAACCACTGTCCCTTCGTCAAGCACCTGCTCGAGGGCTTCGTGGAGTTCGCACGCGAGTACGGGCCCAAGGGCATCGCGATCGTCGCCATCAACCCCAACGACGCCGCAAAGTATCCGGAGGACAGCCCCGAGAGCATGAAGCGGATCGCCGCCGAGAAGGGTTTCACCTTTCCCTACCTCATCGATGAGACCCAGGCGGTCGCGAAGGCCTACCAGGCGATCTGCACGCCGGATTTCTTCCTGTTCGACGCGGCGCGCCGGCTCGCCTACCGCGGCCAGTTCGATGCCAGCAGACCCAGCAACGCCTTGCCGGTCACGGGTAGTGACCTGCGCGCTGCCGCCGACGCCCTGCTCGCCGGCAACCCGATCGGCAATCAGATCCCGAGCATCGGTTGCAGCATCAAATGGAAGTCGGGTCAGGCGCCGGAGTGGGCCTGAGCCCGCAGCCTGCTCACGGATGACATGTCGAGGATTGATCCTTGATCCGCCTCAGAGCTCCCGCAGTCCCTCCGTCACCGGCATGCGCGCGGCGCGCAGGGCCGGAAAGAGGCCGCCGAGGAAGCCGATGGCGAGCGCCCACTTGAGGCCGCTCGCGACCAGCGCCGGCGTCACGCGGAACTCGAACACCACCTGGCTGAAATTCGCCCCGAGCGTGGAGGCGGTGTAATTGTCGAAGAGCAGCCACGCGACGGCGGCGCCCACGACACCCCCGAGGACAGCCAGCAACAGAGTCTCGATGAGCACCGAAACGACCACCGGCACTCCTCTGAACCCGATGGCCCGCAACGTCGCGATCTCGCGCGTGCGCGTCGCGACGGCGGCGTACATCGTGTTGAGAGCACCGAAAAGCGCGCCGATCCCCATGATCACCGCGACGGTCGTGCCGAGCACGTGGATGATCCTGGTCAATCCTTCGGACTGGGCGTCGTAGTATTTGCGGGTCGTCTGGACCTCGAGCTTCAGTTGCGGATTGGTCTTGATCGCCGTCCTGAACGCATCGAAGAGTCGCGGATCCTGCAGCCGCACCGTGACGGAGCTCGTACTGCTGCCGCGGTGATAGGTCGTTGCGACCACGCCGGTATCGGCCCAGAGCTCGGAGTTGTGCGAATCACCTGAATCGAACACTCCGACCACCGTCCAGGGCTGGCCATTCAGGTCGAGAGTCGAGCCGATGCCCGTGTGCGCGAACTCGCGCGCGGCATCCTTGCCCACGATCAGCTCGCGCAGCCCGGAGCGAAAGCGCCGCCCGGTGATCATCCGAAATCGGGGGTAGAGCTCCCACACTTCGTCACCGACTCCCCGGATCTCGACGTTGGAATCGACTCCGTTGCTCTTCTTCGGAATCGACGCGGCCACGACGATCTCCGGCGCGGCAATCGGCCGGCTCTGCCCATCCCGCATCACCTGCGGCTCCTCTGAAACGAGGACGACGGAATCATGGTCGACCACGGAGTTGATCTCCGTTTGAGATCCGGCGCGCAACACGATCGCGGTATCGTCACTGCCCGTCTGCTGCAGCGTAGCGCGAAAACCTTCCGCCATCGCGAGCAGCGCGACCAGAACGCCCACCACCCCAGCGATGCCGATGATGACCACGGACGACGAGCCGATTCGCTGAGGAATCGTAGAGACGGCGACGGCGGTAGCCGACCAGGCTTGGCGCCCTGTGCGCGTGAGCGCGAGCCACGCGACGAGAAGCGCAACACCGACGAGTATCCCCCACGCGGGAAGCATGACCAGCACGACGACAGGCGCGACCGCCGCGACGATCACTGAAAGGATATATCCGATCTTTCGCCCCATATGGCTTCCCCTCAGCGTCCCGCGAGCGCGTCCACTATCCGCAGGCTCATGCCGCGTCGCGCCGGCAGCGCGCCGACCAGAAGCCCGATGAGCGCCATGAGGCCCAGACCCTCCATCCAGCTCGTGGGTCCAACCGGCAGCATCGGGATTGCGCCGACGTTCGCCCGGATGAAGCTGACGGCGACCTGCGCCAGGGCGAGTCCCGCCGCTCCGCCCAGCGCGAGCAACAGCACCGACTCGGCGAGCACCAGGCCGAGGACACTGCGGTTCGAGAAGCCGACCGTCTTCAGGATCGCGAGCTCGGGGATGCGCTCCCGCACCGCCTGCGCCATCGTGTTGCCCGTGAGCAGGATGAGCGTGAAGAACACCGCACCCATGATGGAGCCCACGATGAGGCCTATATCGGCGACCTGACTCACGAAGGAGGCCTGGAAGGCGTCCTCGCTCTGCGTCTTGGTCTCGTGATCGGAATTGGCCGAGAGCGCATCGATGGCCTGTGCGACGTGGTCGGCATCCTTCGGCTGCGCGATTTTTTCGATGTACCAGCCGACATTGCCGCCGCCGAAGGCTGTCGCTTCGTCAAAGTACTTCCAGTGGAAGAACAGGGCGTCCTCCTGCTGCCTCTCGCTGGGATTGGCGATGTGATAGATGCCGACCAGGTTGAAGGTCCAGGTGTTCTGGCCTCCCTTCTGCGGAAAGATGGTCGCCTGGAGCGGAATCTGATCGCCGACTTTCCAATGGAAACGCGTCGCGAGTCTGGCCCCCACCACCGCGCCGGTGCGGGTCTGCTCGAATGCGCGCAGCTCGGCCGGGGGCAGCTTGAACTCCGAATACACGTCGAAGAAATTCGGCGCCACCGCCTCATTGGCGAAGAAGTTCTTCGGATCCTGATAGATGCCACCGAACCAGTTGGCGTAGGTCACCGCGCCCACGCCCGGCACTGCCTGGATCTGCATGTCCAGGCTCAGCGGCAGGGAAACCATGAAGCTGACCTTGGAGATGGTGATCAGGCGGCTTGCGCCGGCGACGCTCTGGCCGGCATTCGCAAACGCATCGCGCACGGAGTTGAGCAGACCAAAGAGCAGGAATGCCGCCAGCACCGAGAGCAGCGTGAAAAAGGTGCGCGTCTTGCGCCGGAAGAGCGCGGACCAGACCAGGTGCAGGTATTTCATGAGGCTGCCGACTCGGCCGCCACCGCGGACTCGACCAGCGTGCCTTTGTCGAGGTGCAGGGTATGGCTGGCGTACTCGGCCGCCTTCGGATCGTGGGTGACCATGACGATGGTCTTGTTGTGCTCGCGATTGAGGCGCTGCAACAGCGTCAACACCTCCACCGCCGACTGCCTGTCGAGGTCGCCAGTAGGCTCGTCGCATACCAGCAGCGTCGGGTCGGAGACGATGGCGCGCGCGATCGCAACGCGTTGCTGCTGGCCCCCGGACAGCTCGCCGGGCTTGTGCGCGGCGCGATCGGCGAGGCCGACGAGCTCGAGCGCCACGGCGGCGTGGCTGCGGCGCTCGGTGGCCGGCAGCCTGGTGAGCAGCAGCGGCAGCTCCACGTTCCTCGCGGCCGAGAGCATCGGCAGCAGGTTGTAGAACTGGAAGACGAAGCCGACGTGCGCGGCCCGCCAGCGGGCGAG
>Ga0335075_10011024_pt1 | contig 13681 bp, 16 predicted proteins | sample Lox_Sample_24_FD_206723 | JGI IMG/M metagenome (GOLD analysis project Ga0335075, IMG submission 206723) | Soil microbial communities from Loxahatchee National Wildlife Refuge, Florida, United States - Lox_Sample_2.4 | ecosystem: Environmental > Terrestrial > Soil > Wetlands | place: USA...
TGTGCCTACATTACAGATGGCCTCGCTCGCTGAGCGGTTAGGAATGAAGCGGTCCGCGGCATTGTACGCTATGCGCACGCTCGACTTTGTGTGCGGTCGAGCCTTTAGGCCAGCTGGACGTGCTTGCACTTTTGAGGGAGTGCCTGTGCCTGTTAAAGTCCATTCTGACACACCTGCTTCAAGACTCCGTGGAGAGTTCCGCGTCGCGATGTTCGACTTGACGGATTTGCGGACGGTGGACTTTGGGACGGCTTGAGCAAAGATGGGAGTCGTGTGGATGGAAGATGGGGAGTTTTGATCGTTTTGAGGTTTTGGAGAATTTTTGGGGGAGGGAGTAAGAGGGAGTCGACCGCCAGCGGTCTTGGTGGAGAAGACACGACCCTTGACGGGCGTGCAGACATCGATGGTTGCCATCGGTATCGACTATTGCAATTGTGCTATAGTTAAATTTTTAATGTGAGTTTTTGTATGTATGAATGGTAGTATGTGATCTGCGAACAAAATGTGAGAGTGGAGAGTAGATGAAGAGGGTGAAGAAGGAGAGTGGGAGAGCGTGCGCACTTCGGTATTTGTTTGTCAACGCGGTTGCCAGGGACGACACGTCGCAAGGCTGCAGCGTCAGCACGCTCCGCGGAATTGCAAGAGGTGGACCCCCCCCAAAAAAAGGAAAAGAATCACTATCGCAGTAGATGAGTGGTTATGCGTAACCTTCATTATTTTAGCATCACGGAGGAATCGTACGTGCAAATACTTACCTTCGAATGGATTAAGCTTGGCGGAAGATGGAGGTCAACATCTGCATTTTGAGATTGAGCATGCCAGGCCCTTCATGCGTGCACAACTACATACATTGGCCACGAAGCAAAGTGCAGGATAGAGTAATGAGTTTTATTGAACAAAAGAGCCCAAAGATGCCGGCATCGTCTGATCCAACTAGCGCCATGCAGTAACCACAAAACAAAGACTCTATACAGAATCGTACATGGCCCCTAACTGACCCAGCCTGGTTATACAGGACCCAAACAATCCCGATACGCTGGATGAATGTCGTCGGTCGGTTGCGGCAAGTAAACAGTGTTCCTTGGCTCGGCCGAGACCACATATTCGACTCCATCATCGCTCAAATAACTCGGTGGGCGCGGTCCCTCTCGCTGTTCTTGCCCTTGGACAGTTGGATTAGGCTGATGGGTCCTAGCAGTAGAGCGATCCTTTGGTGTTGCGTTCGAATCTACACGCTGCCAATATAATAGGGAAGGGTTGACTTGCTGTAAGGTTGTGGTTAAAATGCAATCTATGCAAAATCGCTCACGTAGGATATACGTACCACGCTGCACCTCCAAAGTCCATATGCGGGCGGCGGTGCTTTCAAACATTCCAGCTTCTCTTCAGAAATTGCACCATCTTCATCCTGCGCAGCAATCTCTTCATCACTTGCGAGATGGACTCTAATAGGCACATCGGGCGCAAAGCCTCCTGGTCCTGCAACGGATGGTATGGCATTGTGCCGTCTTCGAGAACGTTCGGGACCGCGAACGGCGAGGACGCAGAGTCGAATGAGTGAATGGACGAAGAAGACCAAGCTGCCCAAGACAACGAGGATGAAGAGGATGTGGACTTCCTGGCCAAGATCGTGAATGGTAAGAGCCAGTGACAGGTCTTGGGCGAATTAGCATGCCATGCTCACCACCATTCCTCGAACATGTAACTTACAGATTGTGAGAATGATTGCAAGGAAAATGCCAGAGATTATCGTGCTGATGCATTTGATGCGCGTATGCCCATGTAACAGAGATGAGCACGTTCTGCTCGATCCTCGCCTGCCTCGCTTCCGCACCCACACCAGCTGATGATGACGATGACGACGACGACAGTAGTGGTAACGATGCCGTTTCTTGTGTCGACTCGTATGACTTGACCCATTCGAGCTCTCCCTGCCTCGCTCAACGTCTCGATTGTTATCTTGCTGAGCGTCCACTTCCGGTGTTGGGTCAGATGGATGTCTGTCTGGCAGTACTGCCGGCTCTGGTTCCCGACCCCACTGAACGGTCGGAGAGAGGTTTGCTGCTACAGGCATTCGATTTGCCGGGAGGTCTGGGTGGTTGACATCTGCTCGGAGCCCAAACCCTCGAGAGGCATGGTTCGGCGTGCGTTGCGCTTGGTCGTTGCTGCCCAGCATCGGAGTACAAGAGTAGAGGGAGCTTGGAGACTCTGCGCCGCCTCTGCTCAGCAATGATTGCACACTTTCCTGTGCATTCATCATCCCCATGGGACTCGAAAGACGGCCAGCGGACGTTCCAAATGGCATGGCGGAAGCTTTTGCTTACAGCGAGACTGATGTCTGTCCGTTCCGTGGGTTTGCAGGAAACGAAGGAACGCGTGCAGAGCTCCCAGGTGACGCGAAGTCGTGTTTTTGAACGCCGATCAGCCCTCTCCTCCTCGTAACAAGATATTTACTGTTTACCAGTCCAGGCACGGTCCCCAGGGATGACTGTGAGCGAATGGATGCCAGTCGTAGAGCTGCAGCCAGGTGGCCATGCAGCTATAGGTGACGGGCCGTTGCCTGTTGCAGGTATGAGCAACGGTGCGATAGTCGAAATCCAGTGACTAGAGATGGCCCAAAATCGCAGAAGACCAATTGCATTAGCTTGTGGTCGACCAAGAAAGAGACGCGAGCAGCGAGTGGCTACGATGGAGCGATCGTGGGTTCGGCAGTAACGGTTCGACGAAAGCAAGCCTGCTCAGGTTCGCCTGAAGATAAGATCCGAATGCTAAGCCCAAGGGCGACGAGAGCCAACAATGGATGCGCAAAAAAGGGACGCCGAAACCCTCTTGTCCTGCAGAGGTCGCTTCCAATAACAAGAAGTAGAGGGGTTGTGCTACAAAGGACCGAATCGTCAAGTAATCCCCCACAGCAGCAGCAAGGATGGCTGCAATGCAGCAGCTGGCAGGATGGATGCACCGAGGAGGGAGGAACGGCGCTGTGCCATGTTTGCCAAAGGGAGTTGTATTGGAGGAAAGTGAGGTGAAACACGCGCGGCACATTGTTGGAGTTTCAGCTTCTTCGACCATCACGAACCCATCGCCAATGAAGCGAGCCTGACCTGTGCGAACCCCAACACGAAGATGTATCTCAAATCCACAGCAGAATTGGTATCGGGCCTACATTCATGTCTATTCAACATACGGACTACATCTGACTTTGCCATGTCGCGACCATTTTTTCCCTGCACCGCGACCAGCACGACTTTATGTATTTTATATCTACGTTTTGGACGGGCCCTTGCTCATTTCGCTACACTCACGGCCTCAGGTCCACCGGCCTCAAACTGCCCGTGCAAGCGCCCTCAAGGCTTTTAATCCGTTCACTTGATCAAGTCGCTCGGAAGCTCTCCCAATATGAGGGTCATATCAGAAGAAGCGGAAACCACTGTCACAAAATTATTTGTCAGCACATATGATCGAGATTGACAGAACAGATGATAAAGCAGCGTCCCTCGTTCCCGCTTGAAAGAAAAAGCACGAAATCCGAGATTTCACCCCGTGCTCGGTTGAGCTGCGTCAAATTACATACACCATGTCGTCGCAGCCGGTGGGCTCCCGCCGCTAAGAATTTGTATGGTTTTGTTAGGAGTGCACGGACGGCGCTAGCCCACCAGCTGCGACGACATGGTGTAGGCCTAAATAGGTAATACCAAAATCATCATCCATGAAAATATGGAGTGAAAGGGACTTGAAAGAAAACGTACCTATCGGCTCGCCTCCTGGGTGGAACCTCACGTCATTGACACTTCCCTTGTGTCCTGCCAACTTTGTACCGTTTCCCGTCGCAACGTCCCACACTGTCACGCTGTGATACTCGTCGCCACCGCCAGCCGCGATACGCTTGCCCTCTTGATCCCAACTCGCTCTAAACAAATTCTGTTCGAGGCCCTTTTGCGCGCCTTCGTACGTTCTGATCGCTCGATTGGTTGGAGCGAACGGCCGTATGTCCCACGTCCGAACGGTGTTGTCGTGTGAGAATGACAGTAGACTTTGATTGTCAGGAGAAACGACAAGCGAAGTAACCATTTCCGTATGTCCACGGAGAGTGTAAATGATCCTTTTCGTGCGCATGTCCCACACTTTTATATCCGGGTCGATGCCGGCAGTATACAGCTCGCTAGCCACCTCGGAGACTGCAACTGCTGTGACTGGATACTGTGTTTCGATGTATTCCAGCGCTTCCTTTTGGCGAGGGTCCCACAGGCCAACCGTACCGTCGTCCGACCCGCTTACCACCACCTCCATTCCTCGTCTGCTTACATCTAGGCAGTCGATAACTCCCTCATGGCCTTCATGTTTGCGTATCTTTTGGCCCGTCTCCACATCCCAACTTGCCACAGTTGCGTCTGCAGAGGCGGAGAAAAGTACACGGGAATCTCGCGACCATTGTAGATCAAGTACCGCTCCTTTGTGTCCACTGAGGATTCCATAGTTCTCGCATTGACCGTAGGTGCGCCATAATACTACATTCAGCGTAAGCAAATATGGTGGCGAACTTTGCTAGGAAGGACAACGAACATATGTTGCGGTCCGAGGACCCTGATGCGATGAATTGTCCTGTGGGATCGAATCGACATGCCCACACCTCCGCCGAGTGTCCTTGAAGCTGTTAACAACTAAGCTCCGTCCAAAATGCGTTGGGTTGCTAGCCTACCGGTCAACTCCATGGACAAAGACTGGAGTCCGCTTGTGCGCGGTACCTATATGTATGAGCTTTGGTATCAGCCATTGAGCCCCTTCATTGCTGCTTTAGCTGCACACGATGGAAAAGCATGGGCAAAAGGAGGTGACATACTGCTTGGATGAGTGCGCCATTCTGAGCGGTCCCATTTACGACAGCGACGGACTGATTGTCATCCAGGCGCCCCTTTGATTTCTGCCGTTTGACAACTTGGTTCGATTCGAATGAGTCGGCCGCTGGCCGTTTTTCAGGGGACATTGTAGGCGCGTGAGTCTCGGTTGGAGCTGTACCGCTTGAGAAAGACTTGAAGCTAAGGGCTCGGTGCACGTAAATTGAATGGAATAGCGTGCTAAAAGAGAGTCACCAGTATTTAGGCGGGAAGAGAACGAGTTGGTGGGATATAGGTGGTTGCTTTCCGTCCACAGCGTAAGTCAGATTTTCGAGGTGAGGCATGAAATTCATGCCTCAGGTCAAACGTTCGTATTTTGGCTGCGGTGCAGCCCACATAGCGAAGCAGCAGCAGCAAAGCTAATTCCAACCTACCGGCCCGCCCAATTCAGAACTTTTCAGCCGGCTGAGAGCGCATCGGGCCTGTAAACGTTTCTCGGAGAGCACAGGCGGGCTCAGCGTGGCCAGTGTGGGCTGTTGTACCGTGTCGCTTGGATAAGATGTCTTCGAAGGCTGTTCGCACAGGGGAAGAGTAAGGAAGCCCAACGATAAGTCTTATGAGGAAGCGAATTTACTGACGACATGTAGGGCGTGGAAGTATGTTCTTGGACAAGATCACCATCTCAAGCATTTCCAGCCGCTAAGAGTTGTTTAGAACACGCGTAGATAAAGTCAATGCCGAACTGGTTACACTAACCTACGGTACCATTGTGAAGCAGCTCTGCGACGATTACGACAGCGACTATCTCGAGGTCAACCGACAACTCGACAAGATGGGCTACAACATTGGCCAAAGATTGATCGAAGATTATTTTGCAAAGTCCGGAGCTGCAGCATGCTCCAACTTTCGGGACACTGCTGAGGCAATCTCGAAGGTATGAGACCAAAACCAACCCGGGTCCCGATCGTGAGATTTGGCTGACCGAGGTATCCAGATTGGATTCAAAATGTTTCTCAACATCACTCCTCAAATCACCAATTGGACGAGCGACAACAAGCAGTTCTCCTTGGTTTTTGACGAGAATCCACTCGCAGACTTTGTGGAGCTGCCTGACGATGGACGGGCGCAGGAAGAACTGTGGTACTCCAACATTCTCTGTGGGATAATAAGAGGAGCATTGGAACAGGTGCGTGCAAGACCATTACTCGATGAGGTCATGCGCTGACAAACATATCTCTGTCAGGTGCAAATGGCAGTAGAAGCACGCTTCCTGAGCGACGTTTTACGTGGAAACGACACAACAGAAATGAGGATATCGCTGTTGCGCTACATTGACGACGAATTGCCACCCGAGGATGACTGAGTTGAGATGAGAGTTGGCTGCTGGCAAAACATGGCATTAACACGGTGGTTCACCATGTTTAAACGTGGCGAGAAATCAATGGAGCTTAGGAAGCTGATACACTCACCATCTGGCTGGGAAGGCATCCTCCGCCGCTGAGGAATCATTTTAAGTGGACAGAACCACCTTGTCCATGTCAACCAGGCCGAGGTCCCGCAATAGGGAGCGCGCCAAGCTTTTGGGGTGGAGCGATGAACAGTTGCCTCGAAAAGGATACCCCAGGTTCGTACGGACGCGGAGTGCCTCCTTCGGGCCTGTTCGCGACCCCTCCATTTCTGATTCTGATTTTGACCAATGAATCTGAGAATGTGAGGTTACTCGCGGATAATAAATTGAATTATTGGATTCGGATAGGATAATGAGTTGAGATGCTCCCAAGGTTTTCAGTACATTTTTATCACTAAAATGGAAGTATAATAGCCTTGTCTTCTGTCAGTTGGGAGCGGAGGTGCTGAACGATTAATTTCAACCCCTGTCAACCATGGTGTAATTCCTTTATGTTTGTGTATCACATGCGTGGAGATATAGTGTTGACGACCAAATATGATGCCTTTTTATCATAACTGTGGTTCAAATCTCTCCATTTATCCTATCTACGTTCTACCTGGTTGTATAATTTTTACCGTTGAATTCCACGTCATCAGATGCCTGATCGGATATCTGAATCCAATAAAGAAGCGGTAGTTGCAAACGGGATTGTCCGATATAACGGCGCTTTGAAGAACAAACTCATACAAACAACTTTTGGTGCCTGCGAACAAGAAGATCGTGAAAAATGCGCTAGGTGGATGGGATACTCCGTGCCCGAAATAGTCATGTGATCCTGGGCAATTGAATATTTGTGAGCGTCAGAGTCAATGCCGCCTGGGGGCAAATTGCCATCGGACGGAAAACCAAGCACAAAAAGCATTTCTCATCGCTGTCGGCTGGCTTCCGGGCTGCTGTTGACCGTCAGCATCACAGTCGTCCGTAGATGTGGATGCCGGTGCGCTTTGGCTAAAGGTTTCCTACGATCGCCCAACCACCAGCCAAGTCCATCAGTCCCCCCCCCCTCGCTCGCGCCCCGTCACCTGCACCATCGCCTTTCGCACTCGCCAGTTCCTCGAAGAACCTGCGCCCACCAGAGTCCGCGCCCAGGCATATGTGCGGCCCCGTACGAGTTGCATTGCAAAGCGAATCCACACCCGCCCGCTGCCGGCCTGCTGCGCGCCCATCCGCTGCACGCCTCAACCCCCGACGCCAATCCTCCACCCGCTGACACCGAGCTTTTCAAGCCTCACCACCGCGCCGTAGTCATCGCGACATCGCATCACGCTTCTCGTCACGGCCGTCGCCGCCAAACCATCTTTGCCCGCGACGCATCGTTGCCGTCCCCCCAGTTCAGGGTTTGCGGCTTGTCGCATCGTGCCCCCCCCGTTGCAACGCCCGTCAACCTCCGCTGGCTTTTTCCTAGACTCATCCCTCCACACCCGCGGTCATGAACGTCACGGGGAACGTTGCCATGATGAGTGCGGTTGGCGGGGCCGTCGGTCCGGCGTCAGTCATGAATCAGGATATGATGCGACATCAAGGCGATGAGGACCAGAAGATCCGATTAAACACATACATCTACGATTACCTGCTCAAGTTGGAAGAGTACGAGCTTGCCCGATCCTTTTCCACTGTCTGCCCAATCAAATCAAAAAACAACACCAGCCCAGGCCGGGGAACCGTGAACGGCGTCGACGATGCCATGGAAAGCGACTCAAAGGATGCATCGATAAAGAAAAAGCACGACCTGCCCATACCCGATGTGCCTTCCTATTCGGAGAATGGAAACTGCTTCTTGTACGACTGGTGGTGTCAATTTTGGGACGTCTACGGCGCCCGTACCAGAGTCGGGCAAACCCGGGCGACTGAAACAACACTACAGTATCTCGGCCATAATCTGGTGAGGAATTTCTCTAACATTCCTATTCCTCCAACCCAGCTGACAAACCTGGCACAGGGACAGTCAAAAAGTCGACAGCAATGGCAGAGGCAGATGCTCCAACCCAACGATCCCAACATGATGCGCCTTCAGGGACAATTTGGTGGGAATACGATGATGCAGTCGAATGGGATGATGACGGCCGAAATGGCGAAGCGAATGCAGAACAACAGGAACGGGTACGCGCTACTCCCCATTCACCGGGCGACAATTGGCGCCAATGTCGCGGGAGTGACCGCATGGGACACGCTGACATTGCTTTCCAGGACACCTCAGCAAATACAGCAGCAGATGGCGCAAGCCGCCAAGATGGGCCAGAACCCGATGCAGAGAGATGGGTCAAACATGGAGATGGGTGGCCAGCGGCCAAACACTCCCGGTTCCATGGAAAACGCACCATCACCGTCCAAACGGCCACGACTTGACGGCGGGACCGCATTCGGCGGACAGCCCATCGGCCCGGCCGGTCGAGGCCAACCAATGTCCGGTCCGCAAATGAACAATTTGAACGCGCCAGCGGGACCCAACGGTAGCATGCTGCTGCAGAACGGCGTTACCGATCTTCAACAGCAGCATATGGGTTTCGCCGCTCAAGCCGCAAACTTGCAGCAGAAGCAGATAGAGGTATGTCAGGCCCAGCTAGCCAACATACAGAGAGCGCACATGAATAACCATGCAAAGGCAATGAACGCGAACCTCTCGCAGACGAATCAGATGGCTGAACAAGTCATGGATAGGATGAACTTCAACATGGGCGGTCAGCGCATGGCTGGCGCCGGTGCCGGTCAAACTACCGGCCACGCGCTAGAGGATTATCAAATGCAACTGATGCTCCTAGAGCAGCAAAACAAGAAGAGGCTCTTGATGGCGCGACAGGAACAAGATCACTCGGCACAACTGCATCCCGGCTCAACCCCCAATGCTCATTTCACCGTCGCGCCTACCATGTCGCCTTCGCAAAGCCGAGCTGGCGGTCCATCGCCGAATCCAAACGATCAGTTGAAACGTGTAGCCGGCACACCGAAGATCGGTCAAGGCATGCCCGGATCGCCAATGACGGATATACAGAATCGCGTTTCTCCCACTCCCGTCTTCGATGCGACTCAGATGCCACAAGGAAGCATGCCTTCCCAGGCGTACGTTCAGATGATGAATCGGCCTCCAAGCTCACACCCGGTCGGTCCATTTTTGGTAGCCAACATGAACCATCAGCAGCAACTCGAGGTGATGCGGCGTGCGCCGCCAAATGGCCAGCCATTCCCTCAAGGCGGACCTCAGATGATGCCGCAAAACATGCAAAATCCACAACAGCAACCTCCACAGATTGGAACGCCTCAACAGCGACAAACCACCATGCCACCACCACGCGCTCCTGCCTCGCAAGAACAGCAGCGCACACAGCCATCATCGCCATCACAACAGAGTCAACAAGCACCACCGACTCCATCGCAGGCACCAAAGAGCACGCCAAAAGTAAAAAAGGAAGGCAAAGGCCCAGGGAGCAAGGTCCGTATTGAAACTTCATTTTGGCCATTTCCCCATGCTTACAAAAAGGAACAGAAGAATCCAGCCAAGAAACAAGGAACGACCGGCGCCACTCCTGCCGCCGAAAACGCGGAGCCACCTACACCTCAAACTCCTATCACCCCGATGCATCGCGATTCCTTCAACAAGCAACAGAACGGAAACAATGCGCCCAACCAGCAGCAGCAGCAGCCGCCTAATGCGAATGCGAATCAACCGCAAGCGGGCCCAGGTCAACAGTCGCAATCTGCCGCAGCTGCAGCGCAAGCGCCGCCCGTTGCACAATCGGCACCCACCATGGAATTCGATGCAGGCGCCAATTCGAATTTTGCCCTTGACTTTGGTGATGCGGTAAGTTCATGGTCTGAGATTGCTGTTACGACCACAATGCTGATTGATATACTTTTTTATTTCTAGATGACCGCTGATTTTAATTTGGATTTTGCAACCGGTTTGGATACCTCAGACGTCCTTGACAATTTCGACTTTGACAGCTTACTCAATACGGATGGAGGACTTCCATTCGGTGAGTCGTAGCTTGAGAGTAAAATTTTTTTTTTTTATTTTTTTTTTTTTTTTGTTTTTTTGGGTCTTCAAGTTTTGGCCGTCGTTATGTTGATACTCGTTATTTAAGAAAGCGAGTCCACGGCCGCGGGGCCGTAATATCCTCTTTTTTTTTTTTTTTTTGCTTTTATTTTTCCAACTTGGTATACTCATCCAGGTGGGTGCATATTTTCCAGGGTTGTGGAAGGTGCAGTGCGTTGGCGGTCGTTATGTAAAGATCACTGCAATTTGTCAATATTCTTTTATCTCCAACAAAAGTCATAGGTCTCTTTGAGAGGGGCGTTGGAACTTGGGCGGCGCGAGGTAGGAAGGTATATCTGATGAGTTTTTCTGTGTGCATGTATTGGTGGTTGGAGCCGTGCAGCAAAGAGGCAGTCATTTTTCCTCTTGACAACTCTTTTTGAAACTTTTTCAAAATATTATACCCTGTTGGATCTTTATTTCGTTGCTTTATTCTAGTATAGTCAATAGGCGATATGGAATGTCTTTCGTGCTTCGTTGTAAAGTCTGGGTCTCTATTTTGGACGGCTTCTATTAGAATTTTACGTATCAATGAAGCTACGGACAGGTTCTACACTCGAACACGTCGCGCTCAATAAAAACGAAAGTGTCGGAGCCACATCAATAATAAGTGTAACCAGTTGTTGATTAAAATTTCTGACCATTGACAATACCTCGCAATTTGTTCTGGATTTCGATGGATTATCGATTCTCAAAGGGGGAATATCCAATACTATTTATACGCCAACCTCGATCCCAACTGAACAAAAACCAAAAGAATGTAGACGATGAATTGCGAAATCTAGTCGGAGGATCGTAAGGGCACAAAATGAAATAAATGAGTGCATAGCAATCACGGAACCAATGGTTGTGATTGAGATCAATCGCAGTTGCCAGAATGCCATGCAGTCTTTTTAGCGATTAAATTTAATCGCAGTCACTAGTTAGTGAGCTTCTGTAATTCACTTGCAGAGCAATAACTAGGGTGAGGTTGGCTAGTATAACAAAATATCTTACATTGAGCGGTGTGACCGCAACAGATGTTCCCCATGGTGTCTATATGCTCACAAATCGCTATGCTATGAAATTTAACACCACATGTATCCCCACTTAAACGTTAGCTTTATTTTCTTGCTGCTTGGCTGCTACCGCTGCCACGCGGCGGCATAGCAGTGGCTCTCGCAATGGCAGTAGCCTTCTCAATCTCCTGCTTCTCCTCCACCAATTCCTCTTTGGCCTTGATAGTCTTCTCCACTTGCTCGACAGCTCGTTCAATTTCGATTTGCATGTCCGGAAGCTTGAATCTCTCGGCCAAAAGCTTGCCGTTCCATATCTGCAAGAGCATGACGTCTTCCTGTCCATCGTTTGTCTGTTTCTGGATGAGGTTGGCTACGGCTCTGCATTGTTCACGTGTAGGGACTGGTGCTTTACGAGAGATGTCGCGAGTGGGGTGCATTAGACCTGTGGCGTAGAGTGCATCGAGGACGGGAGAAGGGCTATGCTTGATGAGGTTGTTTTTACAGAGGAATTCGAGATGCTGGGCGCCCTTCAACGCTGCCGATTTGTTAATTCATTGCTCAATGCACTTCCACGATTGCCATACCCTTCCAATGAGAATAAGCTCGGAACACGAGGTAAAAGCCAGGCAAATTTGGAATTCTAAATTTCTCAGCTCAATGTTAGACAAGCCGTGTTCAATGTCTCGGACGTACATAGGGAGAAGAGCGATGGGGAGGGTGAAGGGAAATGCAATGATTGACCACCACATTCTTTTCCTATGCAAGTCCTGCCTTTCGGTTGCCAATTTCTTCAGCTCGGCATCCGCCCTTGATGGCCTCAGAAACAGGCCGGGAAACAGGACTTCGACCTTTTCTTTTCCACTGAGCTCCGCTTGGTGCCTTCTTGCACTCAGAGATGGTATAGTCTTCAAGCCCCATTCCTCAAATGGAATGCGCCGAAGGATCACATTTCCGTATTGTGTAATCCTTTTCTTCCATATCACCTCGGACTTCTCAAAGTCAGCCCATATCTCATTGGCCTTGGTAGTGGCACGGTCAAGGAGCGAAGGTCTCGCGTTTACACTGTTCCTGGCAATTCGCTGGCAGTAGATGAGGGTGCGGCGGGTGGATACGGGAAGGAGGAACAGCCGCATTGCTGGACCGGCCGAAAGGAACGATTTATCTTTGAATCATCATCGAGGCAGAGATGGAGCGATAGAGGAGCACAACGGTCGTAGTAAGAAAATTTATGTAGCTATGATTCAAGGGCGTCAGGCATCGAAATTAATGCTAATTAGTTTCCCCACGTGGTTTTGGGGGGACTTGGCTGTCGTCACCTTAGGCGGAAGATTTGGCGCGCCGCGTCTCCCATACTGACCTTGAAATTGCGCGTGAAGCGAAAGTCAGCTGCCAGATATACGGGGTATATATTGCTTCAACGGCATGGCTATCGTGCACAGGTACTCCGTATATCCGTAGTGATTCCTCACCGAAGCTCCATCCTCGACTTCCAGCCTTGCGAGCCACCGATCTCTCCACCAACCCTCCCCCCCAAATGGCCCACCAGATCCCCGTTCGGACCATCCCGCCTTACGTTCGCTCCGTGGAATGGGACGACGCGGACACCGTGCTCCCTAAATCCAACTCCGAAGAAGTCCATTCCACGAAGCTCCTCCCAATTCACATCCCTGGCTTTCGTCGCACCTTTGCGCCCGGCCACAAATTCGACCATCTGCGAGACCGCGAGCCACCCATAATCACCACTCCCTTCCTCGAAAACGGCATGCGATGGCTCACATTTGCATCGCCAGAAACCGGTGGCCCGTCGAGACGACGTATCACAGAGATCGAGGCTGTACAGGCGAGAGAGATATTAGCCGAGTACGACCGTCAACAGGTTCAGGGCGAAGATGAACTGGGCAAAAAAGAGGGTAGTCGCGAATCACGGAATTTCATGGAAAGAACCAACGTACGCCATTCCCCGGCCAAGCACACATCCGCAGAAAAGAGCCCTAACACTAATGCTCCCTTCCACTGCAGCGCTTCATTCTCAAAAACCCCTTCATGCCGCTCATCTTCCGCTTGCTCGTCCTCACCTTCTCCGTCGCCGCCCTCGCCCTCGGCGGCTCCATCCTCCGCCGCCTCCACTCCGACGCCCGCTGCGAGAAGGGCGCGTCCACATACATGGCCGTCGTCGTCGACGTCGTCGCAATCATCTACATCCTGTACATCACCGTCGACGAGTACCGCTCTCCGCCCATCGGTATCAGACCCTCGAGCGCTAAGCTGCGTCTCACCCTGCTCGATTTGTTGTTCATCGTTTTCGCCGCCGCAAACCTAAGTCTGGCGTTTCAGGCCCTGAACGACCCCGAGTGGATTTGTTACAAGGGTG
>Ga0335075_10011025_pt1 | contig 13681 bp, 7 predicted proteins | sample Lox_Sample_24_FD_206723 | JGI IMG/M metagenome (GOLD analysis project Ga0335075, IMG submission 206723) | Soil microbial communities from Loxahatchee National Wildlife Refuge, Florida, United States - Lox_Sample_2.4 | ecosystem: Environmental > Terrestrial > Soil > Wetlands | place: USA: Florida...
GCGCGCTCGCGCATCAGATCGAGCGCGGCGTTGCCGCTGTCGGCCGTGGTGATCTCGATGTCCTCCGAGCCCAGCAGCTCGGTGATGCTCATGCGCTCGGCCGCATTGTCCTCGACCACCAGCAGCCGGCGCGGACGCGCGGCCGTGAAGTTCTTCAACCGATCGAGCGCCTCTTCCAGGCTCTCGGTGGTGATCGTCTTGGTCACGAAGGAGAAGGCGCCGCGCTCGAGTCCGTACTGGCGCTCGTCCTCCACCGTGAGCAGCTGCACCGGAATGTGCCGCGTCTCCGGATTGCGCTTCAACTGATTGAGCACGGTCCAGCCGAGCATGTCGGGCAGGAAGACATCGAGCGAGATGGCGGTCGGCCGATGCTTCGCCGCGAGCGACAGCGCCCGCTCGCCGTTGCCGGCCACGAGCACCTTGAAGCCTTTGCGGCGCGCGAGGTCGAGCAGCACCCGCGCGTAATGCGGATCGTCTTCCACGACGAGCAACACGGCATCGGTGGGCGCGATATCGTCGCGGTCGTCGGCAATCTCCTCGACGCGTGCCGTCGCTGTCCGGACGGACGGCACCAGGTTCGCTTGCGTTGCCGGCGTGGCGATCGCCCCGACAGGCTTCGCGTGAGTCAGGCCGGTCTGCGACTGCGGCAGATAGAGCGTGAAGGTGCTGCCGGCGCCCGGCGAGCTGCTGAGGCGGATCTCGCCGCCGAGGAGCTGCGCCAGCTCGCGGCTGATGGCGAGGCCGAGGCCGGTGCCGCCGTACTTGCGTGCCGTGCCGGCGTCCGCCTGTTGGAACGCCTCGAAGATGATGCGCTGCTTCTCGAGCGGGATGCCGATGCCGGTATCGCTGACGGAGAACTCGATGACGTTGCCGCTCTGGTTCAGTGACGGATGATCGAGGCTCCAGCCGCCGGTGGCGCTGGCGACGTGCAGCCGCACTCCGCCGCGCTCCGTGAACTTGAAGGCGTTCGACAGCAGGTTCTTCAAAATCTGCAGCAGGCGCTTCGAGTCGGTGGTCATCGAGCGCGCAAGCCGCGGGTCGAAGTCCAGGGTGAAGGCGAGCTTGCGGGTCTCCGCCTCGTGGCGGAAGCTGCGCTCGATCGTCTCCTTGAGGGTGCTGAAGCTCAGGTCTTCGTACTCCACCGTCACCGTTCCGGACTCGATCTTCGACAGATCGAGAATGTCGGTGATGAGGTTGAGGAGATCGGTGCCCGCGGAGTGGATGGTGCGGGCGTATTCCACCTGCCGGTTGCTGAGGTTGCCCTCACTGTTCTGCGACAGCTGCTGGCCGAGGATGAGGATGCTGTTGAGCGGCGTGCGCAGCTCATGCGACATGTTGGCGAGGAACTCCGACTTGTAGCGCGAGGTCAGCGCCAGCTCCGCCGCCTTCTCCTCGAGCGCCTTGCGGGCGAGCTCGATCTCGGTGTTCTTCCTTTCCACCTCGACGTTCTGGTCGGCGAGCAGGCGCGCCTTGGTGGCCAGCTCCTCGTTGGTCTGCTGCAGCTCGCGCTGCTGCGTCTGCAGCTCGCCGGCGAGCTGCTGCGACTGCTTCAGCAGCTCCTCGGTGCGCATCGTCGCCTCGATGGTGTTGAGCACCACGCCGATGCTGTCGGTGAGCTGCTCCAGGAAGGCGAGCTGCGAGGGAGTGAAGTCGTACAGCGAGGCGAGCTCGAGCACCGCCTTCACCTCGCCTTCGTACAGCACCGGCAGCACGATCACGCTGCGCGGGGCGGCGGAGACGAGGCCGCCGCGCACCTCGATGGCATGCGTGTCGAGATCGGTGATGAGCAGGCGCCGGTGATCGGCGGCCGCCTGGCCGACGAGCCCCTCGCCGATCGCGAAGAAGCGCGGATCGCGCATCTCGTGCGCGCCGTCGGCATAGCTCGCGAGCTCCTTCAGGCACGAGGCCCCGTTGGCGCCTTCCATGACGTACATGACGCCCTGCTGCACGTTGACGAGCGGAGCCACTTCCGACAGGAGCAGCCGGCCGACCGTCACCAGGTCGCGCTGCCCCTGCAGCATGCGGCTGAACTTCGCGATGTTGGTCTTCAGCCAGTCCTGCTCGGTGTTGCGCTCGGTCGTGCCGCGCAGGTTGCCGATCATGGCGTTGATGTTGTCCTTGAGCTCCGACACCTCGCCGCGCGCATCGACCTGAATCGAGCGGGTGAGGTCGCCCTGGGTCACCGCGGTGGCCACCTCCGCGATGGCGCGCACCTGGGTGGTGAGGTTGGCGGCGAGCAGGTTGACGTTGGCGGTGAGATCCTTCCAGGTTCCGGCGGCGCCCGGCACGTGCGCCTGACCGCCGAGACGGCCTTCCACACCCACCTCGCGCGCCACGCTCGTCACCTGGTCGGCGAAGATCGCCAGCGTATCGGTCATGCTGTTGATGGTGTCGGCGAGCGCCGCGACCTCGCCCTTGGATTCCACCGTCAGTCTCTGGCGCAGGTCGCCGTTCGCGACCGCGGTCACCACCTTCACGATGCCGCGCACCTGGTTGGTGAGGTTGTTCGCCATCACGTTGACGTTGTCGGTGAGGTCCTTCCACGTACCCGCGACCTCGGGCACCTCGGCCTGGCCGCCGAGCTTGCCCTCGGTGCCGACTTCGCGCGCGAGGCGGGTCACTTCGGCCGCGAAGCTGTTCAGCTGGTCGACCATCGTGTTGATGGTGTTCTTCAGCTCCAGGATCTCGCCCTGCACGTCCACCGTGATCTTGCGCGACAGATCGCCGCGCGCCACGGCGGTGGTCACCTCGGCGATGTTGCGCACCTGGCCGGTGAGGTTGCGCGCCATGGAGTTGACGTTGTCGGTGAGGTCCTTCCAGGTGCCGGCGACACCCGGGACGACGGCCTGGCCGCCGAGCTTGCCCTCGGAGCCCACCTCGCGCGCCACGCGGGTCACTTCCGCCGCGAAGCTGTTCAGCTGGTCGACCATCGTATTGATGGTCTCCTTGAGCTGCAGGATCTCGCCGCGCACGTCCACCGTGATCTTGCGCGACAGGTCGCCGCGGGCGATGGCGGTCGAAACCTCGGCGATGTTGCGCACCTGGCCGGTCAGGTTGCCGGCCATGAAGTTGACGTTGTCGGTGAGGTCCTTCCAGACGCCGCTCACGTCCTTCACCTCGGCCTGGCCGCCGAGCTTGCCTTCGGTGCCCACCTCGCGCGCCACGCGCGTCACTTCCGCCGCGAAGCTGTTCAACTGGTCCACCATCGTGTTGACGGTGTTCTTCAGCTCCAGGATCTCGCCCTTCACGTCGGCGGTGATCTTGCGCGACAGGTCGCCGCGGGCGATGGCGGTCGCCACCTCCGCGATGTTGCGCACCTGACCGGTCAGGTTGCCGGCCATGGAGTTCACGCTGTCGGTGAGGTCCTTCCAGGTACCGGCGACGCCAGGTACCGCCGCCTGGCCGCCCAGCTTGCCCTCGGTGCCCACCTCGCGCGCCACGCGCGTCACTTCGGAGGCGAAGGAGCGAAGCTGGTCCACCATCGTATTGATGGCTTCCTTCAGCTGCAGGATCTCGCCGCGCACGTCCACCGTGATCTTGCGCGACAGGTCGCCGTTGGCGACGGCCACCGTCACCTCGGAGATGTTGCGCACCTGGCCGGTCAGGTTGCCGGCCATGGAGTTCACGCTGTCGGTGAGATCCTTCCAGGTGCCGGCGACGCCCGGCACGATCGCCTGGCCGCCGAGCTTGCCCTCGGTACCCACCTCGCGCGCCACGCGCGTCACTTCCGCGGCGAAGCTGTTCAACTGGTCCACCATCGTGTTGATGGTGTTCTTCAGCTCCAGGATCTCGCCCTTCACGTCCACCGTGATCTTGCGCGAGAGGTCACCGCGCGCCACGGCCGTGGTCACTTCCGCGATGTTGCGGACCTGGCCCGTGAGGTTGGTCGCCATCGCGTTGACGCTGTCCGTGAGGTCCTTCCAGGTGCCCGCGACACCCGGCACGATCGCCTGGCCGCCGAGCTTGCCTTCGGTGCCCACCTCGCGCGCCACGCGCGTCACTTCGGAGGCGAAGGAGCGGAGCTGGTCCACCATCGTGTTGATGGCTTCCTTCAGCTGCAGGATCTCGCCGCGCACGTCCACCGTGATCTTGCGCGACAGGTCGCCGCTCGCGACCGCGATCGTCACCTCCGAGATGTTGCGGACCTGGCCGGTCAGGTTGCTCGCCATGGAGTTGACGCTGTCGGTCAGGTCCTTCCAGGTGCCGGACACGCCGGCCACCGCCGCCTGGCCGCCCAGCTTGCCCTCGGTGCCGACCTCGCGAGCGACGCGCGTCACCTCAGAGGTGAAGGCGCTCATCTGCTCGATCATCGCGTTCACGATGCTGGCCGAGCGCAGGAACTCGCCCTGCAGCGGCCGCCCGTCGACTTCGAGGCTCATGGTCTGCGACAGGTCGCCCTTGGCGACGGCCGCGATGGCGCGGGTCACTTCCGTGGTCGGCCAGAGAAGGTCGTCGATCAGGGTATTGACGGAGCCCTCCATGGCGCCCCAGGAGCCGGAGCGGCGGTCGAGGACCACGCGGTGGCGGGTGCGGCCTTCCTTGCCGACGATGCGCCCGGCGTGCTCCAGCTCGCGTGCCAGCCGCTCGCTGGAGCCCACTATCTCATTGAAGGTGTCGGCGACCTTGCCGGCCAGCCCCGCCTTGTCACCGGGGAGGCGTACGGAGAAGTCGCCGTCGCGCACCGACTGCAGTGCGCGCAGAACTTCCCGCAAATCCAGAGCATCGGCTTCGGTTCGTGCGGCGCCGTTCGTCTTGCGGCGCTTGGGCTCGGACCCTTGCTCTTGCGAATGCATTCGTGTCTCCAGCGAAATGAACTGGCCGCGTGCGCATGGCACGGGCGTTGTAGTGACTCATGAGTGTTGCGGCCGGTCGATGCCGGCAAAGGCAGAGCGCCGGTGCACGAGGCACCGGGCGGCGTACGCTGCCAAGTGCAAGCGACGACGGTTCCAGTCGCCGCTGCGCCGGCAGTCCGCTATGCACCACGGACAATCTCCCGCAACCTGCGTCCGGATTTCCGTGCGACTCAAAGCCCCGACAGAAAGATTCTAGTAATAAATACCGGCTAGCTTCTGGGCTGACCGGTCGGCGAACCATAGCGGAAAGCCGCCAGCGAGGCAAAGAGTATTCGACCGGCGACGCGCAGGCGCGGACGGCGGCTGCATGCGCGAAACGCGGCCGGGAAGCGCATTTTGGGCGTCCGTAGTCACCGGTGGGTTTACTAATGTGCTAAAGTATATGCGCGGGAAGCTATGTCCGATTCGCACGCTCGACCGCCCGCGGCCGAGCAGGACAGAAACATGAATGGGTCGCAGCCGTCCGCGCGCGGCGAGCCCGCGCCGGAGGAACGGTCGGGGAGGCTCTCGGTGGCAGCCCTGCGCAACTCCGTGCCTGGACGCATGTGGGGCGGCAAGGGTTGCGGGGCGCCTTGCGATTATTGTCGCGTGCTGGTCAGCGCCGACGAAATCGAATACGAGGTCGAAGCCCGCCTCGACGGCGAGATGCTCATGCTGCACTTCCACCCGCGCTGCTACGACGCCTGGCGTTCCAGCCGCGATCTGCCGGCCGGCGAAGTCCCGCCGGCTGCGGAGTGAGCAAGCACATCCGTCTCAGGGCCCAGCTCAGGCGTGAGCTGGGTGCTCAAATGCACCAGCCGCCATCGATGATGTGCACCTGTCCGGTGGTATAGGCCGCCGCGGCCAGGTAGACCACCAGGTCCGCGATCTCCTCCGGCCGCCCCAGGCGTCCGATGGGCTGGCGCGCGATGAACGCCGCGCGGGCCTTCTCATAGCCCTCCTGGCTCTTCCCCTGATTCCTCAGGCGGTCCTCGAGCGACGGGGTCTCCACAGTGCCCGGGCAGATGGCGTTGCAGCGGATGCCCCGACCCACGAAATCCGCGGCCACGGACTTGGTCAGTCCGATGACTGCCGCCTTGGTGGTGCCGTAGACGCAGCGCCGCGGCACCCCTTTGATGCTGCTCGCCACCGAGGCCATATTGATGATCGAGCCGGCGCCCTTCGCCAGCATCCCGGGCAGCACCGCCCGGATGGTACGCGTCATGGCCTTGACGTTGAGGTCGTAGGCGAAGTCCAGCTCCTCCTCCGTGCAATCGAGCACGGTGCCGTGATGCACGAAGCCGGCGCAATTGAAGAGGACATCCACTATCCCGGCGAGTGCGACCGCGGATGCCACGCTGGCGCCGTCCCGCACGTCCATGCGGCACACCTCGATGATCCCGTCCGGCTGTCGTAGCCCGGCCAGCTTTTCCTGGTCGACGTCGGTCGCGATCACGCGCGCGCCGACTGCGGCGAGCGCCAGGGCGCTGGCGCGTCCGATTCCTTGTCCGGCCGCGGTAACCAGTGCGGTCTTGCCCTGCAAGGTGGGTGGAGTCATTCGCATCGGTCAGTTGGGACGCAGGCGCGCCAGTCGCTCGCGGATGTATTCCATCGCGAGCCCCGGACTCGACAGCACCGGCGCGGTGAGCGCCTCCGGCGGCAATCCGTCGGCCACGCGCGCCATCGATGCCTGGGCCAACACGATGACGTCCACATCGCTTAGTTTGTTGATCACGGCCTTGGACACCAGCGCATCGTGCATATCGGTGTCACCGGCCATCAGTGCCTCGAAAGCGCCTTCGCACGGACACTCGACCAGCTCCACCTCCTTGCCTGCCTCTTTCGCCTTGCGGCGCAGCAGCTCCGAGGTCGGTCCCAGCGTCGTGCGCAGCGTCGCCGCGACGCCGATGCGGCGGCCCCTGGCGACGGCCGCTTCGGCCATCGGCTCGTCGATGCGCAGCACCGGCTTCTGAAACCGGCTCTGGATGAGATCCACCGCCGGGCCGATGGAGGAGCAGGTGACCATCACCAGCTCCGTGCCCATCTTGAAGCAGGCGTCGGCGAAAGTGACGAGCGCATCGATCGTCGGCTGACGGACCTTGCCCGCCTCGATGGTGTCCTTGATCATCGACTCGTTGATGATCTGGGTGACCTTGACGTCCGGCAGCCTGTTGCGGCAGAGCGGCGTGAAGAGTTGCACCATCATGGGCGCGGTGTGGATGAGGCAAATCCTGCGAGGAGTCATGCGCGTCGTCTCCTCCCCTAGCGCCGCCAGGCAACGACGGACTGGCGCTGCTCGCCGAGCTTCGCAATGCCCAGCCGGATGGTATCGCCCGCCGCGAGATAGACCGGCTCCGGCTTGCGGCCCATGCCGACGCCGGGCGGTGTGCCCGTGCAGATGATGTCGCCCGGCTCGAGAGACATGAAATGACTGACATAGCTGACGATCTGGGCAACGGTAAAGATCATCGTGCGGGTGTTACCCGTCTGCATGCGCTGCCCATTGACGTCGAGCCACATGTCGAGGTTCTGCACGTCACCGACCTCGTCCCGCGTCACCAGCCAGGGCCCCACGGGACCGAAGGTGTCACAGCCCTTGCCCTTGTCCCAGGTGCCGCCGCGCTCCATCTGGTATTCCCGCTCCGACAGGTCGTTTACGACGCAATAGCCGGCCACATGCGCCAGCGCATCTCGTTCTTCCACGTAACGCGCGGTCGTCCCGATCGCCACGCCGAGCTCAACCTCCCAGTCCGTCTTCCTCGATCCTCTCGGTATCATCACATCGTCATTGGGGCCCTGCAGGCAGCTCACCGCCTTGGTGAACACGACCGGCTCGGTTGGAATGGGCAGGTTGGACTCCGCGGCGTGGTCGGCGTAATTCAGGCCGATGGCGATGAACTTGCGGGTGCCGGCGAAGGGCACGCCGAGGCGCGGATTGCCGGGCGCGACCGGCAGCGACGCCGGATCGATGGCCGCCAGGCGCTTCAGGGCGCCGGGCGCAAGATGTTGCGCGGTCAGATCGGGCAGGCTGCCCGCGAGGGAGCGGATCCGGCCGTTGGCGTCGAGAAGTCCGGGCTGTTCGTGGCCCGCGGGGCCGTAGCGCAGCAGTTTCATGTCGGTCGATGGTCTTTCAGTATCAATGGCGGCGGCGGCTCAGCCGTGCGGATAGGGACGGGACCGGTCGCGCTCCGCGCCGCAGCCGGGCTTGCCGGTCCGCGCCTCCCGGAGCACGTCCCCACATACTAATACGGGTACATCCGCTCTCGCATTGGCGAGCTGTAACCGGCGACTTCCACCGCCCTCTGCAAGGCGCTGACCCTGGATCACGAGGAGCACGTGGCTGGAGTTCTGGCGCGCGGAGCGCAACGCCGCGCGGCCCGGCCCGCGCAGGCGCGACGCCCAGTCCTGCCGGCCCCGGAGGCTGACCCGACCGCGGCACGGGCACGAACGTCGCGCGCCCGGCGGCGGGCTCGCCGCGATCGCCCAGCGGCTTGCGCCACGTGTTGGAATCACCTCTTGCCACGGCGCCGCGCCCCTGGTATCGGTGCGCGACCTCAAACGGCCGCCGCGGAGTAGCCCATGCCCGTCGAGTCCCTCGGATCCCGATCCTGGCGCTGCGCGCTGCTCGCCGCCGGCGTATTGCTCGCCGGGGCGGCCGGCGCCGCCCGCGCCGCGCAGCCGGCACTCCTCGTCGGCACCGCGTGGTACCCCGAGCAGTGGCCGCAGTCGCGCTGGGCCAAGGACCTCGAGCTGATGCAGGCCGCGCACCTCGACGTCGTGCGGGTGGGGGAATTCGCCTGGAGCACGATGGAGCCGCGCGAGGGCGTATACGACTTCACCTGGCTGGACCGCGCGATCGCGCAGGCCGCGCGTCATCACATCTACGTGGTGATAGGCACGCCGACCGCGGCGCCGCCCGCCTGGCTGACGAGCAAATACCCTGACACGCTGCGTGTCGATGAGGACGGGCGGCGCGATGAGCATGGCAACCGCCAGCAGTTCTCCTTCTCGAGCCCGCGCTACCGCGAGCTCGCGCGGCAGATCGCATCGCGGCTCGCCGCGCGCTACGGCCACAATCCCGATGTCATCGGCTGGCAGATCGACAACGAGCTCGGCCCACCCTCCTTCGACGCCGAGACCCGCCGCCAGTTCCACGCCTGGCTGCAACGCAAGTACGGCACCATCGCCAACCTCAACCGCCGCTGGACGACCGCCTACTGGAGCGAGACCTACGACCGTTTCGACGAAATCCCCATGCATTCCAAGGATGAGAATCCGGGATTGCTGCTCGAGTTCATGCGCTTCGTCAGCGACACGTGGGCGAGCTACGCCGCCAACCAGGTGAGCGCGATTCGCGCGCACGCCGACCCGCGGCAGTTCATCACCACCAACACCCTGGGCTGGGGGAGTCAGTTCGATCAGCAGGTCATGCATCGGCAGCTCGACATGGCGGCCTGGGACGAATACGTCCCCGACGGCCACTTCGCCTGGCTCGAGCAGGCGGTGCAACACGATCTGGTGCGCGGCTACAAGAATGCCGACTTCTGGGTGATGGAGACCCAGCCCGCCTTCGTCAACTGGTGGCCCGTCAACAGTGCGCTGCCGCCCTACGCCATGCGCGAGCTGGCGTGGCAGGCCGTGGGACACGGCGCCAACGCGGTGCTCTACTGGCAGTGGCGCAGCGCGCTCAACGGCCAGGAGCAGTATCACGGCACGCTTCTCGGTCCGGACGGAACGCCCGTGCCGGCCTACGGCGTGGTCCGCGGAATTGCCGCGGACATGGCACGCGCGGCGGCTGCGCTCGCGGGTACCTCGCCGCGCAGCGAGGTCGCCATGCTGCAGTCCTACGACAGCCGCTGGGCGATCGACTTGCAGCGCCACCAGGCCGACTTCCGCGTGGTGAAGGAATTCGGCGCCTTCTATGCGCCTCTGGAGCGCTACGCCCAGTCGGTGGATGTGATCTCTCCCGACGCGCCGCTCGGCCGCTACCGGCTGGTGGTCGCCCCGGCGCTCAACGTCCTCTCGGCGGCGCAGGCGCGGCATCTCGCCGACTACGTTCGCGCGGGTGGCCACCTCGTATTGGGTCCGCGCAGCGGCATGAAGGACGCTGACGATGCTCTCTGGCCGCAGCGCCAGCCTGGGCCGCTCGCGAGCCTTCTCGGCGGTCGCGTGGAGGAGTACTACGCGCTCGATTCTTCCGTGCCGCTCGCCGGCGTGCTCGGGTCCGGCCAGGCCGCCGTCTGGGCCGAAGCGCTCTCCGCGCACGACCCGGACACCCAGGTGCTCATGCGCTATGGCAAGAGCAATGGCTGGCTGGACGGCAAGGCGGCGGTCATCACCCGCAAAGTCGGCAAGGGCAGCATCACCTATATCGGCGCGTGGCTCGATCCGGCGCTCATGCAGAACGTCCTCGATGATTTCCTGCGCGCGGCCCACGTGACACCACTCATCCCGGGTGTTTCCGAGAGCGTCGAGGTCTGCCAGCGCGTCGGCGCGGGCAGGCGGGTGTGGATCCTGATCAACCACGGCGATGACGCCCACACCATCCGCCTCCCTTCACCTGCCATGCCAGTGCTGGCCGGCGATGCGGACGCCACCACCGCCAGCGTGACGCTGGCGCCCCACAGCGTTCACGTACTCGAGACGCCCCTGAAATGAGGCAGCGCGGATCGCGGCGTCGGCTCGCGGAGGAGGCTTCCAACCCTCGAAGGCAAGAGCGATGTGTTATGCTCCCGCGTCGCTAAAACTCTTACACGGCCGGGCGGTGGCTGCCGCCAAGGCTGAGGCGGCGAATGAACCTGCTGATCCGGCTCAATATGGTGCTCGTCATCGCCTTCGCGGTGGTGGGCCTGATCGCGTACGAGGTCTGCGCCTCGCTGCAGCAGGCCGATGCGCGCCGTGAAGTCCTGGCCACCGCGGGTCTCATGATCGACAGCGCGCTCGCGAGCCGCGCGTACACGGCCGATGAGATCGACCCGCTGCTCGTCGGGCGCATGCAGGACAGCTTCCCGCCGCAGAGCATCCCTTTTTACGCGGCAACACAGACTTTCGCCTCGCTGCGCAAGCTGCACCCGGACTTCACCTACAAGGAAGCCACCCTGAACCCGACCAATCCGCGCGATCGCGCCACCGATTGGGAGGCCGACATCATCGATCAATTCCGCAACCATCCGACTTCGCAGCAGATGCAGGGCGAGCGCACGACGCCCATGGGGCGCTCTCTCTACCTGGCGCGGCCCATTCGCGCCCGCCCGGAATGCCTCGAATGCCATGGGCTGGCCACCGCCGCCCCGGCCGCGCTCATCGCCCGCTACGGCCATGACAACGGCTTCGGCTGGCAGGCGAACGAGGTCATCGGCGCACAGATCGTCTCGGTGCCCTTCGCGGAAGCCGCCGCGGGCGCACGTCGTCTCTTTTCGGGAGTCACGGCGGTCATCCTCGCGGTGTTGGTCGTGCTGCTGGCCGTCATCAACGTCGCGGTATATACGATAGTGGTGCGTCCCCTGCGCGAGATGACCCGCCACGCGGATGAGGTGAGCCTCGGTCGCACGAGCGCCGTGACGTTCGCGAGCGAGCGGCGGGATGAGATCGCGGCACTGGGTGCCGCGTTCGAGCGCATGCGCAAGAGTCTGGACAAGGCGATGAAGATGCTCGGAGGGTCATCTCGTGGCCCGTGACATTTTCATCAGCTATTCGCAACCTGACCGCGCCTGCGCGTACGAGCTGACGCATCGGCTGGAGGCGGAAGGCTTCACGGTCTGGATCGCGCCCCGGGACGTTTCGCCCGCGGCGGAGTGGGCCGCGGAGATCATCGAGGCGATATCCGCCGCCAAGGTCATGGTCCTCGTGTTCTCGCAGAGCAGCAACAGCTCCCCGCAAGTGCGGCGCGAGGTCGAGCGTGCCGTGCACAAGGACTTGCGCGTCCTGCCGTTTCGCATCGAGGACGTGCTGCCTTCCAAGAGCCTGGAGTATTTCCTCAGCAGTCAGCACTGGCTCGATGGCTTTCCGCTGCCGCGTGCGCCGCATTACGAGCGGCTCTGCGTCTGCCTGCGCCAGTGGCTCGGCGACACAGTCACGCAGCCCGCCCTTTACACCACAGCGCCGGCGCTGCCGCCAGCGCCGACGTCCGCCGCGGCGCCCATCGGCGGTGCCGTCATACACGGAACGCGCATCTCCGCCGAACAGCTGCGCGAGATCGAGACGCGGCTCGCCCACATCCTGGGGCCGATCGCCGGGGTCCTCGTCGGCCGTGCGGCCGCCGTCGCGACGGACTTCGCAGAGCTCGAGCGGCGCCTCGCGGCCGAGCTCGACTCGCCCGAGGATCAGCGGCGCTTTCTCCACGCCCGCCAGTGATCGCGCCATCGGCTGACGAAAGCGCGGTCGCTCTCGAGCCGGCGCGGGCGGCCGCCCCGGACGGCCGGCTGCCGATCGTCATCGGCGTGAGCGGCCATCGATACCTGCGCGCCGAGGATCTCGCCAGCCACCGGGAGCGCGTTCGCGAGCTCTTTGCGCAACTGCGCGGCCGTTATCCCTCCACGCCGCTGCGGATCGTCAGCTCGCTCGCGGAAGGCGCCGACCGCCTCGTGGCCGAAGTCGCACTGGACGAGGGTCACGAGCTGCTGATCCCGCTGCCGCTCGAGCCGGCGGATTACGAGCGCGACTTCCCCGAGACCCGGCCGCAATTCCAATCCATCCTGCAACGCGTACCGCCTGAGCAGGTATTCGTGTTGCCGGAGGAAGCCGCTTCGGACCGGGAGCTCCTGTCGCCGCGCGACTATCGGGAGAAGCGCTACCGGGCCGTCGGAATATTCCTCGCCCACCACACTCATCTGTTGCTTGCGCTCTGGGACGGAGAGCACACCGCCTCCAACGCGGGCACGAGCGCCGTCGTGCGCATGAAGCTCGAAGGACCAGGCGGCATGCCCGAGGCGGGACTGCGCCCGCTCGATGCCGAGGACGGCGGCCCCGTTTACCACATTCACGCGCTTCGCGCGGGCGCCAAGGCAACGCCGGCCTTGCAGCCGCCGCGGTGGCTCTTTCCGCAGGAAGGAGACGAGGCGCTCTTCCACACGCTCTGCAGCCGCATCGAGCGCTTCAACAGCGAGCCCCTGCGCCGCTCGATCGCCGCGAGCATGCCGCAGGCGGCCGAGGCGCTGCTGCCCGACATCCATTCCCGCTCCGCCGCCGGGCGGTCGCTGGCGGCGGCTTTCGCGGCCGCAGACCTGTTGGCGCGTCATTACCAACGCATCACCCGGGTGGTGCTGCGGCTCACCCTGCTGTTCGCGGCACTGCTCGCCCTCATCTTCGAGATCTACGCGGAAGTGCTGCCCTGGCGCGCCCTGCCGGCGGGCTATCTCGCCGCATTCGCGTCGCTGACCGCAATCCTGTTCTGGCAGGGCCGGCGCGACGTGCAGGGCCGGTATCTCGACTACCGCGCGCTTGCCGAGGGCCTGCGCGTACAGTTCTACTGGCGGCTGGCCGGGCTTCCCGACAGTGCCTCATCCTCCTATCTGCGCAAGCAGGCCGATGAGCTGCGGTGGATCCGCGAGGCGCTGCGGGCCGCCTCGGCCCTGCCGCCCCCGGACGCGGCGCATGCGGAGCTCGCGGTTGAGCACTGGGTCGGCGGCCAGGCCGCCTACTACGCCGACCGCGCGCACTCGCAGCGCGAACGCCTGCACCGCCTCGAGCGCCGCTCCCGCTTCTTCCTGATCGCGGGCCTGCTCGCCACCGCCGGCCTGGTCCTTTTCTGGAGTCGCCTGGAGAGCCTGCCCGCATGGCACCGGTGGATCGTGGTGCTCATGGGCTTCGCACCCATCGGCGCCGCGCTCTGGGAGACCTACGCCGAGCGG
>Ga0335075_10011026_pt1 | contig 13680 bp, 12 predicted proteins | sample Lox_Sample_24_FD_206723 | JGI IMG/M metagenome (GOLD analysis project Ga0335075, IMG submission 206723) | Soil microbial communities from Loxahatchee National Wildlife Refuge, Florida, United States - Lox_Sample_2.4 | ecosystem: Environmental > Terrestrial > Soil > Wetlands | place: USA...
AGAGTTGGAACAAACATCAGCAACTATCGTTAAGGATGCGACGAAAGCATTCCAATTTATAGTCCCCGGAAGTAAGGGACGCATTGAAAATAAGTTGGCCTCATGAGCTGCCGCTGTAACGATAGTGGGAAATCGACTATCCAGGATACTATCTGGCGGAGGCGTCAACATACACTGTGGCGTCGTAAATAGAAAGAAATTTGATAAAAGAGCGGCAGGCCTAATGGCGCTGTCGCCGTTCCAAACAAGCCTTGCTGTAGGATGCGCCAGAAGCGAGATTAGAGACAAACTCTCATGTGCTGTGGTCATCTGGGGATGTATAGCCAAGGTTATTAGAACGTCGAGGAGGACTCGGTAGAAATCATCTGCTTCAACCAGTGCTCCGCGGGGCCACAAACCAGGTTGATCTGCGGGCTTGTACATATTGAAAATGTATGCAATTGCGTCTAAATCGGCCTCTGGGATGGTAGCAGCGACTACCTTTCCATATATTGAGCACAGCGCATGGATTGCACTGGCGTATATCGCCATCCTAAAGTCCAACAAGTCGAAATGCCAACTGAGAGACATATCCTCATTTTGCGACTCGCGTATTAATATGGTAAGGCATGAAAGTAACTCTACTCCGGAAACTTTACCTTCATCCATGAAAGTTTTCATCTCTTGGAGACAACCAATGAGCACCCCGGTGGTAAGACTTGATCCCATTCGAAAAATTCCTTTGAACAGATTGAGCGGTGGGTCTGCGGAATCTATTTGGAATGGAGATCGATTTTTCCACAGTGCCAATCGGATGCTCAGACCCACGTAGGTGGTTTTGAATGTATCCCAGCAAAAGGGTATATCCTTGGCTATTCTCTGAGCTGAACCAAGCAAGGTCCCTTCTCCGATGATTGTGGCAATCTGTGAGCAGAAGAAAAATTCTTCATCGATTTCGTCGGGATAGAAGAAGTCCGCACGCCGGGTTAACCGGAGCTCGGATATATACCAGTCAATAATCTTCGGCCATTCCGCCTTTTCTTTAAGGTTCTGCTGAGAGATAGTCGAAAGGCCTTCCTCCGTGACTAAGAGCTTGAAGATCTCTGCAAAATACGGTCTTGACTGTGGGGAACGTTCGACATGGCCAAGAAGCCAGGTAAGCGCCGAAGAAGAAAGCAATTTATCGGAAATAATTGCATTCTCTTCTCGAAACCTTGGTGCTCCGGTTATTATCTTCGGAATTCTGACTCTTTGTGGCTCTCGAGAGCTTGTCGGAGGGTCTGGCCGCCCAAGAACCTGGATAACCCATATATTACGGGCAGGCAGATAGAATTTTGCATATATGAACACCCCACTAGCTTCGAGGATACGCGATATGGGAGTCCTAAACGGAGCGGATGGCCAAATGGCGGCACAGCCTTGAGTTACAATATAAAAGATGCCGCTGGATACTAGAGAAATAATCATCGTGACTGATACGGTGACATGAATGTGGATGAGCCATTGGACCAACCCGCCCAAGAAGAGGAGGAGCGCAACATGCAACAGGATCGGCAGTACAGCAATGATTTCCGGCATCCACCATAGATGTACTCCCTCGAACCGGAAGTGGCGGCGTAGGGCCCGCTCGCGAGGAATCGTGATACGAGCAAGGCCGATGTCATAGTCACGGATCCACTGAAGGCTCAATACAGCGGCAAGAGCGGCAGCCATACTACAACCCAGGCTTGCGAAGAAGAGAAAGTTGACCTGTATAGACCACGTAGGTGCCGTGAAAGTTGCTGTTTGGTATGGGGCAGTTGACGAATTAGCGAGTTGCATGGATATCGTGAGCAAAATGCCACGTATAGCCGCGGTATCATCATCCTGTAATAAGGGCATGCTAGATATAATGAAGGTGGTAAGAACGGCGGAGAATAAGGCGGCCTAGGGAATGTCAGTCTCGCCAAGTGGAAGAGGCGCGCACAAGAACTCACGAATACTAGTAGTATGGACAAGTTCTCCTCCCATTCTTTCAACATTTCGCGATCATATCGCCTAGCCTTATCATTGTATTGCTCCCAGGGACTTGGCTGCTTCTCGACAGGTGCTGCAGGGGTTGCATCGTTTGTTTGCTCTTGGACCGGGTCCTCTTTTGGTTCTGCCGTAATCTCAGAGGGATCACTCCACGATTGCGTATTGGTTCGGTTCTGAACTCGTCTCGACGCTTTCAAGAGCGGTTTGGCGGGCATGCTCGGCTCAGTGTGTTGCATAGCCACTTTCTAGGACGAACAACGATCCTTAGAGACGGCCCACGGTCAGCTCATTTTTCCGTAATGGCCGAAAATAATAATAATAATAAAGGTGTTGATGGTTAACGAACATTCGCGTGAGAGTTGGCCGTTGGAACAGCACGACCCAGTTCCCTTGCCTCCAATAATGTACGCCTGTAGCGCAAGATAGCCAAATGGCTTTAGTCGCTGGTGTTTTTGTTCGAGGTCCTCGAGCATATACGCATCGGTCAGAATGCCGTACCATGTTCGATACCGTGTCATGTAGCAGGATTAAGATTGTGACCATTGCTCATCTAACTCTTACGGAGTCACCTCTTCGGCCCGACCACAGATACCCTGTATACATCGACAGTGCAAATGGGCCCTTTTACAAAACAAAGAACAAGCTGATTTCTTGGGGGAAAATGCTAACGACTCTCACTTCCACCTTCCCGACATCGCCTTGAGTTTGTGGATCCAGAGCTCATCAGGCAAGTAATCGTCAAAGAATAGCTCGTTATTTCGTCATTACGTGGCAATTCTGACCTTTCTATCCAGTTAGGCTCACCATTGTCAGCAGTGTCAAAACGGACAAGAGACCTCTTCCTCGAACTGTCTGGTCTTTGGTTCTCTCCTTCGTTCCTTCGCTCCCTTGACATCTTCCGTTCTCTCCACTTTCTCTTCATCATTCATGGGCCCAGCACAACTCCACTGCTGCATGCATATATGGTTCATGAAGCAGCCCCGGATTTTTATGCTTCACCAGTGGATTCCTCAAACATTTTCAAAGAGTCCAATCAAGTGAATTCAATCAATTTGTCCAAATGGGTCGCTCTACTTCATCGGTCAGTTCACGCTGGCCTCCTTTTGTTGACGGTCTTTCTTCTCTGACCTTGGTTTCGTTCCATTCAGCTACAGCGTTGCTCTCCTCTCGCGAACATGTCCTCTTTGTCCATTAAAATGCTCGTATTTCGATATTTGCCGCCTACAATCAGTCCAGTTTTATACTTGGGACCTTGCACACCTCGACACTGTCCAGGACGCTTTGCATGTTCACCTTGTTTGGCCCGGTCATCTCAGCGCCCATTACCTTGTCACCTCCCATTCGGAAATCCCCACATCTCTTGTTCCTGACTAGACTAGCGACTCGGTCACCCTTTGCGTGTACTCTCTACGAAGCACGCCGTCCTCAAACATATCAGTATTCCTGATACACGAATAATACAGCCCAGCGATTAGTTTGTATGTGTGGCCTAGACATCTTGTCATCCCTGACATCCCTAATGCCGTAAACAAGTCCACTTTCGCTCGCGTCCATATACAGACGGTATTTAACGAGTACACGCGTATCGACACGATACGTCCACTAGTATCGCCCATACCCCCTATGTCTCCCAATTTCGTCCTTCACCTGATTCCTCGTATGTGCTACTTTGGAGCCACCAGTTCACTTCCAGTCCACTAAGCCTTTATCCCCCGGCTATCCACCCTTCGGTACCTTCGTTTCCCTCCCAAGTGTGAGTCCCTCGTCTTCGAAATTTCCCGGCCTGTCGGGCTTCAGATCCGCCGTATGGGCAAGCTGCGACTCAGTATTGGAATACTGAAGGTATTAAGGCAGGTATTAATACCTTTGGGGTCTCATGTCAATATCGTGGGTCGGGTGGAGGAGAAGAATGTGGAGGGGGTGGCCTGTATCTCCGTCTGGAAGCAATTCGGCCTCACTCGACGCTACGCTCTATTTTCTCGTCCACTCCGTCTCAATGGCCACTACCGCAACCGTGAATGTGACGAAAAGGAATTAACCTCGGTGAAGGGGATTGTAGGTCGTCCCCGACAGCTTCTTGGACAACATTCCCCTGCCTGTCACCTTGTGTAGCGGAACCGCAACGTAGCTTTCCGCCGTGTTCGAGCTATGCTCCAGAAGTTCCCTGCTGATGCCCCTATCGTCACCGTCGAGATAATATGGGCCCATTATCTCTCCCAAGATGCAGCATCTGACTCTGTATTACCAGTTCCGACGCTGGTCCTAGCTGTATCTGAACGCCGCACGAATGGCCGGCCAACAGGATCTGCGCGTACAGGCTCCAAGTACATCTCTGCTGCTGCGGGCCACATAATAGCAACAGCCACTTCATGCGTGACGAGAAGTGGGGGACGAGGCGGAGGCGGAGGAAGTGGAGCAAGCCAACAGGGCGATGGTGCTGGTGGACAACGACGATGAAAATGGGGAGATAGAAGGTAAGGAGGGTGGTGGAAGAGAATATGGGAACCAAACGGACGCGCTAGATGGATTGTCGTTGTGGGCTGAAATTTACACTGGCGAGGCGGGGAATTTATCGAGATAAATGGAGGAGATAGGGAGGGAGGAGAGGCTGATTAGAGGCGGTGAGTAGCGTTCGATTGGCGGAAGAAAAAAAATGGCGGAGTTTCTAACATTGTTTTCCGATAGGCTCGCATCCTGAGTCGCTCCGTGCATACATCGAGCTGGATAAACAAGAAGAGCGACGTAATACGCTTGCGGATCTCAAGAAGAAACAGGACATCAATTTAGCCGTTGTCACAGGAACAAATGATGAGGTCGTTGCTTAGAGTTGGTGACTGGTAAGCACTGCACAATAATTGAAATTCACTCACCCGTTACTTTTTCCTTTTATATTCTCTTTACGCTTGGCTAATATACATCACAGACCAAAAAGACTCTTTCCTGTCTAACTTCATTACTGAAACTTCCCGAAAACGCCAATGCATTGAACGCGAGCGACTTTCCCTCCTCGACTTACTCAGAAGCTTTCTAAATCCGCTCACCTACCAAAGTTCTGCGACGTAGATGGGGACTAGGACAGTGAAGAGGACGTGACCCCCCTGCCAGGGTCTCCCACCTTGGCGGGGTGTAATATAGTAAGCGGTCGTGCGCTCTGTCCTTAGGTCGATAGTATTAATAATGTGTCACGTCTCTATTAGTTCCCGACCGGTAGGGAGTGCCTTCCAAGTCAAAACTCCAGGGGCTCATGATTAATTTTTCCAGGGTTATGATTTTTTTGAGCCGAAGTTTCTCCCATTGATCTGCTTAGTGATAGGCTCACGCCGCGTCCCTTGCTTGTCGTATACATCGTTGTGCTCGACATGGCCGGTCTAGACTATCTTTCTGACACCTGCTTCTCCTATTGGCTCATCTGTAGCAATAACATCCCCTCGTTTGCTTGACGACTTGAACTGAAACCGCGGCGACGCTCCCCTACAGAAAGCTCACTGCACCTGCTGTCGAGCTACGTTGTCAGTCCACTTTTCTTGATGCCTATGATGGCTGTTTAGGGCTTCTTCTTATTTGCGGTTAATCCTGGCTTTCTGGGCTCCCGTAATAACAGCTGGGAATGGGGAATTTCTGGACTCCTGCATTGTCATGGTGACAGCTTCGGCTTTCTTGAGCTTCCTTTTGACAGGCTTGAGGCTTGATGCCCCTTCTAAAGTTCTTTATTTACACAACGATAGTCCGATAAAGTGGTATTTTCAAATTTGAGGCAACTCATGCAACAAAGGGCGTATTATTGTTCATCATATCTCTTCCAGATCAAATACGTCTTTATTTCCGAGATCGAGCGTCATCTCCATCACTGCATGGCCACCTCAACAAGGTTTCAATCTCCTCGCAAGCCAGTTATTAGCTCTCGCATTTCCATACACCAGTTCTCAAATTCGGTGGCCTTATCCATTCCGTAATGCGGCTTCGGCAATAATTTGCTTCCATAACAGGAGTCCTCGATAATTCCATGATTAAGAATGATGGCACAAACGGAACCCGCCTTTTCGAATTTAGATGTTGTGCCGAGCCCTCGTAAATGACAGAAAGCTCTCTTTATAAGTTCGAGGAGGTCGTAATGAGCCCATAGGTCGTTTGGAAAGTCGCAAATGATCGCAGAGTTAAGCAATCGCTCGCAATTTGGTGAGGAGAGCGATGCGACTCCGTTCTCGTGGTTAATTTGTCGAAAAATAACACTTGTAGGGAAATTAGTTGACGAATTATGAACGTCTACGAAGTGGCGACCGTGTGTATCGTCTGGGGCTCCCCTTGTCGCAAGCCATTCTAGGCCTCCCGCAGTCACAAAATTGTCAAAGAAAGATGATACAGCCTCCCATTTGTCCACAATGCTTTTAAAACGGTCCCATGCAATATGTAATAAATTCATAAACGCGGGTATTGCGGCTTGCATGATTTCCGCGGTGGTGGTTTGTATGCTCGGGTTATCTACATAAGACTGAAATCACGAGGTTAGATGGATTAAGAAAACATGGAAGGAAACCCACAGTTCGTCTGTCGATCGCATCCAAAATTAGTTCATCATAATGGAAGCTCCTGTGGCGACTGGTGGCCAGAAATAGAGCCCTCTCCGAATCCTGCCTATTGATGGGTAAACGTGTGAGCAAGCCAAAAATCGTTACTTTCCATTCCACTGTGTCCCACGTTGGGTCGTCGTCGGCAGGAATGTATTGTTCATATTCCCATCCCAATAGGACACATCCTACAATGACCAGTATCGGGCTGCGAAGTGTAGCGAGGCGATTCATGCGCTCAGGTGTCACCGGGCAGTAAAGCGTCCGGTCCAACGACTCTCGAGTCGTAGATGATAGAAACAAGGAAGTTATCACAGAGAATCCTTCATCGGACATCTCGGGATCAAAACTTGCTAGTGTTGAATAAACCCAGGGAAATGGGTCATCTAGCAGGAGAGAGGCCCCTTGAATTTCTGGAGAAGGTACATCAATCCTGGCATTGGCAGTATTGGAGCATACACGGGCAGCCATCGTTAGAGAGGATATTAAAATATCCCAAGGCGTGGTTCCCGGAACTAAGGAGCGGAGTAAAGTGTAGCAGATTCTCAGAGCCACACCCATCACAACATTGGAAAGTCGACCGCCCAGAACATTCCCCGGTGGGAGCTTGACCTCATATGGTGGATGTACAATGCAAGAAACCTGTGAGAAGAGGGCGAGAGAACTGATAGCACTGTGATTGTCCCAAACAAGATTGACAGTCGGATGCGCCAGGAGCAATGTCAAGGGCGAAATATCATGCATTCCGATCATCCCAAACGGTAGAATCAAAGTCATTAGAAGGTCGACGAGGGCTCGGTAGAAATCATCCACTTCGGCACGTGCTTTCTGCGGCCACAGACTAGGGTGGTCTGGGACTTCGTACATATTTAAAATGTATGTGATTGCGTCGAGGTCAGTCTTTATGGCAGTAGTAGCGACTCTTTTTCCATAGATCGAGCCCAAGGCATAGGCTGCATTGGTGTATATCGCCATCCTAAAATCCAACAAGGAAAAGACTGGACTAAATCGTAGATTCTCTCCTTGCGATTTGCGTATTAACATGGTAAGGCATAAAAGACAATCTACTTCGGAAAGCTTGCCTTCATTCATGAGAATGTTCATCTCCCGAAGAAAAACTATAAGCACCCCAACGGTGAGAAATGGTCCCCTTTGAGAGATTTCTTTGAAGAGATTGAGTGGTGGGTCTGCGGAATCCCTCGAGAATGAACATCGATTTTTCCATAGTGCTAGTCGGATGCTTAGACCCAAGCTGGTAGCTTGAAACTCATCCCAATGAAAGGGTGGTGATTTAATTGCCATCTGAGCTGTGTCAAGCAGCGTCCCGTCTCCGATTACTGTGATAATCTGTGTGCAGAAGAAAAACTCGTCTTCGATTTCCTCAGGGTAGTAGTAGTCTTCACGCCTGGTTGACCTGAGCTCGGATATATACCAGTCGATAATCTCTGGCCACTCCGCCTTTCCTTTAAGGTTCTGCTGAGAGATAGTCGAAAGGCCTTCCTCCCTGACCAAAAGCCTGAAGATCTCTGCAAAATACGGTCTCGACTGTGGGGAACGTTCGACATGGCCAAGAAGCCAGGTAAGCGCCGAAGAAGAAAGCAATTTATCGGAAATAATTGCATTTTCTTCTCGAAACCTTGGTGCTCCGGTTATTATCTTCGGAATTCTGACTCTTTGTGGCTCTCGAGAGCTTGTCGGATGGTCCGGCCGCCCAAGAACCTTGATAACCCATATATTACGGGCAGGAAGATAGAAATTTGCATATATAAACACCCCACTAGCTTCGAGGATACGCGATATGGGAGTCCTAAACGGAGCGGATGGCCAAATGGCGGCACAGCCTTGAGTTACAATATAAAAGATGCCGCTGGCTATTAAAGGAATGATCATCGTGACTGATACGGTGAGGTGAATGTGGATGAGCCATTGGACCAACCCGCCCAAGAAGAGGAGGAGTGCAACGTGCAACAGGATAGGCAATACAGCAATGATTTCCGGCATCCACCATGAATGTACTCCTTCGAACCGGAAGTGGCGGCGTAGGGCCCGCTCGCGAGGAATCGTGATACGAGCAAGGCCGATGTCATAGTCACGGATCCACTGAAGGCTCAATACAGCGGCAAGAGCGGCAGCCATACTACAACCCAGGCTTGCGAAGAAGAGAAAGTTGACTTGTATGGACCAGGTGGGCGTGGTGAAAGCGGCTGTTTGGTATGGGGAAGTTGACGAATTAGCGAGTTGCATGGATATCGTGAGCAAAATGCCACGTATAGCCGCGGTATCATCATCCTGTAACAAAGACATGCTAGATATAATGAAGGTAGTAAGAACGGCGGAGAATAAGGCGGCCTAGGGAATGTCAGTCTCGCCAAGTGGAAGAGGCGCGCAAGAACTCACGAATACTAGTAGTATAGACAAGTTCTCCTCCCATTCTTTCAACATTTCGCGATCATATCGCCTAGCCTTATCATTGTATTGCTCCCAGGGACTTGGCTGCTTCTCGACAGGTGCTGCAGGGGTTGCATCGTTTGTTTGCTCTTGGACCGGGTCCTCTTTTGGTTTCGTCGCAATCTCAGAGAAATCACTCCACGATTGCGTATTGGTTTGGTTCTGAACTCGTCTCGCTCTCAAGATCGGTTTGGCGGGCATGGTCGTCTCAGCGTCTTGCATGGCCACCTTTTAGACCAGCAACCACCTTTTTGACGGTCAGCTCATTTTACGGAACGTCCGAAAATCAAAAAAAATTGACGGTTAAAAGGATATTCGCTTGAGAGTTGGCCGTCGGAACTGTGCGGTCGCATTCAATACTGTACGCTTGGTGCGCAAGATGGATAAATGCCTTTAGCCACTAGCGTTTTTACATGAGCACATACGCATTGGCCAGAATGCTGTCCCATGTTCTACACCCTTCCATGAAGCAGGATTAAGATTGCGACCATTAGCTATCCAATTATTACCATTAGGGACGCCCATCGATCTATGAACTACAGGTAGGGGACACAGATCAAACGTAACTCATACCTCATCCTCCTCAAAGTCCCATGACCAGGCTTCGAGTTCCTGGTCGTCCCCAAGGGAGCAAGAATCGAGTTCGTTTATCCCTCAAAAGGTGCGAGCATCAAGCTCGCCAGCCTCCCCAAGCGAACGGGATTCGATTTCCTCTCCGTCAATAGACCGCTCCTCCAGGCCCTTCAACATCTTCAAACGATCGGGTTTCAAGCTCGGAGCCGTAGAAATGTCCTCCGCCCAAATCTCGTTTGAGAACGGCATTAAGAGCCGCTCCAGCCGCACCAGCTGCAGAAGCATGCAAGAAAAGTGAGCAACGTCAGGGTCTCTCTCAATAAACACTACGAACGGATTTGACGTACAAACTGGGTTTTGAATTTTATTCATGATATTTATGCCTTTGTCCAGCTTTTTGCCCAGGCTAACGTGGATCGCGTCCGATGCCACATTCGCGACTTTGGAAACGGCTCCCATTGCCTTGCTGAGGGGCTTGCCGATCCCCGGTATGAAGGAGGCGAGACGACTCCCGATCTTGGTGGAGGTGGCATAGACCTTGAGACCGAATTTGGCAATCTTGGCACCGGTTGTCTTGGCAAAGTGTTCAACCTTTTTGAAGGCTAGTAACGAGATAGTAGAGTCAGTGGTGAGCTGATGAGGCGTTGAGACGAAGAGAGCGGAGATCGGTAATACAGTTATACGGATTGCTTAACTAACCTGTCTTGATTCCATTCTTGATTTTCTGGGCGACTATAAAGAAAGGAAGAGCAGAGTCAGCAGAAGAGCGAGGATAGTCAGCGGTTTGGCACACGCGCCTTTCTTAATGCCCGTGACAGCTTTCGGAGATTCCTTCTTATTAGCAGGCCCGGCTTTCTGGGCTCCCGCAACAGCTGTAACTCCTGTCTTGGTAACAGCCTTGGCTTTCTGGCTGGCAGTGGCTCCGGCTGTCTTGACTTCCTTCTTGGTCGCCTTGATTCCTCTTCTAAAATTCTTTAACGACAGTCAGCTTGTGTCATGGCAGGAATGAAGAGTAACCACTCTGAATTCCATCTCTCTTCCAGTAGAGACTCCTTTACGACGTACAAGGCTCATTGTCTGATCTTCTGCGCGCCTGGCCAGTCCTAGTTCAACGGTATCACCGAAGGACCGTGATTCTAGAACGGAGGCTCCACCACGGGCAACCACATTATCATATTCCTGGGGATCACGGTCTGGAATGGTATGCAGCTTGCGGTGACTCCAGGACATAGGCGATAGCTTTTCGAGACCGCCGTTTACGGAATAACTTGCCATAATACCTGGGTTTCTTCGTAGATTGATGGGCGCCGACAGTGCAGGGGTGACCAACAGGGTGACGAGGGCGAGGATGTAGGCCGTAGGAAACGGCATAGCGTTTGAGAATTGAAAGAAGATAATAAAAAATAGAATAAAAGGGGGGATTTGCGAACACTTATGGGATAAACTCAGTATAGGTGCGTGGAACAGCAATCATGAATATGACGTACAAGAGGCACCAGGCCAAGATGAAAAAGGGGGAAACCGGGAAGGGGGAGACCGGAACTCAATGAAATAGAAGTGGGAGAATCCAGAGGCCTTGAAAGTTGCTTTCTAGAGCGGCCCTTTAAGGAGAGCACGATACTCAGCGGAGCGCGCGTAATTGCCGGCTGTCATCCGCCCTTTCGTACAATTGCTGTTCCAATCGATATCGTATTTTAATTCCAAATCCTCTTGTTTCCTGTGCTGGACTGATTGCCACCCGCTGACGGAAAGCACGGTCGACGGTGGAAGCAGTCTGTCGGCTTTGTTTAGGTCTCCATGATAAAATCAATCGCGTATTCCAAGATTCAACCGTTAAGCGCTGTGGGAAGGAAGCGGTTCGGCACCCATCAAGGTCGGCGTAATTCAAATTCACAGTGTGCAAGATACCCCAACTTGGTCAATCCGGTATACTCGATGGGCTACGAAAGTGACATACGTACATTTACTCATGCCACTTGGTTGGTGTTGCCGTCTGGTTAGCTGGAATAAAGGTTGTTGGGGCCTAGTCACAGCGGATCCAGGAGCTGGCGAACCAGTCCCCTTTTAATCATCGGTTCTTGTTTTATTGGCCAATTGTTGAAAGTAGCGCATGATATAGCGACTGTAAAGTGGAAAAGTGTCTGGTTTATATCAAGGGCGACAGAGCTAGAACGGTACAATGTACATTCACTTGCCGCCTCGAATACCATGGCTTCGCAAAGAAAATAGTCTCGCTTATTAGTGGTTTTGTTTGAGGCTATCGAGAATATACACATCGAAATCCCGTCTTGTGCCGTTCTACCGTAATTCATTGGTTTTCGAAATCACAATCAATATTGTTTGGTCTAGGATTACCGTTATTTAATCATCGTCATTAGCGGCATCCTTCTATAAAAAGTACAGGTGATACAGGACATAGAATACACATAGCCTATGCCTTTTCCTCTTCAATTAAGTCCCGTGACGGGGCTTAAATCCTACGTCCTCGGTGGCCCTAAAGAAGTGGTAATCGAGTCCATTTCTCAGAGATACGAGCATCGAGCTCGCTAGCCTCCCTAAGCGAACATGCCTCGATCTCCTCTTCCCCGAAAGACCGCTCCTCCAGGCCACTCCCCGTCCTCAAACGATTGGGTCTCAAAACATGTGTTCATCGTCCAAGTTTCGTTTCATAACGGCGTCAAGAACTGCTCCTGCTGCACCGGCTAGAGAGAAATGCCCAAAAAAAAGGGGAAATGTCAGAGTCTCTCTCGGTGAATCACGTGAATGGATTGACGCACAGACTGGGTTTTGAATTTTGTTCATGACACTTATGCCTTTGTCCAGCTTTTTGCCCAAGCTAACATGGATCGCGTCCGACGCCACATTTGCGACTTTGGAGACGGCTCCCAATGCCTTGCTGATTGGCTTGCCGATGCCTGGTATGAAGGAGGCGATACGACCCACAACCTTGGTGGCGGTGGCGTAGATTTTGAGGCCGAATTTGGCAATCTTCGCGCCAGTTGTCTTGATAAAGTGCCCAACCTTTTTAGCAGCTGGTAATGAGATAGCAGAGTTAGCAGTGGACCAATGAGAGAATGAGATGAAGAGAGGGATGATCGGTATCGTAGTTGCCTGGCCAACTAACCTGTCTTAATACCCTGTCCGATTTTCTGAGCGACTATGAGGAGGGAAAAGAATAGAGTCAGTATAAGAGAGAAGATGGACAGCGATTTGGTGCACGCACCTTTCTTGACGCCCGCGCCAAATTTCTGGAATCCCTTCTTGATGGCCGCGCCCGCCTTCTGGAATCCTTTCTTGATAGCAGTTCCCGCTTTCTTAAATGCACCCCCCACTTTCTGGAATCCCTTTTTGATGGCGGCTCCCGCTTTTTGGAAGCCTTTCTTGATAGCCCTTCCAAACTTCTATAACGACAGTCAGCCCATATCAGGGGAGGACAAAAAAGTAGTCACTTGGAATCCCTCCTTTATTTTGGTGAAGATGCTTTTGCGGCGCACGAGCCTTACTATCTGGCCTTCTGCACGCTTGGCCAGTTCCGGTTCAACGACATCACCAGAGGATCGTACGTTTAGGGTGGTGGCTTCATCACGGGTGATTAGGCTACTATATCCTATCACATTGCGTTCGGGAATTGTGTCCAGGTTACGGCGATGGTGAGGAAGGGTCCGAAAGATAGACGATCGCTTTTCGAAATCGACATGCACAGGGTAGCTTGCCACAATACCCAAGCTTCTTTGTACGTTGATGGGCGCTGATACCACAGGGGTGACCAACAGAGTGACCAGGGCGAGGATGTAGGCTGTTAGGAAGAGCATTGCGTTCGAAAATAAAATAAAAATCGAGTGATATGAAATAGAATTTGAAAAAACTATTTGTGAATACCAATGACGTAAATTCAGCATGGATACGTAGATGGATAGTGACGAACATGACGTACAAGGGGCACCAGGCCAAGGTAAAGAGAAAACCCAGAGGGGGCGTCCGAACTCGACGCAGTGAAGGTTGATACACCAAGGGACCTTGGAGTCTATATTCCCAAATCCTTTATTAATAAATATCCAGCGCACGGAAAGCCGATCCTTTTCTGGTGGCTATCCGCCCT
>Ga0335075_10011028_pt1 | contig 13678 bp, 9 predicted proteins | sample Lox_Sample_24_FD_206723 | JGI IMG/M metagenome (GOLD analysis project Ga0335075, IMG submission 206723) | Soil microbial communities from Loxahatchee National Wildlife Refuge, Florida, United States - Lox_Sample_2.4 | ecosystem: Environmental > Terrestrial > Soil > Wetlands | place: USA: Florida...
GACGCCCGCGACGACCAGTGTTGCCTCGAGGCGGGCCGCCTTCAGGAGGTCCCCCTGGCCGGGGCCGCTAACCAGGTCGAGGACGATGTCGGCGCCGGCGCCGCCGGCGTAGTGGCGGACGGCTTCGGCAAAGTCCTCCTCGGCGGTGGCGACAACGGCGGCGGCGCCGGCGTCGAGCAGGTCATCCTTCTTCGCCGTGTGCCGGGTGACGGCGATGGGCACGGCGCCGATCTGATTGGCGATCTGCATCGCCGCCCGGCCTACGCCGCCGGACGCGGCGGTGATGAGGACATGATCGCCCGGCCGCATCTTCGCCTTCTCGACGAGCGCGCCGTAGGCGGTGGAGTACCCGACCCAGATCGCGGCCGCCTCCGTGATGTCAAGCCCGGCCGGCCGGGCGATCACGCGGCTCGCGGGGAGCGTGGTGTAGTCGGCGTAGCTGCCCCTGGCGCTCGCGTCCGGAATCGCCGCGAGAATGACCGGGTCGCCGATCTCCAGCCCGGTGACCTCGGGGCCCAGCGCGTCGACCACGCCGGTTCCCTCGACGCCGAGGCGGGCGTGGGGCAGCGGGACGGGTGCGGGCGAGGCGCCGGAACGCATGAGCTGGTCCAGCGGGTTGACGGCGAACGCCTCGATCCTGACCCGTACCTCCCCGGGCGCGGGCTCGACGACCGGCTCCTCGACCACGTGCATGACATCCGGCCCGCCGAACTCGTCGAACACAACGACTCGTGGCATGGTGATTCCTCCGCGTCTGATGCTGACTTGCTTCTCGGGGAAGACGTTACGGAGCCCTCGGTTACCTCCTGGTACCTTCGATTTCATGGAGAACGCGGCTGGGACGGCCTTCCTCGCCGACTGCCCCACGCGCCTGGCGGTCGAGATCATCGCCGACAAATGGGCGGTGCTGGTGCTGTTCGGTCTCAGCCGCCAGCCGCGCAGGCACGGCGAGCTGGTTGACCTCATCGGCGGCATCTCGCGCAAGGTCCTCACCCAGACGCTGCGCCGCCTCCAGCGGTACGGTCTGGTTGAACGTCATGCCGAAGCGCCGCGGCGCGTCGAGTACCGCCTCACCGACCTCGGCCAGACGCTGGTCGAGCCGATCGAGGTCCTGACGAAATGGGCGAGGGAGTACGGTGGGGCCATCGTCGACTTCCAGGAGACGGCGGAAGCCGCTGCTGCTGCTCGCGCGGCGGGTTGATCGTGCGGAACCTACCGGACGAGTGCAGTTAGTTCACTCCATGGAACCTTGATGCGGACCGGGACCTCGAGCACGCTCAGCTCATCTTCCGGCCCGAGAGTTCGCAATAGCCGATATGCCCCGACAGCGTGATCGAGCACGTGAACATCAATCGAGGCCACCCGGTTATCGGAGATCCACACCAGCCAGTAGCAGGGGATGCCCGCCGAGGCGTACTCGCCCATTTTCTCGACCCGATCGGTCTTGTCGCTTCCAGGCGACACAACCTCAACGATCACCCGGATGTATGAGGCCGGCAGCGGGCGGACGTCGTCGGGGGCGCAGTTGTGCAACGCCAAGTCCGGCCGCCGGATCGTTGCTGTCGGAACTTCCCAGAGGACGACGTCGAAGTCATTGCTCACGTCTAGGCACGAGCCGGGATGCTGGCGGTCTTCCATGGTGGACCAGCACGGGACGACGTTCGTAGATGGGTTTGATCTGTGTCTCGGCCGGGCCGGTCGGCCCGCGCTTCCGGCTCAACAGCTGTTCGAGCGGCGCTCGACGCGAGCGCTCCGCCGCTTCATGTCCGGCGCGTTCGGGCAGCGGGTGCTGCCCACCGGCGACGCTCGGGCCGCCCGTTCATCGTGTCGTCGGCAGTAACCGGCCGCGGGCCGCGACGATTTCGGGCTGCCGCCGGGTCCAGTAGCTGACGATCTGGTCCCGCGACACGGGCAGGGCGTCATCGGGATCAACGTCGTCGAAGTAACCGAGGCCGAGCAGGATGTGGTTGATCGCCTCCTCGGGAAACTCGGGCTCGAAACGCGCGACGAACAAAGCCAGGCCCTCGTCGGCAGTCCGCCCGGTCCGCTGTTCGATCGTCATCAGGTCGAAGTAATCGCGCAGTTCGCCGCGATCACCGACCACCTTGAGCTTCATGGCCAAAAGGTCGCTGAGCCCGGCGATCCGCAGGCCGTCGACTTCCTCAGGAGCCTCGAGGAGGTGCTGGGGACGGGCTTCGTCGGCGTGCAGGAACTGCACCTTGGTGGCGGAAAAAATGCCATTAAGGGTTCCCGCGGAGCGCTCGGTAACGGCGAACGGACCTGCGGCGCTGAGGCGCCGGGCCAGCTTGTCAAGGTCGATGCTCTGGTGGTGGAAGAAAAAGTCCAGATCCCGGCTAACGCGGTGGCCGAGGTGGACGGCGATGGCCGTTCCGCCGCCGAGGTAGGCATCCGGGAGGAGGGCAGGCGCGATCGCGTCCCATGTCGCCGCCGTGTCGGGCGGGAGGATCTCGCGGACGCGGTCAGCGGGCATCGGGCGCGCTCCTGGCGAGGTTACGCGCGAGGGCCCGCTGGGCGGGTTCGAGTCCCCTGGTAGCGGCCGCGTGCTCCCACGCGCCGGCCGGCAGGTTCTGACTTCCCCAGGCGAGACCATCAGGATCAAAGGACGTGATGAGCCGCCGGGCGATAAACGGCGCCGAACTCGCGACGTCAAGCTGGGTCGAAGCGACATTCCAGAAGAGATGCAGCAGATGCGGGGGTACCCTACTGGCGTGCGCACCTTCATGGCGGCCTGGCAGCTGCACCCGGGCGATCGTCGGGGCGAGCGCGAGCCACGTCGACGAGGCGAAGGGCACCTGGTACACCGTGGCCTCCGTCGCGCGCCCTCGGGCGAGCATTGCTTGCGCTTGGTTGATCAGGCCCGCAGACGTGAGGCGGGCAAGAGCGCGTGCGGTGGCCGTCGGCGAGGTTCCCGCGCGCCGTGCCGCCTCGCGCACCGAGGCGACTCCTCGTGGCGAACGCGACAGCGCAGCAAGGACACGGGCCTCCGTGAGCGACAAATCAGGCACGGACGGCGTCACCCCGAGCACGCTGGACAGTTCGTCGACCTGGCTCTGCGTCAGCCGGAAGACCCCCGAGTCAGCGCGATCGACGCGCATGCCGAGGCGGTCAATTGCCCTCCGTATCCGTGGCGCGGAGGTTCGCAAAGACCGGGCCGCAGCAGCCAGACTGTAGGTGTCCATATCGTTATGGTATCTCGGACGACGACTCCCGGCGGCCCAGCGCCGAGGTGGCTTCGGATCAGAACGTCAGAGGCCTTCGCGGTGGGCGATCGCGGCGGCCTCGGTGCGGTTGGTGACGGCCAGCTTGGCCAGGATGTTGGAGACGTGGACGCTGGCGGTCTTGGGCGAGATGAACAGCTCCGCGCCAATCTGCCGGTTGGACTGGCCGCGGGAGAGCAGCCGGAGCACGTCGCGCTCGCGGTCGGTGAGTGATTCGGTGAGATGCGCGCCGCCCGGGTCCGCGGGCCGGCCGACGGCGGCGACGGGGCCGGGGTCGAGGCGGGCGCGCCGGGCCAGGGCGTCGAGGGCGGCGGAGAGCGGGGCGGCGCCCAGCCGGGTGGCGGTCGCGGCGGCGGCGCGCCAGATCGGCCCCGCCTGCTGGCCGCGGCCTGCCTCGATGAGCGCCTCGGCCAGCCGCCACCGACCCCGGGCGGTCTCGTAGACGTAGTGCGGGCCGAAGGCGGTGAGCATCGCCTCCCACGCCTCGGGCTCGTTGTGGCCGGCCGCCCGGCGGTACTCGGCGTCGGCCCGGGCGAGCCAGCCGCGACCCTCCGGGCCGAGCACCGCCTTCGGCCGGGCCGGGTAGCTGGCGCCCTCGTGCGCGATATCGAGCAGTTCCCTGGCACTGGCGATTTCGGCCGCCTCGGCGTCGGCGTGGCCGGCCGCGCGGGCGGCGACCGCGCGGTCGGCGCGCGCGGCCAGCGCGACGGCGGCCGGGCGGATCACCGAGGGCTTGCCGGTGCGCCACTCGTCCGCGTGGATGGCCGCCTCGGCGTGCTCCAGCGCCAGCGCGGTGTCGCCGCTCCACAGCGCCTGCTCGGCCAGCAGGCTCCGGGCCACATAGCCGACGAAGCCGTCGCCCCAGAACGGCTCCAGCCAGGTCCGGCGCTCCTCGACGGCAGGGTTGCCCCGGGCCACGTCGATGAAGAGCGCCATCGCGGACAGCACCGCCTCGGGCAGGCTGGTGACCCGGACCGGGAAGCCGTCGGCCAGCCGCTGGGCTTCCTCCCACTGCCCGAGCAGGAAGCGCGCCTGGAAGTGCAGGTGGCGCAGGTCCATGCCGTAGGGCGCGAGGCCGAGCCCTTCTGACTCCGCCCGGAGCTCGCCCTGCTGCGCGATCTGCGCCGCCTCGGCGAGCTCGCCCCGGACCTGGTGCTGCTCGGCCAGCGAGAAGATCGCCCGCAGCTCGACCTGGAGCATCTGCGTTCCGTCGGCCTGCTCGAGGGCGGCCGCGAACATCCGGCTGGCCCCGTCGGTGTCGCCCTCGCGGCTGTTCAGCATGCCGAGCGTGAGCAAGGCCTCCGCCGCTACCCAGCGGGCCTCGCCGTCGGCGGCGTCGCGGGCCCGCTGCGCCCACTCCCGGGCCGACGCGTCGTCCCCGGTGATCATGAAGGCCAGCGCGTAGGTCGACATCGCGCGGGCCTGGTACCAGGTCGGCGGGTCGGCTGGGGTCTGCCCGACGGTCTGGGCGGCGACCCGCAGCGCCTCGGCCGGGGCGCCGGCGATCTCGCTCTCGAGCAGGAAGTACGCCAGCCGCTCGCCGATGTGACTGCGCAGCAGCTCGGGGTCGGCGTCGCCGGCGGTGATGCCGGCCTCGGGGTCGGCCAGCGCCTGCCAGAGCCGCCGCAGCAGGTGCACCGCGCGGGGCACGTCGCCGGCCGCGAACGCAGCCCCCGCCGACTGCACGCCGAGCCTGCCCCGGCTGACGCCGGCGATCGCGGCCGCGTCCTCCACCCGGTCCCACAGGGACAGCGCCTGGTCGTAATGGCGGTGCGCCTCGATCGGCGCGCCGAGGCGGCGGGCCTCGTTCCCGGCGCGGATCGAGGCGGCGAACGCCCCGGGCACGTCGTGGCTGGCCAGGCTGTGGTGGGCGAGCTCGGCGGCCGCGCCAGGCACATCGGCAAGCAGCGCCGCCAGCTGCCCGTGCAGCCGGGTCCGCTCCCCCGGCAGCAGGTCGCCGTAGACCGCCTCGCGCAGCAGCGCGTGCCGGAAGGCGTAGCCGTCGGCGCCGTCGGGCACCAGCAGCTGGTTCGCGACCGCCTCCCGGACGGCCTCGTCGTAGGCCGCGTCGGGCAGGCCGGAGGCGGCGCGGACCAGGTCGTCGCCCGACCGGCGTCCGGCCACCGCCGCCGCCCGCAGCACCTGCTGGGCGGCGTCCGACAGGCGCTCGACCCGGGACATCAGCAGCGCTGCAAGCCCCGAGGGAAGGGCCGGCCCGTTCCGGGTGCGGTCGGCGGTGTCCGACAGCGCGGCCAGCAGTTCCTCGGCGTAGTAGGCGTTGCCCTCGGAGCTGGCCACGATCTGGTTGACGGTGGCGGCCGACAACTGCCCGGGTGGGCCGGCGATGGAGAACAGCAGCTCGGTCAGCGCCGACGCCGACAGCGGTCCGAGCTGCAGCGAGATCACCGAGGGGAGCCTGTTCAGGTCGGCCAGCACCGGCCGCAGCGGGTGGCGGCGGTGCAGGTCGTCGGTCCGGTAGGTGCCGATGATGGCGACGCGCTCGCCGTGCAGCATCCGGAGCAGGAACGTGAGCAGGTCGCGGGTGGACGCATCGGCCCAGTGCAGGTCCTCGAGGACGAGCAGCACCGGGGTGCGGGCGGCGAGCTCGGCCAGCAGGCCGAGCACCGTGCCGAACATCTGCTGGCGGGTCAGCGCGGCCCGGTCGGTCTCGGGGTAGCCGTCCTCGCCGCCGTCGGGCAGCAGCCGGGCCAGCGCCGGGCGCGCCTTCACCGCCGCCTCGACCTCCGGCGGCGCGGTGCGGATCGCGTCCGCGAACGGGAGGTACGGCACGCTGTCGCCGATCTCCGCGCACTGGCCGCACAGCACCGTGAACCCCTGGCTGGCCGCGAGCGTCGTCACCTCGCTGACCAGCCGGGACTTGCCCACCCCGGCGTCGCCGCCGACCAGCGCGGCGACCGCACAGGAAGCGGCGTCGTCGAGCAGAGCGCGGAGCCGGGCGAGCTCCGCGCTTCTGCCCACCAGAGGGGTCGCCATGCCTACGATTATCCCAGCTCGGGGCCGATGCCCCGCATTGATTTAGCGGGCCTCGTACCGTTCGCGGCGGACGGTGGCGCTACGGCCCCTGATCCCGGCCTGCCGGAGCGCCGCGACCACGTCGTCGGCGGCCGACTCGGGCACCTCGACCAGCGAGAAGCGATCGGCGATCTCGATCGTGCCGATGTCCCGCCCGGACAGGTACGACTTGCCGGTGATGGCGCCGACGAGGTCCTGCGGGCGGACTCCGGCCGCCCGGCCGGTCCCGACGAACAGGCGGGTGGTGCCCGCGGTCCGGCCGCGACCACGCCGCGGGGCGGGCCCGTTCGCCCGGAACGGCTCGCGCCCGCTGCCGTTGCGAGCGCCCCCGATGCGACCGCTGCCGTTGCGGCGGTCGTCGGACGGGAGCTCGACCTCGGGCAGCTCCTCCTCGTCGCGCGGCTTGCCGCTCGCCTCGTGGGCGAGCTTGACCGCGGCCAGCGCCACCTTGTAGAGGTCGAACTCCGCGCTGAGCGGCTCGACCACGGACTCGAAGACGTCCAGGTCGCCCCCTTCGGCCAGGATCTCCCTGAGGGCGGCGCCGGTCAGCTCCAGCCGCCTGGCCCGCAGGTCGGCGACGGTAGGCAGCTTCTCGATCGTGATCGGCTGCTTGGTCACGCGCTCGATGACCTTGAGCATCCGGTGCTCGCGCGGCTCGACCAGGGTGATCGCGGTGCCCTCGCGGCCGGCCCGGCCGACCCGCCCGATGCGGTGCACGTACGACTCAGGCGCGCTCGGCACGTCGTAGTTCACCACGTGCGTGAGCTGGTCGATGTCGAGCCCGCGGGCGGCCACGTCGGTCGCCACCAGCAGGTTGATGGTCTGGCTGCGGAGCCTGTTCATCACCCGGTCGCGGTGATGCTGGTCCATCCCGCCGTGCAGCGCCTCGGCGCGGTAACCGCGGCCGTTGAGGGACTCGGTCAGCTGGTCGACCTCGTCCCTGGTGCGGCAGAACACGACGGTGGCGGTCGGGGTCTCCAGGTCGAGCACGCGACCCAGCGCGGCCGCCTTGTGCCCGCGCGGCACGACGTAGGCCTTCTGCCGGACCAGCAGGCCGTCGGCCGAGGCCGACTCCTGGCGGCCGAGCTCGACCCGGGCCGGGTTGCGCAGGTGCCGCCGGACCATGCCGTTGATCCGCGGCGGCATCGTGGCCGAGAACAGCGCGGTCTGCCTGGTCTCGGGGGTGTTGCCGAGAATCTCCTCGATGTCGTCGGCGAAGCCCATGTCGAGCATCTCGTCGGCCTCGTCGAGCACGACCATCGCCAGGCCGGCCAGCTTCAGCGTGCCCCGGTTGATGTGGTCGATCGCGCGCCCCGGGGTCGCCACCACGACGTCGACGCCGCGCCGAAGCGGCCCCAGCTGACGGCCGATCGGCTCGCCGCCGTAGACCGCGAGCACCCGCGCCCCCATGTCGCGCGAGTAGCTGTTCATCGCCTCGGCGACCTGCACCGCGAGCTCGCGGGTGGGAACCAGCACCAGCGCCAACGGGTCGGTCCCGCCGCCCTCGGCGAGGATCCGCTGCAGGACGGGAAGCGCGAAGGCGGCCGTCTTCCCCGTTCCCGTCGCCGCCTGCCCGACCAGATCACGGCCCTCAAGCAGGGGCGGGATCGCCGCCAGCTGGATCGGCGTTGGCTCCTCGTAACCGAGGCCGGAGAGCGCACGGCACAGCTCCGGTGCCAGCGTCAGATCGGTGAAGCCGCGCGCCGCGCCGTCATTCCCCTCCCGGCCGTTACCTTCGGTCACGAACGAACCATCTTGCTCAACAAGCACGTTTTCCTACTCCCACACTGGTTTCTGCCCTCGGCCACGCCATCACGGGCGCCGCCCGGCCTGGGGCTCATCCAGCGCGGCGGTGACTTTCCTGTCACGTGCTACGTCGCAGTCAAGGCGCTGACATCGAGCTCGGCCGCCGTCGCCGCGGATTGCCGTGGCGACGGACATGACGCGGGCCGACGCCATCGGATGGGTCGGCCCACTGCTAACTATTGTGCCCTCAATCTCGGAATTGGGGGCACAGAAGACAACTACGACCACAGGCTACAGCCCATCCGGCCGCTCGTTCATTCCCGCCCCCGGTCTTCGCTTACACCGCAACCGAGGCCGGCGCGTCGAGCATGGCCACCGCGAGGTCGGTCAGGGTCAGCGTGAACGGCGCCAGCGGGGCGACGCCGTCGCCGCCGGCCTCGGCGTCGCGCTCCCAGCCGGCCAGGCCGCTGGTCAGGAACCGAATGCTCAGCGCGACGCGGTCGACCGCCTCCGGCTCGCCCAGCTGGCTCAGGTGGGCCACCATCAGCTCGAGCAGCTCGGAGAGGGCCGCGTCGTCGCGCTGGTGCGGTCGGGGATGGCCGGAGGGCTCGACGCCGCGGCTGAACCGCAGCGGCTCGTCCACCAGCAGCATCTCGGTCAGCCTGGCCCAGTACGAGGGCGCGCAGCGGAGCATCTCGGCGGCGAGCGGCTGAATATGCGCCTCGACCAGCTGGCGGGTCGTCCGCTCGCCGGACCCCGGCAGCCGGGCGATGAGGTGCTGTCGGTGCCGGGCGATCGGCGTCTCGTGCTGTTCGCAGACCGCGTCGATCAAGCCGGCCCGTGAGCCGAAGTGGTAGGTGATCGCCGACTGGTTGTGCTGTCCGGCGGAGGCCACGATCTCCCGGTTCGGCACCTCCAGCCCGCGGGTGGCGAACAACCGCTCGGCCGCCGCCAGCAGGCGCAGCCTTCCTTCCGCGGGCCGCCCGAGACCAGCGCGGCGGGACGCCCGGGTACCAGCACCAGCCTGCGGGCACTCAGTCACATAGCCGAACACTACGCTCAATACTCAACAAAACTCTATATAGGACGTTAACTCTGGGCGACGCTCGCCCGCCCCCTCCCCCACCCCGGGCGGCGGAAGCCGGGCAGCGTGCGTCCGGGGCCGCCCTAATCGCCGCCCATTAAGTGAAATCTTGGCGACGTCGCCGAGGACTGCCTTTGCCCTCGTGACCGCGTGACGCACCGGCCCCGGCAGGCTAATCCCTGTGTATTAAGCGCCGATGAGCTGCTCGAGTCCCGCGCCGGCTGTTCACCTTGGCCGGAGATGCTCCTCGCTTGTCAATACCTAGCTGCCGGGCTCGGTTACCCCGCCCGGCGAGGTAGAGCAACGCTACCCAGGAGCGACACAGCCGTGAGCTTGGATTCCCAGAAACTGCGTCATCGGCGTGGCCTGATCGGCGCGGCCGCCCTGGCCGCCGCCGTGGCGGCCGGGCTGGCCGCGACCGGCGCGGCCGGCGCGAGCGCCGCCACCGCCCCGGTCCTGCAGACCCTCACCTACACCGCCACCGGCCCCGGCGGGGGCCTGTACCACCCGGTCGGCGTTTCCGCCGCCGGCGGCACCGTGTACGTGTCCGACACCGGCGCGAATGAGGTCGCGGCGGTGGCGAACGGCGCCACCACCGCGTTCGCCGGGTCGCTGACGGCCTTCGGCGAGCACGGCGACGGCGGCCAGGCGACCAGCGCTTCCCTGTATCACCCCGGCGGCAGCGCCGTCGACGCCAAGGGCGACGTGTTCATCGCCGACAGCGGTGACAACGTGGTCCGTGAGGTCACCCCGGCCGGGGTCATCCGCCGCATCGCCGGCACCGGCATCGCCGGCCTCGGCTTCGTCGGCCCGGCCGGCTTCCCGGCCGCGCTGAGCTCGCTCGACCACCCCCAGAACGTCGCCGTCAACGCGGCCGGGGATGTGTTCATCGCCGACACCTACAACAACCGGGTCGTCAAGGTCACCCCGCAGGGGCAGGTCGTGACCGTCGCGGGCGACGGCGTGGCCGGCTACTCGGGAGACGGCCGCCTGGCCGCGTTCGCGGAGCTGAACTCGCCGACCGGCCTTGCCGTTGACGCGCTGGGGAACCTCTACATCGCCGACTCGGCCAACAACGTCATCCGCCGGGTCGACGCCAAGACCGGGATCATCACCACCGTGGCGGGCGACTACGCCGCCGACAAGGCCAACGACGGCCTCGGCGGCTTCTCCGGCGACGACGGCCCCGCCACCAGCGCACAGCTCGACGACCCCCAGGGCGTCGCCGTCGACGGCGCGGGCGACCTGTTCATCGCCGACACCTTCAACAACGCCATCCGCGAGGTCACCCCCGCCGGGACCATCAGCACCGTCGTCAACTCCGCCAGCGCCACCGGCGGCGCCCCGGCGCCCGGCGGCGAGAGCAGCGGCAATGCCCCGACCGCGTCGAAGCTGAACACCCCCTACGGCGTCGCGATCGACCCCAGCACGGACACGCTCTACATCGCCGACACCAACAACAGCAAGATCGCCGAGGTCACCGGCCTGGCCCAGCCCGGCGACGCGGCCGGCCCGACCGCCCCCGCCCGGTCCTGACGCGACGCCACGAGACGAGGGACATTCATGACTGACAAGCGCGCTCATTCGCCCGGTCCGAGGATAAACCGCCGCACGTTCGTGGCCAGCGCGGCGACGGTGGCCGGCGCCGCCGGGCTGGCCGGCGTCCTGCCCGAGAACCTGGCCCGGGCGGCGACCAGGAGCCCCAGGGACCCCGACCTGTCCCAGATCAAGCACCTGGTCTTCCTGATGCAGGAGAACCGGTCGTTCGACCACTACTTCGGGACCTTCCCTGGCGCCCGCGGGTTCAACGACCCGACCGCGATCCGGCTCCCCACCGGCCGGACCGTGTTCCAGCAGCCCGACCCGGCCAACCCCGACGGCTACCTCGAGCCCTGGCACATGTCCACCATTACCTCGGGCGCCGCCGCCGTCCCGTCCCTGTCCCACGACTGGCGTGACCAGCACGCCGCCTGGAACCAGGGCGCGATGGACGGCTGGCTGCTCACCCACGTCGCCTCCGACGGCGAGACCCACGGCTCCTTCACCATGGGCCACTACACGGAGGAAGACATCCCCTTCCACTGGGCCCTCGCCAAGGCCTTCACCCTGGCGGACAACTATCACTGCGCCGTCATGGGTCCCACCGACCCCAACCGGCTCTTCTGGGAGATGGGCACCAACGACCCGCAGGGAAAGGCCGGCGGCCCGGTGCTGGAAACCGGCGGGGTGCACGACCTGACCTTCGAAACCTCGTACGAGACGCTCTTCAACGCCGGGTACAGCATCAAGTGGTACCACGCCAGCGGCTGGATCGGCCCGACCGACGGCAGCTACTTCAAGCAGTTCCAAACGCAGGGGCTCGTCCCCGACGCGCTGTTCAACGCCATTAACTCGGCGAGCACGCTGTTCGGCGACGGCACCCCAGGCGGGATCGGCGACCCGGACAGCCCAACGGCGGCCAGCAACCCGCAGCTGGCGTTCGAGGAGGACTGCGCCAACGGCACGCTGGCCGACGTTTCGTTCATCGGGACCGGCGCCTCCGAGCACCCGCCGGCCATCCCGGCCGCGGGCGCGCAGTTCCTCGCCAGCAAGCTGGAGGCCCTGGCGGCCAACGAGGACCTCTGGAACAGCACCGTGTTCGTCCTGAACTACGACGAGAACGACGGGTTCTTCGACCACGTCGTGCCCCCGACCCCCGACCCCAGGGAGTTCCCCGAGGAGTTCGTCACGCTGGCCTCCCCGGCCGGCACCCCCGGCGGCGGCCTTCCGATCGGCGCGGGGTTCCGGGTTCCGTGCTTCCTCATCTCGCCCTGGACGGTGGGCGGTCGTATCTTCTCCCAGGTCTCCGACCACACCTCCTGCCTCCAGCTCATCGAGACGGTGGCGGCGGCCGGCGGTCTGTCCGGCAAGGGCCCCGTCACCTTCCCCGGCCCCAGCCGCTGGCGGCGCAAGACCTTCAGCGACTTCACCGGGGCCCTGCGCCTGGCGAAGGCGCAGCCCGCGCCCTCGAACACCCAGTTCACCCCCGCCACCACGGCGGCCAACCTGGCCGCCCAGCAGGCGGCCGCTCTTCAGCCGCTGCCGCCGCGCCCGGGCGCGACTCAGCAGTTCAGCGGTCAGTAGCAGGCACCGGGCTGCCAGCCCGGCGCACCCGAGGCGTTTAGCGCATCGGCAGCCAGCCCGGGGAGGGATCGATCCGTCCCCGGGCTGCCTGCCGCACCCGCCACAAGACGAAGAAGAGACTTCATGACTGACAAGCACAACCGATCGTCTCGCCTGCCGGTGACCCGCCGCACGTTCGTGGGCAGCGCCGCCGCCGTGGCCGGGGCGGCCGGGCTGGCCGGCGTCCTGCCCGAGAACCTGGCCCGGGCGGCGACCAGGAACCCCCGCGAGTTCGACCTGTCCCAGGTCAAGCACCTGGTGTTCCAGATGCAGGAGAACCGCTCGTTCGACCACTACTTCGGCACCTTCCCCGGCGCGCGGGGCTTCAACGACCCGACCGCGATCCGGCTGCCGACCGGGCGGTCGGTCTTCCAGCAGCCCGACCCGGCCAACCCCGACGGCTACCTCGAGCCCTGGCACATGTCCACCATCACCACCGGCGCCGCCGCGGTCCCGTCCCTGTCGCACGACTGGCGCGACCAGCATGCCTCCTGGAACCAGGGCGCGATGGACGGCTGGCTGCTCACCCACGTCGCCTCTGACGGCGAGACCAACGGCTCGTTCACCATGGGCTACTACGAGCAGGAAGACATCCCGTTCCACTGGGCCCTGGCCAAGGCGTTCACCCTCGCCGACAACTACCACTGCTCGGTCATGGGGCCGACCGACGTGAACCGGATCTTCTGGGAAGAGGGCGGCAACGACCCGCAGGGGAAGGCGGGCGGACCGGTCCTCGAGACCGGCGGCGTGCGCGACCTGACCTACGAGAGCGGCCCGGAGACCCTCTACAAGGCCGGGATCAGCTACAAGTTCTACCAGGGGATCGGCTGGCCGCAGGACACGATCACGCTGTACTTCAAGCAGTTCCAGTCCCCCGGGCAGGTCCCCCTCGCGCTCTACAACGCGGTGACGTCAACCGGCACGTTGTGGGGTGACGGCACGCCGGGCGGGATCGGCAACCCGGAGAACCCGACGCCGGCCACCAACTCGGAGATGGGCTTCGAGGAAGACTGCTACAACGGCGTGCTGCCCGACGTGTCGTTCATCGGGTCCAAGTCCGGCTATGACGAGCACCCGGCCGCCCTGCCGGCGGCCGGCGCCCAGTTCCTCGCGACCAAGTTGGAGGCCCTGGCCTCCAACGAGGAGCTGTGGAACAGCACGATCTTCATCATCAACTACGACGAGAACGACGGGTTCTTCGACCACGTCGTCCCGCCGACCCCGAACCCCGGCAAGTACCCCGAGGAGTTCGTCACCCTCGCCTCGCCGGCCGGCACCCCCGGCGGCGGCCTGCCGATCGGGGCCGGCTTCCGGGTCCCCGCCTTCGTCATCTCGCCCTGGTCGGTCGGCGGCCACATCTTCTCCGAGGTCTCCGACCACACCTCGGGCCTCCGGCTGATCGAGGCGGTGGCCG
>Ga0335075_10011029_pt1 | contig 13678 bp, 11 predicted proteins | sample Lox_Sample_24_FD_206723 | JGI IMG/M metagenome (GOLD analysis project Ga0335075, IMG submission 206723) | Soil microbial communities from Loxahatchee National Wildlife Refuge, Florida, United States - Lox_Sample_2.4 | ecosystem: Environmental > Terrestrial > Soil > Wetlands | place: USA...
CCTGGCATACCTGATCGCCCAGGTCGTCTGGACGGAGCGCAACCCGACGCCGTGGCGCTGGCGGGTTAGACTTGCCTCTTGCTTCGTCGTGATGGGCGCCAGCTTTTACACCATGCGCGTGAGCGTGCCATTGCTGGGCATGCCGAGGGCCGACAATCTACTGCTGCAATGGGACCGCGATCTTTTAGGCGAGACACCCGCCGTCGTCCTGCAGAACTGGCTTTTCCCCTGGCTGGAGGACGTGTCCATGGCGGGGTACCTGTTCTTCTTCTTTTACCTCCTCGGCGGGCCGGGATATTACTGTTTTCGGGACATTCCCCTGTTCCGCAAGTGCATCGTCGGACTGTTCACCATGTACGGACTCGCCTTCACCGGCTATACCCTGTTGCCGGCCGGGGGCCCGCACTACGCGGTAGAATTTCATACAGCCCTTCATGGGCCATGGCTCGTGGACTCGATGCTGGGCGCGGTAAATCGCGGCAGCAACAGCGTCGACGTATTCCCCAGCGTACACGTGGCGGCCAGCCTGTATTTGTTGCTGTTTGATTGGCAACATTGCCGGCGCCGCTTCTGGTGGGTACTGGGCCCCTGCCTGGTACTTTGGTGGGCTACCGTCTACCTGCGCTTCCACTATTTCGTCGACCTGCTGGCCGGAGTAGCCGTGGCGCTGGTGGGCTGGTGGACCGCCCGGAAATATGCGGAGGGCAGGATTGGTCAGCCATCCACCCTGACCGACTCCCTCGCCAGCGGCGTCGGATAAGCCCGTACGCCCCCGCGACGCCGGGCGTATCACACAGAACGTGCCGTACTGTCGCCGTCCAGATAACCAGGCTGTGGCTGCCACCCGAGCCGGGCTGAGCCAACCGGAGCAGATCATGTCGCGCGCAGCGCAACGGTCACGGGCACGCGCGCGGCTCTCACCGCCGGCAGGAGCGCAGCGATGGCGCCAATGGCCAGCGCCCAGCCGAGACCCAGCAACACCAAAGAAGGTGTCACCGCCATGTGAAAGCTCGCTCCCAAGGGGCTCGCGAGCAACCCGTTGAACAGTAGCCACGCCACGAACGCACCGATCAAAGCGCCGGGCACCGCCAGCAAAACCGACTCCACCACAATGGAAGCAATGATGGGCGCACCGTTGAATCCCACGGCTCGCAAGGTGGCCAACTCCCGGCGGCGGCTGTCGACAATGGCGTACAGTGAGTTGGCCGCACCTATCGTTGCCGCGACGGCCATGATCGTACCGATGAAATAGCTGACGAAGTTCAGCATGCCGTTGATCTGCTGCATGTTCTGCTCGAAGATTTCCGCTTCGTGCTGTACTTTCAGGTGCAGCGACGGGTTCGTCTCGAGCGCTTTGGCCACATCCGCGAAGGCCGCCGGGGTTTCCAGCATGAGATTCGCCTGGTTATAGGTGTTGCGGCCGAAAGCCGACAGAATCGTAGCGCCGTCCCCGAATACCACGCACACGGTGCTCGCGAGGTAAAAGTTTCCAACTACAGTCCACTCGCCGCCGCGCAGATGCCTTTTCGAGCCAACGCCGAAGTCGTCGTACTGCCGTACGCACTTGTCGCTGGCGATCAGCTCACGCAGTCCGGGATTGAACAGGCGCCCCGCGGTCACGCGCAGTTCCGGCTCGTAATCGGGCAGACCGGGGCTCATACCGATCAAGGGAAAACCGAGCTGGCCGCGGTCGGACTTGCTGCGGGCCTGAACGAACACCGTCACCTGGAAGACCACGATCGGCTTGCCTCGAGCATCGCGGCGTATGCCCGGCAGGCTGAGAATGGCCGGTATCGTGTCTTTCGCGATGCTGCTCTGCGCGGGCGACGGAGCATCGACGCTTGTCAGAATGGCGCGATTCGGACTCGCACCGCCCATGGACTCCTGTCGGGCTCCGACGCCCAGGGCCAACATGGACACGAGCACTCCCACGGCGCAAGCTACACCAATGACAATCGTGCACACCAACCCCAGGCGTGCCGGGATCCCTGCGAGATTCATGAGCAGCAGGGCCCAGAACTGTTTTGCGAATCTCATCATCGGGCGTCACCGACCGGCAAGTGCGTCGACCACGTGAAGCCGGGATGCCCGCGCGGCCGGCAGCGCGGCACTGATCAGCGCCACCAGAACCGCTCCGAGCAATCCGAGTCCGACAACGGCAAGCGGCATGGCAAGTCCTGGAATGAACTTCGCGGCGTACGGAAAGACGCACATCGCCAGGGCGAGCCCGATCAGCGCGGCGATCACGCACACGAGCATACCCTCGGCCAGGACCAACAGAAACACCGCGCGAGCGTTGAATCCGAGAGTCTTCAGCACGGCGAACTCCGCGGTTCGCTCGCGCATGGTCTGCATCATCATGGTCGTGACTGAGAAAAGAAGTGCCACCAGCACTGCGCTGATGACCGAACGGATGAGGAAATTCAGATCGCCGATCGAGCGCATCTGCAGTTGCGCATTCTCCCTGAACGAAGCCGTCTTGGTTTCGTTGGCAGAGTTGGCGAACACCCTGTCGATGGTGTCGGACATCTCCGCCGCGCGTTTTGGATCCGAGATGACGGCGTAGAAGTTGCGCACCGTACCCTTGTTGAGCGCTCGCGCTTCATCCAGGTAGGCGTAGTTGATCACAATCAGCCCCGACTCGCCGGGCTCATGATCCGTGAACGTGCCCACGATCTGGAAAGTCCACGTTCCGGATCCGTCGGTCTTGAGCGTGTTTGAAGTGAAGGGAATCTGATCCCCGATATGCCAGCCGTATTTCTTGCCGATATCCGGGGTGATGAGCGCGCCGTTGCGGGTCCTGGCCAGCGCTTCGAGATCCTTGGGAAGGACCTGGAATAGCGTCGGCATCGCCGTCACCCAGATATCACTCGGTGGGATTGCCAGGGCGAATACCACCTGGTTCGGCTTCTGATAAGTCCCGAGGACGCCGTCGGCGAACGACACCTCCTTCATGCCGGGAAGCGACCGGATTCGCTCGAGATAAGCGAGCGGCAGAGGCGCTCCGCCGAAATCGGCCGGCCCCACGAACAAGACGTCCGCGCGAGTTTCGGCGATGGCGTGCTCCACACCCATCTTCATACCCTGCAAGACCCCGAACAGGGCGAAGGCCACGGCCACCTGCAGCAGGATCAGAACCGTGCGCCCGGGCTTGCGCCAGATTCCGGACCAGATGAGCGGGAGGTATTTCACGTTGAGCTCCCAGTCGGTGCGAGCCGGAGTCTACTTGGATGCGCGGCTGCAGGAAAAGGTTTAGAGCTCGAATCGGAGCCGCGGGCCAGTGTTGGACTGCCAGGGTTCGCCGGCAGCCGATCGCCCATGTTTGATCGCACTGCCTCCTGCAGGCCACGCCGTCCGCTAAGTTGACCAGGACGCTCCCCAGCGTGTAACCTATAGGTTACTTGGATCCACCGGGTATTTGTCATGAGTGACAGGGCCGATGAATGAGATACGGGTTGGCAACCGCCTACGCCAATGGCGCGCCGACAAGGACCTGACCCAAGCCGATCTGGCGAAGCTCGCCAAGGTATCCCGCAAGACAATCAATACCGTTGAAAACGAGGTCTTCGTGCCCTCGGTGCAACTGGCTCTGGTTCTCTCCCGAGTGCTCGGCACGACGGTCGAAGAGCTGTTCTACTTGGTATCCGACGGGGATCGTCGTGTGGACCAGCGATGAGATTCATCCGTGCGCGCCTATGTGACGAGTCGAGTGAAGGCGCGGAGGAGGCTTCACAGGCGCCTCGCTGTTCCGCACGACCATGTGTTCGTCAGTGTCGCGAAATCCACGACGTAATAGTTCTGGCCGCCATTCACTCCGCCGATGCTCGCGATGGTGACGTTGTCGATTACAACGCTGTTGCCACCGGCGCCCAGCAGCCATCTGCTTCTGCTCCCATCCGTCCGAAAGCCATAGATGAAGAGGCCACTACCGAGACCGAGATTGAAGCAAGGTGTAGCGTCCGAGGGAGATTTGCCGCCGTATACGACAATGCCGCACTCCGACATCGAGCCTGTGAAGTTATTCTGGAAGGCGTACAGGCCGCCGGAGCTCGAGTCGATGAGAGCTCCCATTCCGTCCCACGCTACATCAAAGATCGAGCCGCCCAGCACGGCGCCCTGGTCGATGAGAATCTAGTGTGGGTTTATCGCAGAAAATGCGACGACGTGGCGGATGGCTTGCGCTGGGTACTCGCCGAGAGAATCGAACCAATCCGATCGTAAGTGTCTAAGATAGGGGTATGACCCCTACTCAATTTATGCAGGCACCCCTCAAGGGCGAGCTCTCAGTATCGCGCGTATTCTGGCTATACGGCGTCGTGGGCTCATTGGTGTATGGGCTCCTGGAGCTTTTCATCAATCCAGCCAACGCGTTCCTCATACGCCTATACACCGTTGGCGCCTACGCCTATTCCGCGTACGTTATCATTGGCACTTATCGATGCGCGGTCAATTGCAGGACCGCCGGCATGGCGCGCTTCGTACGCATATCGGCCATAGCGTCGCTGATCCTGCTGCCGGTGTTCATGTATTTTGAGCTCAGCGGTGCGCTCGACGGCGAGTTGTCGCAGTTTCAACAACTCGACTTCTGAGCGGCTTCAGCTTCACCATGCGATAGCGGATCACGCGGCAATCGCAGCCCCCGTCGAGTGGGAAAACATCGCTCGCGACCATACTTGTGATGGATACTTGGATGAATACCGACTCTTCGGAGTGTACCGATGAGCCCCATCGCCGCGACTCTGTCAGGTACTTCCAAACAGTGGACAAATAGCCGGCGGACGGTACTTCCGCGAAGGCGAGTACCTGCTTGCGTCGACTCAAACTCTCTTCATGTTGCTTTAGACAACAATAGCTTTCGAATGTTTGTTCGTGTTGTACAGCATTATCTTAGTGGCGATCGGTCTGAGATTGATTGCGCTGCCGCGCGATTCGGCTGCGAGCCTTACCCGGTACGGCAACCATTACGCGGCTGTTCCTAACAGGCACGATCGTAGGGACGACGCGCAGCGCGGCAACTACGTGGAAGGATTAACGCCGGCTCAGCCCGAGGCACCTTCGGCATTAGCTGCACCGGAGAGGATCGCGAAGCCGCACGGGTCGGTGCGAGTTGCACGTAGCGCGCTACGCTGCCGCTCCAGGTTCCTGTTGCCCGACAGGGGGATTTCAGCCCAAGCTTCCTGGCCGACTGAGTAAATTGCGACGTGTGTCACACGTGTTGGACGGAACCGCCGATTGACCATACTCATTGTGGTTGTACCGACTCGAGGTCGGTGCTAACAACCTTCAAAAGGGGAGAGGGCATCATGATCCGACATGCAGGGACATCGTTGGTTTCTTTCGGCCTGTTAATGTTGTTTACCGCCGGAGCGTCAGCTCAGAATGCCAATCTGCACGTGCCGCCACAGGATGGCCAGTTCGACGGTGATGCGTCATTCGGTGTCTCGGCAGGGGTGTGGGGTCATACCGCCGCAGTCGGCGCTCCGGGCGTGGCGCCGCCAGACACTTCGGGTAACCCTCAGGCCCAATTTCCGTACTTTGGTGTGGTGAACATTTATACCACCGACGTCAATCGTACCGCATGGACGCTCAGCAGCGTCCTGCACGCCCCGGATGCGAACCCGGGGGACTTTTACTTCGGCCTTCAGCTCGCCCTGCAAGGCAAGTGGCTGATCGTCTCGAGCATCAACGCAATCTGGATCTATGAAAAAGTCCGTGGCAACTATGCCCTGACGGACAAAATTGTGACGACCAGCGAGCCTTACCAGCTCCTCTACCGGGATGGCGTGCTGGCTTTCAAAGCGGGCGGCTTCGTGCAGGTCTACCAGGTCAACAAGGCAGGCGTGGCGCACCTGGTTTCGTCACTGAGCCCGCCGCAGAGCGCCGGTGTGAACGGGTTCAGCGGTGGCTTGTCCTACGATCCGGTGAACGCGGTCATCGCCGTGGGCGCCATGGGTGATGACACCGGTATTCTTGGTCAGGTGTTCTTTTATGAACAGAAGAAAGACAAGTGGGTGTTGCAGGAAACACTTGCAGCCCCCAGTACCACCGCCAATGGATTCGGCGCCTCCATGGCGGTGTGGGGTGACAAGCTGGTCGTTGGCGCACCCTCCGCGGACGCGCAATATTGCGTCTCATGTGACGAAACCCTCAACGCCGGGGTGTCGTACGTTTATGTCAGAAAAGGCAAAAAATGGCTGCTGACACAGACTATTTCCACCGAGGACCCCACCTCAGGAGTAGCAGGCCTGGTCGATTTCGGCGCCAACATGGTGACCAACGGACGTTACGTGTGGATCCAGGCGCCCGGGGCGAATTACGGCAACTATTCCACCGTACAGCAAGGCCCCTCGACCCTGTTTCGCTGGAAAGGCGATCAGCTCGAGCTGTTCAAGGCCAATGCAGGTGATGCCACGGCGGAGCCCGGCGGACTGGCCATGTCAAATCGCTACGTCATCGAAGGTTTGGGCGATCCAACATTCGGCGAGGCGGCCTCGATCTATGACCTCACCCTGTTCGAAGGCAGTAACAGCTCCACCTCTGCCGATGACCCCGAATAACACGGTCGGAGCAGGGCTCGCCGCCCGGCGTGCAGCGCGGTTCGTGAAGGCAACGTGATGGCCGATTCGGCGCACCGGTGCAAAGTGTCACCGCTGATGACACCTTTGCATCGGTGCGATGCAGGTTCCGGGTACGCAATGTCGCCGACGTCAGTGGCCTCGACAAAAAACGGATGCCGCAGCATGCGCCTGGCTCGGACGCCTAGCCCATCCCCGGCAGCCCTTTGATCCACTGCAGCAGCGGCCCGGTCAACTGCTGATCAGCAGTGCCCACCGCCATCCCCTCGGAGAAGTGATTGGAGTCCTTCAGTTCCAGCGATTTGGGGCAGCGGGGCTTGGTCTGGCACAGGCCCTCGATCAGGGCACTAGCCGTGGCCTCCATTGGCTTCGGATCAAACTCCGCATAGCCATAAAACATCGGGTATGGACTGGTGCTCAGGCGTGTGATCTGTCCCGCCGCCGAGCCTAGATCGGCGTCCTGGCCATAGTAGGGGTTCGGGCGGGCGCCGGGGTTGGAATAGGCCGGCGACAGCATGATCACGCCCTTGACTGAGGACGCCTCCGCGCCCCGCACCTCGGGATGGGCGGCGTAGTCGGCAACGTGGTTGGCGCCGGCCGAATGGCCGAACAGCACAATGCGGTTGGGATCGCCGCCGTAGCGCGCGATATTGGCCTTGCTCCAGGCTATCGCAGAGGCCAGGTCTTTGACGCCCGCCGGCCACGGGTCCTTCGGCGCGAGGCGATAGTCGATGTTGACCCCGACCATACCGTTTTTGGCCGCCCACAGGGTGATGTTGTCGGGATAGAAAGCACCGTGCTTGTCGCCACGGGTGAACCCGCCGCCGTGGACAAACAACAGCACCGGCAGCTTCTTGGCCCCGGCGCCATCTGGCGTAAACACGTCGAGCTTCTGCAGGATGTCAGAGCCATAGGCGATGTCACGATGGATGCTGACGCCCGCCCAGGCCTCCTTCGGGAACATCGGCGCGTAGAGCTCGGCGATCGTGGGGTCCATGGCCTGGCCCGAGGCGCGGACCTTCTCGGCAATGTTGGTGGGAACCTGTGCGTTACTCGCGGTGGCGAGCATTGCAAAGGCGCAGGCGGCCGCGATGAGCCCTATCTTCATCCCAATTCGCATGGCTCCGCCCCTCTTTGATGCGCTACGGCCCTTCCTTATAGTGCAACTGCACAGTGTTGCCAATTGGACTGCCGACCCCGTCGACTCATTCGGTCATGGCGCTAGCGGCTGTGAAAGCAGGTGCCTCGTGCTCTTGCGGTAGTGGTGATACAGATCGCGGACCGGTAGAGCGGCTCCGTAAACTTCATGCCCGGCAGATCGTCACGGATCTTCACGAATAAGGGCACCAGCCCGTTGTTGAGCCAGACACCCCGGATGCTGTCATGACGATCGGGCAGATAGAGCCGGGGCCTGGGAGCCGCTCATTTGCACTTCGTGGATGTGCGCAATCCTCGGGCCTCGTCTGCTGCGTCCGTTCATCCGCTCCTGGGAGGAGTTGCCCGTGTTGCGATCGCGTTGCCCGGGGATGTTTCAGCTTTCGGGTGGGCCTCCGTCTTCCGCGGTCGCTGACATGCGAAACAAGAACTGTGATTCATCGATACCACCGTGCCACAACTGCACATCCATTGAAATCGGGGCAGGGGGCGCCTCATAGTCTCTGACATTGCGTCGCTCCTCATCAGTTTCATATTGCCTCCCTCTCGAATACCACAACATAACCTGAACGATCGGATCCTGGGATCCACAGCAGATCGACATTGTTTTAAGCTCGTCGTCCAGCCGGAAATCCTGTCATGTTAAGTTTCTGTTGACTTTGCGAACCAACGATCTGGTATTGAGAGTGAGACTCGCACCGCCAATCCCGGTTCTCCGGAGGTGTTTGCGGCGCGCGTGACCATACATTCTGCGGCGGAGCGCGAAGTCGATGTTGTTCTCAGTTTGTGCAACCGGCGCGCGTCATCTACGAGATGCTTAGGTCACCTAACACGCCGGATTGCACTGTCACGCGGCGTTGCGCCGGTGACAGTGCAATGACATCCCGCCGGGTAACCGGCTTGGGAACGGTAGCAGTCTGGCGAGTACGCAACGGGGGAAATGAGGGAATTCGATATTTTCGTCCGGTTGCAGGCCGCATGCGCTGCGGGTTCGATTGCGATGCTCAAGAGTCAGACGACTATCGGAACCTGAGCCAGTGTTGTGTACGGCGCAGTAGATGCTTAGAGGAGCTTCTTCCACATGAGTCGACTCTCGCCAGGAAATTGCGGGTAGGCATTGCGTACAATGCCATAAAGCAGGAAGCCGTGACGTTCGTAGAACCGGCAGGCGCCGACATTCACGTCCTGCGTCTCCACGTACACAGTCCGCACTCCTCGCGAGCGGAGTGTTCCTTCGGTTGCAGCCAGGAGGCTTCGTCCAACACCTCTGTGGCGAGCTTCGGGTTCCACTCGCAAGTCCCATACCAGCATGGCCATCGGTTGCCGATGCCACGGCCTTCATATCCGGCAATGACTCCGAGCGAGAGGATCGCATACCATAGGACCCAGTGACCTTCTTTCCACCAGGAACAAACATGCCGAAAAACTGGCTTCCCGTTGTGATGCTCACCTGCGGGGTTTTGACCGTACCCACCATCTTCGCCAAGGACAATGAGCCGCCCAAAGCGGCCGACGACGCCAAGGGAGGCGACAAAACCCCAGACAAGGGGCACAAGGACGACGACATCAATCTACCCGCGTTTCCGGCCGATAAGACGGTCCATCAGTCCATCTCGCTCGAGGGTCACGAGCTGAAGTACGAGGCGACTGTGGGCTCTTTGCCGGTTCTCGATGAGAAGGGCAAAACGATCGCCAGCGTAATGTTCACCGCTTATACGATTCCGGGCGCCAATCGTCCGGTCACTTTCGCGTTGAACGGCGGCCCGGGTGCCGCATCCGTTTACCTGAACCTTGGCGCCATCGGTCCGAAGCGTGTGCAGTTCGGTGCTGAAGGAGACAGCCCGTCCGATCCCTCGACCCCGATGGATAACCCCGGCACCTGGCTGAACTTCACGGACCTCGTATTCATTGATCCCGTCGGCACCGGGTTCAGCTACGCGCGCGTGCCCGAAGAAGAAGCCAAAAAGCGCTTTTACAACCCGAAGTCGGACATCGAGTATCTGTCGCGCATCATCTTCGACTGGCTGGTCAAGAACGAGCGCTTGAGCTCCCGCAAGTACCTGGTGGGTGAGAGCTACGGCGGATTTCGCGGCCCCCGCATTACGCACTACCTCCAGACCACTTTGGGCGTGGCGATGAACGGCGTGGTACTCATCTCACCTTACCTCGATCCGGGTGCCTCCAAGAACGAGGATCTCTCGCCGTTGCCGTGGATGTTGACCCTGCCGAGCATCGCGGCCGCCAATCTCGAGCGCCAGGGTAAGTTGAGCGATGCGGCGATGGCCAATGTCGTCGAGTATACCCGGACCAACTATGTGCAGGATCTGTTGAAAGGGCGTTCGGACAGCCAGGCCATCGAGCGGATCGTAAAGCGCGTCACCGAACTGTCCGGCCTGGATCCCACGTTCGTGCGCCAGTCCGGTGGCAGGCTGGAGACCCAGGCCTACCTGCGCGAGGTCTACAGAGCCGAGGGCAAGCTGGGGAGCCGCTACGATTCCAACGTCACTTCCTACGACCCATTCCCGTTCGCCCCGACCCAACGCAACAACGATCCGATACTGGACAGCATCATCGCGCCGACCACCACCGCCATGGTGGACTTCATCACCCATACGGTCGGTTGGAAGTACAGCGGACGCTTCAACGCATTGAGCTATGCGGTCAACCGCCTTTGGACCGACGCGCCGGATGATGAGAAGAGCTCCAATGGAATCGAGCGGGGCTCGGTCACGGAGCTGCGCGAATCCGTGGCGATCGACCCCAAGCTGCACGTCTTGATCGTGCATGGTTGGGATGATCTGTCATGCCCCTTCATGGCCTCGGTACTGATCGTCGACCAGATGCCGGTGATGGGCAACCCAGAGCGCGTCCAGGTAAAGGAGTATCCGGGTGGCCACATGTTCTACAGCCGCCCGCAGAGCCAGGCGGCGCTGAAGGGCGATGTTATGAAGATGTACGCCGGCCACTAGGAGCGGCAAGTCCGGTTTGTCCTCCGGCACGAGGCTGTCAATTCCGGCGATGTCCTGCGCGTTCGTCACGTCGAGCCGCACCGCCTGCACATTCTTGATGGCACCGCAGGCCTGCAGATCCGCGTCCTGGCGGGACGTAGCAGTTGGAATCCACTGCGAGCACGATGACCTCCCCCAGGGCGCTATGCATTATATATGATGCAAAATGGCGATATATCGGGCTAGGATGCATTGCATATAATGCATTCCAGCTTGCTGGCCACGCCGGCGTCCGGCGCAGCCCGCACGCTGCGATGCGCTTGCCAGTCGGGCTTGCGGGTTGCACCCACATCTACCCGATGAAAACGTTGGACGGCTGCGCCACTCGCGCTCGCCGCGCTCTCAATGCTGCGCAAATTCGCCACCACACTTTCCAGGCAGGGGCGAATGGGCTGAATCTCATGCGCTTGCCGTCGACCACCACAGCTCTGTCAGCAATCGAAATCGTATGCAGGCCGTCCGGGTAGAGGGATCGCGCGGGTGGGTACCAGTAGCGCACTGGTGTTTCCCGGTAGTCGGTCGGACTCAACACGTCGATGCGATTGATAATCAGACCGTGCCCATAGCTCTGGCGAGAATCCTGCGAGGGCCGATACCACTGGCCATCGACTTGGAAAATCTTGCCGGCCGATCTGACCTGATCGACAGCGATGCGCACGGGATCACATCGATGAGGCCGCCATACTCCTTCGAGTGAATCCGACCACCAGATTCGCAGCTTCGAGCGTGGCGCGTCATTGCCGAGTGTGCCGAACAAATACCAATAATTCTCGTGGGCGATGATGGTCGGATCAAACACCTCGACTCCCGAGAGCAGTCGGCACCGATAAGTCCAGCGCTCGAGCGCCGGGTCCCAGATGTGCAGATCGACATTTCCACCTTCTGCTCCTTCCGGGGTGCAATACCAACGGTCGCTTGCTTTGAATACATGCGGGTAGGAGAGGTGAAACTCCGCAAGCATCTCGTCCCTGGTGGTCTCCTGTCGCAGCAATCCCTGCAGCGATACACTGCTGATCCGACCGCGCCCGGCGAAATAATCGAATTCCTCCATCATCACGCGCGGCTCACCGTCTTTTTCCCATACGAACGGATCCGCCAGAAAAGCCGCCTTTGTCCGGGGCCGCCAGCGAATTGAGGTCAGGGATCGAGTGCCCAGAAGTTCCGGCAAGCCTCCCGCAGGCAGCATGAATGTGCCAATAGCCCACTCTTCGAGCCAAAAGAATCTTATGTAAAGCCGACGCCACCAGCTCAGTTTGACGTCGGCGCCGATGTTGCCGCTATCTTGTTGATCCATTTTTCCCTGGAGAACCCCAATGGAACTCATAGATGTTACGAGGAGAAACGGACTGTATCACGGTGTACGTGATGGCAAGGCGGCCGCGCTGCGATGCACACCGCTTCGACCTAACCTGCCGTCGTGGGCGAACGGCTTCGGCAGCCGATTCCGTGACGTCATGATCCGTATTGGTTTTGGTGCTCGGACTCCTCGCCGGCGCTGATGGACTCTTACCAACTCCACTGCGAAGCCCTTGGAAGGCCTGCCAAAGCAGATTGTGCCGGGACCGATTTACCGGGAGCGCTATTTTGCAGCCAGCATACCGCGACCTCTTGGAATCTCGGTGATCCCAATGTCGATGAGTGAGATGCCAGCGTCACGCAGTTGCTTCGCTGCGATTGCACCCGCGAAGCCGCCCACTAGGGAAAGAGGATCGAGCTCGGATACGGCAGCGCCAGTTTTGGCATTTCAGCCATGCCAAAGTAGCGCAGAGACCTCGTCTCAGGGTCCACAGGTGCCGCCGACGTACCTATCGGAGTGCAGTGATATAGGATTACCGTGTATTCAACGGTGTCGCCGTTGGGGTAAACGTAGCGAAAGCCGGACCCTCCAAACACGCCAAGAATTTGCTGCGGCTCCACGAGAATGCCGACTTCTTCGCCAACCTCGCGCCGAATGGCTTCCGCCGGACTTTCTCCAGGCTCAATGCCGCCCGCTGGAAGACTCCACCCCTCTCCTGAGGATTTCTCCTGTAACAGCACGCGCCCTTCCAAGTCCCGGATCACGGCGGCAACGCTGGGTAGCAGCAGCAAGTCATGGCCGATCTTGGATCGCAGGTGTCGAAGGTACGGTGACATGGAAAGGTGACTGCCAACGACAGGGTTGAGCGCGACAGAGTTGAGCTTGCCGCAGCACAGGCTCGACAATGCACCGGCGGCGCATTACCGGTCAAGGCGCGCCCGCGACGCCAGGAAAAGCGCTCAAAAGGCTTACGTCCCAATCCGGCCGGTCACGGGGAGTCTGCTTTCCGGCGCCCGAGCCATGCCGCCTCAATGAGCGGCAGCATTGCCGCGAACGAAGTGCCATCCGAGGCCGGTATCTGCAATCACTTGACATGTCGAACCCATCACGCGGAACCAAGCGACGCAGCCCCTTGAGGGCCGAGTCCGGACGCTGGAGGCGCAATCTGAACCCCTGGGACCAACATGGGTTACTAACGCGCCTTACGCGCCCAAAACAACCCAGTCTGAACAGTAAACGACCCGTCCGCCTCGAACCCCAACGCTCGTACCACCTCGGCAGGCGCGCCAGCCTGCAACCGCCGAATAGCCGCAACGGATTCCGGCGGCGTACGCATGCGCTCAACCCAAGTGGCGGCATCAATGCGCGTAGGCCACACCTTGAAGTGCTCCAACTCAAAGCGCCCATGAGCCAACAGCGCCTGCCACTCCTGGATACTGTAGTTACGCACGTGACTCGGGTCGCGCAGTACCTCCATAGCCTGCAGATGCGTATCAACGAGCGGCACACTCGGGCCCAGGACATCTGACACGAGCACGTACCCATCGTTGGCCAACACCCGCCGGGCCTCGCGCAACGCCTCCGGCACATTACCCCAATGATGGGCGCTGTACCGCGTAGCCACGACGTCAAAGTATCCATCC
>Ga0335075_10011030_pt1 | contig 13677 bp, 14 predicted proteins | sample Lox_Sample_24_FD_206723 | JGI IMG/M metagenome (GOLD analysis project Ga0335075, IMG submission 206723) | Soil microbial communities from Loxahatchee National Wildlife Refuge, Florida, United States - Lox_Sample_2.4 | ecosystem: Environmental > Terrestrial > Soil > Wetlands | place: USA...
CAGCGGCCGCACCTCGGTGGCCAGTGCTTCGGTTACCGCCTCCAGCGCGAACTTGGTCGACGAGTAGTACGCGTTGGGCGGGTTGGCCACCAGACCGGTCATCGACGAGATGTTGACGATATGCCCGAAGCCCCGGGCCCGCATCGCCGGCAGCACCGCCTTGATCATGTCAACCGAACCAAAGTAGTTGACATCGAACAGCTTTCGGACCTCGGCGTCTTCGCCTTCCTCGACCGCAGATAAATAGCCGTGGCCGGCGTTGTTGACCAGCACGTCGATTCCGCCGAATGCCTTCTCGGCCGCCGAGACCGCGGCAGCGATCTGGCCCGCGTCGGTCACATCGAGCGCAACCGCAACGGCGCGGGTCCCGAACTCGTCGACGAAGTCCTGAACCGCCTCGGCCCGTCGCGCGGTCACCACCACACTGTGGCCGTCCTCGAGCGCTGCACGTGCGATCTCGCGGCCAAAGCCGGTGGAACATCCGGTGATCAGCCAACGCGACATCTCAGGCCGTCCCTTCCGGCAGGCGCCGCAGATACGCCGTTCGCCGGTCCGCAAGTTGGGCGGCCCGCTGCTCGGAACTCACCCGCGGCAAGTGCGGCACCTCGGCGTCGAGCCGGTCCAGCTTGACCACCCGCCCGCGGGCGCCGAGATCCTCACGCGGACCGGCCGCACCGAACTCGGCCATCCGCAGCGTCAGAATGCCTTCCCGCAGCCAGTTCGAGTCGATCCAGTTCGTCACGCCCGGATCGACGGGCGAGATCACATAGGTGTAGGTGCCGTCGTCGTTGGCGGCCGACTGCGCCTTGTTGAGGCTGCCGGTGCGGTCGATGATGTCGAGCGTGGTGCCCCAGATGTTGCTCAGCGGCACGGTGAAGTATTCGGCGCCGCCGTCGCTGACGTCGACCACAAACGTCTCGTCCTCGGCGAGGTCGAAACGGCCCATCACATAGACCTGGTTACGCATCGCGCCGACCTTGTCGGCCGACCACGCCAAGTTGAAATGATTGGGCGGCATCTTGTACACGCCATGGCTGAGTTTTCCGGTGAAGTCGGCGAAATACGCCATCATCGCCGCGGTCGCCTCGGCCTGCTCGTCGAGTGTGCGCGCGGGCGTTCCCGGTGGGCCGCCCAGTCGTTGTACCTCAAAGTGATTGGGGTCGTCCCGGCCCCAATCCAGCAACACATCTCGGATGTAGAACTCGTGCGCCTCAGGAGTCGTGCGGACGTGGTTGGGCCGCCCGTTGGCGGGTTCGGCGTCGACGGTGATGGTGAAGCTGCCGTCGGACTCCACCCGCATGGTCCGGCCGTTGAGTACATCGACGGTGCCCATGTGCGCATCCCACAGCGTGAAGTAGTTCTCGGTCATCCGGTTCTTGCCGACTCGGCCGTGGATCTCGTATCGTTCGTCGCCCGATATCGGGATCACCCGGTACACGCTGTCGGGATTGTCAATACCCCAACGTGATCCGGGGATGCGACGACCGTCCACCGGGTGCGCGAGCCGAGTGATGCAACTGACTTTGGGCCGCAACTTGTCCTGATTGGACGACCACACCGCTGCCGAGAACATCACCTCTGCGAAGGCGTCATCAAACCGTTCGCGCATCGCCTGCGAGGCCTTCGCCCGGCTCAGCCAGGTCTCCGCCACCGTCTGGTAAGCCGCTTTGACGGTCGGGTGCTCGATCAGCTCGAGCGCCGCTAATTCCTGCGCGTGCTGCGATGCTGTCGCGACCGCATCCTCTGGCATGAGTCTCCTCACTTCCCGACATACTGCTGAAAACGCTTGTTGTACAACGCGAACCGCTCATCAACCTGCGCCGGCCGCAGGCCGTAGTTCTCCAGGTCGTAAGCCGGGCGTGCCGCCTCGCGGGGCCGTTCGTCAAGCCAGCGTCGCATCGCACCTTCCGCCTCGACGGTAAGCGGCACGCCGACAGCGTCGTACACCCGGGCCACCTGCCCGATCGGGTCCGTTACCGCGTCTTCATAGCCGATATCGGTGACCTGGGCAGCCTGGTTGGCCCAGCCGTCGCGGGCCGCCATCGCGCGGTCATTGGTCCAGCCCATCCGCTGCAACCACTGCGCACCTACCTGCTGGAGGTCGACGTTGTCGGCGTGCATCGCGTGCAGCGTCGCGTTGAGGCTTGCCCCCGACGCGATCGTGGTGCCGGGGTCGCGGTGCATGTGCACGATGTGCAGGTCGGGAAACTGGTTTCGCAGTAGGTCGAGATAGCCGAGGTGGGCCGGTGATTTGAGCACCCAACGTTCTGCCACTAAGCCCCGCTGCCGCTTCTGCCACTGCAAGAACTGCAACATCCGGTTCAGGTAGCTGTAGGCGGGCGCGAAATCCTGCTCGTCGAGCCAGCACCGGTAATTCGGAAGATGCGCGCCGGACTCGGGAACATGCGACAAAAACGCGTCGGCCAGAAAGACGATTTCCTCTTCGGCTTCCCGCGCGTACATCGGGTGGATGACGAACAGGTCCGGCGCAAGTTCCCGGGACTTGGCTTCGCGCGCTTCGCTCAAGGCGATCCGAGGATCGCTGACATCTGGGCCATTGAACCGGTGGTCGAGGCGGGGCGCGACCTCGACCACTTCCCAGCCGTAGGCGCAGTTGAAACGTGGATCGGCGGCCAGCAGGCGCTGCACCAGCGTGGTTCCGCTGCGCATCATCCCGACGACGACGATCGGAGCGGCGATGCGCTCGTCGAGGATCTCCGGGTGGCGGCGAATCCATTCCTGGGCTCGCAGGCGCATGCGCAGGCTGTGCACGATGCCCGAGCGCAGGATGTGCACTCCGACCGCGTTGAGGTCGGCGGCCGCGTAGTCGGCCAACAGCACGCCCAGCGGACGTTCGAATTCGCCGGGGCCCCAGTCGGTCAGTGACTCCTTGCGCTGGGCGTCGGCCAGCACGCCGGCTAGGTCAAATGGTGTCACGCGGTCAGAACTTCAGGTGCTGGCTGACATCGCCGACCTGGTCGACGAACATGGTGCGGCTGTCAAACCACCACACGCCGTCAAGCCGGTGAAACGTGTCCTTGTAATGCCCGGTCACGATGACCTGCAACGGCAATTCCGGGGTGGCCTGCGTGACGCAGTAGTAGGACCTGCTGCTCGCGGTGCCTTCGGCCTCGTCGATTTCGAGCTGCACGTTGCTGGTGTTGTGCTTGGTCTTTGGGGTGCCATCCTCGTGAATCCGGGTGGCCATCTCATACATCTGCCGGACCCTGGCGCTTCCGTCGAACACCGTCTCGGGTGGACCGTTCTCGACTCCGCAGATACGACCGTGAGCGAACAGCCCCGCCACCGCGTCCAAGTCGCCGGCATCCAGCAGTTCGGCGTAGCTGTAAATCAGGTTGGTGATTTCCCGCGCACTATCGCTATCGCTCATATCGCCCGCTCCTCAATCCCAGCGCCGCTGGGATCTTCGTCACGGGCGGCGCTCATGTCGACTGCCAATGGTGGCAGAACCGGCCCGGCTCTCGGCCGTTTTGCGGCGAATAGCCACCCGGCAGGTACGTTTCCCGTCATGGGTGAACTCGACAACACCGTCGCCGTCATTACCGGTGCCGCGCGCGGCCAGGGCCGCAGCCATGCCGTGGCGCTGGCCGAACAGGGCGCCGACATCATCGCCGTCGACATCTGCGCCGACATCGATACGATCCCTTACCCGCTGGGCACCAAGGCCGACCTCGACGAAACCGTGCGGCTGGTGCACGCCGCGGAGCGCACCGCGGTACCCGTCGTCGCCGACGTCCGCGACCTCGAGGCGTTGGAGGCCGGAGTGCGGGCCGGGATCGACGCCCTCGGCGACGTCGACATCGTCATCGCCAACGCCGGCGTGGTGGCGATCGGCAACCCGGCGACCCGCTCCGAATCGTTGTTCACCACCATCGTCGACACCAACCTCAAGGGTGTCTGGCACACGATGCTGGCGACGGTGCCGTCGATCATCCGCAAGGGACGCGGCGGGTCGGTCGTTTTGGTCAGTTCGTCGCAGGGTCTGACCGGCCGCGGCGGTGATGGCAGTACCGCGATGTTCGCCTACGCCGCGTCCAAGCACGGCGTGGTGGGCCTAATGCGCTCAGCAGCGAATGCTTATGCACCACACAAGATTCGGGTCAACTCTGTACACCCGAGCGGTGTTGCGACCCCGATGATCCTCAACGACTTCGTGATAACCGGGATGACCGAGCGCCCGAATCCGCCCGTCTCGCAGATGTTGCTCCCTGATGTGCCGCTGGTCGAGTCGCAAGACGTCACCGAAGCAGTGCTGTGGCTCGTCAGCCCGCGAGCACGCTATGTAACGGGCATAACGGTGCCCGTCGACGCCGGCCACGCCGTGATGTAGGCCGTCGCTCGAGCAAATCCTCTTTACTCTGCCCCCCTTCTGACTTAGTATCTACGCATACATGCAGTTATGCAGGCAGGCGCAGCCGGCTGTCGATGACGCACAACGCAAGGCGGAGATGCCATGAGCCATCAACGAGCCGTTGCACATCAGCAAGACCACATCCACCCCCAAGGTGATGGTCATGATCACGGCCATCACACCCACCAGCATCCGAAGGGGCTTCGGCCGGCACTACGGGAGATCTTCGCGACGCATAGCCACGACGCTTCGGACAGCGTCGATAGCGCATTGGAGTCAAGCGCGATCGGGATTCGCGCGGTCAAGATCAGCCTCGTCGTGCTTGGTGTTACCGCACTGGCGCAGGTGGCGATCGTCGTCGTGTCCGGCTCGGTGGCGTTGGCGGCGGACACTATTCACAATTTCTCCGACGCGCTGACCGCGGTGCCCCTGTGGATCGCGTTCGCGTGGGCCACCCGTGCCGCAACCCGTAGGTATACCTATGGTTTTGGTCGCGGTGAAGACCTTGCCGGCTTATTCGTGGTCGCGATGATCGGCCTGTCATCGATCATCGCCGGGTACGAGGCAGTGCGGCGCCTGGCTCATCCGATCCAAATCGCGAACGTAGGCTGGGTAGCCGCCGCCGGGCTGCTGGGATTTCTCGGCAACGAACTGGTTGCGTTGTATCGGATCCGGGTGGGCCGCCAGATCGGTTCGGCCGCATTAGGTGCCGACGGGCTGCATGCCCGCACCGACGGATTCACTTCGCTCGCGGTGCTTTTGGGCGCCGGTGGTGTCGCGCTGGGCTTTCCGCTGGCCGATCCGATCATCGGGCTCGTGATCACTCTGGCCATCCTGGCGGTGCTGCGCACTGCCGCACGTGACGTATTCCGCCGGCTACTGGACGCTGTCGACCCCGAATTGGTCCACGCCGCCGAAGCCGCGCTGTCGAAGCAGCCCGGAGTGCAAGCCGTGCGCAGCGTGCGGATGCGCTGGATCGGACACCGCCTACACGCTGACGCCGAGCTGGACGTCGACCCCAACGCCAGCCTCAACCGGACGCACCAAATCGCCCACGCCGCTGAGCACGAACTCACCCACGAAGTTCCGAAACTCAGCACAGCTCTCATCCATGCCTACCCGGCTCACCCGGGATCGGCAGTTTAACAACCGCATTCGTCGCTTCGCCGTACTGCCTAGCCGACCAATACGGCGAACCGCGGTTTGATGACTTCGTCGATGATCGCCAACCGCTCGTCGAACGGAATGAACGCCGACTTCATCGCATTGATGGTGAAGCGCGCGAGGTCGGTCCAGCCGTAGCCGAACGCATCGACGAGCACCAGCATTTCGTGGCTCATCGTGGTGTCGCTCATCAAGCGGTTGTCGGTGTTGACGGTGACCCGGAACCGGGCTCGGGCCAGCAGGTCGAAGGGGTGCTCGGCGATGCTCTTGACCGCACCGGTCTGGACGTTGGAGCTCGGGCACAGCTCCAACGGAATGCGCTTGTCCCGCAAGATCGATGCCAATCGACCCAGTCGCGTCTCGCCGTCCTCGGCGACCTCGATGTCGTCGGCGATCCGCACCCCATGGCCCAGCCGGTCAGCGCCACAGAAAGCGATCGCCTCGTGGATGGACGGCAGCCCGAAGGCCTCACCCGCGTGAATCGTGAAGCGGGCGTTGTTATTTCGCATGTACTCGAAGGCGTCCAGGTGACGGGTCGGCGGGTAGCCGGCCTCTGCACCGGCGATATCGAATCCGACCACACCCTTGTCGCGGAACCGGATCGCCAGCTCGGCGATTTCCCGGGACAACGCCGCGTGCCGCATTGCGGTCACCAGACAGCGCACGACGATAGGCCGACCCGCCGCCGCAGCCGCCTTCTCCCCGTCGGCGAAACCCGCCAGTACCGCATCGACGACGGCGTCGAAAGAGAGTCCGCGGTCGATGTGCAGTTCGGGGGCGAACCGAACCTCGGCGTAGACCACCGAATCGGCGGACAGGTCTTCCACGCATTCGAAGGCGACTCGGTGCAGCGACTCGGGCGTCTGCATCACCGCGACGGTGTGCGAGAACGGCTCGAGGTAGCGCTCCAGCGATCCGCTGTGCGACTGGGTGTGAAACCACCGCGTCAGTTCATCGACGTCGGTGGCGGGCAGGCCGTCATAGCCGGTCTGACCGGCGATGTCGATCACCGTCGCGGGCCGCAGCCCGCCGTCGAGGTGATCGTGCAACAGCGCCTTCGGCGCTCGCTTGATCGCATCTAGGCGCAGTGGCGCAGACATCGCAGTCATCAGGTGATCCGATCGATGATCAGCGGTCGCCGGGTCGGTGGCGTGTCGACGATGCTCCAGCCTGCATGCAACTCGGCCAGCGCGGGCTCGAAGCGTTCCGGCGTGTCGGTGTAGAGCGTGAACAGCGGTTCTCCGGCGGCCACCGGCTCTCCGGGCCGCAGGTGGATCCGGACCCCGGCCCCGGGCTGGACCAACTCGCCCGGCCGGGACCTGCCCGCGCCGAGCCGCCACACCGCCAGCCCCACTGCCTTCGCGTCGATATCGCCCATTCTGCCGTTCCGATTGGCAGTAACGGTTTCGGAGTACTTACCAACTGGCAACGGTACGGACAAGTCACCGCCCTGCGCGGCGACCAGCGCGCGGAATCGGTCCATCGCCGAGCCGTCTCGCAGCGTCTGGGCCGGCTCCCGCCCGTCGATCCCGGCGAACTGCAGCATCTCGCGGGCCAGCCGCAACGTCAGCTCCACCACATCGGGCGGCCCCCCGCCGGCCAGCACCTCCAGCGCTTCGGCGACTTCAAGCGCGTTACCGGCCGTCGCGCCCAGGGGACTGCTCATGTCGGTCAGCACCGCGCAAACCGGCAGCCCTTGCTGTGCGCCCAGCGCCACCATGGTTTCGGCCAGCTCGCGACACTGCGATTCCGAACTCAGCAACGCGCCGGAACCGACCTTGACATCGAGCACCAAAGCGCCCGCTCCCTCGGCGATCTTCTTGCTCATCACTGAGCTCGCAATCAGCGGCAGCGACTCGACGGTGGCGGTGATGTCGCGCAGCGCATACAGCTTCGCGTCGGCGGGCGCCAACCGGCCGGCCGCGAAGATGGCGGCGCCGATGTCGCAAAGTTGCTGGCGCACTTGCTCGTTGGAGATATTCGCAGAGAAGCCGGGGATCGATTCCAACTTGTCCAGGGTGCCGCCGGTATGGCCGAGTCCACGGCCGGACGCCTGTGGCACCGCGCCACCGCATGCGGCGACCACCGACACCAGCGGCAGCGTGATCTTGTCACCGACTCCACCGGTGGAGTGTTTGTCCACGGTGCGCAGCGGATTTCCGTCGCGCCGCAAATCGGTGAAGTCCATCCGCTCACCGGACGCCACCATCGCCGCGGTCCATCGCGCGATCTCGCCGTAGTCCATGCCGCGCAGAAAGATCGCCATCAACAGCGCTGACATCTGCTCGTCGGCGATCTGCCCGTTGGTGTAGGCGTCGATGACCCAGTCGATCGCGCCATCTGACAGCCGGTCGCCGTCGCGTTTCGTCGCAATAATCGTCGGCGCGTCGAACCTCATCAGCGCCGCTCTCCCCCGCAGGCAGGTGGGGGCACCCCCAGCCGCGCAGCGGCGAGGGGGCGTGCGCCCACCTCATCGCTGCGCTCTGCATCGTCGTCGGCGCGCCTCATAGACGACGTTCCCGGCGGGCGAGGTCGTCCGGCCCGAAAGCATCAGGAAGCAAGTCGCCGAGCCGCCGGGGCGCATCGGCATGGTCGATCAGTAGATCCGGTCCGCCGTGTTCCAGCAATACCTGGCGGCACCGGCCGCACGGCATCAGCGGCGAGCCAACCCCGTCGACGCAGGCCAGTGCGAGCAGCCTGCCGCCGCCGGTTGAATACAGCGCGCAAACCACGGCGCATTCGGCACAGAGACCTAGGCCATATGAGACATTCTCCACATTGCAACCGGTGATAATCCGCCCGTCGTCGACCAACGCCGCGGCGCCGACCGGAAACCGTGAGTACGGCGCGTACGCTCGATATGCTGCTTGAATCGCCTTGTCCCGCAGCAATTTCCAATCAACTGTGTAGGTCACGGTCGCGATACCTCGCATGTTCGGGATGCATCCGGCCACCTCGTTCACTGTCGGCTAACTCACAAGGCCACATTAGATTCTTCACGTCGAAACGCGTTGACTGGGCACGAACCGGACCAGTCAGCAGCACAAATGGGTTTAGAGTCGCTCCCGACGGTCTCACACAGGGGAGGCGCGCGATGACGACGACGTCTGCGAATCCGGCTACGCCGAAACCGAGAGACGGATCTTCGCGCGCACGGCGGCCACGACGAACCCTCTACCGTGGCGACCCGGGCGTGTGGTCATGGGTGCTGCACCGCATCACCGGAGCTACGATCTTCTTCTTCCTCTTCGTGCACGTGTTGGACACCGCACTGGTCCGGATAAGCCCGCAGGCCTACGACGAAGTCATCGGGACCTATAAGACACCGATCGTGGGTTTGATGGAACTGGGGTTGGTGGCTGCGGTGCTTTACCACGCGCTCAACGGCATCCGCGTCATCTTGATCGACTTCTGGGCACAGGGTCCCCGCTATCAGCGGCTGATGCTGTGGGCGATCGCCGTCGTCTGGCTGCTGGTGATGGTGCCGGCGACAGTCGTGGTGGGCATCCACATGATCGGACACTTCCGATGAGCTCTCCCGATCTGCAGTTGGGCCGCGGCCAAGTCGCGTCGATACGGCAGCGCAGCCACGACCGCCCAGCCAGCCTGGACAACCCGCGGGCAGCGCGTCGCCGCGCCGGCATGCCCAATTTCGAGAAATACGCCTGGCTGTTCATGCGGTTTTCCGGCATCGTGCTGGTGTTCTTGGCACTCGGGCATTTGTTCGTGATGCTGATGTGGGAAGACGGTGTCTACCGCATCGACTTCAACTACGTGGCGCAGCGCTGGCATTCGCCGTTCTGGCAGATCTGGGATCTGCTGCTGCTCTGGCTGGCGCAGTTGCACGGCGGCAACGGTTTGCGGACCATCATCGACGACTACAGCCGCAAGGATTCCACCCGCTTTTGGCTGAACGCCCTGCTGGCTTTGTCGATGGTGTTCACGCTGGTGCTGGGGACCTACGTGCTGCTGACGTTCGATCCGAACATTTCGTGAAAGGCGACATGAATACGCCACCTCTCCCCCGCAAGCGGGCGGTACCCCCACCTCATCGCTTCGTCCCCCTCGCCGCTGCGCGGGTGGGGGTGCCCTCACTGCATCGTCGGCAGCGGCCGTGATCCAGCAACACCGATACGACGTCGTCATCGTCGGCGCGGGCGGTGCCGGAATGCGGGCGGCGGTGGAAGCGGGTCCGCGCGTCCGCACTGCCGTGTTAACCAAGCTGTACCCGACCCGCAGCCACACGGGCGCCGCCCAGGGCGGCATGTGCGCCGCGCTGGCCAACGTCGAAGACGACAACTGGGAATGGCACACCTTCGACACCGTCAAGGGCGGCGACTACCTCGCCGACCAGGACGCCGTGGAGATCATGTGCAAGGAAGCCATCGACGCGGTGCTCGACCTGGAGAAGATGGGGATGCCGTTCAACCGGACCCCCGAAGGCCGCATCGACCAGCGCCGGTTTGGCGGGCACACCCGCGACCACGGCAAGGCCCCGGTGCGGCGGGCCTGTTACGCGGCCGACCGCACCGGCCACATGATCCTGCAGACCCTCTACCAGAACTGCGTCAAGCACGACGTCGAGTTCTTCAACGAGTTCTATGTGCTCGACCTGGTGCTTACTCAGTCGCCGAGCAGCCCGGTGGCTACCGGCGTGGTCGCCTATGAGCTGGCCACCGGCGAGATCCACGTCTTCCACGCCAAGGCCGTCCTGATCGCAACCGGCGGATCGGGCCGAATGTACAAAACGACCTCCAACGCGCACACGCTGACCGGCGACGGCATCGGGATCGTCCTCCGCAAGGGACTTCCGTTGGAGGACATGGAGTTTCACCAGTTCCACCCGACCGGGCTGGCCGGGCTGGGCATCTTGATCTCCGAAGCCGTGCGCGGTGAGGGTGGCCGGCTGCTCAACGGCAAAGGCGAGCGGTTCATGGAGCGCTATGCCCCGACGATCGTCGACCTGGCCCCGCGCGACATCGTCGCCCGCTCGATGGTGCTCGAAGTGCTGCAGGGCCGCGGCGCCGGCCCGCACAAGGACTACGTCTACATCGACGTCCGCCACCTCGGCGCCGACGTACTCGAGGCGAAGCTGCCCGACATCACCGAGTTCGCCCGCACCTACCTGGGCGTGGACCCGGTCAAAGAGCTCGTCCCGGTCTACCCGACCTGCCATTACGTCATGGGCGGCATCCCGACGACCATCACCGGAAAAGTGTTGCGGGACAACACATCGACGGTCCCGGGCCTGTACGCGGCCGGCGAGTGTGCGTGTGTGTCGGTGCACGGCGCCAACCGGCTGGGCACCAACTCGCTGCTGGACATCAACGTCTTCGGGCGACGGGCCGGGATCGCTGCGGCCAATTACGCCCTGGGTCACGACTTCGTCGATCTGCCGCCGGACCCGTCGGCGATGGTCGTCGGCTGGGTCGCCGATATTTTGTCCGAGCACGGCGACGAACGCGTCGCTGACATTCGCGGCGCCCTCCAGCAGTCAATGGACAACAACGCCGCGGTGTTCCGCACCGAGGAGACGCTCAAGCAGGCTCTCACCGACATTCACGCACTCAAAGAGCGCTATTCGCGAGTCTCCGTGCACGACAAAGGGAAACGCTTCAACAGTGACTTGCTGGAAGCCATTGAGCTGGGCTTCCTGCTCGAGCTCGCCGAAGTCACCGTGGCGGGCGCCTTGAACCGCAAGGAATCTCGCGGTGGGCACGCCCGCGAGGATTATCCCAATCGCGACGACGTCAACTACATGCGCCACACCATGGCCTACAAGCAGGGCACCGACCTACTCAGCGATATTCGGCTGGATTTCAAACCCGTGGCGCAAACCCGTTACGAGCCAATGGAACGGAAGTACTGATGAGTTCGGTTGTGCAGACCGTGCCAAACAGCGATCCACCGTTGCCCCCGATCCCGGAGGGCGCGGTGATGGTGACGCTGAAAATTGCCCGGTTCAACCCCGAAAACCCAGACCAGTACGCCAATTCCGGCGGCTGGCAGAGCTTTCGGGTGCCTTGCTTGCCCACCGACCGAGTGCTCAATCTGCTGATCTACATCAAGAGCTACCTCGACGGGACGCTGACCTTCCGGCGCTCCTGCGCCCACGGTGTCTGCGGCTCCGACGCGATGCGGCTCAACGGTGTCAACCGACTGGCCTGCAAAGTCCTGATGCGTGATCTGCTGCCCAAGAAACCCGGAAAGCAGGTGACGATCACGGTCGAGCCGATCCGCGGGCTGCCGGTGGAGAAGGATCTGGTCGTCGACATGGAGCCGTTCTTCGAGGCCTACCGCGCGGTGAAGCCGTACCTCATCACTAGCGGTAACCCGCCGACGCGGGAGCGGATCCAAAGCCAAACCGATCGCGCACGCTACGACGACACCACCAAGTGCATCCTGTGCGCCTGTTGCACCACCAGCTGCCCGGTGTTCTGGAACGAGGGCAGCTATTTCGGCCCGGCGGCCATCGTCAACGCGCACCGCTTCATCTTCGACAGCCGCGACGAAGCGGCCGCCGAGCGCCTCGACATCCTCAACGAGGTCGACGGGGTGTGGCGCTGTCGCACCACGTTCAACTGCACCGAGTCCTGCCCGCGCGGCATCGAAGTGACCAAGGCGATTCAAGAAGTCAAGCGGGCGTTGATGTTCACGCGTTGAGCACTTTTGCGGCCGGTCAGATGCCCTTGTCTCGCTTCAGCATGATTGGCCCACAGATGTCGACCACGGCGTTGTATGCGTTCAGGGTCCGCTCCGAAGCGTGGTAGACCGCCACCATTCCCGACTGGCTCTGCAGGGTGCTGACGAAGGCACGCGCCGCGTCTAACCATGCGCGGATCGCGGCCAGGGGTGGATCGGGCACGTCATCGTTCGTAACAGTCGCAACTTGCTGCACGGCATTGCTTTCCGCGGCGACGAACGCCTGGCGCTTGGCGTCGTAGTCCGGGCCAAGCCTGTTGAACGCATCAGCGAAATCCACCTCGGCGTATCTCGCCAATCGCTCTTGCGCTATCACGTTGTCGCACGCATCGTCGGCAGCCCATGCCCGCTCGTCCGACGTCGCGGTTGTCGGCGCCGCCGACGATGACGCGTGGTGTGCCGGACGGTGGCCCGAACAGGCTGCAGTCGATCCGACAAAAACCAGGACGGCCGCCAGCAGCGCTCCGGCCGTCCCGTGGGTCAGTGCGCGGGCCCCGTTGGATCTTTCCATCTGGATGTTTCGCTCTTCTTCAAGCAGCGTCGCCCCTGCTGGGCGCTAGAAGCAGGCCTAGCACAAACAACCACTGCGAGGGCGCATTCCGCAAAAGTTAGCCGAGTGAAGGCATCGGTGGACCGGCCCTTCGCGCGGCCTGCGCATCTCGCATTGAGCTGATGCATGTCGAAGTTCGCGGATATCCGTCCTGCAATCGTGGCAGGTGTCAAACTGGGCGGCACGACGCCTGATTGCTGCCCGTCGCGCCCGCCTGATTGCTGCTGGAGGTCACGATGTCAGACACCACGCAGGCGTGGGGACCGCCGGCGCCGGGGTGGCAGGCGGGCGGCGCGCCGCCGCCGCCGGAGTATGACGCGTTTTTGTCCTACACCCATCGGGATCGCCCGGTGGCCTCGGGAATTCAGAAAGGCATGCATCAGATCGGGCGCCGGCTGGGCCAGTTGCGCGCGCTGCGGGTGTTTCGTGATGACACCGATCTGACCGTGCGCCCCGATCTGTGGGGCGGCATCGCCGGCGCGCTGGATCGGTCCCGGTTTTTGGTGGTGGTGTTGTCCCCGCAGGCCGCCGAATCACACTGGGTCAACCAGGAAGTCAGCCACTGGCTGGCCCACCGCGGCCGCCAGCAGTTGCTGATGGTGTTGGCCGGCGGACAGCTGCAGTGGGATCGCGAGCACGCCCGGTTTGACCCGCAGGCATCAGATGCCGCACTGCCGGTACTGACCGAGCCCGGGGTGTTGCCCGAGGAGCCGTTTTTCATCGACGTCAGCCCCGATGCGCCGTGGGATCCGCACACACCGGTGTTGCGCGAGAAGATCACCGCGCTGGCCGCCCCGATCCACGGCAAACCCAAAGACCAGTTGGCCAGCGATGATCTGCGCGAGCAACGCCGCTACCGCCGACTGCGCGCCGGGGCGATCGCCGCACT
>Ga0335075_10011031_pt1 | contig 13675 bp, 11 predicted proteins | sample Lox_Sample_24_FD_206723 | JGI IMG/M metagenome (GOLD analysis project Ga0335075, IMG submission 206723) | Soil microbial communities from Loxahatchee National Wildlife Refuge, Florida, United States - Lox_Sample_2.4 | ecosystem: Environmental > Terrestrial > Soil > Wetlands | place: USA...
CTCCGGGTCGCTCGACGCGTGCGGCCTGATCACGTACTGGACGGGGAACCGCACGTCGATCAGGTTGCGGTCGGACGCGATGTGCAGGTGCTCCAGGTGGTGCAGCAGCGACGGGCCCTCGTACCAGGGCATGTTCGCGCTGCGGTCCACCACGTTGTCGCCGAGCAGCGCGGAGATCGGGATGAACGTGAGGTCCTGGACCTCGAGCTTGGCCGCGAACTTGGAGAACTCGTCGCAGATCTGCTCGAACACCTGCTGGTCGAAGCCGACCAGGTCCATCTTGTTCACCGCGAGGACCAGGTGCGGCACCCGCAGCAGCGTGGTGAGGAAGGCGTGCCGGCGTGACTGCTCGGTCAGGCCGTTGCGCGCGTCCACCAGGATGATGGCGAGGTCGGCGGTGGAGGCGCCGGTGACCATGTTCCGCGTGTACTGGATGTGGCCCGGGGTGTCGGCGATGATGAACTTCCGCCGCGGCGTCGCGAAGTACCGGTACGCGACGTCGATCGTGATGCCCTGCTCCCGTTCGGCCCGCAGCCCGTCGGTCAGCAGCGCGAGGTTGGTCGATTCCTCGCCCCGGTCCCGCGACGTGCGCTCGACGGACTGCAGCTGGTCCTCGAAGATGGCCTTCGAGTCGTACAGCAGACGGCCGATCAGCGTGGACTTACCGTCATCCACCGAGCCGGCGGTGGCGAACCGCAAGATATCCATGTCTAGAAGTAGCCTTCCCGCTTGCGGTCTTCCATCGCGGCCTCGCTCGTCCGGTCGTCGGCGCGGGTCTGGCCGCGCTCGGTGATCCGGGTGGCGGCGATCTCGGCGATGACCTCGCTGATCGTCGCGGCGGTCGAGGTGACCGCGCCGGTGATCGTCATGTCCCCGACCGTCCGGTACCGCACGGACGCGGTGAACGGCTGCTCGTCCTCCGTCCGCGGCAGGAACTCGTTGACGGCCAGCAGGATGCCGTCGCGCTCGAACACCTCGCGCTCGTGCGCGTAGTAGATGGACGGGATCTCCAGGTTCTCCCGCTCGATGTAGGACCAGACCGGATGTGCTCGCCGCGCTTGATCTTGGTGTTGTAGAGGTTCCACAGCTCGGGGCGCTGGTTCTTCGGATCCCACTGGCCGAACTCGTCGCGGAAGCTGAACACGCGCTCCTTGGCGCGGGCCTTCTCCTCGTCGCGCCGCGCCCCGCCGAAGAGGGCGTCGAAGCGGTTCTCCTCGATCGCGTCGAGCAGGGTGACGGTCTGCAGCCGGTTCCTGCTGACCCAGCGGCCGGTCTCCTCGACAGCCCGGCCCTGGTCGATCGAGTCCTGGACGCTGGCGACGACGAGCCTGACGCCGAGCTCTGCGGCCCTCCGGTCGCGGAACTCAAGCACCTCGGGGAAGTTGTGCCCGGTGTCCACATGCATGACGGGGAACGGGATGTTCGCCGGGCGGAACGCCTTCTCCGCAAGCGCGAGCACCACGATGGAGTCCTTGCCGCCGGAGAACAGCAGCGCGGGCCGCTCGAACTCCGCGGCGACCTCACGCATGATGTGGATCGACTCGGCCTCAAGCACGTCTAGCTGGGACAACAGGTAATCAGATCGCATGCGTCGCTTCCCGGATAGCTGCCAGCAGCAAGCCCGCGATTGCGGGCCGGCAAACCAGGATATCTGGCAACAGCGGGTTGTCCTGGTTGTAGCGGACATCGCTGCCGTCGATGCGGGAGACGTGGAAGCCGGCCCTGGCCGCGACCGCCACCGGGGCGGCGGTGTCCCACTCGTAGAAGCCGCCGGCGTGCAGGTAGGCGTCGGTCTGGCCGGTGACGACGGTCGCGACCTTCGCGCCGGCCGAGCCGCACGGCACGAGCACGGCGTTGATCCTGTCGGCGACGTCGTACACGAGCTGCGGCGCGCGGCTACGGCTGACGACCAGCCTGAGCGGCCTGTCCGGGTCTTGCGGGTGCTCCGCCGGAGCCTCGGGCGGGTCGGCGGTATTCAGCACGGTACCCTGCGCCGGGAGCGCCACCGCTCCGGCGGTGAGCCCGCCCAGATTTGCTGAGCCCCTTTCCCAGAGCGCCACGTGCACGGCCCAGTCGGTGCGGCCTTCCTCGCCGAACTCCCGCGTCCCGTCCAAGGGGTCGACGATCCACACCCGGTCCGCGCTGAGCCGCGCCTTGTCGTCGATGCCTTCCTCGGAGAGGACGGCATCGTCCGGGCGTTTTTCGGCGAGTTCGGCGACGAGGAACTCGTGGGAGAGCCGGTCCCCCGCCTTCCGCAGCACGTCCGGGTCGCCGCCGTGAGCGCGCAGCTCAAGCAGCCGCTGCCCGGCCTCCTCCGCCAGGTCCAGCGCGAGCACATGATCATCGGCTGTCATCACCCGCCCGATGCTACCGGCGACCCGCCGGTCGTGGCCCCGCTCGCCGTACACCCACAGATCAAATCGGGCATATCGGGCATGAAATCCCGCAGTCGGATGATCGTGGCTAGTTAGGCACACCCGGGTGTGCCTAACTAGCCACGATCTTTGAAAACCCGTCCGTGCGGCTGCTGCCGGGGCGATGCTTGCGGGCCACGGGAAGTTAGGGGACGGTGGTAAGCGGCGAAATGGGGCGGTCCGGAAGGCGGGACGGGTATGCGGTTCTCTGCCGAGACGACAGCGGACGGCGTGACGGAGCGCCTGTTCACGGTTGGCGACGTGCCCGGCGCCGTCTGGGCGCCGACGGAGGCCATCGGGCCGCGCCCGCTCGTGCTGCTCGGCCATGGCGGCGGCGGGCACCGGACCGCGCCGCCGATGGCAAGCCGCGCCCGCCGTTACGTGACGGGCAGCGGGTACGCGGTCGCCGCGATCGACGCGCCCGGATGGGGCGGCAGGCCGGTCCCGGCCCAGTACGAGCCGTTCAACGCGGAGATCGAGGAACTGAGCGCGGCGGGCAAGCCACTCGGCGACGCGTTCGCCCGTCGCGACGTGGTCGCCGCCACGCTCGCCGTGCCCGAATGGCAGGCCGCCATCGACGCGCTGACCGGGCTCGACTGGATCGGCGCCGGCGCGCCCATCGGATACTGGGGCGTGTCTCTCGGCAGCGCGATCGGCGTGCCGCTAGTGGCGGCCGAGCCCCGGATCAAGGCCGCAGTCCTCGGCCTGATGGGCTACGAGACACTGGCGGAACCCGCCGCCCGGATCACCGTCCCCGTCGAGTTCATCCTCCAGTGGGACGACGAGATCGTGCCGCGCGAGTCCGGCCTGGCGCTGTTCGACACCATCGGCTCGGCGGAAAAGACGCTGCACGCCAACCCCGGCGGCCACATGGACGTGCCGGGATTCGAGACCGACAGCTCCGAGCGCTTCTTCGCCCGCCACCTCGCCACGACCTGACACGGTTTGCCAGGCAGGTTATAAGTCATCACGGGATGTTGTGATGTGGCGTGTTTAGTGCGCCTACGATGCCGGTCATGATTGGGCGCGGGGATAGCCCGGTGCACGGGACTAGCGCGGTAGGCGTGGATTCTGGCGTCGCCGGGGTGGAACACGGGCCCGTTCGGGATGATAAAGAGCCTGCGTGGCGGCGGCGGTTCAGCGGGGCGCGAACCGGCGGCCGGGTGTTTGCCGCGGTGACTCTGATGCCGCCGTTGCTGGCGGTGGCGTGGCTGGTGCCGGGGACCGGGTTGCTGCTCGCGGGACGGCTGCTGCCGCTGCCGATGGTGATCATCGCCGGCACGCTGGCGGTCGCGCTGTGCTACTTCGCGATGCGGCGGTTGCCGGCGAAGTGGCCCCGGCTCAGCGGGGCGGACCGGGGCGTGCCGGCTGGCGCGGTCTTCCTGATGGTGGTGATAGCGGGCGGGTTCGGGCTGTGGCAGGCGCTGTTCAGGTCCGGGCAGGTCTTCACGGGCGGCGATCCCGGCGCCTACCTGCAGTACGGCTACTGGATCGCCACGCACGGGACGGCACGGATTCCGGAGTCGGCCGCGTCCTTCGGCGGGGCCCCGGGGCTGGCGTTCGCTCCCGCGGGATTCACTGTGTCGGGGAGTTCGGTCACGCCTGGGTTGCTGCCGGGATTGCCGCTGGTGCTCGCGGGCTTGGCATGGCTGGGCGGGCTCACCGGGGCGCTGCTGGTGCAGGCCGCCGCGGGCGGGTGCGCCCTGCTGTCGTTCGGCGGGCTCGTGGGACGGCTGTGCGGCGGGTGGCAGGCGGTGGGCGCAGAGCTGGCGCTCGCCGCGTGCCTGCCCGAGGTGTACACCGCACGGACGCCGTTCGCCGAGCCGCTGGTGCAGGTGCTGTTGTTCGGCGGGCTGTGCTTGTTCACCGACTCGCTCGCGGTGCGGTCGCGTCACGGCGGCGGGCTGGTGCTCGCCGGGCTTGGCGGGCTCGCGCTCGGGCTGACCGTGCTGGCCTCCATCGGGTCGCTCGTCGTGCTGCTGCCCGCGCTTCCCGTGCTCGCGGTGCTGTTCGCGGCGGGGCGACCGCAGGCGTTGCCGTTCGGGCTCGGGCTCTGCGCCGGAGCCGACCTCGGGGTTGGCGCCGGGCTCGTGCTCGCGCGGTCCTACCTGGCGGGTCTGTCGCCGCAACTGCACCTGATCGTGGTGTGCGCGGCCGGGTTCGGAATAGCGTGGGCACTCGCGGCGGCGCTGTCGTTTCCCTGGGCGCGGCCGCGGGTGCGGCGAGTGTGCGCGTTCAATGTGCGCTTCCCGTGGTTCAAGGGAGAGCAGGTCGTCCTGCCGTCACTGCGCGGCCTGGCGCAGTGGCTGGCGCTGGTGCTTCCGGTGGCCGTGCTGGTCGTACTGGCCGAGCGGCCTTACTTCCAGGTCGTCCGTGGGCAGGCCGACGCGTCGATGACCAGGATGATCGCGTCCCTGCAGCGCCTTGAGCGGCTACCGGTCGACGGGCTGCGCCAGTACTACGAGTCGAGCCTTTACTGGGTGCTGTGGTACCTCGGGGTGCCCGCGGTGCTGCTCGCCTGCGCGGGGGCGGCGATGCTCGGACGGCGGACGGTCGAGGCTGTGCTCGACGGGAGTTCTGCGGTCTCGTTGCGGGCGATCCGGCTGTGGGTGCTGCCTCTCCTTATTATCTTCTGGTCGGTGGCGGCCGTGCTGTGGGATCCGTCCGTGGTGCCGTGGCAGCCGCTCGGGTCACACCGGCTGGCGGCCGTGGTTCTGCCTGGGCTCGTGCTGCTTGCGGTGCAGGCGTCGTCGTGGCTGACATCGCGTGCCTCGCAGCACGGCGCCTCGCGTGCAGCCGTCGCGCTTGTCGGCGCCTGCTGCGTGCTGGCGCTGGCCATTCCGCCTCTCGTGACCACGCTGAACCCAGGGCTTGCCGCCACGCCGTCGGTGGGACGGTACTCGTCGGGGATCTCGGAACTCCTGAGCCGGGTGCGGCTGCGCGGCGTGGGCGCTTCCGCTACGTACGGGGGGTCTTTGCCTGCGGTCTCATCGCTGTGTGCTTCCATCGGGCCGTCGGCGAGCGTCCTGTTCGTGTCCTCGTCTATGGCGGGAACGTTCGCGTCAGCCGTGCTGCAACTCTGCGGGCAGCCGGTCGCATGGGTCGCGCCAGGCTCATCGCCGGGCTCGTCGCCGGGGGCGTCGGCGGCGGTGCTCGGGCAGGCGGTGCGCTCGATCGAGCTGGCCGGGCGGCGCCCGGTGCTCCTCGGGTCGTCTCGTTCGTCAGTCTCACTGTCCGGCGGTGTGCCGCGGCTGGTGCTCTCGCTGCGGACCTCCGGAGACGCCCAGGACCTGACCGGGCCCCCGTCCGGTACCTGGCCGGTCACGTACTCGGTCTGGCTCGCCGCGCCCCTCGGCACGGCGGCCTATTAGTGCTTTAGGCGAGTTCACCGGAATCAGCCAGGACTGCATTCTTCTTCTCGGACAGTTTGATGGGGTGTTTTGTGATTAAATCCGGGCGTTTAGTCGCGGACAGGTGGCGTATCGTACCGAGCTGGCGGATCACGCTGGTCACAAAGCTTCGCGTTGAACGATTCCTTCCACAGTACCGATCAGTACAGGCGGGGACGCTTTATGCGGTTGGCGCACGCACGGCGCACGGCGGTCACCCTGGTGGCGGGAAGCGTCATGCTGACCGCGGTTTCGTGGGGCATCCTCGCCGCTACCGCGGGCACCGTGGCGGCGGGGGCCGCCACCACGCCAGGCAGCAGCGAATCATGCGAGCCCCTCCAGGCGGCCGCCGCGTCGCCGAGCCCGTCGGCTACGAAAACCTCGGCCACGCCGACGGCATCGCCAACTACGACCAAGGCGACAGCCACGCCCACGGCCACAGCCACCACGGCCACTCCCACGGCGACAGCCACCACGGCGACGCCGACACCGACGGCCACGACGGCGACGCCTACGTCAACACCGACGCCGACCCCGACTCCGGTGGCCACCGCTACGGCGGGTACCGCACCCAGCAGCGCCATGGTCTTGACCGCGGACATCGTTGCGGCGAGCACCGCGACGGTGAGCGTGTGCGTCGAGGTCGCGCCCGTGCAGGAAAGCCTCAAGCCTGGCCAGGCGGCCCAGTGGGCGGTCGCCGCCTGGGCGACGGGCGGCAACGTCCCGGACGTCAAGATCCAGCTGACGGCAACCGCCGTGGTGAGCGGATCGGCGAGCTTCACCTTCGGCTGCGGGAACAGCGACGGCACGGCCTCGTGCAACCTAGGCGCGGTGGACGCCACTTCCGCGCAGCGACAACTCCAGGCGCAGGCTGCCGTCCCCCTCACGGCCGACGTCTCCTCGGTCAGTCTCACCGCCACCGCCAGTGCAGCGAACCTGCGGGTCGCCCCAGAGGCGTCCGCGTCCATCACCGTCCTCCCGTCGGCGGCCCTGGCCGGGATCACCAACACGTCGTTGCCGCTGGGATTGCTGACCGGATCCTCGGCGCAGAACCTCGCGCTGAGCCCTGGAGGCAACGCCTCCGGCCTGTTCCCCACGCTGGCCCCGCAGTCGCCGCAAACGGAGCCGCAGGGCATCAGGCAACTCGCTGCCACGTCCGGGCCCGCGGCAGGCACCTTCCCCATCGGCGCACAGGTGGCCGGCGTTGCCGTCCTGGCCTTGGCCTTCTTCGTCGCGGTCACCCGGGTATCGGTCCGCCGTCCCGCCCCGCGACCCGCTGGTACCGTGGCCGTCTCGACTCCCCCGCCAGACGCGCCGACCGACTCGGTAGAGCAACCGGAAGACCCCGACGACCTGTGAGGTCCGACGGTGCCGCGCCGGGCGGGGGCAACACGTCATGCCTACAGGGTTGGCTCGCCCATCTCATTTGCCTCGTCATAGGCGTCGATTACGACATCCGCCCTGAGCTCAGCAAGCGCGGCTAGCAATGCCGATGAGACAGCAAGGGACTCTTGCGGCGACCTCGGCGACCAGCCGATCCGCAGCTGGAAAACCGTCTGCCCCAGCCTGCTCAAAAGCTCGCCACGATGCGCACGGAGGTATTCAGCGAGTTCCAACAGCAATTCGTCAAGCGACGCCCCCAGCCGAATACCTCAGGCCACCACCGCGAGGTGACGAAAGATTGAGGCTAGCAACGCCATCTGTCTCTCAGCATGTTTCCTATCTAGCGCCCTTGAGCAGCACTGAGATGCTCTCTGGATCTTCGCCAGCCGGGATCCCCGCTCAAACAGCTCCACTACAGGTATGGTATAGTCAAATACAGGTCTTAGATTATGCCTGCGATTCGGCGATCTTCACCAGCTGCAAGAAAGCATCGACCTCTACCTCGAACTTGTGGCGGACATCCCCCATGGCGACATCCATGTCAATCTCCACGCCCCTAATACTTACCCGCCCGTAATGAGCGATGGATCCGCGACTTGAGACAATGCGATGCGCGTAGCTAGCCACCGCCATATCGACGTCGATATTGTACTTCGGGTTAGCGACCTGACTGAATCCCATAATCACATGTCTCTGATAAGAGACGTTTTTCTTTCCCCAGACGAAGAACTTCCAGTCGAGGTGCGGACAACGCTCAATTATCACGTCACCGATAAAAAGCGCCACATCGTTGACGACGGAATACCACTCGGGCAGCAGGCGGCCAGGCTTTTCAGAATCCGTCTCGACGTTGCCCCGGAACCAGTCATTGACCTCTTGGATCGCGGAATCCGCACTTGAGAGCTCGACACCGCCCGCCATCAGCAGCCGACGCAGCATCTCGATGCGCTCCGGCTTTGCCCTCATCAATCTGATAAATGCCTTGCGCGCCTCGGAGCGCGGCAGCGTATTCATCGGGCCGGAGACTCCCGGATGGTAGACCTCATACTCGTCCCAGTTCATGTTCACGGGAACGTAGACCATTGGATACCCGCCTCCTCCAGGGCATCAATTAGCGGACCACTTGGGCCAAAGCGCCTATACATACCTTGCATGAACATCCACTTCACAGCACTGATTTGCGGATTCTGCAATAGCAGCTGGTCCTTGGCGATCTGCATCTGAGTGCCCGAATCATACGTAACGTAGCCTACCTTCGACTCGATGGCTACGCCCTCTGGGGTCAACACATCCACTCTGCGCGCACCCAGCTCGGTTTCGAACTAACCTCAGTCTGCGCGCCCGGATACCGGGCGGCGATAGCATCTCGGCCCGCATTGCCCATGATCCTGTTGGCTACGTTCCTATTGGCCGCACTCCTGATGGCGTTGGCTGTTTCCTGCGACATCCAGCTCGGGCAGTCGGTGTTGTGGACGAGGACCGCGGTTGCGGCGACTGCCACGTAGAAGTCGTGGTCGTTGTTGCCGGGAACGGTCAGGTCCCACATCCAGCCGTCGTGGACGGCCGGGACCGCCCCTCCCACCACCACCGCGGCCTGGCCGTCCGGGGTCTTGAGGTGCGTGCCGGGCTTGAGGTTACTGGCGGGTAGGAATTTGTTCAGTGAAGGGCTACAAGGCTGTCTACCCCGAGGAGGCCATCGGCGGCCACCGCGCGTTCATCGCCCGTCGGCGGGCCACCCGGCCCAGCGAGGAATACCGCTCCCCGACCGACGCCGAGTGGGAAGAGTTCCTCGGCCACTTCGAGCACCGCAAGCTCGCCCTCGGCGACTGCGGACGCGCCTACTCCACCAGCTGCATCCACGAGCACTCCTGCATCCGCTGCCCCATGCTCCGCATCGACCCCGCCCAGCGGCACCGCCTCGAAGAGATCCGCGACAACCTGCTGGCCCGCATCACCGAGGCTGAACGCGAGGGCTGGACCGGCGAAGCCGAAGGACTCCGCGTCAGCCTCGACGCCGCCAACAACAAAATCGCCCAAGCCGACCTCTCCGCCGCCCGGCGCACCGAAGCCGTCAACCTCGGCATCCCCGCCTACCGCGACATCGCCACCACCCTGACCACCCCAGGAGACGCCCGTGACCACTGACGACTTCGCCACCGCCCTGCACGCCTGCGCAGCCGGAATCCCCGTCGACCTTCGCAACACCGTCACCAGCCTCGACGACCGCAACACCGCCCGGCTACTCGCCGCCATCCGGCACGCGACCGGGGACGATGAGGTCCCACATCCAGCCGTCATGGTCGGCCGGGTGCCTGAGTTTCAGATGAAATCTGGATTTCCCCCCCAGGACTCGATTGCCGTTCTAAGCCTGAAGTCCCAATCATCATCCGCAAGACCAGCGCCCATCAGCAAGTCGCGCCAATCTCTCGCGGCCAGCCTTACTATGGCATCAAGCTGAGCGGGGCCGTGCCTTTTCAAGAGAATGAGAATAGCACCAATTACCTGATTGGGTTCCGGGGAATCATCCTCCTCAAGCGAGGAAAGTGATCTTAGAATCGACTCCGCTTCTGCTGCCGAAAACACGTCCCGGATCAATGAGGTCATTTCATTAGTAATCTGCATCAGGCTCCTAACTGACCGGACCAATGGGCATGACGATGTACGGCTAACCACACGGTCGAATCACTACCGACCTGGAGGTAGCATATATTGCCCGTCATCGGAGAACGTATATCCTCCCTCCAGTAGCTGGTTCATCTCGCGCGCAAATAGCGTTTCACCGTATTTGTTTTCCGGATCACTGAGCGGATCGAACAGATTCACGTCGTTGATCGGTGAAGCCAGGTATACGCGCTGCCCCTTATCAATTATTCCTTGCACCCACTCGTCGTTCCGCCACCACCTCCATGGAGTCGCCCCATTCTTGTTAAGCGAAAGCACTTCATAGCCGCTGAATGACCTAGCCACATTTATATCATCACGACGCCCTATGACTGCAATGGTGTTCTTCCCGAAACGGGATGGCAGGACACGGCAGGTGTCGTTGTGGACGAGGACCGCAGTTTTGGCAACTACCACGTAGAAGTCATGGTCGTTGTTGCCTGGGACGGTGAGGTCCCACATCCAGCCGTCATGGAGGGCCGGTGTCGTGCCGCCGACTACGACCGCAGACTGGCCGTCCGGGGTCCTGAGATGTTCGCCCGATTTGAGATGATTTGCCGTAATAAATTGGTCCAGTGAAGGCGTGTTGACCGCACTAACGAAACTTCGGTCATCAACCTCCGGACACGCTGAGACGGCGGTGGTTACGGTCGGCTCCCATGACAGGGAGAGACACAGACTCGGCCCGGGACCTCGGGTCACTGGTGGTCCCGGGCGCCGGGAGGCTCGTCCAGACGGGTGACCTGTGGGAGCCGTACTATCTCAGCGATCCTGACGGCGTCCCGGTCGGCCCCGTGTCCGAGTACCTGCGGGAGTTGCAGGCGACAGGGCGGCCCGCGACGACGCAGCGCTCGTATTCGCTGGCTCTGCTGCGCTGGTTCCGGTTCACGTGGGCCGTCGGGGTGCCGTGGAACCAGGCGACCAGAGCCGAGGCCCGGGACTTCTGCCGGTGGCTCCAGCTCGCCGACAAGCCCGCGCTGCTGAGGGCAGAGCGCAGGACAGTGCCGGGGAAGCGCCCGGCCTCGACAAGGTTCGCGCCATCGACGGTGGCGCACTGCGAGACGGTATGCCGGAGCTTCTACGCGTATCACCTGGAGGCCGGGACCGGGCCGATGGTGAACCCGTTCCCGCTGGCCCGGGCGGGGCGGGCGCACGCGCATCACAACCCGCTGGACCCGTTCCCGCGGCGGAAGTCCGGCCTGTTCCGGCCGAGAGTCCCCAAGACGGTTCCCCGGCAGATCCCCGACAGCGTGTTCAACGAGCTGTTCGCCGGGCTCGGGTCGAACCGGGATCGGGCGCTGGTCGCGTTCTGGGTCTCCACCGGCGCACGGGCATCGGAGCTCCTGGGCGTCACGCGGTCGGGCGCTGACCCCGGCCAGCAGCTCATCACGGTGATCCGCAAGGGGTCGCGGGCGATCCAGGCGCTCCCGGCGTCGCCGGACGCGTTCGTGTGGCTGCGGCTCTACCAGCAGGAGGTCCACGGCCTGGTCCCGGCCAGGGCGGACGACCCGCTGTGGTGGACGCTGCGGCGGCCGTTCCGGCCGCTGGCCTACAACGCGGCCCGGATGATGTTCGACCGGGCGAACGCCGCGATCGGTTCCGGGTGGTCACTGCACTCCCTGCGGCACACGGCAGCCTACCGGCTCGCCCGTGATCCCGGCATGCCGATCACCGACGTGCAATGGGTACTGGGCCACGCCTCACTCACAAGCACGCAAATCTACGTGAACCCGACAGCCGAGGACGTCATCGAGGCCACGCTGGCCCATCACCGGCGGCAGGCCGAGCGCCGGCCGGTCCTGCCCGAGCCAGCCCCGGGTTACCGGCCCGAGAGTCTGGACGTGCTGTTCGGGAAGGGCCGCTGGTGACCGCCCCGGCCGCCGCCGGGACGGCTGCCCGGCAGCTCAGCGCCCAGGCGGCGGCGGTGCTGGCCAGGTTCCCGCCCCGGCCGGTCCCGGAATCGTGGCCTGAGACGGCCGCGGACCGGTTCACGGTGGCGCGCCGGCTGCTCGCCGCGCCGTTCGCCTACGGCGACGCCAGCGCCCGGCACTGGCGCAAGCTGTCCATGCTGAAGATCCTCGACTGGCTGGAGCTGCACCCCGGCGCGACGTGGCAGCAGCGGTGGGACTCCTCCGGCGCCGGGGCCGGCGGTCCCGCCGACTGGCGGGACCAGGTGGTGGCAGACCTGCGGGCCGCCGGCCGGGCCGGCCCCCTGGGCACGGGCCTGCACCCCAGGCTCGGGGCGGGCATGGCCCAGCTGATCGGCGGCGACGTCCTCCGCCCGGGCCTTTTCTGGCTGCTGACGACGCCGGCCCCGGCCAGGATCGCCGACGAGATGGGCCGGCTCCGGGACCCCGCCGGGATCGCGGCCTTGCGGGAGCTGCGCAAGCAGGCCACCGTCGGGAACGCCACGTTCGACCCGGCGGTCGAGCGGATCGCGGTGATCATGGCCGCCAAGGGCGGCCTCGTCGCGGACATCACCCCCGGCGACTGCATCGAGCTGCTGGACTGCTCCCGGCAGGCCGCCGGCGACGGCACCAGCTCCAGGCGGACCAGCCCGTTCTTCTACCAGCTCCTGCACGCCGCCGGGGCGTTCCCGCCCGCCGCGCCGCCCACGGTCCGGATGATCGGTGCCCAATTCGCCGGGCAGCTCACCGCCGAGCAGCTCATCGACCGGTACGGCATCGCCTGCCGGCCGGTCCGGGACCTGCTCGTGGACTACCTGCGCGAGCGCCAGCCCGGCATCGACTACAACTCTCTCCTCAAGCTGGCCACGGCCCTGGTCCCGTGCTTCTGGAAGGACCTCGAAGCCCACCACCCCGGCATCAGCTCCCTGCACCTGGCACCCGCCGTCGCCGCCGCGTGGAAGAAGCGCCTGCGGACCCGGACCATCCGCACTCCCGGCGGCGGCGAGCAGGCCGTCGCCCGCGAGTCCGCCGACGACAACCTGATGATCATCCGGGCGTTCTACCTCGACCTCGCCCAGTGGGCCCTGGACGACCCCGCCCGCTGGGGACCGTGGGCAGTCCCCTGCCCCATCCGCGCCAGCGACATCCAGTACAAGAAGCAGAAATCCCGGACCAAGGCCCGCATGGACGCCCGGACCCGCGAGCGGCTCCCCGTCCTGCCCGCCCTCGCCGCCGCCGCCGACCGCGCCCGCACCGACGCCGCCGCCCGGCTGGAGGCCGCCCGCGCCGCCGGGCCCGGCGAGCTGTTCACCGCCGCCGGGCAGCAACTCCGCCGCGCCGGCACCCAAAAGCCCACCCCCCGCGCCTGGGCCGAGGACCCCGGCACCGGCAGCCGCCGCGACCTGACCCGCGAAGAGGACAGCGCGTTCTGGGCCTGGGCCGCCATCGAAGTCCTGCGCCACACCGGCGTCCGCGTCGAGGAGCTGACCGAGCTCTCCCACCACAGCCTGGTCCAGTACCGGCTCCCCTCAACCGGCGAGCTGGTCCCCCTGCTGTCGATCGCCCCGTCCAAGAAAGACGCCGAGCGCCTCCTCGTCATCGGCCCCGAACTCGCCGACGCCCTGTCCGCCATCATCACCCGCGTCCGCGGCACCAGCGGGACCGTCCCGCTCACCCCGGCCTACGACCCCCACGAGCGCACCTGGAAGCCGCCGATGCCCCTGCTGTTCCAGCGGGTCGTCGGCCTGGAGAACCGCCCCATCTCCGCCGACGGAATCCGCCACCTCCTGACCCGCGCGCTCGCCGCCTCCGGCATCACCGGCACCGACGGCAAGCCCCTCACCTTCTGGCCCCACGACTTCAGAAGGGTCTTCACCACCGACGCCATCCTCAACGGCATGCCCCCGCACATCGCCCAGCT
>Ga0335075_10011032_pt1 | contig 13675 bp, 10 predicted proteins | sample Lox_Sample_24_FD_206723 | JGI IMG/M metagenome (GOLD analysis project Ga0335075, IMG submission 206723) | Soil microbial communities from Loxahatchee National Wildlife Refuge, Florida, United States - Lox_Sample_2.4 | ecosystem: Environmental > Terrestrial > Soil > Wetlands | place: USA...
GATCACGCGGAACGCGTGGCTGCTCTCTTTCCAGACAGCGGTGTTCGCGATCGGTGCGCTAGCCGGCCTCCGGTACGCGCCGTATGGCCTGCTGTACCGCTGGCTGATCCGGCCGAGGCTGGGTCCGTCGGCGCACACCGAGGCGGAGGCTCCGCCCCGGTTCGCGCAGGGGATGGGGGCGGTCATCGCGGCCGCCGGCGTCATCGCCTTCGCCGCCGGATCGTCCGTCACCGGCATGGTGTTTACCGCGTTGGCTCTGGCCGCAGCTTTCCTCAACGCGGTATTCGATTTCTGCCTGGGCTGCCAGGTGTATCTGTTCATCCAACGGGCGAGGCCGTCCATCCAGCCGACGGTCAGCTCTGACCAGGAGGTATATCAATGAGCCGTTCCGACGTCCTGGTGGACGCCGACTGGGTCGAGGCACACATCGGTGAGCCCGGTGTCGTGCTCGTGGAAGTCGATGAGGACACCAGCGCATATGACAAGGGGCACATCCCCACCGCCGTGAAGGTCGACTGGAAGAAGGATCTGCAGGACCCGGTCCGCCGGGACTTCGTGGACAAGACGGGGTTCGAAGCCCTGCTGTCCGCTCGCGGCATCTCGAACGAGGACACGGTCGTGCTCTACGGCGGCAACAATAACTGGTTCGCGGCGTACGCCTACTGGTACTTCAAGCTATACGGACACCAGCACATCAAGCTGCTGGACGGCGGCCGCAAGAAGTGGGAGCTTGACTCCCGCGAGCTGAGCACGGACGTACCGGAGCGAGCCAAGTCAAGCTACACAGCGCAGGAGCAGAACTCCGATCTGCGCGCCCTGCGCGACGAGGTTCTTGCGGCGATCGGCAAGCGGAACCTGGTCGATGTGCGTTCGCCCGACGAGTTCGCCGGCCGCCTGCTGGCTCCGGCGCACCTGCCTCAGGAGCAGGCGCAGCGGGCCGGGCACATTCCGACCGCGCGGAACGTGCCGTGGTCGAAGGCCGCCAACGAGGATGGCACCTTCAAGTCCGACGACGACCTGCGCGCGCTGTACGAGAGCGAGGCCGGGCTGGACTTCGGCAAGGACACGATCGCCTACTGCCGGATCGGCGAGCGATCGGCGCACACCTGGTTCGTCCTGCACGAACTGCTCGACCTGGCCAATGTGAAGAACTACGACGGCTCCTGGACCGAGTACGGTTCCCTGGTCGGCGTGCCGATCGAGCTGGGTGAGGCCCGATGAGCGCGGACGGCTGCGGCGCTCCCGCCGGAGGTGCCGCCGTCCCGGCGGGCGCTGGCGACCAGGCCGTGGTTGAGGGCCGGGTCCTCCATGATGGTGCCCCGGTCGGCACCGGCTACGCTCGCCTGCTCGGTACCGGTGATGAGTTCGTGGCCGAGGTGCCGCTCGCGGGCGACGGAGGGTTCCGGTTCTTTGCCGCGCCCGGCTCGTGGACGCTGCGGGTCCTGGCTCCCGGCGGGCTTCGCGCCGAGCGCGTGGTGGACGCCGGATACGGTCAGGTCACGAAGGTCGAAGTAACCATCTGAGGGCAGATTCGGCGCTGGGCGCGGTCACCGCGAGGCTTCGCGGCGACCGCGCCCAGCGTGCATGTCGCCGACAAAGCGAATATATGTTGAATTAACCGTTAACGGTTAGTTGTCGCGGTCAGAAGTGGCAGCCCGGTATCACATATTCCTGGGGTCAATTGGCCGAACTATGCAGCGCGTCACGGGGCCCGGTACACCGCGGTAAACGGAGTGACCAAGTAGGCTGACCAGCGAGTCGGCGGACGCGCACAGGTTCTGAGGCTTGTACACCATAAGTTAACCTTCTGGTCTCCTGTAGTCCATGCCGCATTTGCCCGCAGATATCTTTTGCATCGGCAAACTTGTACTCGCACAAGCGATTCGCAGGCTGAACGGCCTACAGGCTGCTTCACGCGGCCCGAGGACATGCGTAAGAACCCCATAAGGAGAATCCCGGATATGCAACTTCGACGTAGACAGAAGGTCGTTACGGCGGGGGGCGCCCTCGCCGCGATGGCCCTGTCTCTCGCCGCGTGTTCTTCCTCGTCGACTACTTCCACACCGACCAGCGGTTCGTCGACCACGCCGTCGAGCGGGGTGTCGAGCAGTGCCGCCGCCGTGAGCGGGACGATCAATGCGGCCGGATCGACGTTCCAGCTGAACTTCCAGCAGGCCGCTCTCTCCGCGTTCAAGTCGATGGACCCCAGCATCACCGTCAACTACGCGGGTGTCGGCTCGAGCACGGGCCGCGCCGACCTGTACAAGGACACGGTGCTGTTCGCCGGCTCCGACTCGCCCATCCCGAGCAAGGAGGCGTCCGACGTACCCGCGGGTAAGACCGTGCTGTACTTCCCGGTGCAGATGGGTCCGATCGCGATCGCCTACAACCTGTCCGGTGTCACCGGCCTGAAGCTGGACGCCACCGTCCTCGCGCAGATTTTCCAGGGCGAGATCACGACCTGGAACAACTCCGCGATCGCGGCGCTCAATCCCGGCGTCAGCCTGCCCAGCAGCTCGATCACCCTCGCCGTCCGCTCCGACGGTTCGGGAACGACGGCGAACTTCTCGCAGTACCTCGTCGACGCGGCCGGCAGCGCCTGGAAGCTCGGCACCAGCTCGATCATCGCTTGGCCGCACACCGCCCGCGCCGGCGACGGCGGCAGCGGCGTAGCGCAGATCGTCAAGTCCACGCCCGGATCCATCGGCTACGTGGACTTCTCCACCGCGACCGCGTCCGGCCTGACCGCTGCCTCGATCAAGAACTCCGCCGGTGACTTCGTCGCGCCGTCTAGCGCGTCAGCCTCCGCGGCGGGGACGCACGTCACCCCCGCGGCCAACCTGACCTTCCTTACGGTGGACGAGCCGGGCGCGGCGTCTTACCCGATCACCTACCAGTCCTGGGACCTGGTGTACGAGGTGCAGCCGAATGCGACCGACGTTCAGCTGCTCCAGGCCTACCTCGGCTACCTGCTCGGCGCGGGCCAGCAGTTGCTCACCACGCTGAACCTCGCGCCGCTGCCGGCCAGCATCGACGCGGCGGCGAAGGCGCAGCTGAGCAAGATCACCTCGTAGCTCGGATCACCGGACCGTTATGAGCACCGCGACGGAGGCGGACCCGGCCATCCCGGCCGGGTCCGCCGGCGCCCTCGCCCACCGCAGGCCGCTAGGCGATCGAGGCTTCCAGATCATGGCCCTGGTCGCCGGCCTGCTGGTTCTCATCATCTTGATCCTCATCGCCGTCACGACGGCGCAGCAGTCCACGACTTGGTTCACGACGGCCGGCTTCAAGGGGATCTTCTCCACCGTCTGGAACCCGGAGGCCAACCAGTTCGGCGCGATGGCGTTCGTTTACGGCACGGTCATCGCCTCGGTGATCGCGATCATCATCGCGTTCCCGGTCAGCATCGGCATCGCGCTGCTGCTGAACGAGGTGGTGCCACGCCGCTGGGCGCGGCCGATCATCTACGTGATCGACCTGCTCGCGGTCGTGCCGTCGGTGGTCTGGGGCCTGTGGGGCATCATCGTGCTCGTTCCCAAGCTGCAGACCCTTTATACGCACATCGCCTCGGGCGTCAAGGGCATTCCGGTGCTCGACTCGCTGTTCGGCGGGCCGGACGTCAGCGGCGCCTCGTTCTTCACCGCCGGCCTCATCCTGGCCATCATGATCACGCCGATCATCACTTCCCTGTCGCGCGAGGTGATCGCGACCGTGCCCGCGATCGACAAGGAGGGCGCGTACGCGCTCGGCGCCACCCGCTGGGAGATGATCCGCGGCGCCGTCTGGCCGCACAGCCAGGGCGGCGTGGTCGGTGCGGCGCTGGTCGGCCTGGGCAGGGCGATGGGCGAGACGATCGCGGCGGCGCTCGTCATCGGTGCGTCGGCGGAGGTCACACCACACCTGTTCTACACCGGTTACGCCATACCGGCGGTCATCGCGCTCCAGTTCGGCGAGGCCAGCGGCGGCGAGTTCCGCGCCGCGCTGATCGGGCTGGGCCTGCTCCTGTTCGTGATCACGATAATCGTCAACCTAGTTGCCCGCTGGATCGTGGAACGGTCCGCGCGGCGCGCGAGGGGGGCCTGATGGCACCGCTAGCATCGCAGACGGTAGACCTGCGCGAGCCGGCCGGCTGGCGGCGCACCAAGAACCAGATCATGACCGTTCTCATGTGGGGCGCGTTCGTGATCGTGCTGATTCCGCTCGGCTTCGTCATCTACACGGTGATCGAAAAGGGCGCGAAGGCCATCAGCTGGCAGTTCCTCACCAACGGCACCGTCCCGCCGAACGTGATGCCGCTCGGCTTCGGCGGCATGGGCGCCGCGGTCATCGGCACCCTCGAGATCACCGGCTTCGCCGCGCTGATCGCGATACCGCTGGGCGTGCTCGGCGCCGTCTACATCAGCGAGTACGGCGGCCGGAACTGGCTCGCCAAGCTGATCGCGTTCATGGCGGACGTGATGACCGGCGTGCCATCGATCGTGATGGGCCTGTTCATCTACACGCTCTGGGTGCTGCATTTCGGGTACTCGGGCATGGCCGGTTCCTTCGCCCTGGCCTGCCTCATGCTGCCGGTGGTGATCCGCTCCTCCTACGAGATGCTCCGGCTGGTGCCGAACACCTTGCGCGAGGGGAGCTATGCCCTCGGTGCCACCAAGGCACGCGTGACGGTCACCGTGGTGCTTCCGGCGGCGCTCGGCGGGATCGTGAGCGGCGCGCTGCTCGCCGTCGCCCGCGCGGCGGGCGAGACGGCGCCGCTGCTGTTCTGCATTCTCACCGTGGAGTCGACGAACACGAACCTGTTCAGCGGCCCCAATACCGCGCTGTCAACGCAGATCTTCGCGAACGCCCAGTCCCCCTATGTCGGCGCACAGGCCCGCGCGTGGGGCGCGGCGCTGACTTTGATCGCCATCACCTTCATACTGATGATCGTGGCCCGGATCGTCACCGCACGATTCACCCGATACGCGCGCTAGGAATAGCCAATGGAACAGCAGGATCAGAAGATCGTCGCTAAGCTCACGGTGCCGGAGTCGTCCGTCCGGGACGAGGCCCCGAGGTCGGGCAACGCGGTGTTCGACGCGAAGAACGTCTCGATCTACTACGGCTCCTTCCGCGCCGTCACCGACGTCTCGCTGAACATCTACGAGAACGAGATCACGGCGTTCATCGGCCCGTCCGGCTGCGGTAAGACGACGGTGCTGCGCACGCTGAACCGGATGAACGACCTCATCCCCGGTGCTCGCGTCGATGGTGCGGTGCACTACCGTGGCGCGTCACTGTACGAGTCGGGCGTCTCCCCGACGGCGGTGCGGCGGCGGATCGGCATGGTCTTCCAGAAGCCGAACCCGTTCCCGAAGTCGATCTACGACAACGTCGCGTACGGGCCGCGGATAAACGGCGAGCGGAGCAAGCGAAAGCTGGACGATATCGTCGAGCGGTCGCTGCGCCAGGCGGCCTTGTGGGACGAGGTCAAGAACCGGCTCGGCAAATCGGCTCTTGGCATGTCCGGCGGGCAGCAGCAGCGGCTGTGCATCGCTCGCACGCTGGCCGTCGAACCGGACGTGGTGCTGATGGACGAACCCTGCTCGGCCCTCGACCCGATCGCTACCGGCAAGATTGAGGACCTGATGCACGAGATCAAGTCCCGGTACACGATCGTCATCGTCACCCACAACATGCAGCAGGCCACGCGGGTCAGCGACCGCACCGCCTTCTACTCGGTGCTCCGCGACGAGAAGAGCGACGTCCGGACGGGTGTGCTCGTCGAGTACGACAAGACGGCGAACATCTTCGAGAACCCGCAGGACAGCCGCACGCAGGCCTACGTGACCGGCCGGATGGGCTAGTCCTGGGCAGAGGAGTCCGCGGACCCCGCCAGGTACACGACCCGGCGGGCGATGTTCACCGCGTGCGCGCCCAGGCGCTCGTAGAACCATCCGACGAGCGTCATTTCCATCGCCACCGGCAGCGCCATCTGGCCCGACGCGATCTCGGCTGCCAGGCTGGCGCGCATCTCGTCGATCTCCTCATCATGGTGACTCAGCCGTTCCGCGATCGACCGGTCCCGCTGATACCAGGAATCGGTGGCCTCGCGCCACATGCCCGATACCAGGCTGCCCATTCGCTCAATGAGCCCGCGGGCACGCGTCGACAACTCCGCGCCGAGGATATGGTGAGACCGGGTGGCGATCTGCATGACCAGGTCATGGGAGCGTTCGAGTTCGGGCACGATCCGCAGCACCGACAGCAGAAACCGCAGGTCCATGGCGACCGGCGCCTGCAGCAGGATTACCCTGTTGACCAGCCCCTCGATCTCCGGATAGACCGCGTCGATGACCCGTTCCCGTTCGGCGAGCTTTCCCAGCACATCGTCCTCACCGCTGAGCAGCGCGTGCGTGGCCGCGGGCAGATCCTCGGCAAGCATCGCGAAAAGCTCGATAACCTTGGCTTCAATATCCTCAAGTTCGCGTTCGAATTCCTCGCGGCGACCGACCATGAGGCAAGCCTACTGAGGGCACGGCGCGGCATCCAGTTGTGCGCGTTTCGTCTTCACCTGGCCCGATGCCAGGCGGGAAGTTGTTAACCTACATGACACTGATTAGCCGTTTCCTGCTTACCTAATTGACCACCTGCTATTAACTGTGATGCATGTCAATGGGCGTAGGCGGGCAGGCGGGAGCGCCGCGCAGGGGTGCGAACGGACAGTGCGCTCGACGAAGGAGGCAGTTCGCGGTGGCTACCAGATTCCCCGCGCCACGTCTAGCGTGTGAGCACGGCAGTACCGCGCGATTGCTTGCCATGACCGCCCTCGCGGTAGCGGCCATCGTCGCCGTGACAGGCTGCAGCGGCGGCTCATCGGGGACCGCGGGATCCGCGGCACAGTCGGCGACCAGTCCCGCACCTCTTCCATCCGCGCCGCCGGCTGGGCCTCAGTCGCTGTCCGAGACCGGTAGCACGCTGCTCTATCCGCTGTTTAATATCTGGGCGCCCGCGTACCAGAGCCAGTTCACCAACGTGAAGATCACCACGGGCGGCACCGGATCAAGCACGGGGATCGCGGACGCGGCGAACGGAACTGCCGACATCGGCGCTTCGGACGCGTACCTGTCCGTCGCGAACCTGGTCGAGCATCCGGCCCTGGAGAACATTCCGCTGGTGATCTCGGCACAGCTCATCAGCTACAACCTGCCCAGCCTGGCGGGCAACCTGAAACTCGACCCCGCCGTCCTAGCCGGGATGTACCAGGGCACGATCACCAGCTGGGACGATCCCGCGATCAAGGCGCTGAACCCTGGTGTCACGCTGCCGTCACTGGCGGTCGTCCCGCTGCACCGCTCCGATGGCTCCGGCGATACGTTCCTGTTCACCAGCTACCTGGCCAAGCCGGGTTCGAGCTGGGCGGACTCCGTCGGGTTCGGCACGAAGGTCGCGTGGCCGGCGGTCGCCCGCGAGCAGGCGGACAAAGGCAACGCCGGCATGGTGACGGGCTGCGCGGCCCATCCCGGATGCATCGCGTACATCGGCATTAGCTACCAGCAGCAGGTGTCGGCCGCGGGCCTCGGCGAGGCACGACTGCTTAACAGCTCGGGTAACTACGTGCTGCCCGACGCCGCCAGCATCAGCGCCGCGGCGGACAGTTTTGCCACCGTCACGCCCGCCTCCGGCACCGTTTCCCTGATCGACTCGTCGGCTCCCGATGGCTATCCGCTGGTCAACTACGAGTACGCGATCGTAAACACCCGGCAGACCTCCGCGGCCAAGGCGGCAACCATCAAGGCACTGCTGAACTGGATCCTGACCCAGGGCAGCGCCACGGCGTACCTGAGCAAGGTCGGCTTCCAGCCGCTGCCTGGGCCAGTCAGCGCCATCGCCGAGGCCCTGATCGCCAGGATCGGCTGACCATGGCCGGAGCACGATGAGCGCTGACGCGACCGCGGGTGACCGCCCAGTTCACTCGGTCGGCGTGCTCGCCGACCGCATCGCGGCCGCGCTGGTACACCGTGAGCCAGGCTGGCGGCTACCGCGGCGCAGCGCGCTGGCCCGCCGGTACAACGTCAGCCTGGGCGAGATAGACCTGGCCATACGCGATCTCGCCCGCAGGTCGCTGGTGCGCCGCCTGCCCGATGGGCAGCTGTACCGGGCGAGCCCGGCCGACTACTGGATCCCGGTCGAGGGCGCGACCGGGCTGAGCACCCGGGTCGACCCGATGGGCAGCCCGATCGAGTGCCAGGCCCGGCATGTCGCCTTGCGCGAGGCCCCGCAGGACGTCGCGTGGGCCATCGGGGTTCTGGTGGGCGCGCCGGTCCAGGTTGTCCGCTGTGTCTGGGCGCTCGCCGGAGAACCCGCCGCGATCTCGACGATGTACCTGCCTGAGCCCGGCATCGGCGACCCGGAACCGGGCCCCGATCAGGACGGAGAGTTCGGTACCGTGCTTGAGGCACTGCCCGGGCTGAGCGCGAGGCCGGCCGCGGTCAGCGTGGAGATGAGCCCGCCGCAGCCGTCGGCGGCCCGAAGCCTGCGCTTGTCGCCGGGGCAGCCGGTGACCACCGTCACGATCAGGTTCGAGGATCGTGAGCAGGGCGCGCCAGCCGGACTGACCGTGGTCATGCTGCGGCCCGAATTGTTCCGGGTGGCCATTGATACCGCTGAGCCGGCCACCTGGCAGAGATTAGTAACCGCCTGGACACGTACCGGCAGTTCCTGGCACCCTAGTGCCAAGATGCCGGCCGAGGTCATGACACGGGTAGCGCGCATGCCACGGCGCGCCCGTTACCTCGTTCCGAAGAGCCTGCCCCGCCGAGGCGAGCTGCTCGCTGTCTGCGCCGTCGTGGTAGTCGCGGGGCATCTGCTGTTCGCGCAGCTCACCCTCCTCATCGCGGTGACCGTTTACACGGTCGGCAAGGTCGCCAGGTGGCGTGCTGTATGGCTGCTCGGACCCGCCGCGGCGGGCCTGGTGTGGACGATCGCGGCCGGGCCGGGCGCGGCCATCGCCGGCTTCACCGCCGGGCCGGACCAAGTCTTCCGGTATCTGATGGCGGGCGGGCACTTCCTGCACCCGGGCAGGGCCTTCCCCGGAATGGGTTCCCCCTATTGGAAGTGGGGTTCCTGGCTACCGCGGCAGCTCCCGGTCGCGCTGCTTACAGGCACCGCGGAGGCCGGCCTGGCCAGCTGGCTGAGCTGGCTGCACACCGATGAGTGGAACCTGCCGTCGTCGCGCCCCGGCCTGTTCGTCATGGCCCGGCGCTCCATCGTGGCCCGGTCCATCCGCACCGGCGGCGTGGTGACCAGGGAAGGCGGATGCCTGGGTATCGAGACCAGCTCCGGCGGCCGGATAGCCGTGTCCTGGCCGGAGGCCAACCGGGGCGTCCTGGTCTGCGGCGCTGCGGAGCAGGATGTCCTGAACACGGGCTTCCAGCTCATCTACGCCGCGCTGCGCCGCCGCAAGCCGGTCGTAGTTATCGATTTCACCACTGAGGGCATACGCGGTCGGCTCGCCGCCGCCTGCCAGCGGGCGGGGGTGCCGCTGCAGGTGTTCCCCGGCGGGGGAGCATACGAGCCGTTCCGGTCCGGCGATCCCGGTCAGCGAGCCGCGCTGGTCGCCGCGATGATGACCTGGGACGGTCAGGGAAGCCAGCACCGCCGAGGCTGCACCGCCTACCTCACCGACGTCTTCGAGCTGCTGGACGCTGCGCCAGGTGACCCGCGCGTGCCGGTTCTCGACGAGGTCATCCACCTGCTCGATCCCGCCGCGATGCGGGCCCGGGCCGCGCACGTGCCGCCCGGTTACCCCCGCCGCACCGTCCTCGTGGAGCGCGCGGAAGTGTCGGCGAGCTTGGTCAGCGCCCAGCCCGCGACGGTCGCCGCCCTTTCCCGGCAGCTCCGTGCCTTCCGCGGCTCGTCGGCCGGGCGGTGGCTCGGCCAGCCGGTGGGCGGCCGGCTCAGCGGCATCGAGCTCGGCAGCACTATATCGGGGCGCGGCGCGGCGCTGTTCTGCCTCGGCGGGTCCGCCCAGGCAGCCGGACCGGAGGCTCTCGCGATGCTGAACCGGCTGGTGTGCCAGGATCTGCTGCGGCTCGCCGCCAGCCTGCGCGTGGCAGGCGGGTGCGGAGATGGCGTCATATGGCTGGCCGGCTGCCAGGCGGTACCGGAGCGGACATTCGCCGATCTCGTAGCCGCGGGTCCGCCGGCCGACCTGGCCGTGGTAGCGACCACCGCCTCCGCACCCGCCGCTTGCACGCTCGCGGAATACACCAATGCGCTGGTTGTGCACCGGACGACCGATCCGGTGGCGGCGCGCGGGCTGGCCGCCGCGGTGGCGCCGAGGCTGCCGGCACCCGTACCCGGGACGGGCACTGTCGCCGTAGAGGCACCTCCGGTGGTAACCGCCGACGACCTGCTGCGCCTGGGCGAGGACGAATTCGTACTCGCCGTCCGGTCACCACGCCGGCTCGTGCCGCGCGCACTAGCGGTAAGGGCCAGGGCATGACCGCCTCGGCCCAGGGCCGGAGCGTGACCGTTTTGGGGCAGGGCCGGGCATGACCGCCGCGAGGCTTCACCTCGGCTGGCAGTACGCGATGCCGTGCCCCGATCCCGGACCACCGCCGCGCCGGCCCACGCCGCCAGAGCAGGAGCGGATCAGCCCCGGCTGGCTAGCCGCCCAGCGCCGTGAGGAGAACCTGCTCAATCGGCCGCTGCGCGCTGCGTTCGGAGTATCTGCCGTGATGACGGCGGTCCTGACCGTGGCCGGGCTAGTCGGCTGGTTCAACGCGGTCACGACCGCGCTAAGTGCCGTCTGCGCCGCGCTCCTCGCCGCGGTAAGCGGCCACGCGATCTGGCGAGGCGAGCGAACGCTGCGATCACGGATTGATGCCGAACACCGCCGGGTCCGCGGCATCCGGGCCGAGACCGAGCGCGAACTGTTCGCCCGCCAGGCCGAGCACGCCGCCAGGGTGCGCGCGTGGCAGGCGCACCGGGCGGCCTACGAGCATCAGAAGCGCTGGTATGCCGTCGCGGCGCCACCCGGCGTGCACCGCATGGATATCGTCGGCGGTACGCTGTCCGGCTGGTCCGCGATGCTGACCACCGTCGGCGCTTACCTGCTGGCCGACGCCGGTGAGGTGACGGTCCTCGATCTTACCGAGTCGGCGGTCGCCCTTGACCTGGTCGCCTTCGCCAGCACCACCGGACATGTGCTGGTGCTCCCCGAAGACCTGCCCCGGCTTGATCCCGGCCTGGGAATCGTGCCTGGCGGGTTCAGCCTCGGCGGTCGCGCACTCGCCGACGTGCTGGCGCTGACCGTGAGTGCGACCGAGGAGCGCGGCACGACCAGGGACCTGTCGTTCGACGCCTCGATCCTCGAGCGCGTCATCGGCATCCTCGGCGCCCCGGCGACGATCGCGGGCGTGACGGCCGCGCTGCGGGCACTGGCGCAGATCGGCGATCCGGCCGAGGATATGGCGGCCGGCCTGATCGACGCCAGCCAGGTGGACCGAGTGCGGATGGAGTTCGGCTCGGGCGCCGCCAACCGGGTGGTGATCGATCGCGCCTGGACGCTTGAGGCACAGCTGAACACACTGGCCGCGCTAGGCACTCGGGCAGCCTCCGATGAAGCCGTCCCCGGTGAAGTCGCTCCCGGTGAAGTCGCTCCCGATGAAGCCGCGCTCCGCGTGCTGGCTCTGAGCCGCCGTGCCGGGGCGCGGGACGGGAAGGTGCTCGCCGCGTACCTGGCGGTCTCGCTGGCCCATGTCCTGCGGCAGGCGGAATGCACCGGCAGCCGGCGGCACACGCTGTTCGTGCTAGCGGCGGAACGGCTGCGCTCGGACATACTCGACCGGCTGTCCGACGCCTGCGAGCGCACCGGTACCGTGCTCGTGCTCGCGTACCGCGATCTCTCCCCGCCGGTGCGGCAGCGGCTGGGCAGAGGCGATGCGGCGATCGCGTTCATGAGGCTCGGCAACGCCGAGGATGCGAAGGCGGCCAGCGAGCAGATCGGTACCGAGCACCGCTTCGTGCTGTCACAACTCACCGAGACCGTCGGTGAGTCGGTCACTGATACGACGACCGGTTCGTACACGAGCACGACGAGCGACTCCAGTTCGGTGACCGCGTCGCGATCGGCTAGTTTCAGTACCTCGCTCGGCACGAGCCATGGCAGTAGCGGGGAGCGCGGTTCGCTGCCGCTGAGCCGCGCTACCGCGTCGCGCGGCGTCCAGGTCACCGATTCGCGTACTGAAGGGACAGCCGATTCGGTGAGCGCGAGCCTCAGCGATAGCACTGCGTGGGGACGCAGTACGGCCGCCGCGGCCGGGGTCAGCGAATCCCTCGCCTACGCCGCGCAGCGATCGAGGGAGTTCCTGGTGGAGCAGTGCGAACTGCAGCGGCTTCCAGCCAGCGCGATGATCCTCAGCTACGCCGGGCCGGCGGGCCGCGAGATCGTGCTGACCGATGTCAACCCGGGCATCGCCGGCCTGAGCAGCGCTACCATGCGCACCCTGGACGAGTCGTGCGCCCTGTCGGCGGACGCCCCGCCTGATGCCCCGCCTGGTGACCTCCCTGGTGTCCTGCCTGGTGTCCTGCCTGGTGTCCTGCCTGGTGTCCTGCCGTCTGAGTCGGCGGCCCCGGCCCGGGCTCAGCTCAATCGCTTCGAAACCGAGCCGCCGAACCTGGGCCCGCCACCCCCGCGCCTGGACTGGCGCCGCCCCCCATAACCGGGAGTGCTTGCTGGCCGCCGCCCGCCCGGGTCCGAGCCGCCTGCCCGGGTCCGAGCCGCCTGCCCGGGTCCGAGCCGCCTGCCCGGGTCCGAGCCGCCTGCCCGGGTCCGAGCCGCCCGCCCGGGTCCGAGCCGCCCGCCAGGGTCCGTCGGCCGCGCATAAGGGGCATATACGGCGAAGGCGCTGCTTCCACGTTCGGCCCCTCGCGGTCAGGGGGTCCTTGGCGGCGCGGGGGCCGGACGGTACGCATCACATCGCAGCAGGGATAAGACAGACACTGGTGACTTATCTACCGAAGCGTCCCATGCGATGAATGGCCATCCGCAATGCGGTAAACGCCGCCGGGCTCATCGGCCGCCCATGACGGATCTGCGGCGTCTCCTGCTGCCAGAGGGCAGCAAGCGGACGATCGCGTGTACTCTTGCCCGCTCCGGGGTTCTGGCTCAGATAACGGGATGGTAACGACAAGAGGCCGTCGGGCTTGCCGCGCGGATTGACCGCATCTCGTGCCGCCAGGAGAGGTCATGCGGATGACCGTGTGTACTTGCACCCCTCATCAGGGGTGCAAGTACACACGATAATCGAGAACGGCCGCTGGACGTCCGTTCTGCCCCGGTACGGCGGCTGCCGGCCGGCGGCGGCTGCGTGATCAACCTGCCGCAGGGGCATTATCATCCCGAAAATGTGCGCCTGAGCCGCTCCCAGGGGTGCGAGTACACGCGTTAACCGAGATCCGCCTCCGGGCGCCCGTTCTGGCCAGGTATGAGCCGCCCGTCTGTGGCGTCCTGCGTGATCGTCCTGTGGCGGGACCGTCATCATCACGAGATGTGAGCCAGAACCAGTATTCAGGCGTTGGCGACAGCTGACCCTCGAAAAAAGGGGTAATGCTTCACGTAGGAGTAATTCCGCACGCTAGTCCGACTCATGCCCGGCCTGGAGAATGGACTCGAGACTCACCAGTCGCT
>Ga0335075_10011033_pt1 | contig 13675 bp, 11 predicted proteins | sample Lox_Sample_24_FD_206723 | JGI IMG/M metagenome (GOLD analysis project Ga0335075, IMG submission 206723) | Soil microbial communities from Loxahatchee National Wildlife Refuge, Florida, United States - Lox_Sample_2.4 | ecosystem: Environmental > Terrestrial > Soil > Wetlands | place: USA...
CTCGTTTCCGGGGCCAGCGGGCTCATGGTGTTGGCCGGAAGCTCGATCCCGGCAACCTCGGCCAGGTTCATGTTTTCTTGGTTGAACGGTCCGACGATATTGGCGAACGCGGTGAACAACGTCGTCAACAACGAGTCGACCGAGGTGATCTGAGTAGTGGACGCCCCGGCTAACGAGTCGACGTCGGCAGTGGCCGCGTCTGCGCTGGGAAATATGCCCGTACTCGGTATGGAGAAGAACGCCGGGCAGTCGGACACACATTGAATGCTGATGCTGCCGGGGCCCTGTGCCCAGTCGCCCAGCACATCTCGAATCAACAGGGAGGCGTCACCGTTGGTGGTGGCATCGGTGTCATTGATGAAATTGACTGCGCCGCTTGGCTCCGTGGGGCCGATGTCGACGGTGAAGGTGCCGTCGGGATTGACGACGAGACCGTGATCGAGTTCCAGGCTTTCCTCGCTGACCGCTGTCGAACCGGTGATGGCTTCGGTCGCGATGGCCAGAGCTTCGGTCCCCTTGCCGACGGTGCCAGTGAGCTCATAGGTGGCTCCGGGGGCAAGGCCGGCGGTCGCGTGGTAGTAGATGTCGGGGGTGAAGAATTGGAAATACTGACGGGAATCGGCGGCGTCCCCGGCCACCACCTCCGGTGATTGGAAAAAGACCCCGTCGAAAAGCTCGGTGACCCTCGAGAGCCCGGCCGAAAGCAATTCGTAGTTCGTGTTCTGCAGACCCGTCATTAGCATCGCGTCGCTGTCCGGTGTGGCGAACGGCAGCGCCGAGTCGTACGTCACCGCCTGCTGCATTGCGTCGAGAAGCTGGTCGAGCGCCGGCTGATACGCGGGAGTGTCAGCGGTGGCTTGCGGCGCGGTCATCGTCATCAACAAACCGCCGGCCAACCCAGTTGCGGCCATCGCGGCCGCTTGAACGGCGCGGGCAGACTTACTCGTGGTCATACCGCGCTCCTTCCCTGGGACGCGTTTAGGAGAGTATTCGTCATACCGACGTCAAATAAGTGGATTTCTTCCGCTTAGGACATCCATTGCTCTACGAGATCGGCCCACCGGCGCGAGATGGTCTTCTCGAGTTCGCCGCGCCTGCGCCTGGTGGTCACGTCGTCGGGTTCGATCGCGCCGACCGCGAGTCGCGCCACGTCCGCGATCTCATCGCGCTCGAGCCCGAACGTGATCAACGCGTCGAGATCCTGGTCGGTGTCGATCTCATCGGGCAGCTGTGAGCGGGCAAGCAGCACCGCGGCGTTCTCTTCGCCGACCTCTAACAGCATGGCGACGAGGCTGGACTTCTCAACTTTCACGAAGCGGGCCGGCGAACCGACAGCTCGAGACCGTTGTCGCGCATGACGGTGCGGCACTGCTCCGGGGTGTAGTCGAAATTCTCCAAATCCTTGATGTACGAAGCCGGTTCGGTCAGGCCTTCGACATGGGGGTAGTCCGATCCCATGATGATTCGCTTCTCGCCGACCAGTTTCAACAGGCTGGCCAGCTCGTCTTCGTAGAACGGCGACACCCATACGTGACGTTTGAAGGTCTCCCGCGGGTCTTCTTTGTAGATGAAGGGAATCTGGCCGTAGGACTTGGTCAGCTTCTCGAACAGATGAAACACCCACGTCGAGCCGCTCTCGATCGATGCCATCCGCAGGTTGGGGAACCGGAGGAACAGGCCGTTGTGCAGGTGGTTGGCAAACGTGTCCTGCAATGCGTCACCGGAGAACAGCGATCGGAAGCCAAGCAGCGCCTGGAACGACATCATGTAGTCCGGCTCGCCCCAGGCCGGCATGAACTTGGAGTAGTAGGTCTCACCGGAGTGGTAGCAAACGGTGACGCCGGAATCGTTGGCCAGTCGCCAGAAGTCGTCGAACATCGGGTCGCCGGGTGCGCGCATGCCGACATCGGTCGAGATGGGTCCGGGGATCATGACGACGAAGCGCGCGTCGCGCTCCAACGCCCACTCCAGTTCCCGCACAGCGGCATCCGGCTTGCAGAGCGTGACGTAGGGAGCACTGAAAATTCGCTCCCTGTACGCGAATCCCCAGTCTTCGTCCATCCATCGATTGAACGCACGGAAGGTCGCCACCACGGCATCCAGGTCGGGCAGCAGCGCCTGCTCCATCCCGACGCCCAGTGTCGGCAGCAGAATGCAGCCCTGCATGCCTTGCTCGTCCATCAGCGCGAGCCGGGCATCCCGATCGCGGTACGCCGGCCGAATTGGTTCAAGTTCACCGAACAACGAATTGAGGTCCGCGCCATGAGGATTGCGCCCCCGGAAGTATTCGTCGAGCGCACCCGGCTTACCAACCGGGTCGAACGTCGGGTTCGGGATGAATCTGTTGACTCTGCCACCGACGACAAGACGCTGCTTGCCGTCGATCTGTGCCCACTGGATCGCGCGTTTCTTGTATTGCGGTTCGATGTGGCGGGTGAAGGCGTCGATGGCCTCGTAATAGTGGTTGTCACAGTCGAAGAAGGTGAACCCCAGCTCTGTCCTCATGGCGTTGTCCTTAAGTTCGGTCTAGTTGCGTGGCAGGCCGAGGATCATCGAAGCGATGATGGTCAGCTGTATCTCCGGCGTACCGCCGCCGATCAGCTCGGATGGAATATCCAAGTACGGCCGAATCACGGCGGGATCTGACTCCTGCAACATGGCGATGCGGCCAGTGAGGCCGAGCGTCGCGGTCGACGCGCGGCGCAGCAGCATCACCATCGCGTACTTGGCGATGCTCGAAGTCGGCCCCGGCGACTGTCCTTCCACCAGGCGCAGCGTCTCGCGCAGCACCATGGCTTTGATCGCGGTGGTGTAAGCCTCGACGTCGCCGAGCGCCCGCACCGCGGCATCCTGGTCGGGACCTTCGATGGCCGCTACGTGCCTTAGCGGACCTGAGCGATCGATATTGACGTAGTTACCGATCGCGGTGCGTTCGACGGCCATCGTCGCGACGGCGAGATCCCAACCGCTGCCGGGACTTCCGACCAGCATGTCATCGGGAACGAATACGTCGGTAAAGAACACTTCGTTGAAGTCGAAGTGTCCACTGGCCTGCTTGATCGGCTCGACGGTGATACCCGGCGATGCCATGTCGACGAGGAAGTAGCTGATTCCGCGGTGCTTGGGCGCGTCCGGGTCGGTGCGCGCCAGCAGCGCCCCGTACTGCGCGCGGTCGGCCATCGAGGTCCAGATTTTGTGGCCGTTGACGAGCCATCCGCCGTCGACCTTGACGGCACGAGTCCTCAGCGAGGCCAGGTCCGATCCGGCGCCCGGTTCGCTGAACACCTGGCACCAACGCTGCACGCCGCGCAGGATCGGCCAGGCGAATCTTTCGCGCTGCGAATCCGTCCCGCTGTCGAGAATGGTCGGGAGGATCCACTCGGCGATGCCGAGGGACGGCTTGATCAGGTCGGGACGCTTGTCGAACTCCTCGTTGATGATCACCTGCTGCACTGCCGAGGCGCCGACACCCCACGGGGTTGGCAGCAGCGGAGCGGCCAGGCCGGCTTCGGCCAGCAGGTCTCGTTGTTCGCCGAAGGCGAGGCCGGGCGCCCGGTAGTCGTCCGAGGGGTGGTCGTTATGCAGAGTCAGCGCGTGGTCAAGCGTGGTCGCCACCGAGGCGCGGAACTCAGCTTCGACATCGCCCAGATTGACTGCGGTGGAGCGCTTTATCGTGCGTGCAAGCTCGCCCACTTCGCGGCTCCAACGCGTCGTCGGCCCCAGCGACGCCGCCAGGGCGGTGGCGCGCCGCCAGTACAGGTGAATGTCGTGTTCCCACGTGTAACCGATCGCGCCGAACATCGTCAGCGCGTCGAGTGTCAGGTCGGGTCCGGACGCGACCGCCATCAGCGCGGCCGAACCCGCGGCGAGTCGGTGCTGCTCGATCGATTCGTCGCAGGCGCGCACCGCATCCCAGGCGGCCGCCCCCGCCAGCTCGGCGTTCACCAGCAATACGGCGGCCTTGTGCTGTAGAGCCTGAAACGCGCCGACCGGTTTTCCGAACTGTTCGCGGGTGCGGATGAAATCCGTTGCCGCCTCGGTGCACCGGCGAGCCGTGCCGGCTGATGCGCACGCGGTCAGCGCCACGACGATGCATCGCGCCCGTTCGGTGGATATCCCGGACACTTCCGAATCGGCAGCAATGAAATGGTCGTCGAGGGTCAGCACACCGACGTCCGTGCACAGATCGGTGCCCTGTTGCTGTGTGATCGTGAAGTCTGCGGCGGCGGCGTGCTCAGCGTGCAGCACGAACCAGCGGGTGCCGTCGTCACTATGTGCGGCAAGCAGGATGTGTTGCGCGGCAACGAGTCCCAAGCTGGAGGCGGACGAGCCGCTGAGCCGCCAGCCATCGGCCTGGCGGACGGCACGGACATCGGAATCCTCCGGGAGTACGGCAACCGCGGTGGCGCCCGCAACGAGTTCGGCGAGCAATGACGCGGCTGAATCGTCGGCCAACGCCGCCACGGCGCTGGCTACCGCGGTGTTCAGCACCGGCCCTGGTAGCAACGCCGCGGCGGCGGTCTCGATGACGCACGCGAGATCGCCTAGCGTGCCGCCCTGACCGCCCGCAGATTCCGGGAGATGCACCGCATGAAAGCCGTGTGCGGTGAATTCCTCCCACCACGGGGGCAATTCGCCGGCCGCAATGGAATCGAACGCCGCCCTCGTCTTGTCGATCGGCGCATGACGGGCTGCGAACCGACTGACCGCATCGCTCAGATCCTCTTGTTCAGCCGTGACCGCCAGCACCATAGGGCGTCAGCTCTCCAGGCCGAGGATGCGTGCGGCGTTGCCGTACAGAAACTTCGGCCACACCTCATCTTTCAGCGGTACGTTCGGCAGCTCGCTGAATATCCGCTCGAGCGACAGTCCCATCGGGAAGTACCCGGCGTAAAGCACTTTGTCGGCGCCGCGCGAGTTCGCGTAGTTGATGATGGCTTTCGGGTAGTACTTGGGCGCGAATGCCGATGTCGAGTAGTACAGGTTGGGCCACTTCAGCATCAGCTTGACGGCAAGATCCTCCCACGGCTCGCAACCGTGGCGGGTCACGAACACCAGATCCGGGAAGTCGAACATAACGACGTCGATGCGTGAAACCTCTTGCGGTGCAAACGGAACACGCGGTCCGGGGACACCGGCGCACACGAAGATCGGAATCCCCAGTTCGACACAGGTGGCGTAGATCGGATACATCTTCGGATCGTCAATGGGTACTTGCGGAAAGGTGCCCGCCGGAAACACCGATGTCGCCCGGATGCCGTACTGCTCGTAGTCGCGGCGGATCGCGTTCACCGAACCCATCACGTCGTTCGGGTCGGCGATCGCGCCGGAGGCTATGAAACGGTCGGGAAACGTCTTGAGCGCCAACGTTGCCGAGCCTTCGCTGACGCCGATCATGGCCTTCTCGATGCCGAACCTGTCCATCTGCTGCAGAACCAGCGAGACGGGATCGTCGGTCGGCAACCCCTTGGGCACGTCCTTGAACATGTACTCGACCGGAAACTCGAAGCTTTCCTTGGACTCTCGGTCTTTCGTCTGCCTGCGGATGAAGTCGTACTGGGCAGAGCCCTCGTGGGGGAAGCCGATCATGGTGTCGATAACCGGCAGGCCGACAGATCCGGCCATGGCGTCCTCCGATCAAGCATCAGCGCGGTAGCACCGTCGCTACTCGGTCAATACTGAAACATGGTTCTACCTGTGTCAAGCTCTACTAGACAGCGGAGTCGGAAAATATAATGCATATGCCGTATTATGGTCGGACTGTTGAGAACCATGTTCTAGCCAGAGTCGGAACGGAGGTCGCACCGTCAACACGAAAGTGATCGACAACGCGCAGTCGGGCATCGTTTCATTGGCCGATATGACCAGCGGGCAGTTGGCGCGGCGAGCCAAGATCATCGAAGAGGTGATCGATCTGATCGGCCAAGTCGGCGCAGATGCGGTCCAGATGCGCGATGTAGCCCAGCGGTCCGGAGTGGCGCTGGCCACCGTCTACCGCTACTTCAGATCGAAGGAACACCTTCTGGCGGCAGCGCTGGAAGACTGGCAGAAGCGGCTGACCCGGCGCATTCTGGCTGTTCGCGGTTCGACTGACGCGGGCCCGTTACCCGGCATGTTGGACTATTTGCAGCGCGCGCAGCGCGCCTTTCATCGCAACCCCAACATGACCGCGCTGATGCTTCAGGCGATGACATCCGCCGACCCCGAGGCGAAAGCAGCGATCGATCATATGAACCGCACGAACGTCGAGATGTTCAAACGCCTGCTTGAAGGCGTGGCGGAAGACGACATCCCGTACGTCAGCTTTGGCCTCAACGCCGCGCTGACTAACGCGCTCGCTGGGGTCCTCGCCGGCATGTTGACGTTGGACGAATCCTTGGATCGTGTGGGGTGGGTCGCACGCACCCTGATTGGCGCCACGAGCACGCGACCGGTCTGACCGCTTAAAAAAGGTGAGGGGCGGGGTCCCGCCGGAGGCGTTATGCTTCGCCGCGCAATGCCGCCGAGCGGAAGGATCGTCATGGCTGACCAGCTGAAGGTCGATCCCGTCGCGCTGCACCACGGCAGCAATCAGATGTTTGATGCGGTCGGTGAGGCCGCGCTGGACTTCATCGGCCACGAAGACAAGCTGGCCGATGCCGCGCCGGGCTGGATCGGCTCGTCGCAGCTGGCGTTGGGCGAGCTGGCGGCGCGGTGGGAGGCCCGGCACAGCCAACACAAGCTTCAGGTGGGCGGGTTGGGGGCCCATGTAGCCGACGCGATGGTCGGCTACGTCACTACCGAGGATGAGTCGACCCAGGCGATCAGGTCTGTGCGGGAGTAGGGGGAGCGGGTGGAGCCGCTGACTCCGTCGGATGTCAAGCGCTGGGATGTCGGCGCTATCCACTCGGTGTTCGAGACGGCCAGCGGGCGCGCGGCTACCTTGCAGCATCTAGGGGACAACTTGGCCCAGGTCCACAATGTTCTCGCGGACTGGCAAGGGGAGGCCGGGGACGCGTTTCGCGTCGACGTCGGGAAGGTTCGCCGCGACGTCGAGGCCGACGGTGCCGAATCCAACCGCGTGGCTGCGGCAGTGTCGCAGGCCGAGGCAGACGTCCGCGCATGCAAGACCGAACTCGATGACATCGAGCGGGCCGCTGACGCTAACGGCTGGGCCATCACGCCGGACTGGCGAATCGACGTGGGCGACACCGGGATTGGGCTCGATCCGATCAGTTTTGCCGCCGAGCAGCAGGCGATGCAGGCCGCCCTGGACGCCTGCAAGCTGCATGCCCGCACTGCCGACCACGAACTTGCCACCGCCATCCGCGGCGCGGTCGGCGATGTTCCGCTGGATGCCACTGGAAACCCACGAGGTGGCGGCGCCTCACCTCCGCAAGGTTCGCCGAATCCTGCCGACCCGCGGAAGTCACCGTCTTTGCAAGACATGTTGCTGCCTACCGGCGCTGGGGCCGGCGATCCCGCGAGCATCCCGCGGTCGCAAGAAGACATGCTGTTGTCTGCCGGCGCCGGCGGTCCCGGCGGGAAACCGCCGTCGCTGGAAGACCTCTTAACGGGGAGGGGCCAGCCTTCCGGCCCTGGCGGCCAGCAACCCGGCAGCCTGACGGACATGCTTGGCCGGCTTGCCCAACCCGGTGCCGTCGCCGCACCGACGCCTCAGCTGAAACCCGCGGAGGTGGAGGCCTTCAAAGCGATGGCCCGCCGAACCATGGCCGACGCCGGTATGCCGCCGGACCAGATCGAGGCACACCTGGATGAGTTTGTGGGCAACGCCCAGCAGTGGATGGCCAACGGTGGACCCCACTATGTTGCGCCCGAGGCGCCGCCTCCGCCGCCACCGGGCTTCGGCGAGGGGTTCGCCGACCACTGGTTTGCTGCCGAGCAGGGGATCAAAAATCTCATCGGGCAGGGAGGACCCGGTGCACCCGGCGTCCTTCAGTCGTGGGAGCAGATGCTCAAAGGCGCCACAGAGATTGCGCAGAACCCGGCGGGCGCGCTGTTCGGGGAAGTCCAAAACGCGTTTGATTCACCAAGCCCGAACTACTATCTGGGCGGCAAAGCCGCCGACGGCGCCGTCGCCCTGCCCGGAATGCTCTTCGGTGGCGAGGGAGCAGGTCTAGGCGAACTGGCCGAAGTAAACCCCGCCGCAGTCTACGACGGCATAGGTCCTTTACCGCATTCGCCGATCGGCCTGGATAACCCCGCCAGCTATTACTCGTGGGCTCCCTCGGCGGGCCAGGATCTCTACAGCGCGTTAATGCACGGAGAACCCACCGGCGGCCTAACCCGGCAATTCGCAGACATGACGACCCACTTCATTGGTGACAACCCCGACCGAGTGGTCCTAGGTAAGTGGGAGGGCCAGGACGGCGGCTACATCGGCGAAGCTCGAGCTTACGGCGGAATCTACTACGACACCGGCGACGATGCCTGGCAGGCACTCACCGAGGGGCTGAGCGATTCGGACCAGACGGCGCTAACGTGGCAAGTCAACCAACACTTCCTCGAAAATCAAATGGAGAATGGCGTGCCCCGCATTGAATACGTGTTGGGTCAGTACTCCTCAATTGAGGATGTTCTTCTGAAGCGGCAGGGCTCGTTTTCTGCAATGGAAATTGAGTTCCTCAATGATAATGCGCCGTTGTATGGATACCGGCGCGTCGGAAACGCATGGGTGAAGGATTGATGGTGGGAGACGATTTTCCGCAAGAAGTTCAAACGATTGTTGGGCCTCTTCTGTCGAGCATGGGCTTCGCCCTCGATGCCATTGACAACGACGTTGACGAAGGAGGGCGGACGGGCTCGGTTGTGTTCTATCGCTCCCAAGATTGCAAGATACAGATCTATTATTCGTCGAGAGAGCGTGAGATCAACGCCATGATTGGCCCGCTAGATGCGCCGAATGAACACGGCTTATACACTCGTTCGCCGGAGTGGCATTACTTCAACGATTTCTCCGATGAGCCCAAAGTACCTCTCGAGGAATTAGTGCCGAAGCTACGGGCCGAGCGGGCCAATTTCGAAACGACGCCGAAGTGGCTTGAGTGGATCAAAAAGGAACGTATAACGCGGTATTTCGAATCAGCGCATGCAGCGATAGTCGGAGGACCGTCAACCTGATTCTTAGCGATCCCGCGGCATCTACCGGTCAGTCCACCGCCGCGAGCAATTCCTGAAAAGCGTTCTCCATGCATTCGGCATACGTGGCCGGGTCAGGCAGCGCGTCGCGATCCGCGGTGGCACCGATGGACAACGTTCCGTTGTAGCTAGCTACGACGTGGATAAGGTTCATGCCGCCTATCAGCGGCCCAAGGCCCGCGGCGCGTACGAGTCGGGCACCGCAGAAGTAAAGCGGTTCGGTTGGACCCGGCACGTTGGTCACGGTGGTGTTGGCGATTGTCGGGCCCGAGAACGGCAGCACGCTCGCGGCCTTCGCGGTGACCCCGACCAGCGCGGTTGGCATCGTGCCGATCAGATCGAGCAGCTGCGTCGTGGTCGAATGATCCGACCCGGACCGGCTTGCCGCGGACGCTTCGGCAATGACGATAAGCCGTTCGAGCGGATCAGCGATGTTGGTTCCCAGTGTTTGCAGCCGCCCGAACAACGCGTTCCCCTGGCTGGTCTCATCGCCGGGCTGACGCAATGACATTGGGCAGGCCGCGACCAGCGACTCATCGGGAAGCTCGCCGTGGCGATCCAGATACTCGCGCAGGGCGCCGCCGACGTAGGCGAGCGCCACATCATTGACCGTCGAGCCGGGCACGCTGGCTTTGATCCGCTTGAAATCAGCGAGATCGTGAAACCGTGCTTCGAAGACACGGTGTGGCGCCACCGTTTGGTTGAAACGGGTCTTCGGCGGCAACGACGGCACGCTACCGGTGGCGACCCTGCTTGCGACACCGCCGATCAGCTTGCGCGGCAGAACTGCCAAGCCGCGTAATGCCTTTGGGGCGCTCGATGCGAGGACCGTGCTCGTGCGTAACGGGCGCAATGCCGCGTTGATCGCTGTGCGGGCGAGTAAGTCTGCGGTCGAGGGAAGGGGGCTGGGGTCCCAGAGACTGTCGGGACCGGCGGGGCGCGGGCTATCAGCGGCAACATCATGCAGCGCCGCAATCATCTGAACGCTCGCCATGCCGTCAACGGCACAGTGGTGCAGTTTCAACGCCATCGCAAACGAGCCGTGCGGTACTCCGGGCACCGCGTTCAGGCCCTCGATGACCGTGATCTCCCACGGCGGACGACGCAAATCGATCTGCCGGGCATGCAACCGCGCGACCTGGATACAGAGCTGTCGCCAGTCACCGGGCTGAGGGAGCCCGATATGTCGCACGTGATACTCGAGGTCGAAGCTGGGGTCATCGACCCAATAGGGCCGATCCAAACCACCCGGCATGTCCGTCAACCGGCGCCGAAAGATATCCGCAAGGTGCAGCCGGGCTTCGAGCTCGGCAAGAATCCCCTTAAAGGTCACCGTGCCGCCCGGGGCGGTCGACGGGTCGTAGATCAGAAGCAGCTGGATCTGTAATGGCGTCGCCGGCCGTTCAGCGCGCAACATCATGTCGTCGGTCCAACTCAGCTGCTGCACAGGCGGCCCCTCACGGACATTCCCTTCGGTCACTTTAGGCCCAGCCGAGTCAGCGCGAACTTGAATTTGGCGGGCTGGGCTGGCAGTTGACTCAAAAGGGCCTTTAGTGGGTACAGCATGCACAAGCCAAGCCGAGCGCCCAATGGAGTTTGACATGCATCGTCCCGACACGATGATCGAAATTCATCGTGAACGCGTTCAAGATCAGACCCTCGAGATGTTCAGCGGCGACAAGTACACGGAGTCCGTCGACGGCACCGGCTACTCGGCGACGGCGACTCTTGACCTCACGCTGGATCGCGTTTGGTTCATCGTCGATTCGCTTGACCGCCTGTGGCAGGAGGAGACCGACGGTGATTCGCGTGACCCGTTGCGGCATTTCGCGATCGACCTGGTGATCTTCGATTCCAAGATCGTCATCGATTCGGTGACGTGCATCCCGCTCGTCGAGTTGCCGCCGGCGACAATCACGATCCCGGATGGTCCCCGTGCCGGGGAGTCGCGCGAGATCCCGTACAACGAGATCCCGCTGTTCGGCCGGTTGACGATGCATGACCAGCTCGAGGCGCATCGAGTAGACGAGGGCAAGCAGACCGTCGCACTGAACTTCACCGCACAGGATGCACCTGCGTTGGTCGCCGGCCCGCCGCCCGACGAGTACGCCCCGCGGCTGTTCGGATCCCACATCGAGCGTCGCCCTGACGGCCACACCGTCCTCACCGGACAAGACCCGCGGATCAGCTGGCAACTCGACTACGCCGAGGCGCATTGGATAACCCATTGCATCGCAGGCGAATTGATGGTCAATCTGGAAAAACTGCAGCACCCCAGCATCTCCGACGACGAGGCGAGGATCCGGGTGCTCGACTCGCTGGCCGCCCAGATCGCCGATGCGGTCCGGCCCAAGCTAGCCGAGATGGGAGACAAGGGCATCGTCGATCTGCTGCCCTCGCCGCTGGACGTCGACCCTGAATCGGACGACGACAGTACGACCAAGGCCCTTGACGCCGTCGTGCAGCGCTTCGACCTCGGCGAGACTGCCCACGAATCCATGGTGGTCCAGTTGCAGACGCTGCGGGCGCTGCCGCCAGGCGAGGAGCTGCCCGCATCGATCCTTGCCGAAAACCCGCGTGAAAAAACCGGATTGGCCGTCACGGGATGGAGCATCCTGCGGCAGGTCCGTGACAGCGTGATGAACACCTTCAATCTCGACGAGAGCGACTTCGACGCCGACGTCCCGTGCCTGCTGGAAGGTCCCAAGACCATCACCATCGGCGGCCAAGAGCGCAGCCTCGACGCCCTCGACGCCGATATCGTGCCGCGGACCGAGGACGGCCGCTTAGTGATCGACGGAACCGTAAGCGCCGAAACCAAACTCTACGATTTCAAGGCCACCTTCAAGGTGACCTACGAGATGGGCCTCGACGACATACCGCGCGACCCCCACGAGGGGGAGAACCAGCCAGCTGACCTGGCCACCGTCGAAACTCTTGAGCAGGAGCTCGGCACGGCGGCCGAAAAAAAGCGCGCAGGTGAGCTCAGTGACCAAGATTACGAGGCGATAGTCAAGCAACTCAGCGAGCAATTCGACGAGCTGCCGCGGACCGTGGGTGTGCGGCCGGCGCAGAATCCTGCAGAGCCGGAAGTGAATCCGCAGTTCAGCTTGACCGCTGCCGGTAAGGTCGCCGCGGCTACCGGTGCCGCGGCTGTCGTCGGTCTGCTTGCGCTGCCGGTGACCGCGGCAGCGGGAGCAGCCGGCGTCGGGGTGGCCGGCGCAGGCGGCCTGCTGACTCTGGCGATCGCGCAGTACATCACCACCGTGCTGACCATCGACTGGTTTGGCAGCGGAATCGGATCACGCCAAGTCAAGAAGTCGCTGAACGACCGTCCCGAGGGCACGTCCTTGCCTTCGATCGGAATACCGGTCGATGCGGATCTCAACCGCCAGCGCCTCGCGGTGTACTTCCGACCGCTGCCGGCGAAGCTATGGCTCAGCTGCGTGACGGCTGAGGATGGCGATATTCGGCTGGTAGGCGGCCGATGGCCCACCGATGGCCATCCCTGGAAGCTGTCCAACGATGACGCGGTTTTGTTCGTCGACTCCGGTGAACTGCAACTCTTCGTCGACCCGGATAGCGCCATCGACAACAAACTTCGTATCGGCGTTGTGAGCTCAGCGGATGGACCACGCCAACTACAGATCGACGGCACGGATTCCAATGCGCTGCAACGGCTTCCGCGGTGCGCCGCAGCCGGCGATGACGAAGACGGCTCATGATTGCGGATCCCGACCGAATCCGTTCAAAGCAGCCCTGACGTAAACCCCCATCCGCACCAAATCGGTCGGTATTAGGCGCCGGGGTTTGGGTCGACGTGGTTCTCGGCCAACACCCGTTGCTTCTGTTCGCCGATCACCTGGTTGAGGTAGTCCGCCTTCGCGCATCCGTAGTAAGCGGCGAATTGCAGCGCCAATTCGTCCATCTCGGCGAATGAGATGTCGCCGCTCTTCAGCGCTGCGTAGACGTGGGAGATGACCGGAATCTCCGCGTCCTGGAACGCAACGCAGGCCACGGTGGGCGTACGACGAGAACTCGGCACGTCAACTACAGCCGCGATAATCTGTTCCGCATGCTCGACGGGGTCATGCTCCTGTGGTGGATCCTCACAGTTCCGTCGTTTCTGTTCGTCGTCATCGACATCTGGCGGACCACCCCCGAGTCACCGGTCCTCAAGTGGGCCTTCGTCATTCTCACCGCATTCACCGGACCGCTCGGAGCGTTCTTTTACGTAGTCGGCTGTCGTGAGCCTCTGCGGGGTACGCACGAGAAATATGTCGCGACCCGTTGGCGCCAAGTCCTCGGCTCGACAATGCATTGCGTCGCCGGCGACGGGATAGGCATCATCGTCGGGGCGGCGATCGGCGGCGTTTTGACGCTGTCCTTCTGGCCGGACTTTCTGCTCGAGTACGTGTTGGGTTTCGGCTTCGGGTGGTCCTTCTTTCAGGCGTTCGCGATGCGGGACGTCGCGGGCGGGTCGTACCTGAAGTCGCTGAAAATGACTCTTCTGCCTGAGTTGTTGTCGATGAACCTC
>Ga0335075_10011035_pt1 | contig 13672 bp, 14 predicted proteins | sample Lox_Sample_24_FD_206723 | JGI IMG/M metagenome (GOLD analysis project Ga0335075, IMG submission 206723) | Soil microbial communities from Loxahatchee National Wildlife Refuge, Florida, United States - Lox_Sample_2.4 | ecosystem: Environmental > Terrestrial > Soil > Wetlands | place: USA...
AGCAGCTCTCCGACGACCTGGAAAAGGCGGGCTACCACCCGTTCCACGCCCCCTGCGGGGTCCTGGTCGACGAGGCCAACCTGCCCTACAGCACGTGCGTGCGGTGCGACGCCTGCGACGGCTTCCCCTGCCCGCTGCACGCCAAGTCCGACGCCGAGGTGATGGGCGTCCGCCCCGCCCTCGAGCACGCGAACGTCACCCTGCTAAGGAACGCCCGGGCGGTGCGGCTGGAAACCAACCCGGCCGGCACCGCCGTCACCAGCGTGGTCGTCCAGCACGGGGGCGAGGACGGCGCGACGGAAAAGTACGAGGGCGGGATCGTGGTCGTCGCCTGCGGCGCCGCCAACTCGGCCAAGCTGCTGCTCGCCTCCGCCACCGACCGGCACCCGAACGGGCTCGCCAACGGCTCGGACCAGGTCGGCAGGAACTTCATGTACCACGACTGCCAGGCCGTGCTCGCGGTGTCGAAGGAACCCAACCCGACCGTCTTCCAGAAGACGCTCGGCGTCAACGACTTCTACTTCAGCGGCCCCGACTTCGATTTCCCGATGGGGAACATCCAGATGATCGGCAAGTCGCAGGCGGAGATGTTCCGCGGCGAGAAGCCGCTGGAGACCAAGTTCGCGCCGAGCTGGGCGCTGCGCGACGTCGCCTCGCACGCGGTCGACTTCTGGCTGTCGACCGAGGACCTCCCGCAACCGGAGAACCGGGTCACGCTCGGCTCGGACGGCGGCGTGCACATCGCCTACACACCGAGCAACCCGACCGCCGCCAAGCAGCTGTACGGCCAGCTCAAGTCCATGCTCGGCTCGCTCGACATGCACGAGGGCCACCTGGCGCACCGCTGCGCGTACATGAAGACGGACATCCCGATCGCCGGCTGCGCGCACCAGGCCGGCACCGTCCGCTGCGGCGCCGACCCGGCCACCTCGGTGCTCAACGCCGACTGCCGCGCGCACCAGATCGACAACCTCTACGTGGCCGACACCAGCGTGTTCCCGAGCATCAGCGCGGTCAACCCGGCCCTGACCGCGATGGCGAACGCGATCCGGGTCGGCGACACGATCCTGGACCGGCTCAGCTAGGCGTGCTGCACGTTCGGGTGGTGAGCCCGCCCGACGCGACCGAGGAGCTGATCGGACGGCTGGCCGACGACCCGGGCGTCCGCAACCTCATCGTGGTGCCGGGCGCGGCCCGGCAGCCGGACGGCGACGCGGTCCAATTCGACCTGCTCGACCAGTTCGCGAACCGGGTCCTGCGCGAGCTCCGCGCCCAGATCGGGGCCGTCAGCTCCATCGCCATCCAGCGCGTGGACGTGTCGATCGCCGCCGCCGGAGCCTCGGCCGAGCCGCGCACGGCCGACGTCCCCCCGGTGTGGGACCTGGTCGAGGCGAACATCCGCGCGGGCGGCGCGTACCCGCCCAGCTTCTTCGCGCTGCTGATCATCGCGGGCCTGATCGGCGCGGTCGGCATCCTCACCAACTCGCAGATCCTCATCGTGGCGGCGATGGTGGTGGGCCCCGAGTACAGCGCGATCATGGCGACCGCGCTCGGCCTCGACAAACGGGACCGCGGCGCGATCAGGCGGGGCGTGGCCGCCCTGGCAGCGGGTTTCGCGCTCGCCGTGCTGGCCACGCTGGTCTTCGGGCTGCTGATCCGGTGGTCGGGGGTGACGCCGACGCTCTACGAGAAAGGGGTGCGGCCGGTTTCCGATCTCATCAACTCGCCCAACGTGTTCTCGGTCATCGTGGCGGTGCTGGCCGGCGTCGTCGGCGTGGTCTCCCTGACCGAGTCCCGGGCGAACGCGCTGATCGGCGTGTTCATCTCGGTCACGACGATTCCCGCCGCCTCCGACATGGGCCTGTCGGCCGCGTACGGCAGCTGGTCGGAGGCGCGCGGCTCGACCTTCCAGCTGCTGCTGAACGTCGTGCTGCTCGTCGCCGTCGGCGCGGCCGGGCTCGCCGCCCAGCGGGCGATCTGGCGGAACCGGACGGGGAGGCCCGGGGACCGCGCGGGCCGGGCCTCCCCGGATCCCTAGCGGCTCAGATCACCGCCCCGACGACCGGGCTCGGCGCGTTGGCGCCGTGGTCGAGCTGGTGGTCGAGGTTGATGGCGGCGCTGATCAGCGCCAGGTGGCTGAACGCCTGCGGGAAGTTGCCGAGCTGCTCGCCGGTGCTGCTGATCTCCTCGGAGAACAGCCCGAGGTGGTTGGCGTAGGTGTGCATCTTCTCGAACGTCAGCCGCGCCTCGTCGAGCCGCCCGGCCCGCGCCAGCGCGTCGACATACCAGAACGTGCAGAGCGAGAACGTGCCCTCGTCGCCCGCCAGCCCGTCCGGTGACGCGCTCGGGTTGTACCGGTAGACCAGGCTGTCGGATACCAGCTCCCGGTCCATCGCGTTGAGGGTGGACAGCCACATCGGGTCCTCCGGCGCGATGAACCCCTGCAGCGGCATCATCAGCAGCGAGGAATCGAGGACCTCGGTGCTGTAGTGCTGGGTGAACGCGCCGACCTCGCTGTTCCAGCCCTTGGTCATGATCTGCCGGTAGACCGCGTCCCTGGCCTGGGTCCAGCGCGCCAGGTCGGCCGGGAAGCCCCGGTGCGAGGCCATCCGGATCGCCCGGTCGAACGCGATCCAGGACTGGAACCGGCCGTAGGTGAAGTCCCGGCGGCCGCCGCGGGTCTCCCAGATGCCCTCGTCGGGCTGATCCCAGTGCTCGCACAGCCAGTCGATCAGCGCCGATATCTGCCCCCAGCCCTCGGCGAAGATCTGCATGCCGTTGGTGTCGCCCAGGTAGGCGGCGTCGAGCATCTCGCCGTAGATGTCTAGCTGCAGCTGGTCGGCCGCGCCGTTGCCGACCCGCACCGGGCGCGAGCCGCGCCAGCCCTCGAAGTGATCGAGGCTCTCCTCGGTCAGGTCGGAGCTGCCGTCGACCCGGTACATGATGTTCAGCGGGTGCTCGGCGCCGGGCTTGAGCTCTTTGCCGCGCTGGCGCATCCAGGCGGCGAAGGCCCTGGCCTCGTCGGCGTAGCCGAGGCCGAGCAGCGCGTAAAGCGAGAACGAGCCGTCGCGGATCCAGGTGTAGCGGTAATCCCAGTTGCGCTCGCCGCCTACCTGCTCGGGCAGCCCGGTGGTCGGCGCGGCGACCGGCGCCCCGGTCGGCTTGTAGATCATCAGCTTGAGGGTGATCGCCGACCGGGTCACCACCTCGCGCCAGCGGCCGGCATAGCTCGAGCGGTGCACCCAGGCGCGCCAGAACTTCGCCGTGTCGTCCTCAAGCCGGTCGAGCTCCTCGACCGCCATCCGGCGCGGCTGCCCGCCCATCGACTCGAGGACGACTCCGCCGCCCTCCCCGGCTTGCATCGTCCGTGTCGCCCGCAGCCCGTCACCGTGTCGTTCGAGGGTGAACCCGCTCCGCCGGGTCGACTCGGCGTCGAGCGGCGCAGTCGAGTGCATCGTGAGTTCCATGCCGTCCGACTCGAACACCGCGCCGTTGTCGGTCACGTCCAGCTTGTGCGGCTTCCTTGCGTAGTCGAAGGCCGGCTGGATGTCGACGACGAAGCGCATGCTGCCGCGGACCACCCGCAGGTGCCGCACCAGCCGGTGCCGGTCGGTCGCGGCACCCTCGATCACCGGCATGAAGTCGTGCACCTCGCCCACCCCGTCGGCGGTCATGAACCGGGTGATCAGGATCGCGGTGTCCGGGAAGTAGAGCTGCTTGGTGACGTAGTTGTCGGTGTCCGGGCTGACCCGGAAGTAGCCACCGCGGTCGGCGTCGAGCAGCGACGCGAACACGCTGGGTGAGTCGAACCGCGGGGTGCAGAACCAGTCCACGATCCCGTCGGTCGTCACCAGCGCGGCGGTTTGCAGGTCGCCGATCAGTCCGTGATCGGCGATGTTGGGGTACCGGTCCACGGTCCCTCCTCTGAGGGTCGCGCACGCCGCCTGTATGGCGCGCTATCAGAGGAATCGTCCGTCTCTCGCCGCGCCCGGCGCATCACCCCGCCGGGGTGGTTCGGCCGGCGGCCGGCTCAGGCCGGCTGGTTCGCCATGCCCGGCGCCTCGTTGCGCCACACGCCCACGCCGGTGGCGGTCGCGTGCCTGACCGCCGACCAGTGCTGCCGCGCGAGCTCGGTCGGCGGCACGTCCATCTGCTGCACGCGCCGCTGGAAGGCCGCCGCGACCGCCAGGGCGGCCACCGCCGCGCCCGCGAAGGCGATCACCCCGCCGACGCCCATCATGATCGCGCCGGCCCGGATCTGCTCCACGTTGAACTCGAGCTTGGCCGCCTGGGGCGCCTGGCTGTTATACATCGGGACCTTCCTCGAAATTGTGGCCATGGTCGCAGTCTCCCCTCCCGCGAGCGCCCGGGCATCGCCCGTAGGGAGTGATGCCGGCGCCGATGGGCGTCGTTCCGGTGATTCCGGGATGCTTACCCCCGCCAGCCAGTCAAAATCCCCAACCCTCAGCTCGAACGGTCCCGGCTGACTCCCCGCAGCCAACGCCGAGCGACCGGCTGCACGACCTCCAGGGTGGCGTCACCGTGTCCGCCAGGCATCACCGCGGATTGAACATCCTTTAAAGCAATAACGACAATATCCGCCTCTTTTGAGCCGAGAGGCCCGGGAATGCGAACATAACGTTTTGATTAAATGCCGAAGGCGACCGATCCGACCGGAAGGCGGTTCCGAAGAAGGGGCGTAATAGGCCATCGACATGGCCTCGCCTCTGAAAGGACCTCCATGTCTGCACAGAGTCACCCAGAGCCGGCCGAAGGCCCGGTCCTCGTCGCCCGCCTGACGCACGCCGTCCGGTAACGGGTCACCCCGTAACGCTCCGCAACCGCAATCGCCAGAAGCGAGTTAGCCATGTCATCACACCGCGAGGCACCGGAGATCTCGAAGGACCCGGTGGCCGATAGCGCCGATGTTTACGCGTTCGTCAGATCCTCTCGCTCGACAGCGCGAACTGGAACAGCCGGCAGTTCTACAGCGTGACCCGCGTCCAGCACGGCAAGGGCGTCACGATCGGCGAGAACCTGCCCTGCCCGCCGTGCAACATCGGGCCGCTGTCGACCCCGCACTACGGCACCCTTCGAGGAGCTGCACGCCCAGTACGGCATGCACGTCTTCGCCAAGCCAGCCGACGGCGTCAACGCCACCGCCCAGCTCAACGTGCACTCGATCGCGCTCCAGATTCCCACCTCCGAGCTGCTGCGGCCGGGCAAGCACGGCGAGTCCGACGCGGCCGCGGAGTTCCCCCACCTCGAGGCGCTGGTCAAGGCGGGGACCGCGCGCGCCGACCTGGAAGCGATCCTGCTCACCGGGATCCCGTCCGGCATCGTCAAGGGCTTCCAGAACTACACCGGCCCGGTGCAGGCGGACATGCTCAGGCTCAACACCGCGATCAAGCCGTCCAAGAAGCCGAACGCGCTCGGCGTCGTCGGCGGCGACCTGGCCGGCTTCCCGAACGGCCGCCGGGTCTTCGACGACGTGGTCACGATCGAGCTGCGCGCGATCGCCGGGGTGACCGTCCCGCTGGTCGACCCGACGTACAAGCCGGACGCGGCGGCCGGCCTGGTCACCGACGGGCTGACGGCCAAGAGCGTCCCCGGCGGCTACCTGAGCCACTTCCCGTACCTCGGGGTCCCGCACAGCGGGTTCAGCACGCCGTCCTAACGGCGGAGAGGAGCTCAGTCATGACCGAGCCGGTCCTCGGACCATCCAGCGCGGGCAGCGTCGTCCTGGAACTGGGCGACACGGTGGACGTGCTCGTCCTCGAGGCGACCGCCGAGCTGAACGGCCGGGAAATCGAGATCAGCCCGGTCGGCGGCGCCGATCACCACGACGACCACGCCCACGCCCACGCGCACCGCACGCACTCGATGGTGCGCGAGCGCGGGACGGCGGCGGGCACGAGCTACGCCGCGGTCTACCCGGGCCTGGCCGTCGGCACCTACACGGTCTGGCGGGACCGCGACACCCCGGTCGGCGCCGTCACCATCGACGGCGGGCGGGTGACCAGGTACCGCTGGCCGGATTGAGCTGGCCGGACTGAGCCCTGGCGCGGCCGACTGCCCGGGCGGGGTGGGAAACCCAGGCAACAGGTCGCAAAGGAGGGGAAGGCTCAGTCCGGCAGGGTCATCACGAGGATGGGGGTGGTCGTCGGGGCGCTGGTCCCGCCAGCGGGCTCGACGGTCACCCCCACCTTGTCGGCCGACGTCAGCCCGGCCGCGAGCACGGGCGCGGTCTTGCCGTCGGTCGGCTCGGGCAGCAGCCCAGCCGCGCGCGCGGACCCGGTGCTGAGCAGCCACAGCTCGTAGACCTTGTTATTCGGCAGCGCCGGCAGCCCCGTGCTGGTGAAGATCATCTTCTGCTCCGCGTAGGACAGCACGACGGTCGCCCTGCCCCCGACGGAGCTGGCCGCGCTGGCGATCTGGGCGTCCGGCGCCGCAAGCACGGCCGCGATCGCCTGGTTCTGCGCCTGCACGCGATCGAGCCGGTCCTGGGTGGAGACGGTCACGACCGCCAGCGCCACCGCCGCCGCCACGCCGGCCGCGGCCACCCCGAGGGCCAGCCGGGGGAGCCAGTGCGAGCGCGCGACCCGCCGCCCGTGACGGCGCCTGGCCGCCGCGGCGGGCAGCGGCGGCAGCTGCGGGGTCGCCGCCGCCGCCGCGAGCACCCGCGCCTTCAGCCCCGGCGGGGGCTCGGCCGCCACCGCCACCGCCAGCGCCGTCGCGGTCGAGGTCATCCGCCGGACGTCCTCGGCGCAGGACGAGCAGCGCGCCAGGTGACGCTCGAACCGCTCGCGCTCGGCGTCGTCGAGCGCGTCGAGCGCGTAGCCGCCCGCGAGCTCGTGCACCCGCCTGGAAAAGAGTCTCACGAGCTCCTCCCCAGGCAGTTCCCCAGCCGCATGAGGCCGTCGCGGATCCGCGTCTTGACCGTCCCCAGCGCGACCTCGAGTTTAGTGGCGACCTGGGGGTAGCTGAATCCGCCGTAGTAGGCCAGCGTGATCGCCTCGCGCTGAAGCTCGGTCAGCCGCTCCAGGCAGCGGCGGACCTGCTCGGCCTCCATGCTCGCCTCGACGGTCTCGGCGACGTCATCGACCGAGAACGGGAACGGCGCGGATCGCTGCTCCCGCTCGGCCGACGCGGTCTCTGACCGCACCCGGTCGACCGCCCGGCGGTGCGCGATCGTGAGCGCCCAGCTGGTGGCGCTGCCCCGGGCCGGATCGAACCGGGAGGCGGCGCGCCACACCTCGAGCATGACCTCCTGGGTGACCTCCTCCGACTGGGCGGGGTCGCGCAGCACCTTGCGAACCAGGCCGTAGGCCGGGCCGGAGAGCTTGTCGTAGAGCGCCTCGAACGCGTCCTGGTCGCCGCGGGCCACCAGGGCAAGCAGCCGCTCCAGGTCGGTGTCGTCCCCGGGCGGGGGGCTCCCGTCGGGCCGCGGCGCGGGCGCGCCGCGCGCCTCCACGCGGCTGACGCGGTGCCGCGGCCCGGTCGGAATGGTCACGGGCCCATTGTGCTCCCGGCCGCGACCTTTGATAACCGTTTCCGCCGTTGCCGGCGGTAACCGTTCAGCTGCGGAAATAGTGACCCTCGTCCATGTCCGCGATCAGACCGGGGTGGGTCGGCTCCCAGCCCAGGAGCTTGCGGGTCAGCTCGTTCGAGGTGGGGTTGTCGAGCTGGGCGAAACCGCCGAGGAACCCGAGCCGCTTGTCGGCCTCCTCGGGCGCGATGCTGACGGCCGGCAGCCCCGCGTTCCTTCCGATGGCCTCGGCGATCTCCCTGAACGGCACCCCTTCGTCGCCGACCGCGTGCAGCCGGGATCCGGCCGGGGCCGATTCCAGCGCCAGCCGGTACAGGCGCGCCGCGTCGAGCGTGTGCCCGGCCGGCCAGCGGTTCGCCCCGTCGCCGACGTAGGCGGCCGCGCCGTTGGCGCGGGCCATGCCGATCAGCACGGGGATGAAGCCGTGGTGGTCGAGCGAGCTGTGCACGGTCGGCGGGAGCCGCACGACAGAGGTCCGGACCCCGCGCGCGGCCGTCTCGATCGTCAGGTTCTCTGCGTCGATCCGCGGGCCGCCGGGCAGGGCGTCGGTCTCGGTCCCGGTCCGGCCCAGGGCGGCCATCGCCAGCAGCAGCGTTCCCGAGGTGCCGACGAAGGGCTTGCCGGTGCCCGCCAGCGCGTCGAGCATCGCCTCGATGGCGGCGTGGTCGGCCCCGGCCGCGCCGAGCATGTCGCCCGCGCGCATGGCCTCGTGTTTGAACGCCAGGTGGATGACCCCGTCGGCGTCGGCGGCGGCCGACCGCAGCAGGTCGAGGTCGTCGATCGTGCCGGACAGCACCGCCGCGCCCGCGGCGCTGATGGCGGCGGCCGCTGACTCGGACCGGGCCAGCCCGGTGACCTGGTGCCCGGCCGCGAGGAGTTCGGGGAGGACGGCGGACCCGATGTGCCCGCTTGCCCCGGTGACGAAAACGCGCATGGTGCAGAACCTCCGCTTAGTCGATGTCAGCCGCTGTCATCAGCGTAGCACAAGTGATGTCGGCCTCTGTCATCACCGGTCGGGCAAGCCGCGTATCCTGAGGGCATGGTGCGATGGGAGCCGGGCGCGCGCGGGCGGCTGGGGCAGGCCGCGTACGAGCTCTTCACCGAGCGCGGCTTCGAGCAGGTCACGGTGGCGGAGATCGCCGAGCGGGCGGGGCTCACCGAGCGGACGTTCTTCCGCTACTTCGCGGACAAGCGCGAGGTCCTGTTCGCGGGCGCGGAGGGGTTCCAGGAGCTGTTCGTGTCCACGGTGGCCGGCGCCCCCGATTCGGCCGCGCCGATCGACGCCGTGGCCGGGGCGCTGTCCGCCGCGGCCGCGATGTTCGTGGCGCACGAGGACGGCGTCCGGCGGCGGTCGGCCATCATCGCCGCCCACCCCGACCTCCGCGAGCGCGAGCTGGTCAAGCTGTCGGCGGTCGCGGCCGCGGTGGCCGGGGCGCTGCGCCGCCGGGGCGTCACCGACCCGGCCGCCGCGCTGACGGCCGAGGCGGGCCTGGCGGTCTTCAGGATCGCCTTCGCCGCCTGGATCGACGACCCCGGCGGCCCCGACCTCGGTCGGCGCATCGCCGAGTCACTCGACGAGCTCAGGGCCGTCGCGGCCGGCAAGTAGCGGCCGGCTCGGGATGAGCCCGGCGAGCAGGATGTCCGCCGTCCGCCGCAGGCGGGGGACGAGGTCGACGCACGCCTGCGCCAGCGCCGGGTCGGAGGCGAAAAGCGCCGCCAGCGCGGGCACCGGGTTGGCGATCTGCCATAGGCTGCCCGCGAGCGACGCGATCGCGGAGATGAACTCCAGGCACTCGCCCTCGGTCAGGTCCGGCAGCACCCGGTGGACGACGCCGGCCGCCTCGCCGACGGCGGCCAGCGAGATCAGCTTGTAGCCGCGCACGGCCTCCGGCGAGACGTTCCGTTCCAGGTTGAGGGGCGCGTGCGCGAGCAGGTCGCACAGGAGCGGCCGGTCGCCGAAGCTCCGGGCGACGACGTCGGCGACCAGGCCCGGCCCGGCGGACGCCGGGTCGGCGTCGTCCAGCCCGTCGTGCAGGGCCTGCACCCAGCCGGGCCACTCCCGCGCGGTCAGCTCGAGGAAGATCTGCTCGCGGGTCTCGAAGTAGCGCAGCAGGGCCGACTTGTCGATGCCGGCCAGGGCGGCGATCCCGGCCAGGCTGACCGTGCGGACGCCGTCGGCCGTCGCGAGCTCGCGGGCGGCGGCCAGGATCTCCTCCCGCCGCTGCTGCTTCTGCTCCGGGCGGCGGGCGCGCAGGAACGTCTCGCTCGCCTCGGCGGCCGCCGTCTCGCTGGTCCTCACCATCCCAGTCTATCCGCCATGAAGTTATCGCACCAACGTTTTGTTATTAACACAACGCCGGTGTATTATCTGGGCATGGCGATCCCGCCGCGGGATCGCCCTCGAGAACGGGAGCCAGTCGCATGTCCCAGGTCTTCTTCCTGACCGGCAGCTCACGCGGCCTCGGCCGCAAGATCGCCGAGGCCGTCCTGGCGGCCGGGCACCAGCTCATCGCCACCGCCCGCCAGCCCGGGTCCCTCTCCGACCTGGCCGAACGCTATGGCGACCGGATCCTGCCGGTCGCGCTCGACGTGACCGATCCGGCCGCGGCGCGGACGGCGGTGGCGGCGGGCGTCGCCGCGTTCGGCCGCATCGACGTGGTCGTCAACAACGCCGGCTACGCCAACCTCGCGGCGATCGAGGACATCACCGCCGAGGACTTCCGCGAGCAGCTCGACGCCAACCTGCTCGGCGTCGTGAACGTGACCAAGGCGGCCCTGCCGGCGCTGCGCGCGCAGGGCGGCGGTCGCATCATCCAGGTCTCCTCGGTCGGCGGCCGGCTGGCCACCCCCGGCCTCGCCGCCTACCAGGCGGCCAAGTGGGCGGTCGGCGGCTTCTCCGAGGTGCTGGCGCGCGAGACCGCGCCGCTCGGGGTGAAGGTCACGGTGCTCGAGCCGGGCGGCATGCAGACCGACTGGGCCGGCTCCTCGATGCGGGTGACCCCGGTCAGCGAGCCCTACCAGCCGACGGTCGGCCCGATGGCCAGGCTGCATGACGGCATCGGCTCAGGCGCCGCCCTCGGCGACCCGGCCAAGGTCGCCCAGGTCGTCCTCGAGGTGGCGGCGATGGACGAGCCGCCGCTCCGGCTGATCCTCGGCAGCGAGGCCTACGCCTACGCCGCCGCGGCCGCCCGGGCCCGCGCCGAGTCCGACGCCGCCTGGCGCCACCTCACCGTCTCGACCGACCGCGACGACGCCACCCCGGCCGAGCGCGACCCGCTCGGCACCCACGCCTAGGGGTGCCGTCAGGCGTTGTCCCAGTGCGGCGGGCGGTCCCGCAGCAGGCGGTCGTCGTCGTCGCGGTCCCGGTAATCGCCCCAGCCGGCGTCGGTGTCCTCCCGGCTCTGGGTGGGCAGCAGCGGACCCGAGTCCGGCTGTTCCGGCTCTTCATCCGGTGACGCGTTCATCCCGACCTCCTCACGGCGACTGCCCGCCGATGAGCACCACCGCCATCGACGATATCCGTGACACCCGAGCCAACGCACACGGCGTGGCGCGCGCCTGGGTTTACCTGCGAAGAGTGTCCAAGCAATTACTATCGGTCGACGACGTCCCCCACCGCCCTGGGTTGGCGTCCGGGTGAAACCACGGTCCGTTCGAGAGACGGAAGTTGAGTTTTTTACTCGGCGGGGAGCGCGTTGGCGCTGGTGACCTCCGCGAAGAACTCGCCGCTGAGCTTCAGGATCCGCTGCTGGGTGGCGAAGTCGACGTAGACCAGCCCGAACCGCTTGGCGTACCCCTCGGCCCACTCGAAGTTGTCGAGCAGCGACCAGGCGAAGTAGCCGCGCAGGTTCACCCCGTCGGCGATCGCCTCGTGCAGCGCCGTCAGGTGGCCCTGCAGGTACGACACCCGCTCGTAGTCCTCGACCCGGCCGTCCTGGGTCACGTAGTCGTACCAGGACGAGCCGTTCTCGGTGATGTAGATCGGCAGCTCCCCGGTGAGCGGCGCCACCACCCGGGTCAGCAGCTCGCGGATCGAGCTGGGCTCGACCAGCCAGTTCATCGCGGTCCTGGGCAGGTTGTCGGGCTGGTACATGACCGTGCCCGGTCCGGCCCAGGACTCGCCGCGGCGCAGCTCGCCGTCGGGCCGGGCGAGCCCCACGTAGTTCGGGAAGTAGAAGTTGACGCCGAGGAAGTCGAGCGGCGCCGCGATCGTGGCGAGGTCGTCGTCGCGGACCAGCCCGGGCACCTTGGCCGGGGAGTAGTCGGCGGTCAGCCGCTCCGGGTAGCCGCCGGAGAACAGCGGCCCGAGGTACACGCCGTTCTGCCGGGCCTCAAGCTCGGCCGCCGCGTCCGCCGCCTCCGGGGTGACCGGCCGGACCACGGCCAAGTTGAGGGTGACGCCGATCTCCGTCGCCGCCGCCGTCGACCGCAGCGCCTGCACCGCCCGGCCGTGCGCGAGCAGCAGGTGATGGTTGGCGGCGACCGCCTGGGCGGGCTCCTTGATCCCGGGCGCGTGCCGCCCGTCCCGGTAGCCGACGTGCGCGACCACCCACGGCTCGTTCAGCGTGATCCACTTGTGCACCCGGTCGCCGAACGCCTCGCCCGCGATCGCCGCGTACTCGGCGAACGCCTCCGCGATGTCCCGGTTCGCCCAGCCGCCGGTGTCCTGCAGGGCCTGCGGCAGGTCCCAGTGGTAGAGGGTGACGGCCGGCTCGATTCCGGCCTCGAGCAGCGCGTCGATCAGCCGGTTGTAGTAGTCGAGGCCCTTGCTGTTGGCCACGCCGCGCCCGTCGGCCTGAAGCCGCGGCCAGGAGAGGCTGAACCGGTACGCGCCGACCCCGAGCCGCTTGAGCATCTCGATGTCGTCCGGGTAGCGGTGGTAGCTGTCGCACGCGACGTCGCCGGTGTCGCCGTGGAAGGTCTTGCCCGGGGTGTGGCTGAACGTGTCCCAGATCGACGGGCCCTTGCCGTCTACGTCCGGCGCCCCCTCGATCTGGTACGCGGCCGTGGCCGCTCCCCACAGGAACCCGTCGGGGAACCGGAGCTGGTCGCTGCTCATCCGTACCTCCACTGCCTCGGGCCGGCAACCAATCCTAGGCGTGAAGATTGCCTGCTTAACCCGCTTAATCGCTTTAGTAAACCATGGCCAGGACCTACCCTGGGACCGTGCCAATCGAGATCCGCCCGGCCTCGGCCGACGACGAACCGATCATCAGCCAGATCCGCCGCGAGACTTGGCTCGCGGCGTACGCGCAGATCATAGACCCGGAGATCATCGAGCAGGTGACCGCACCCCGCGACGGCGCCAGCGCCGGCCCGCGGCCCGATCGCACCAGCCTCGTCGCGGTCGCGTCGCCGGGGACCGCCCTCGCCGATCCGCGCGTGGTCGTCGGCTACACGTTCTTCGGCCCCGAGCGGAGCGTCGCCGCGGCCGCCTCCGTGGGGTCAGCCGGGTCCGGCCCGCGGCCGGGCGGCCCGCCGACGGTCGGCCCGAAGCCGGGCGCGCTCACCCCGGCCGGCCGGGCGGGAGCGACGGGCGAGGTGTACGCCCTGTACGTGGCCCCGGCGCACTGGTCGACCGGCGCCGGGCGGGCGTTGACGGACGCGGCCCTCGACGGGCTGCGGGCGACCGGGTACCGGCGGGTGGTGCTGTGGACCCTGACCGAGAACGCCCGCGCCCGCCGGTTCTACGCCAGGGCAGGCTTCGCCCCCGACGGCGCGACCAACATCCTGACCGCCCTCGGCGACGTCGAGGAACTCCGCTACGCCCGTGACCTCTGAGGTCGCCGCTGGCCGCACGCCGTCGGAAGAGCAGTGGCTCCGCGTCAACGCCTGCCTGCGCGGTAACCGGTACCGGCTGGCGCTCCAGGCGGCGGGGGAGTACCCGGACGCGGCCCGGCTGGCCGGCACCCCGCTGCTCTCGGCGCCTGCCTGGCGGCTGCCGGCGCCGATACCGCTGGCGTCGATCGGGCTGGACTTCCTCCCGCAGACCCCGCCGCCGGTGCTGCCCGACCTCGCGTCGGTCGCGCCGTACGCGCTGCCGACCCGCGCCGACGGCAGCCGCTACCAGCGCTACTGCGACGTGATCGAGTCGCTCGCCGCGCCGACCGTCTTCGAGAACCG
>Ga0335075_10011037_pt1 | contig 13672 bp, 11 predicted proteins | sample Lox_Sample_24_FD_206723 | JGI IMG/M metagenome (GOLD analysis project Ga0335075, IMG submission 206723) | Soil microbial communities from Loxahatchee National Wildlife Refuge, Florida, United States - Lox_Sample_2.4 | ecosystem: Environmental > Terrestrial > Soil > Wetlands | place: USA...
CCAGCAGTCCCGCCGGGAGGTAGAGGGAGAGTGACTGGCGCAGCCGGCCGCGGGCCCGCGGCGACCGGACGGCCGGGATCGCCGTGCCCTCGACTTTTCCGCGCGGCGCCTCACTGACCGGGATTGTCATACCTGATCCTTGGGTCGAGAACGGCGTAAAGCAGGTCGGCGAGCAGCCCGATGACGACCACGAGCACGGCGAACACCACGACGATGCCTTCGAGCACGGGGAAGTCGCGGGTCTGGATCGCCTGGAACAGCTCCTCGCCGATGCCGGGCAGGCCGAAGATCTGCTCGACGATCACGGTCCCGCCGAGCAGCGTCCCCACGTTCAGCGCGACCACCGTGATGAGGCCGAACATGGAGTTCGGGGTCGCGTGCCGCAGCAGCACCCGCCAGCCGGGCAGCCCCTTGGCGTGCGCGGTGACCACGTAGTCCTCGTCGAGCTGCTCGATCACGTCGGCGCGCAGCAGCCGGGTGTAGAAGCAGCCGATCGGGAACCCGAGCGACAGCGCGGGCAGCGTCAGCGACCTGAGGTTGGCGCCGAGCCCGCCGCCGATCGGCGTCCAGCCGAGCGCAGGGAACAGCGACAGGTCCACCGCGAAGAACAGGATCAGCAGCAGCGCCAAGATATAGGGCGCGACCGACAGCCCGACCAGCGCGATGAACGTGGTGATGCTGTCGAAGATCCCGCCCGGCTTGCGCGCGGCGAACGTGCCGACCGGGATCGCGATGAGCAGCGAGATGATGAACGCGTAGAGCACGAGCTCGAAGGTGACGGGCAGCCGCTGCGCCAGGATCGTGGTCACCGGCTGGCCGCTGCCGAGCGAGTTGCCGAGGTGCCCGCTCAGCGCGCCGGTGAGCCAGTTCCAGTAGCGGGCGAAGAACGGCTGGTCCAGGTGCAGCTGCTTGCTCAGCGCGGCGACCTCCTGCGGCGTCGCGTCCGCCCCGAGCAGCGCCTGCGCCGCGTCGCCGGGCAACAGGTTGAGCACCGTGAAGCCGAGGAACGTCACGCCCCACACGACGGGGATGGCGGTGAGCAGCCGGCGGACGGCCAGCCGGAGCAGGCGGGACCGCGGCAGCCGGAAGCGCGTCCGCCCGTCGCCGGGCGGTGCCTGCCGCGTGCCCGGAGGCGGCGGCGGGACCGCCGCCTCCGGGCCGCCAGTCCCGGCGCGGTTACCGGTGGGGTTGGTTGACTGCACGGTCACTGGCCAGTGAACCCGACCTGCGCCCAGAGGATCTCCGGCCGCACCGCGGAGGCGGGGAGCAGCGTGGTCAGCCCCGGCCCGGTCACGTTCTTCGCCGCGATGTTCCAGCCGTTGACCGGGAAGAGGAACGGCGCGTAGGCGTGCTGGCTGATGTACTCGGCGGCCTGGTCGTAGAGCTGCTGCCGCTTGGCGGTGTCCAGCGTGGACGTCGCCTCGGCGAAGAGCGCGTCGAGCTTGGGGTCATGCACCCCGCTGAAGACCGACGTGGAGCCGAAGCGGAAGTTCACGCCGAGCCCGGCGGCCGGGTCGAAGGCGCCGGCCGTCTGGAGCGAGGCCTGCCACTTGTTGCCCTGGAACTGCTGTATGACGTTGGCGAGCTGGTCGACCTGGATGTTCACCTTCATCCCGGCGGCCTGCCACATCGTCTGGAGCGCCTCGAGCACCGTCTGGGTGACCGAGCTCTGCGTCGCCATGAGGTTGACCGTGACCCCGCCCGCCGCCTGCACCGCGGCCTTGGCCTTGGCCAGGTTGTACGTCCGGTACCCGGGGACGTCCTGCTCGTAGAACAGCCCGTTGGGCGCCGTGAACCCCTCGGTGACCGGGTGCAAGTTACCGAACAGGCGCTGGTCGATCAGCGCGACGTCCGTCGCGTAGTAGACGGCTTCCCGCGCGTTCAGGTTGTTGAACGGCGCGATGGCGGTGTTGAGCTGGATGACGTACGGCGACGTCGACGGGACGTCGAGCACGTTGAACTGCTGGCCGAACGCGGACACGAGCTGCGGCGTCTGCATCCCCTCGTACCCCTGCACGCCGCCTGCCTGCATGGTCTCGAGCGCCGCCTCGTCGCTCGCCACCGACTTGAAGGTCAGCGAGTTCAGGTACGGCTCGCCCGGCGACCAGTAGTGCGGGTTCTTGTTGAGCACCAGCTCGCTGCTCACCGTGTCGCTCACCACGGTGAACGGCCCCGCGCCGACGGGCGCGAGCTTGAACGCGTTCTCGCCCATCTTCTGCAGCGCGGTCGGGGAGACGATCCAGTTGACGTTGGAGTCGTGGAACGTGTTGATGATCGGGGCGTAGGGCTGCGTCAGGTGGATCAGCACGTCGTAGTTGCCCGACGTGGTGATCGAGGAGACCGGCCAGTTCGGCTTGTCGCCGACCGTGCTGGCGAGGTCGCGCTTGAAGTTGAACGCGACGGCGGCGGCGTCGAACGGGGTCCCGTCGCTGAAGGTCACGCCGTGCCGCAGGTGGATCGTGACCGTCTTGGCGTCCGGCGAGATCGTGTAGCCGGTCGCCAGGTCGTCAATGGTCTGCCCGTTCGCTCCCAGCTCGAACAGGTTGCCGTAGATGGCGTCCAGGTAGCTCTGGTTGGCCGAGCCGTTGCCGTCCGTGGCCGGGTCGAGCCCGGTCGGCCACGCGCCGGTCAGCCCGGTCTCTTCCAGCATCGTGAACGACCCGCCGGGCTTGGGCGTGGCGCTGTTCTGCGGTCCCACGGTGGCGGAGGCGCCCGCTCCGGTGGTCCCGCCGGGGCCGGCCGCGCCCGAGCCGGTGGTCTTGCCTGAGCACGCCGCGACAACAGCGGCGGAGAGTAGGACGGCGGCCATGGCGAAACCGGCCCGTCCGGCTGAGCGATAAGTCCTGCCCACTCTGCCTACACCTTCGTTCCTCACGTCAATGTGTTTTACTCAACGAAACGGGTGTATCGTTGAATGAATTGATGGTTGATCGTCGAGCGCGGCTTGTCAAGACCTCACGAGTTGCTCGCCCGTGTGAAAGTGCCGTGGGACAGTTAGGGAGATGGACACGATGCCTGGCGAACGAGAGCCCGCGGCGCGCGCGATCGACGTGCTGATCTGGCTGGCCGACCACGCCGGCGACAACACGGGGGAGACGTGGGGCGTCCGCCAGGTGGCGCGGGAGATGAACGCCTCGCCGAGCACGATCTACCGGATCTTCCAGGTCTTCGAGTCACGGGACCTGGTGACGAAGGACTCCGACGGCCGGTACACGCCGGGCCTGGAACTGTTCCGCGTCTGCCAGGTCTTCTCCCAGCGCTTGTCGCCGGTGAAGATCGCGCAGCCGCACCTGGAGAAGCTGGCGCTCGCCTGCGATGAGACCGTGCTGTTGGCCGCCTACGGCGCCAGGCGCGGCCAGATGATCGTCATCGACATCATCGACGCGCCGCACCCGTTGCGCTGGGTGGTGCGGCTCAACCAGTGGAACGCCATCCACTCCGGTGCCACCGGCCTGGCGATCCTCGCGTTCCTCCCCGAGCAGGAGCGCCTGGCCCTGTACGAGAAGGACCTCGACCGGTTCACCGAGCGGACCCTGGTGACCGGGGAAGAACTCGAGGCCGAGACCGCCAGGATCCGCGCGCGCGGCTACGCGTACTCCAGGGGCCAGCGCTCGATGGGCGCGGTCGGCTTCGGCGCCCCCTTGTTCGACGCCGCGGGCGACGTGTTCGGCGACGTGTGCATCACGATCCCCGAGGGGCGCTTCGACCCGGCCCAGGAGCCGAAGCTAGGCCGCCTCCTCGTCTCCGCCGCCGCCGACATCTCCACCGACCTGCACGACGCCGGCTTCCTCCGCGACACCTAAAGTCAGGCGCGGCCCGTGCCGCTGTAGTCGAGGCCCAGGTCGAGCACGCGGGCGGAGTGGGTCAGGCCGCCCACCGAGAGGTAGTCGACGCCGGTGGCCGCGACCGCCGCCGCTTCGGCCGGCTCCAGCCGGCCGCTGGCCTCAAGCCGGACCCCGTCGTGGACCCGCGCCAGCGCGACGGCCTCGCGCATGACGGGCAGCGGCATGTTGTCGAGCAGGATGAACCGCGCGCCGGCGGCGAGGGCCTCGCGGACCTGGTCGACGGAATCGCACTCGACCTCGATCACCAGGCCGGGGCGGGCCGCGGCACGCACGGCGTGCACCGCCGCCGTCACGCCGCCCGCCGCCGCGACGTGGTTGTCCTTGATGAGCGCGGCGTCGCCAAGCGCCATCCGGTGGTTCTGGCCGCCGCCGCACCGCACCGCGTACTTCTGCAGCGACCGGAGCCCGGCCAGCGTCTTGCGGGTGTCCCTGACCACCGCCCCGGTCCCGGCGAGGGCATCGGCGAACACGCGGGTCGCGGTGGCGATGCCGGACAGGTGCGTGACCAAGTTGAGCATGGTCCGTTCCGCCCCTAGCACCGCTACGGCATCACCGGAAACTCGCAGCACCGCGTCCCCGGGCACCACCCACGTCCCGTCCGCCACGAGCATCGTCACGGTTGCCCGCCGCCCAGCCTCCCGCGACCCGTCGGCCGCTGATGTGGGATACTTCGTGCCCCCATAGGGGCTCGAAGTATCCCACGTAGTGGCCGGGACGGCGTCGCTGGCTGGCCCGTCGGCCCCGGCGAGGTACTCCGGGAGCAGGTCGAACACCACGAGGGCCACAGGCAGCCCGGCCACCACTCCCATCTCGCGCGCCACTACCTCGGCGGTCACCGTCCGTCCGGCGACCGTCGCCGCCGACGTCACGTCCGGACCGTAACGAAAGTCCTCGTCGAGCGCCGCCCGCACCACGCGCACCACGTCGGCGGCGTCGAGCCCGGCTGCTCCGAGCGCACGCACCGTCTCGGGTGCGAGCGGCGCCGCGCCTGCCGGTCGCGCTCCCTTCCCCGCGCTCGCCGTCTGCCCGGCGGTCCCCGTCATTCCCATGGCCTCAGCGGTCACAGTTCCTCCTTAGTCATCACGAGCCTGTGCCCGTCCCAGCGGGCCAGGGTGTGCCATGGCCCGGCCGCCGTGTCGGCCGCGTCCAGTCGCCGGTGGCAGCCGCGGCTCTCCGCCCGGCGCCGGGCGCCGACCGCGATCAGCATCGACACCGCGCGCAGGTTCGCCGCCTCGACCGAGTCCAGGTCGAGGCCGTCCGCGCCGTTCGCGTCATCGAGCGCCGAGGGCGCCAGCGAGCAAGGGGCGCCCGTTTCCGCGATCACCGCGAGAAGCCGCGCGAGCCCGTCACCGTCCCGCATGACGCCGGCGTAGCGCGACATGGCCTGAGCCAGCCCGCGCCGCTCCGCGCCCGGGCCCGGTTCCGCGCCCGCGCCCGGTTCCGCGCCCGCGCCCGGTTCCGCGCCCATGGCCCGCTGCGTGCCGGTGCCCGGTTCCGCGCCCGCGCCCTGATTCGGGGCCGGCCCGTTCTGGCCTTGTGGCCCTTTGGGCCAGAACGTACTGGTCGCGGGTGCCCCAAGGCCCTTAGATGGGTGCCCGGGTGCCACAGGACCGGATTGCGGTGGCCTTGTGTGCCTCAGGGCCATGGCGTCGGTGGGCTTGGGTGCCACAAGGCCGGAATTCTCCGGCCTTGTGTGCCGCGTGCCTATGGCGTTGGTGGGCGCGGGTACCGCGGGGGCAGGATCCGGGCGCGGTGTCGCGTCTCCGGACGACTCGGCGCGCGGTGGCGCGTCACCGGGCGGCTCGGTCCCCGGCCGGGGGTCGGGGCTGGGCGTGCCCGTGATGGCCGTGCCGGCGCGGCGGCCGGCGATGATGGCCTCGGTGACCGAGTTGGAGGCCAGCCTGTTCGCCCCCTGCACCCCGGTCGACGCCGCCTCGCCCACCGCGTACAGGCCGGGGAGGGTGGTCCGCCCGTCCAGGTCGGCCAGGATCCCGCCGCAGGAGTAGTGCGCGCCCGGCGCGACCGGGATCATCTCGGTCACCGGGTCGATGCCGTGCTTGCGGCACGCGGCGGTCACCGTCGGGAACCCGTTCTCAAGCAGGTCGCGCCCGAGGAAGGTCGCGTCGAGCCAGACGTGCCCGGCGTCCCGCGCCGCGATGACCTCCGCCATCCGCGCGGCGACGACGTCGCGCGGTGCCAGGTCGCCGCGCGGGTCGTGCCCCGCCATCAGCGGGGTGCCGTCCAGGTCGCGCAGCACCGCCCCGGCGCCGCGCAGCGCCTCGGTGACCAGCGGGCACTGGCCGCTCGCGGCGGGCAGCCAGAGCACCGTCGGGTGAAACTGCACGAACTCCAGGTCCCTGATCACCGCGCCCGCGCGGGCCGCGATCGCGATGCCGTCCCCGGTTGCCCCCGCCGGGTTCGACGTGGTGCCGAACGCCTGCCCGAGCCCGCCGGCGGCGATCACCACGGACCGGGCGGCGATCACCCCCCGCGTCAGCCGCCCGCCCGGCCCGATGAAGGCGGCCGCCAGGCCGGTGACCGAGCGGCCGGTGACCGAGCGGCCGGTGACCGAGCGGCCGGGGACCGGCTCACGGTCGAACGGGCCAGCCGGGCCGGCGTTGGCAGCCGCCGTCCCGCGCGTGGCCCGCGCCCCCGTGCCGGCCCCCGCCCTGTCCGTCCCCCCGGACCCAAAGCCGGACCCAAAGCCGTGTCCAGTTCCCGCCGGCTCGCTCAGCAGCAGGTCGAGCGCGACCGTGCGGTCGAGGATCTCGATCCCGCTGGCGAGCAGCGCGGCAAGCAGCGTCCGGTGCACCTCGGCCCCGGTGGCGTCGTCGCCCGAGTGGACGATCCGGTGGGCGCTGTGCCCGCCCTCCAGCCGCAGGTCGCGCGTCTCGAGCCGGGCGCCGAGCCCGGCCAGCCAGCCAATCGCGCCCGGCGCGCCGTCGGCGAGCGCCGCCACGACGTCCGGGTCGCACAGCCCGGCCCCGGCGACGAGCGTGTCGGACACGTGCGCCGCGGGCGTGTCGCCCGTCCCCAGGGCGGCCGCGAGCCCGCCCTGCGCCAGCGGCGTCGCGCCGCCCACCAGGTCCTTGGTGGCCACGAGCACGCGCAGCCCGGATGCCGCCGCGGTCAGCGCGGCGGCGATCCCCGCCGCGCCGGACCCCACGACGACCACGTCGGCGTCGCGCCGCCAGCCTGGGCCCGTCATCACGCGCCCGCCGTAACGGGCGACGGGCCGACCGCGATCATGCCCTCCACCGCGCGCCGCGCCCGGGCGGCGACGTCCGGGTCGACGTGCACCTCGGTCGCGGAGGAAAGCAGGCACCGCTCCAGCCCCTCGGCCGTGATCATCTTCATGTAGTGGCAGGTCGCGTGCGGGTTGACCGGCTCGAAGGAGACGGCGGGGTTGGCCTTGCGCAGCTGGTGCAGCATCCCGGTCTCGGTCGCGACGAGGACCGCGGGCGCGCGGGTCGTCCGCGCGGCCTCGAGCATCCCGCCGGTGGACAGCACCCGGGTGCGCGACATGGGCAGGTCGCCGGTTCCCGTTTGCCACAGTGCGGAGGTGCCGCACCCGCACTCGGGGTGGACGTAGAGTTCCGCCTCCGGCCGCGCCGCCGCCATGTCGCGCAGCGCCTGCGGCGAGATTCCGGCGTGCACGTGGCACTCGCCCGCCCAGACGCGCAGGTTCTCGCGCCCGGTCACCCGCTTCACGTGCGCGCCGAGGAACTGGTCGGGCAGGAACAGCACCTCGCGGTCCGCGGGGATGGCGGTGACCACCTCGGCGGCGTTGGCCGACGTGCAGCAGACATCCGACTCGGCCTTCACGGCGGCGCTCGTGTTCACGTACGCGACCACGGCCGCGCCCGGGTGCGCCCCCTTCCATTCCCTGAGCTGGTCGGCCGTGATGCTGTCGGCGAGCGAGCAGCCGGCGCCCGCGTCGGGGATCAGCACGGTCCGCGCCGGGGAGAGGATCTTCGCCGTCTCGGCCATGAAGTACACGCCGCAGACCACGATCACCGAGGCGGAACTCGACGCCGCGAGCCGCGCGAGCGCCAGCGAGTCGCCGACGTGATCGGCGACTTCCTGGATCTCGGGCCGCTGGTAGTTGTGCGCGAGTATCACCGCGCCGCGCTCTTCGGCCAGCCGCCGGACGCGGGTCGCCCACTCGGCATCGACGGGGTTAAGCGATGTCGTCGCCTTCGTGTATGTCATGTTTCCGACCCTAAGTCGAAAACCTTGGGTTTACAACCCTCGGGCGAAAACTAGTGACCGAGACCACACCGACGGCACGCATAGTGCGGCCGCCGCACCCTACGATGGTGGTGTGCCCGCCGATTGTTTCCGCCACGAGGCCCTCGGGGTCGTTTTCCAGGTGCGGGACAAGCGGCTCGCCGTGCTGCTGTGGCAGCGGGCCACGGCGCCGTTCGCGGGCGAGTGGGTGCTGCCCGGCGGCTTCCTCGCCGCCGACGAGCGCCTCGGCGCGTCGGCCAGCAGGCACCTGGCCGCCAAGGTCAACATCCCCGAGATCGCCCACCTGGAGCAGCTCGAGACGCGCAGCGACCCGGTCCGCGATCCCCGCGGGCGGGTGCTCGCGACCGCCTACCTGGCGCTCGTCACCCCGGACGCTCGGCCCGAGTTGCCCGGCGACACGGCCTGGCACGCGGTGGACGACCTGCCGCCGACCGGCTTCGACCACGGCTCGATCATCGGCTCGGCGCGCAACCGGCTGCGGGCCAAGCTCTCCTACACCAACATCGGCTTCGCCCTGGCACCGGAGACGTTCACGATCTCCCAGCTGCGCGACACCTACGCGGCGGCGCTCGGCCACCCGGTCTCCGCCACCAACCTGCAGCGCATCCTCACCAGGCGCGGCGTCATCGAGCCAACCCAGGATGTGGCCCGCCCGACCTCGACCGGCGGCCGCCCGGCGACGGTCTACCGCTTCGCGGACCGCGAGCTCGTCGTCACCAACCCCTTCGCGGCCTTCCGTCCCCGCGCGGTCGTCTGATTCCGGCCAGGCTTCCGGCCAGGCTCCCGGGCCGCCCGGCTGGGCGTCAGCCGGCCGGGCGCCAGCCAAGGGCGGCGTCGTCGTCCGCCGCCCAGTCCTCCGGCGGGCCCGCTTGCGCGAGGCAGTCGGTCAGCCACCACGTCGCGTCGGGTTCCCAGCCGGCCAGCACGGTGCGCGACCCCCCACCGGAATCCGTTGGCACGGCCGCGCCCGCCGTCGTCAGGTAGCCGAGCACGGTCACGTGCACCGCGTCGTAGTCCGCGGCGACCGCCTGGTAGTCCGGGATCAGCCAGCGTCCGGTCGACCCGGTGGCCCGCCACCAGTCGTGCCGCCGTGACCTGGTCACGTCCAGCGGATAGCGCGACACCAGGCGGGCCCACGCCGCCGGCCCGTCGACCTCGTAGACCCGCGCGCCTGGACGGGGCCGCAGTGGCCAGCACCGCGCCGACTTCCAGCCGAGCCCGTCCTCGACCAGGGCCAGCCGGGCCGCGCCGAGGCCGGGCAGCGCGCGCGTGGTGATCGGCAGCCCCGACATCGCGGGATCGGACCACCACTGGCCGCTCCAGGCGCCAAGCGGTTCCGCTTCACCGGACCGCAGCGACTCCTCCCGGCGGACGATGTCCGCCCGCCAGGCCGCCACCCGGCCGGCCGCGCCGGACAGCGCGGGCTCGTCGAACGGGTGGTCGCCGAGGAACTGCGCGTACCGCTGCCGCTCCAGGTCCGCGGGCCCGGCCCACCACTGGGAGGCTGGCGCGGCCAGCAGCGCAACGGCGATCGGCCGCAGCGCCTCGCGCACCGCGGGCGCCGCGAGCGCCCGGTCTTCCGCGTGGGGCTCGCCCCAGTACTGGGCCGTGTCCACCGTCCAGCCAAGCGCCTCGAACACCGTGACCGGGTTGCCCGCGAGCGCGGCCGGGTCGGCCAGCGCGACGCCGGCCGCGAACTCGCCGAGGCGGCCGGACAAGTCGCCGGAAGTGACCGCCTCCCAGGCCAGCGGCCAGTCAGCGGACAGGCGGCCCGCGTCGTCGAGCCCGAGCCAGAGCAGGGTCCAGCACAGCCGTCGGCCGCGCGGCCCGGCGAGCAGCGCCTCAGCCGTAAGCATGACCCAAGGATAGGGCCAGATCCTCGTTCTGGCTGGTCACGGCGGCGCGACAAGCAGCGCGCCGCGAAGCGGGACGGGGCCGCCTAGGATGGTCGCCATGCCAGGTCTGCGGAAGGCCCAGAAGGAGATGACGCGGCGTCTGCTGCTGTCGACGGCACTGGACCTGTTCAACGCCAAGGGCTACGCCGCCACCACGATCGACGAGATCGCCGCCGCCGCCGGCACCACCCGGGTGACGTTCTACGCGTACTTCCCGTCCCGCGCGGACCTGATGAAGGGGCTGATCGAGCAGCTCAACGAGCTACTCGGGCGCACCAGCACGTCGGCGCCCGGCGCGACGGCGGCCACGCTGGTCAACGTGGTCGCCGGGGGCGACCCGGCGAAGATCGCGGACTGGCTCCGCGAGACCTCCAAGAGCTGGGACCAGATCCGTCCGTACACCAAGGCGGCATTCGAGGCGGCCACCGTCGACCCGGAGATCCGCGTGCTGGTCGACGGCTGGTTCGACGAGGCGATCGGTGACGTCGAGCAGGGCATGCAGCGGGCCGGCCGCTTCGCGCCGGACACCCGCCGGCTGCGCGCGGTGCTGGCGATGACCCAGCTCGACTTCCTGGCCCGCAGCTGGACCCCCGGCCGGTGGAACGCCGACCTTGAGCCCATGCTCGCAGTGCTCACCGCCAGCTGGATCGCCCTGGTCGCCGAGGATCCCCAGGCGCGGGCCTGAGCAGGCGTTCTGCGTAGCAGAATCTTTTGTTCGCCCCCGCGGCGCCGCGGTCAGGCTTGACCACATGACGACGCTCGACTCCGCATCGCCGGTCCACCTGAGGGCGGTGGCGGCGGACAATCAGCCGGCCGTGACCCCGGCGCTTGAAGACCTGTACCGCGGCTTCGAGAAGGAGCTGCTGGTGCCGCTGTGGACGGAAATCGGCGACCTGATGCCGCTCCACCCGCGGTCAAGAGCGGTGCCGCACCTCTGGCGCTGGGACAACCTGCGCGCGCTGGCCGCGCAGGCCGGCCGGCTCGTGCCGGTGGGCCGCGGCGGCGAGCGCCGGGCGATCGCCCTCGCCAACCCGGGCCTGAGGGGCCGCCCGTTCGCCACGCCCACGCTGTGGGCGGCGATCCAGTACCTGATGCCGGGCGAGAACGCGCCCGAGCACCGGCACACGCAGCACGCCTTCCGCTTCGTGCTTGAGGGCGAGGGCGTCTGGACGGTCGTCGGCGGCGACCCGGTGGCGATGCGCCGCGGCGACTTCCTGCCGCAGGCCGGCTGGAACTGGCACGCGCACCACAACGCGACCCAGGCGCCGATGGCCTGGATCGACGGGCTCGACATCCCGCTTCAGTACATCACCGAGGCGCAGTTCTTCGAGTTCGGCCGCGATGAGATCAGCGCGGCGGAGAAGACGACACCGGACCGGTCGCGCTCCGAGCGCCTGTGGGGCCACCCGGGCCTGGCGCCACTAGCGGCAAGCACGCGGCCAGGCACCCCGGGCAGCCCGCTGCTCGCCTACCGCTGGGAGCAGACCGACCGGGCGCTCGCCGACCAGCTGGCGATCGAGAAAGAAGGCCACGAGGCCACCGTCGAGCCCGGCCACGCCGCCGTCCGCTACACCGACCCCGCGACCGGCCAGGACGTGCTACCGACGATCCGCGTCGAGTTCCACCGCATCGCCAGGAACGCCGAGACCGCCCCGGTCAAGGAGACCGGGTCGAGCGTGTACACGGTCTTCGACGGCTCCGGCACCGTGACCGTCGGCGACAAGACTTGGTCGGTGAGCCGCGGCGACCTGTTCGTGGTGCCGTCATGGCAGCCGTTCTCCGCCCGGTCGCAGGCCGGCGCCACCGACTCCGACCGCGACGCACTCGACCTGTTCCGGTTCAGCGACGCCCCGGTCTTCGAAGCGCTGGGGCTCAACCGCACCCTCGTGGAAGGCACCCGCGCCGTCAAGGAAGTCGCGCCGTGACGGTTCGGCCTCCGGGACCGGAACTGCCCGACGCCATCGTGGTCGGCGGCGGCATCGGCGGCCTGTCGGCCGCGTTCGCCCTGGCCCGCAAGGGCCTGCGGGTGCGCGTGCTCGAGCGCTCCGCGGAGTTCGGCGAGGTCGGCGCCGGCATCCAGATCGCGCCCAACTGCACCCGCATACTCAACTCCTACGGCCTGCTCGAGGAGGCCAAGGCGCTCGGCGTGCTGCCGGACAGCATGGTCATGAAGGACGCGCTCGACGGCGCGGTGCTCACCCGCCTCGACCTGAAGGACATGGAGCGCCGCTACGGCACCCCTTACATGGTCATTCACCGCTCCGACCTGCACGCACTGTTCCTGCGGGCCTGCCAGAACGCCGGCGTGGACCTCCGTACCAGCCAGCACGTGACCGAATACCAGAACGCGGACAAGGCCGCGCGGGTCGTCCTCGCGGACGGCACGGTCCACGAGGCGCCCCTGGTCATCGCCGCCGACGGCCTGCACTCGGTCGCGCGCAGGCAACTCGTCGGCGACGAGCCGGTCAACTCCGCCTACGTCGCCTACCGGGGCGCGGTCCCGATGGACAGGGTCCGCGAGAACAACATCTCCGCGTCCGACGTGGTCGTCTACGTCGGCCCCCGCTGCCACTTCGTGCAGTACCCGCTGCGTGGCGGCGAGATGTTCAACCAGGTCGCCGTCTTCGAGTCGGCCAAGGCGAGGGCGGGGGAGGAGGACTGGGGCACGCCGGACGAACTCGACGCCGCGTTCGCGCACACGACCGGGAACATCCAGAAGGGGCTGCCGCTGATGCGGCGCGACCGCTGGTGGCGGATGTTCGACCGCGATCCGATCATGACCTGGGTCTACGGCCGGATCGCGCTGCTCGGCGACGCCGCCCACCCGCCGCTCCAGTACATCGCCCAGGGCGCGATCATGGCGATCGAGGACGGCTACGTGCTCGCCGAGCACCTGGCCGCCGGCCGGGAAGAGCCCGACGCCGCCCTGGCCGCCTACCAGGCCGTCCGCCCCGAGCACTGCCTCCGCGTGGTCACCACGTCCCGCGACTGGGGCGCGCTGTGGCACCTGGACGGCGAAAAGCGCGAGCGCCGCAACCAGGTCCTCCGCGCCCGCGACCCCCGCGATTACGGCTTCGTCGACTGGCTCTACAGCATCACGGCGCTCACCCCGGCCGAGGAACCGCCAATGTTCACAGTTATCCCATTGGACGCCACTACCCCTTTGGGCGCCACCATCCCATTGAACACTGGCTCGCTCGCATAAGAACAAAAGAAGAAATCGAGAAGAGAATATCCCGAACGACTTCGTGTTCCACCTCGCCCGCTCATGACCCTTGCGATTGGAGAAATGCCCACTAGCGGCAAATCGTCTGGCGACCTACGCTGAAACCTGCGAATCGCGCGTTATTGACTGTGGGGAGCGGGCGTCGTGCGGCCTTACCTTTCGGTGTGCCCCGGATCAGGGATTTGCCGGTGATTAAGGACCTCAGCGGCGGCGACCCGGCGACGGTGGGCCCCTACCGGTTGCTCGGGCGGCTCGGCGCCGGCGGGATGGGGCAGGTTTACCTGGCGAAGTCACCCGGCGGACGGCTCGTCGCGATCAAGCTGATCCGGCCAGAACTGGCGGAAGAACGCGGGTTCCGCGCGCGGTTCGCCAGCGAGATCAGCGCCGCGAAGAACGTCAGCGGCATCTACACCGCCGCCGTGGTCGACGCCGATGCCGACGCGGAACTGCCCTGG
>Ga0335075_10011040_pt1 | contig 13669 bp, 11 predicted proteins | sample Lox_Sample_24_FD_206723 | JGI IMG/M metagenome (GOLD analysis project Ga0335075, IMG submission 206723) | Soil microbial communities from Loxahatchee National Wildlife Refuge, Florida, United States - Lox_Sample_2.4 | ecosystem: Environmental > Terrestrial > Soil > Wetlands | place: USA...
TCCCGTGCTGCGCCTGGACGCCGACACGGCGGAGGCCCAGGGTGGAGTGGCGCCGCTGCTGCGCCGCTTCCAGGACGCCCCCGCGGGCGTGCTGATCGGCACGCAGATGGTCGCCAAGGGCCACGACTTCCCGGACGTGGGTCTCGGGGTCGTGATCGACGCCGACGCGACGCTGCGGTTCCCCGACTTTCGCGCCGAGGAGCGCACGTTTGCGCTGATCGCCCAGCTCGCCGGGCGCGTGGGGCGCGGCGCGGCGGCCGGCGGGTCAGGCGGGTCCGGTGGGGGCGGTGGCGGGTCCGGCGGGTCTGGGTCCGCCGAGTCCGGGGCCGCGCGCGTGCTCGTGCAAACGATCGCACCCACCGCGCGCGCGATCGTCCACGCCGCCGCCCATGACAGCGACGGGTTTCTGGCGGGCGAGCTGGAGCGCCGCCGCGCGCTCGCCTACCCGCCGTTCTCACAGCTGATCAGGATCGTGTGCGCCGCTCCCGAAGGCGGCGCGGCGCGCGGCGCGGCGCTCGCGCTGGCGGGCGAGCTGAGAGGGTTGGACGCCGGCGTGCTCGGCCCCGCGTCGCTGTTTCGCCTACGCGGCCAGGAGCGCCAGGTGCTCGTGATCAAGGCGCGCGACCGGCGGCTCGCCGTGACCGCGGTGGGAGCGGCGGTGGCGCGGCTGGCGGGCGATCGGACCCATCGCGGGGTCAGCTTCAGCGTTGACGTCGACCCCCAATAGCACCGTCGCCTGGCTCTAGAATCGCTGCTCAGATGGCAGACGGCGAGCACAGACACGCACACGCCCACGAGCAGGCCGATGATCCCGAGGAGCTTGAGGTCCAGGACGGGCCGGTCGCGCAGGAGCTCGACGAGGAGACTCGCATCCGGCGCGACGCGGCGCTCGCGCACGTGCGCAAGCTCGGCGACCCCGTGCTGCGCGCGAGCGCGGTCGCGGTCGACCGTTTCGACGCGGCGCTCGAGGCGGAGATAGAGCGCATGGGCGAGCTGATGGTCGACGCGCTCGGCATCGGCCTCGCCGCCACGCAGCTCGGTGTGCTGCACCGCGTGCTCGTGTACCGGGTGAGCGCCGAGGATCCGATCACGGCGCTGGTCAACCCCGTGATCGAGTGGTCAAGCGAGGAGACCGAGCTCGCCGAAGAGGGTTGCCTGAGCATTCCCGGGGTGCACGTCGAGGTTGAGCGTCCCGCCCGCATCCGCGCCCGCGCACAGGACTCCACTGGGCGGGAGCTGACGATCGAGGCCGAGGGTCTGCACGCGCGGGTGATCCAGCACGAGGTCGACCATCTCCACGGAATCCTGATCCTCGACCGCATCTCGCGCGAGGCGCGGCGCGAGGCGATGCGGGCGATGCGCGAGGCCCGCGAGGGTCACGAGAGCCATGAGGGTTACGAGGGTCACGAGGGTGGAGGGGGCGAGCGTCGCGATGGCGGAGGAGATGAGCGTCGCGATGGAGGAGGGGGCGGCGAGGAGCCACATGCGGCGCGCGAGCCAGAGCGCGAGCGTGTGGGTGTGGTCGCTTCGCCCAGCGACAGGTCGTAGGGCGCGGGCGCCCGGCCGGCGGTCTGACACGTGCGCACGGTCTTCGTCGGCACGTCGTTGTTTGCGGCATCTGTCCTGGAGCGCATGGCCGCGGGCGAGCATCGACCCGAGCTGGTCATCACTCGCCCCGATCGGCCACGGGGGCGGGGGCGCAAGCTCGCCTCGCCGCCCGTCGCCGAGACGGCTGCCCGCCTCGGGCTCGTCCTCGCGCAGCCGGCGAATGTCAACGACGAGGCCGCGCGCGCGCAGATCGCCCGGGTGCGGCCACAGGCGGCCGTCGTGTGCGCGTTCGGCGCGCTGATCCGCGAGCCGCTGTTGTCCGCGCACGAGCTGCTCAACGTGCACCCCTCGCTGCTGCCGCGCTGGCGCGGCGCGGCCCCGGTCGAGCGGGCGATCATGGCCGGCGATGAGCGCACCGGCGTGTCGATCATGCGCCTGACGGCGGGCCTCGACAGCGGGCCGGTGTGCGCGGCGCGGGAGCTCGCGATCGCGCCCACCGACACCTACGGCACGCTCGCCGAGCGACTGCAGACGCTCGGGGGAGAGCTGATCGTGCACGTGCTCGACCTGATCGCCCGCGGTGAGCCCCCCGCGTTCGCCGAGCAGGACGAGACGGGCGCGACCTACGCGGAGAAGATCGGACCCGAGGACCGGCTGCTGGACCCGGCCCACCCGGCTGTCGAGCTGGAGCGGGTCGTGCGGGCGCTCGACCCCCACATCGGCGCACGGCTGGCGCTCGCCGACGGGTCGCTGCTGGGCGTGCGCAAGGCGGCGGTCGCCGTGCCCGGCGGGTCCGGTATGCCCCGTGAAGCGCCGGCCGCGGGTGCGCTGGTCGCGCGAGATGGGCGGCTGCTCTACGGCACGGCCGCCGGCGCCCTGGAGCTGTTGGTCGTTCAGCCGCCGGGGGGACGGGCGATGGACGCCGAGGCGTATCTGCGCGGACATGCCCTCTGAGGCCCGCGCGTGCGCGTACACGGTGCTGCGGCGTGTGTTCGAGCAGGACGCCTACGCCGACCGGGCGTTGCGCGCGGAGGCCGGTGCGGCCGATCTCGACGCCCGCGATCGCGCGCTGGCGATGCGCCTGGCCTACGGCACGATCCAGCGCCGGGGCACGCTCGACCATCTGATCGAGCGGCTCTCAGAACGGCCGCTGGGACGGTTGGACGCGCCGCTGCTGGCGGCCCTGCGGCTCGGTCTGTACGAGCTGCTGTACACGAGCGGCGCGCCCAACCACGCGATCGTCGCCGACACGGTCGAGCTGGCCAAGACACACGCCCGCGCGGGGCATGGTCTCGTCAACGCGGTGCTGCGCCGCGCCACGCGGGAGGGGGCGGGTGTGCTCGCCGGCCTGTCCGACGACACGCCTGAGCACGCGGCCGTCAAGCACTCTCATCCCGAGTGGATCGCCCGGATGTGGTGGCAGGAGCTGGGTCCCGAGCACGCGCGCGCGCTGATGGCGGCGGACAACGAGCCGGGCGAGGTGGCGCTGCGCGCAAACACGCTCGTCACCGACGCGCCCACGCTCGCGCGCGAGCTGGCGGGGGCGGGTGGCGCGCGGGGCGATGAGGCCAACACGACGGGCGAGCCGGCAGACGATCCGCGGGGCGGGGCGAGCGGAGGGCCGGGCGGGGGGAGCGAAGCGCGGAGCGGGGGAAGCGAAGCGCGAGGCGGGATGCCCGTCGTCAATACCCATCTCGATCCGAGCATTCCCGAGGCGCTCGTGCTGGAGGGCCCGTTCGACGCCCACCGCTCGCCGCGCTGGCGCGAGGGCGCGTTCATCGCGCAGTCGCGCGCGGCGATGCTCGTCAGCCGGGTGCTCGCCCCCGAGCCGGGGGAGACGGTGCTCGATCTGTGCGCCGCCCCGGGTGGCAAGAGCACGCACCTCGCCGCGCTGATGGGCGCAAGCGGTCGCGTCGTGGCGGTCGAGCGCGACCGCCGCCGTGCGGGGGAGCTGCTGCGCACGGTCAAGCGGCTGCACGCCGAAAATTGCGTCCACGTCGAGCTCGCCGACGCCTCACGACCCCGCGAGAACTCCGAGCAGGGTGCGTTCGACCGCGTGCTCGTAGACCCTCCCTGTTCGGGTCTCGGCACGTTGCAGGCGCACGCGGACCTGCGCTGGCGGATGACACCCGCGCGCGCGTCGCAGCTCGCACACCTCCAGGCGCAGATCCTCTCCGCGGGCGCGCAAGCGCTCCGTCCGGGCGGCGTGCTGGTCTACTCTACGTGCACGATCTCTTCGACCGAGAACGAGTTGCAGGTCGCCGCATTCCTGGACGCCCACGATGACTTCGCGCTGGACGATCTCAGCGGCGAGTTCCCGGGGCTGGGACACCCCTCGCCACGCGTCCCGTCCGAGGTCGCGTTGACGTTGCCGCATCGCGATCGCACCGCCGGCTTTTTCATCGCGCGCTTGCGGCGGGAAGGCTAGCGCCATGGCGCACGAGCCCGACAAGCCCGACGCGCCCGCCAAGCCGGCGATGGAGCTGGGGCCGCGCTGTCCGGCCTGTGGCGAGCCGTGGCTGCGCCCGACCAACCTGCCCGGGCGCTATCGCTGCGTGTACTGCCTGCACCGGTTCGAGCTGACCTCGGTGTGTCCCAACTGCGGCGAGCACTCGACGATCGTGCGCATGTCCTCCACCGCGATCCTCAAGTGCAACAACTGCGGCGATTCGATGCTGCAAGCCATATGAGCCGGCATGGCTCGCCCGGTGAGCTCAGCTCAGCTCAGCTCAGATTAGGCTGATGGTCTGATGAGCACCCCGGCCAAAGACCTGCTGAAAAGCGTGCGCGTCGCGCCCTCGATCCTGTCTGCGGATTTTGGGCGCCTGCGCGAGCAGGTGGGGGAGGTGCTCGACGCGGGCGCGCGCGTGATCCACGTGGATGTGATGGACGGACATTTCGTGCCGTCGATCACGCTTGGACCGGTCGTCGTCGACGCGCTGAGCGAGCGGGTCCACGCGGCGGGCGCGGTGCTGGACGTGCACCTGATGATCGAGCGCCCCGAGCGCCACGTCGCCGAGTTCGTGCAGGCCGGCGCCGACTCGATCACGTTTCACGCCGAGGCGACCCCGCATGTCTCCTACACCGCCGGTCTGCTGCGCGAGCAGGGCGTGGCGGCGGGTGTGGCGATCAACCCGGCCACGCCCGTCGGCGCCGTCGCGGAGGTTGCGGGCGGGAATGTGGGCGGCGAGTTGGATACGGGTTCAGGTTCGGGTTCGGACGCGGATGCAGACGCGGGTGCGGATGCGGGTCCGGTCGCGGGGGCGATCGACATGGTGCTGTGCATGACGGTTAACCCGGGCTGGGGGGGACAGGCGTTCATCGCGCACTCACTCGACAAGATCGAGCGCCTGCGCGCGATCGCCGGCCATGATGTGGCGCTCGAGGTCGACGGCGGGATCGATCCGCAGACCGCGCCCGGGTGTCGTAAGGCCGGCGCCAACGTGTTCGTCGCCGGATCGGCGATCTTCGACACGCCCGACCCGGGCGAGGCCTACCGCGCGATCGCGGCGTCGGTGGGCGCCGGCTGAGCGCGTCGCATGGCGCCGGCGCCTGGCTGTCGCGCGATCGCGGCGTCGGTGGGCGCGGGTTGAACGCGCTCGGCTTGGCTGCCACTCGCGCTTCCAGTCCGCCTGCCCCGGCTGCCCCCGTGCCGGTACAGCGCCCATAGCATCAGCGCCAGCAGCGAGGCGGCGCCGAAATAGCCGATCTCGGTGCGCAAAAGTTGTTCTGAGACGAGCGGAACGAACATCCACACCACGAACGCGACCGCCGCCACGATCCAGCAGACCGCCGCCCGGTGGGCCTGATCGCGCGCCAGGGCGGCCTGGTTGAGCGCGCCGGAGGTCAGGTGCATGCCCATGCCCAGGCCGATCAGCGCCAGGCCGAAGCGGTTGTAAGCGAAGGTCTGGCCGAACAGCGCGCTCATCACCTGCGGGCCGATCGCCAACAGGCCGAGCGCGACCGCCAGCGAGAAAGCGGCGATCGCGAGCACGGTCACGCGGATCGCGCGGGCGAACGCGTCGTGTCCCGCGGTCGTCTCCAGGCCCGTGAGGTGCGGCAAGAGCGAGGTCTGGATCGCCTGAAACAGCTGCAGTGGGGCGCGCGCGATCAGCAGCACGTTGAACACTACCCCCGCGAGCGCCTTGTCGGGCGAGGTCGCGTCGACGGTCAGCACGGCCGCGTTCAGCAGCGTCTGCTCTGAGAGCATCACTCCCGAGACGGCCAGCGCAAAGCCCGAGCCACGCGCGAGCGAGAGCTCGTCTGCGACGATCGCCTCCTCCAGGCCCTCGGTCCCCGGCCCGGCCAGCGCGGCGTCGAGCTCCTCGATCTCGGGAGCGCCGTGTGGGCCGGCGGGCTGCCCGTGCGCTTTGCCTGCGCGGCGACGTTGTGAAAACGCCGCGGGCACGACCACCAGCGAGACCAGCGGGGCCGCGGCGATGCCGATCGCCACCGCGTTCTGCCCATGGGTGAACCCGAGTGCGGCGGCCACCGCGAAGCACAGGCGCGAAAACGATTCCAGCAACACCAGCCCGCCGAACAGAGCGAAGTATTCGTGTCCGGCCAGCCAGCCGCGGGCGAAGTAGCTGGCGGCGTAGGCGAGGGTGCCCACGACCAGTACGTCGTACAGCACCGCGTAGTGGTCGAACACTTCGCTGACCAGCTGTTCGTGGAACACGAGCGCGAGGACCAGGAACGCCAGCGCGAAGGAGGCCTGGATCGCGATCGGCACGCGCACCGAGTGCTCGGCGTGACCGCGCGCGCGGCGCTCGGCGATCGTGCGCGACAGCAGCTGTTCGATCGGCCGGTAAATGACCGAGATGATCACGAACATCACCGACCACAGCACGTCCAGGCGCCCCGCGGCGTCTTCGCCGAGCACGTGACTGGCGATCGAGAAGTACGCGAACGTCAGCAGTCCGGTCGAGGCGATCCCGATCGACAGGATGCGCGCGCCGCTGCCGTACGAGCGGGTTCGATGTGGGTTCGTACTGCTGCTGCTGCTGCTGCTGCTGCCGTCGTCGTCGTCGCCGTTGCCGCTATCGGCCGCGGTCGGGTCTTGGCTGCGCGAGGCGCTCGCTCGACTGCCCGGCGCAGGCAGCTCGGACGAAGAGGGGCTAGAGCCTGACAAGCAGCATCGTCCAGGGGAAGGGCGAGCGGATCTCGACGACCTGGCCATATCGCGACAGCAGGGCAACGAACGAGCGCTTGGACCAGTGGTTGAGGTGTCCCGGCGTGTTGCCCAGATCGGACCAGTAGGCCCCGCGTGCCATGTTGAGCATCCGCCACATCGGCTCACGCGGCACCGACACGAGCAGATGGCGCTGTGCGCAGCGGGCCATCTCGCTCAGCGTGTGCGCGGGGTCGGGCACGTGCTCGAGCACCTCGATCGCGCTGGCCAGGTCGAACTCGCTCTCGGCGAACGGCAGGCTCTCGGCGGCCATCACCCGGTATTCGAGGTTCGGCGCGGTCCGCTGCGACCAGCCCGCCTGAATCGACTCCTCCTGCAGGTCGATGCCGACCACGCGCCGCTCGGGGCCGAGGCGCTGTGCCCACTGGTGCACGAGCACGCCCTCACCGCAGCCGACGTCCAGCAGCGAGTTGGGGTCGGCGCGCACGAACAGCTCATCCAGCGAGCGCTCGAACCCAGCCATCAACCGGCGCACGACCGGGTTGGTCGAGCCGTACTTGTCGTAGGTGTTGCCGGTGACGATCCCCTGCTCGGATACGGTCACGCCCGAGCTCACAGCTTCACGACCTCTTGTGCGATCGCCTGCTCGCCCGCGGAGGTCTGCCCGCCCGCAGGCGCCTGCTCGCCGGTGGGCGCTCGTTTGCCGGCGGGCGCATGCCTGTCGTAGTCTCTCTCGACCTGTCCCTGCTCCTGGGCGGGCGGCGCGTTCGCTTCGTAGTGCGAGGGCGCCACGCCCAGCTGCAGCTCGATCCGCCTGACCCGCTCGAACGTGCGCTGGGTCATCACCCGCTGCGCCGCCAGCAGGTCGCCGATCACGCCGAGCGCCCACAGCACGACCGCGGCGATGAACAGGACCGCGCCAAGGATCAGCGACTGCACATGGCCCTTGCCACTGCCTTCGGCGTAGGCCACGACGAACCTGATCCACACGGCGATCGCGGCCAGGCCGATGATCAGGGCGAGGCTCCAGAAGACGCGCAGCGGCTCGTACTGGGCATAGATGCGGAAGATCGACACCGCATTGCGGCGCACGTAGGCGCCCATCGAGGGAAACAGCCGCGACTCGCGCGTCTTGGGGTTGGTGCGGACCGGGACGTGGTCGACGGCGACCAGCAGCTTGCCGGCCTGGATGATCGTCTCCAGCGTGTAGGTGAACCGCGAGACGACCACGATCTGGATCGCGGCCTCGCGGTTGTAGGCCCTGAAACCAGAGGTCGTGTCGGGCACCGAGGTCGATGAGGCCTGGCGCACCACCCACGAGCCCAGGCGTTGCAGCGCCTTCTTCAGCGGCGAGAAGTGCTCGATTCCCTGGACTTCGCGGTCGCCCACGACCATGTCGGCACGGCCGGCCACGATCGGCGCCACCAGACGCGCTATGTCCGCGCCGCAGTACTGGTTGTCCGCGTCGGTGTTGACGATCACGTCCGCGCCCAGCTTCAGCGCGGTGTCGATGCCCGCCTGAAACCCGGTCGCCAGGCCGCGGTTGTTGGTCAGCCTGACCAGATGATCGACTCCGTGCGCCCGTGCGACCGCGACCGTCTCGTCGGTCGACCCGTCGTCGATCACGAGCCACTGCACCGTGTCGAACCCCTCCACCTCGCGCGGCAGGTCCGCGAGCGTGGCCGGCAGCTGCTCGGCCTCGTTGAAACAGGGGATTTGGATGATGAGCTTCACGTGGCGTTTCCGGCTGCTCTGTATTTGCCAATACTATAGTTATCAAAAATGAAAAAGAGGACACCATCATCCTCCCCTGAGGAGCCCGTCACGTCCATCGCATCCATCGTGAGACCCTCGTGTCGACCGCCGGCTTGACTCACGCCTAGCAAGGATAGGCTCTGGGACCGATGGCCAGCGCGACGTTGACCAAGCCGCACCAGCCCCCGGCGTCTCGGACTCCGTGGCGGCGTCTGCGGCGGATCGAGCTCAGGAGCTGGGAGCGGATTGGGCTTGCGGCGCTGTGCCTGCTCGCGCTGATTGGCTACTTCGCCTACCCCACATACCCGACCTACGACTCGTTCTACGCCCTGTTGTGGGGCCGCAACATCCTGCACCTGCACCTGCCGGACTTCCAGGTCTACCGCGCGCCGACCGAGCATCCCCTCGCGATCGCGTTCGGCGCGTTGTGCTCGATCTTCGGCCAGGACGGCGCGCGGCTGATGGTGCTGGGGTCGATCGCCTCGTTCGTCGCGGTCGTGGTCGGTATGTATCGCCTGGGCAAGCTGTGCTTCGGCCCGCTTGTGGGACTGCTCGCCGCGCTGCTCGTGCTCAGCCGCTTCTTCGTCGAGAACCTCGCCGCGCAGGGGTATCTGGACATCTCCTACATAGCCCTGATCGTGTGGGCGATCGTGTTCGCGGTGCAGCGCCCCCGTCGTTGGCCGATCTCCGATCGGTCGCTCGTGCTGGTGACGCTCGCGCTCGCCGGGCTGTTGCGCCCGGACGCGTGGGTGTTGAGCGGGGCGTACTGGCTGTGGTTGGCATGGCCGCGCAGGGACGGCGGCTCGATAGACAACCTCACCCGCCTGCGGTATCTGGCGATCGCCGTATCCGCGCCGCTGATCTGGGTCGGGGTGGACACGATCGTCACGGGCAACCCGCTGTACTCGCTGCAGTCGACCGCCGAACTCGCGCAGGAACTCGAACGCACCCAGGGGATCTCGAGTGTGGTCGCGTCGGTATGGACGTTCGGGGTGCGGATCGACAAGACGCCGGTGATCATCGGCGTGCTGATCGGGCTGCCGATTGCGATCTGGATGGCGCCCCGTCGCGTGCTCACGCCGCTGGTCGCGCTGGTGTTGCTGCTGGGCGTGTTCGTCGCCGAGGGCGCCGTCGGCGCGTCGGTGATCGACCGCTACCTGATGGGGGCGGCGATCGTGGCGCTGCTGTTCTGCGCGGTGACGATCGGGGGCTGGGCGATGCTCGAGCCCGGCTCGACGCTGCGGCGGGTGTGGATGGCCGGCGCCGCCGCGCTCGTGTGCTACGGGGGCGTGTCGGTCGCGACCACGCTCAGCCTGTCCAGCCTGCGCACCACGCTGGCCTACCACGAGGACTTCCACGAGGGGCTGGCCGCGGCGCTCGAGGACCCGCGAGTGCACGCGGTGCTGCAGCGCTGTGAGCTGCTGTCGCTGCCCGACAACAAGCTGATTCCCGACGCGCGCTGGATCCTCGGCGGCTTCGGCCAGCACAACATCGTCGCGCGCAGCCAGGCCCGCGACGACGCGCTCAAGGGAGCCGACCAGCTGCAAGACCGCCTCGCGCGGGGTAGCGTCGCGGTGTTTCCGCTCGGCAGCGCGGTGTTCTTCGAGGCGATCGTCGACGTCGGCGACGACCCGCGCGTGCAGGTGCCCGAACCGGGTTACCGCCGCATCTACACCAGCCGGTACTACGCGGTCTATGACAACTGCCGATAGCCATCCCCAGCCGACCGGCACGCCGATTACCGCGATCATGCCTGCAGGCGCCGGTGGTGGCGGTGGCGCCGGGGAGGTCGGGGCGGCCGGGGAGGTCGGGGCGGCCGGGGAGGTCGAGGAGGTCAGCGGCGATGTGGGCGTTGCGAACGCCGGCTCCAGCGCCGACTCACGGCGTGCCCGCCGCTGGACGTGGGCCGGCCTGGCGGTCGTGCTGGCCGGCGGGCTGGGGTTGCGGGTGTGGGGTATCGAACAGGGCCTGCCCTACCCGTACAACGCCGACGAGGCCGATCATTTCGTTCCCCATGCGATCGAAATGTTCGAAAAACACACGCTCAACCCCCACTACTTCGCCAATCCCCCCGCGTACACGTACCTGCTGCACTACCTGTACGCCATCGCCTACGGCGGCGCGGCGGGCGTGCAGCACGCGCTCGCGATGCACCCCGGCGAGGTGTACACGCTCGGCCGGGCGACCGCCGCGGTGCTCGGCACGCTCGCGCTGTGGCTGCTGTACCTGACCGGATCGCGCCTGGCCGGCCGCGGCGTGGGCCTGCTGGCGGCGGCGATCGAGGCGGTCGCGTTCCTGCCGGTCTTCTACGCCCACCTGGCGCTCAACGACGTCCCCACGCTCGCCCCGCTCACGCTGTGTCTGCTGGGCACGGCGGGCGTGCTGCGCAACGGGCGCCTGCGCGAGTACCTGATCGCGGGCATCGGCCTGGGGCTCGCCTGCGCGACCAAGTACACCGCCGGGATCGTGTTGCTGCCGTTGCTGGCCGCGGTGGCGGCGCGGTATCTGGACACCTCGATCGAGCTGCGCTCCTCCGCGCGGGCGGCCGCGCGCGTGCTGGCCGGCCTCGCGCTCGCCGGACTGGCTGCGATCGCCGCGTTTCTCATCGCCAACCCGTACGCCGCGCTCGACTACACCGCGTTTCACAACGAACTGGTCCATCAGTCGACGCTGTCCGCCGAAGCTCAGGGCAAGCTCGGCGCGCCCAAAGGGGGAGGACTCGAGTACTACCTGTGGACGCTCACGTGGGGGCTGGGCTGGGCGCCGGCGCTCGCGGCGCTGGGGGGCGCGCTGAGCGTGTGGGGGCGCGAGCGGGTGCTCGGCTGGGTGCTCGTCCCCGCGCCGATCGTCTACCTGGCGTTCATGGGGGCGGAGGGCCGCTACTTCGGGCGCTGGCTGCTGCCGATATTTCCGATCCTGTGCCTGCTCGCGGCGATGTTCGCGCTGCAGCTGGTCGACCGTATCGCCCGCCGGGCCGATCGGTGCGCACGCGGGCGAGACTCCGGCGTCTCCGGCGACCTGGGTCATCCCTCGACTGGCTCGTCCATTCCGGCCGGCCTCCGAGCCGCTGCCCCCAGCCGCCGCCTGCGACCGAAGCCGGGAGACACCCGCCTCTGGGGGGCATCCCCGTTTCGGCTAGCCCTAACGACCGTGCTCGTCGCGGTGCTGCTCGCGCAAGGTCTCGTGTACAGCATCCACTCCGGCAAAACGCTCGCGCGCGCGGACACGCGCAACTTGACCCGCGAATGGATGGTCGCCCACATACCGCCGGGCGCCAAGATCGTCGCCGAGCCGGTCGAGCCCGAGGAATGGGCACGCGAAACCGAGCCGGGCACGATCACCGCCCACAACCCGTTCCGCTGGGGTCTGTATCCGGCGCTCGCGCGGCGCGTCACCGCCGCCGGCGCGATCGCTCCCGCCTACATCGAGCCCGAAGTCGGCCTGGAGGACTATGAGACGACGCTGTACCCGCAGCTGATCGACTTCTACGAGCAGGCGGGCTACTGCTGGGTGATCGTCGGCTCGACCGAGTCCGGGCGCGCGTACGCCGACCCGCGCGAGGTTCCGCACGCGATCGCCTACTACCGGGCGCTGGCCCGTCGCGGCGAAGTCGTCTACCGCGCCTCCCCGTACGCGCGCGGGCAGGGGCCGGTGGCGTTCGGGTTCGATTGGAGCTTTGACTACTACCCGCTCGCCTATGAGCGGCCGGGGCCGACGATGACCGTGTACCGTCTGCGCGGGGGTCGGTGCGGGTCCTGAGCAGGGTTATCCTGGACGTGACGATGCCGACCTGCACAGACACCGACCGCGAGCACCTCGCGCACGCGATCGAGCTCGCGCGGCGCGGCGGCACCGGGACCAGGCCCAACCCGGTCGTGGGCGCCGTGATCGCGCGCGACGGGCAGGTGCTCGGCGAGGGCTGGCACGAACGCTACGGCGGCGCTCACGCGGAGGTCAACGCGATCGAGGCATGCGGCATGGCCGACCTCGGCGGGGCGACGCTGTACGTGTCGCTGGAGCCGTGCTGTCACGAGGGCAAGACCCCGCCGTGCACCGAGGCGATCGTGCAGGCCGGCCTCCGCCGTGTGGTCGTCGGCTCGGACGATCCGACCGAGAAGGCCGCGGGTCGCGGGCTGGGGATCCTGCGCGATGAGGGTGTCGAGGTGCTGCTCGCCGACGGCGAGCTCGCGGGCCGCGCACGGTTGCTGAACCAGGCGTTTCGCAAGCACGCCCGCACCGGTCGTCCGTGGGTGCTGTTCAAGTCGGCGATGACCCTCGATGGCAAGGTCGCCACGCGTACCGGCGACTCGCAGTGGATCAGCGGTAACGCCAGTCGCGAGCTGGCGCACCAGTGGCGCGCGTCGGTGGATGCGGTAGTCGTGGGCATCGGCACGGCGATGGCCGACGATCCCCGCCTGACCGCCCGGCCCGAGGGTTTGGCCGGCGGCCGCCCCGCGCCCGAGCGCCAGCCCCGCCGGGTCGTGTTCGACTCGCTCGCGCGCCTGCCGCCCACCTCCCAGCTCGTGTCCGACGCCCTGGAGATACCGCTCACGGTCGTGATCTCGCGCGCCGCTGGCCGCGCCGACATCGACGCGCTGGAGGCGGCCGGCGTGCAGGTGCTGCTCGCGACGGGCGAAAACGAGCCCGCGCGCGTGCGCTCAGCACTGGAACAGCTCGGCGCCGAAGGGGTCGGCTCGATGCTGCTGGAGGGCGGTCCGCGCTTGGCGGGCGCGTTCCTGGACGCCGGTGAGATAGACGAACTGCGCCTGTTCCTCGCGCCGATGCTGTTCGGCGGCTCAGCCGCCCGCGACCCGCTGGAGGGAGAGGGTGTGGAGCACATTTCCGAGGCGGTGCGGGCGCTGAGTTGCGAGTGCGAGCGTGTCGGCGAGGACCTGCTCGTTAGGGCCAGGCTGCGCGAGTGGTGAGCCTGACGAACACGCATGGCGGCGCTGGACTGCGTCCTCAGTCGCTCATGTGCAAAGCACATTTCGCTCCCTGCGTCCTTGTCCAGCTTGCCCTGCGTGCCCATCAGGAGCTCAGAGCCGGAAAGGGGCTACCATCGTGTTCACAGGTCTGATTGCCGATCTTGGCAGCGTGAGCGCGTTCGAGCCCGCGGGGGAGGCGGCCGGCCGGGGACGCGGGCACGAAGGGCGCGAGGGCGAGGACGGGGACGGCGGCGATGGCGTGCGGTTACGGATCGCGACGCGCTTGGCCGAGCGGCTCGCTCCGGGCGAT
>Ga0335075_10011041_pt1 | contig 13668 bp, 14 predicted proteins | sample Lox_Sample_24_FD_206723 | JGI IMG/M metagenome (GOLD analysis project Ga0335075, IMG submission 206723) | Soil microbial communities from Loxahatchee National Wildlife Refuge, Florida, United States - Lox_Sample_2.4 | ecosystem: Environmental > Terrestrial > Soil > Wetlands | place: USA...
GTTCGACGAGATGGTGCTCCAGTACTCCGGACCCGATCGGGCACAGTCGATTCTGGACAACCAGTTCTATCAGACGGTCGCCACGTCGCTGGCCGGCACCCAGGAGTACATGGCGATGGAGAAGCTCGGTCAGTTGCTGGGCGAAGACCGCTGGGATCTGGTGGTGGTGGACACCCCGCCCTCGCGCAACGCGCTGGACTTCCTCGATGCGCCGAAACGGCTGGGCAGTTTCATGGATAGCCGGCTCTGGCGACTGCTGTTGGGGCCAGGGCGCGGCATCGGGCGGCTCGTCACCGGTGCGGTCGGCTTGGCGATGAAGGCGCTGTCGACCATCCTGGGCTCGCAGATGCTCTCCGACGCAGCGGCTTTCGTGCAGTCGCTCGATGCCACCTTCGGCGGCTTTCGGGAGAAGGCGGACCGGACCTATGCGCTGCTGAAGCGGCGCGGTACGCAGTTCGTCGTGGTGTCGGCGGCCGAGCCGGATGCGCTGAGGGAAGCGTCGTTTTTTGTGGACCGGCTTTCCGAGGAGCGGATGCCGCTGGCCGGGCTCATCCTGAACCGAACCCATCCGATGTTGTGCTCGTTGCCGGTCGAGCGCGCCATCGACGGAGCCAAGACGCTCGAGAACGGCACGGCAGCCAACGGCGCGAATGAGTTGACCGAGGCCGTTTTACAGATCCACGCCGACCGCGCCGCGACGTCCAAGCGCGAGATCCGACTGCTGTCGCGGTTCACCGGCGCCAATCCGCACGTCGCGATTGTCGGGGTGCCGTCGCTGCCGTTCGACGTCTCCGATCTGGAGGCGTTGCGTGCGATTGCCGACCAGATGACAGCGGCAGGATAGTCGGGCGGCTACTTAGCCAACGCTGCGGTGCTTGCGCTGCGCAGCGAAGAACTCCGACCAGGACACCACCTCGGGGTGTTGCTTGAGGAGGGCACGGCGCTGGCGTTCGGTCATGCCGCCCCACACACCGAATTCGACGCGGTTGTCCAGCGCGTCAGCGCCGCACTCCAGCATCACCGGGCAGTGTCTGCAGATCACCGCAGCCTTGCGTTGCGCGGCCCCCCGCACGAACAGTTCGTCGGGATCAGCCGCCCGACATAGCGCCTTGGAAACCCAAGCAATCCTCGACTCCGCGTCCGCCCCATAGAGGATGTTGCATGCCGGCGCTGCGCTCGTCTTGCGCACCGCGGTCCGTGTACCTGACACCAGCGATTCCCCTTCGCTCCTGCCACCGGTGAGGCGGTTCGTGTTGCTCAGATTTGCCGATGCGATCTGCGCCACACTGTGCACCTCGGTGTTACCTGTATCTCACTGTGTGCATAAGCTACGTGGTCAGGTATCAATTACGCAACAGTCTCACAGCCCCTTTTTTGGGACGACCGTGCAGTCCGATCATGAAAGTACCCCTGAAATGGGACGAAGCGACGGCTGAAATGCCCCTGAGCTGCGACTGAGAGAAACCTGAGCGGCTCCGCTGGAAAAAATACCGCCAAACCACCTCTCGAAGCAAGTTGCGTCACAGCGCCGCTAATCTAGTAGCCATGCCGGAGCGCCCCACGACCGCGATCACCATCGCCAAGCTCGTCGGGTGCTGTTTGTTGGCCAGCGTCGTCGTAGCGGCCCTGCTGTTTCCGGTGGTCGGTGGTGTCGGGCTGGTGTCCAACCGGGCCTCGGCGGTCGTCGGCAACGCCTCAGCGCAACTGCTCGAGGGCGAAGTGCCGGCAGTGACCACGATGGTCGACAAGAAGGGCAACACGATCGCCTGGCTGTACTCGCAGCGCCGGTTCGAGGTGCCGAGCGACAAGATTGCCAACACCATGAAGCTGGCAATCGTCTCGATCGAAGACAAGCGGTTTGCTGAGCACAACGGCGTCGACTGGAAGGGCACCCTGACGGGTCTGGCCGGCTACGCATCCGGCGACGTCGACACCCGCGGCGGCTCCACGATCGAGCAACAGTATGTGAAGAACTATCAGTTGCTGGTGGTCGCTCAGACCGACGCCGAGAAGCGCGCGGCCATCGAAACCACGCCGGCGCGCAAGCTCCGTGAGATCCGGATGGCGCTGACTCTGGACAAGACCTTCACCAAACCCGAGATCCTGACCCGCTACCTGAACCTGGTGTCCTTCGGTAACAACGCCTTCGGCGTGCAGGACGCGGCGCAGACGTACTTCGGCATCAACGCGTCCGATCTCAACTGGCAGCAGGCGGCGCTGCTGGCCGGCATGGTCCAGTCGACCAGCGCGCTGAATCCCTACACCAACCCGGACGGGGCACTCGCCCGCCGGAACCTCGTCCTGGACACGATGATCGAAAACCTGCCCAACGAGGCCGATGCGCTGCGGGCCGCCAAGGCCGAGCCGTTGGGGATCTTGCCGCAACCCAAAGAGTTGCCGCGCGGCTGCATCGCCGCCGGCGATCGGGCGTTCTTCTGCGACTACGTGCAGGCCTATCTGGCCCGTGCCGGCATCAGCAAGGAACAGGTGGCCCGCGGCGGCTACATGATCCGCACCACGCTGGATCCCGATGTGCAGGAGCCGGTCAAGCACGCGATCGACACCTATGCCAGCCCCACCCTCGAGGGCATCGCCAGCGTGATGAGCGTGATCCGACCCGGTAAGAACGCGCACAAAGTGGTCGCGATGGCAAGCAACCGCACCTACGGGCTGAACGGCGAGGCCGGCGAGACCATGCGGGCGCAGCCGTTCTCTCTGGTCGGTGACGGCGCCGGGTCGATCTTCAAGATCTTCACCACCGCCGCCGCCATGCAGATGGGCATGGGTATCAACACCACCCTTGAGGTGCCGGGCAGGTTCCAGGCCAAGGGCATGGGCAGCGGCGGCGCCAAAGGCTGCCCCAAAGAGACCTGGTGCGTCGTGAACGCCGGCAGCTATCGCGGGTCGATGAATGTGACCGACGCGCTGGCCACCTCGCCCAACACCGCGTTCGCCCGCCTGATCCAACTGGTGGGGGTGCCGCGCGCGGTCGACATGGCGATCAAGCTCGGGTTGCGGTCCTACGCCGATCCCGGCAGCGCTCGCGATTACGACCCGGACAGCAACGAGAGCCTGGCCGACTTCATCAAGCGGCAGAACATCGGGTCGTTCACGCTGGGCCCGTTCGAACTGAACGCGCTGGAACTGTCCAATGTCGCGGCGACGCTGGCCTCGGGCGGCACGTGGTGTCCACCCAGCCCCATCGACAAGCTGATCGACCGTAACGGCAACGAAGTCGCCGTCAACACCCAGGCCTGCGACCAGGTGGTGCCGGAAGGGCTGGCCAACACGCTGGCCAACGCGATGAGCAAGGACGCGCTGGGCGGCGGGACCGCATCGGGGTCCGCGGGTGCGGCGGGATGGAACCTGCCGGTGTCCGGCAAGACCGGCACCACCGAGGCGCACCGGTCGTCGGGCTTCGTCGGCTTCACCAATCAGTACGCCGCGGCCAACTACATCTACGACGACTCGACGTCGCCGTCCGACCTGTGCTCGTCGCCGCTACGCCGCTGCGGTGACGGCAACCTCTACGGCGGTAACGAGCCCGCCCGTACCTGGTTCACCGCGATGAAGCCCATCGCCACCCTTTTCGGTGACGTGCACTTGCCGCCGACCGATCCGGAGTATGTCGAGGGCGGCCCCGGTTCTCACGTCCCGAGCGTCGCGGGCCTTGACGTCAACGAGGCGCGCCAGCGCCTGAAAGATGCGGGGTTCCAGGTCGCCGAACAACCCGCCTCGATCAACAGCAGTGCGAAGTACGGCGAGGTGGTCGGAACCACACCGAACGGCCAGACGATCCCGGGTGCGGTGATCACGATCCAAACCAGCAATGGCATCGCGCCGCCGCCGCCCCCGCCGCCACAAGCCGGCCCAGGCGGCGGCCCGGTGCCGGTGGGCTCTCAAGTCATCGAGATCCCGGGTCTGCCGCCGATCACGATCCCGATTCTGGCGCCGCCGCCACCGGGTGAACCACCGCCCTAGACGGTTCCACAGCGTGTGACGGGATGCCGGGTGACGTACGGCAGTATCCTGGCCTGCATGCCCTCCGCCATCTCCCGACTGTCCGACTCCTCCTCGGGCCGTTCCGCCCCGCATCGTCGTCGGACGTCTGCTCTGAAAAGTACCGGAGCCATTGCGCTCGGATCGGCCGTCGCCGGAGTCGGCTACGCCTCGATCATCGAACGGAATGCGTTCGTGCTGCGAGAGCTGACCATGCCCGTACTGGCACCGGGTTCCTCGCCGCTGCGGGTACTGCACATCAGCGACATTCACATGCGCCCCGGTCAGCGGCGCAAGCAGGCGTGGCTACGTGAACTCATCAACTTGGAGCCCGACCTGGTCGTCAACACCGGCGACAACCTGGCACACCCCAAGGCGGTGCCCGCGGTCGTGCAGAGCCTGAGCGAACTGCTCTCGGTGCCAGGCATATTCGTGTTCGGCAGCAATGACTATTTCGGACCACGCCCGAAGAATCCGCTGAACTATCTGACCAACCCGGGGCATCGGGTGCACGGTCAGCCGCTGCCCTGGCAGGACCTGCGCGCGGCATTCACTGAGCGCGGCTGGATGGACCTCACCCACAATCGTCACGAATTCGAGGTGGCGGGGTTGCACGTCGCGGCCGCGGGCGTCGACGACCCACACATCGCGCGGGACCGCTACGAGACGATAGCGGCACCGGCGAGCCCGGCTGCCAACCTGCGGCTGGGCTTGACTCATTCGCCGGAGCCACGAGTGCTGGACCGCTTCGCCGCCGACGGCTATCAGCTGGTGATGGCCGGCCACACTCACGGCGGGCAGCTGTGCTTGCCGTTCTATGGAGCCCTGGTGACCAACTCGGGTCTGGACCGGTCCCGCGCCAAGGGCCCATCGCGGTGGGGCGCCACGATGCGATTGCATGTGTCCGCGGGTATCGGCACGTCGCCGTATGCGCCGGTGCGGTTCTGCTGCAGGCCCGAAGCCACCCTGCTGACATTGATTGCGGCGCCGATCGGCGGTCGCGATTCACACCGCGATCTGGGCCGCTCGCAGCCGTCGTATTCAGTGCGTTGAGCCCCCCGGCCCGGGTCGCGGTTCATAGCCGACCACGCGGCTGGACCAGCAATGCGATCCGACTGATCGAGGCCGACGCGCATCGCAGCGCCGATACACACCTGTTGCGCTACCCGCTGCCGTCAGCCTGGTCGGACAACGCCGGTATCGAGCTCTATCTCAAAGACGAGACGACGCACATCACCGGCAGCCTCAAACATCGGTTGGCCCGCTCGCTGTTTCTCTACGCGCTGTGCAACGGCTGGATCGAGGAGGGCACCACGGTGGTCGAGGCGTCGTCAGGGTCGACGGCCGTGTCGGAGGCGTACTTCGCCGCACTGCTCGGCCTCCCGTTCGTCGCGGTCATGCCCGCTTCGACCAGTGCATCCAAGGTCGCGCTGATCGAATCACAAGGTGGCCGTTGCCATTTCGTCGAGAGCTCGAGCGACGTCTACGCCGAGGCCGAACGCGTCGCCACGGACACCGGCGGGCACTATCTGGACCAGTTCACCAATGCCGAACGAGCCACCGATTGGCGGGGCAACAACAACATCGCGGAGTCGATATTCGTCCAGATGCGCGACGAGCAGCATCCGGTTCCGGATTGGATCGTGGTCGGGGCGGGCACCGGAGGAACCAGCGCCACGATCGGCCGCTATATCCGCTATCAGCGACATGCCACCCGGCTATGCGTGGTCGACCCGGAGAATTCCGCGTTCTATCCGGCCTATGCCGAGTCCCGGTACGACATCGTCGTTGCTGCGTCGTCCCGGATCGAGGGCATTGGCCGGCCCCGCGTCGAGCCGTCTTTTCTGCCCGACGTGGTCGACCGGATGGTTTCGGTTCCTGATGCCTCGTCGATTGCGGCGGCCCGGCATGCCAGCGCGGTGCTGAATCGTCGGGTGGGTGCGTCGACCGGCACCAATCTGTGGGGAGCCTTCGGCCTGCTCGCCGAAATGGTCGCCTATGGCCGCAGCGGTTCGGTGGTCACGCTGCTGGCTGACAGCGGCGACCGGTATGCCGACACCTACTTCTGCGACGAGTGGGTCAAGGCCCACGAGCTGGACACGTCCACGCCCGCGGCCGCGCTGACCGAATTCGAACGCTCGGGCCAGTGGGATTGAGCCCAACCCTCGTCGACGTCGCTGCCCGGGGCGGTCACCAGCAGCCACAGCACTCCCAGAGCCAGGAATCCGCCGAACACCACGGCGCCTAACACCGTCATGATTCTCTCGCTTCCCTCGCACCGACCTGCGTATTTAGTGTATTTAAGGTCGCCGACATCACGGTTATTCCACGCCGAACTGTGGCGTAAATCCCCGGACCGCGCCGGATGTGATCTGGGCAGGACCACCAGCCAGAACCGCTTTGGCGATTCGGCGGGCGGGTGCGATACGCTGTCGTGGCTTCAAGCGGGGTGTGGCGCAGCTTGGTAGCGCGCTTCGTTCGGGACGAAGAGGCCGTGGGTTCGAATCCCGCCACCCCGACTGAGATTTGACGCGCCGAAACGTCTACTGCCACAGCACCGAGTTCAACCGGAAGACCGCGCCGCTTGAGCGCCGCCACAGTAGGGTTTCGTCCGTGAAACCGTTGACAGCGATCGTAAGCGCGGTAGTGGTAGCGGGGCTTGTCGGGTGCAGCGGTTCCCCGCACGGTTCAACGGCAACGACGATTACCGTGTTCGCTGCGGCGTCGCTGAAGAGCTCGTTCACCGAGATCGGAGAGCGGTTCAAGACTGACAACCCCGGCACGTCGGTGGCGTTCAGCTTCGCCGGCTCCTCGGATCTGGTGACGGAGTTGACCAATGGCGCGACCGCTGATGTGTTCGCATCGGCCGATACCAAGAACATGGACAAGGCGACCCAGGCCGGGCTGCTGGCCGGTGAGCCGGTCAATTTCGCGTCCAATACGTTGGTGATCGCCGTCGCAGCGGGCGACCCAAAGAAAATCGGCTCCTTCGCCGACCTGAACCGACCCGGCCTGAGCGTCGTGGTCTGCGCGCCGCAGGTTCCGTGCGGCGCGGCCACTCAGCGCGTCGAGGATGCCACCGGGATACGCCTCAACCCGGTCAGCGAGGAATCGTCAGTCACCGATGTGCTCAACAAGATCACCAGCGGGCAGGCCGATGCCGGGCTGGTTTATGTCACCGACGCGCGCGGCGCCGGGGACAAGGTGACGACCGTGCCGTTTCCCGAGGCTGCGGGCGCGGTGAACACCTATCCGATCGCGGTGCTGAAGAGGTCCGCCAACTCCGAGGTGGCGCACAAGTTCGTCGACCTGGTCACCGGCGAGGCCGGCCAGAAGATCCTCGCCCAAGCCGGTTTCGCCAAGCCTTGAGCCAGCCGGCCGGTCTGCCTCGGTGGATCTACCTACCCGCAGCGGTCGGCGTATTGTTTGTCGCTTTGCCGCTGGTCGCGATCGCCGCCAAAGTTCAATGGCCGCAATTTTTTTCGCTGATCACCAGCGAATCGTCGCGAACCGCGCTGCTGCTGAGCCTGCGAACGGCGGCCGCCAGCACAACGCTGTGCCTGTTGTTGGGTGTGCCGATGGCGTTGGTGCTGGCCCGAAGCGAGGGTTGGCTGGTGCGTCTGGTCCGGCCGTTCGTCCTGCTGCCGCTGGTGTTGCCGCCGGTGGTTGGCGGTATCGCGCTGCTCTACACGTTCGGCAGGCTCGGCCTGATCGGCCAGTACCTGGACGCGGCGGGCATCCGGATCGCATTCTCGACCACAGCGGTGGTGCTGGCGCAGACATTCGTCTCACTGCCGTTCCTGGTGATCGCATTGGAGGGCGCCGCCCGCAGCGCCGGTGACCGCTACGAAATGGTCGCCACGACGCTGGGCGCCCGGCCGACCACGGTGTGGTGGCGGGTCTCGCTGCCGTTGCTGGCGCCGGGGCTGGTCTCTGGTGCGGTGCTGGCGTTCGCCCGGGCCTTGGGCGAATTCGGGGCGACGCTGACCTTCGCCGGCTCCCGCCAAGGTGTCACCCGCACGCTGCCGCTGGAAATCTATCTCGAGCGCGAGAGCGACGCCGACGCCGCGGTGGCGCTGTCGCTGTTGCTGGTCGCAGTGGGGGCAGTTGTGGTGCTAGCGGTCGGCGTCGGCAGGCTCCGCGATGAGTGAGCTGCGGTTGCGGGCGGTGGTCGCCGACCGCGGCGTTGACCTCGAATTCTCCGTTGCTGCAGGCGAAGTCGTGGCCATCCTGGGACCCAACGGCGCGGGCAAGTCGACGACGCTACATGTCATCGCCGGGCTCCTGCGCCCCGACGATGGCCTGGTCCATGTGGGGAACAAGGTGCTGAGCGACACCGCGACGGGCATCTTCGTGCCGGCCCATGCCCGTCGTGTCGGACTGCTACTACAGGACCCGCTGCTTTTTCCGCATCTGTCGGTGGCGGCCAATGTGGCGTTCGCGCCGCGCAGTCGTGGGCGCGGTCGCCGGGTTGCCCGCCAGGCCGCCGCCCATTGGTTGAAACAAGTCGACGCCGCGGAGCTGGCGGATCGCCGGCCGCGCCAGTTATCCGGTGGTCAGGCGCAGCGGGTGGCGATCGCGCGCGCATTGGCCGCCGAGCCTGACGTCATGCTGCTTGATGAGCCGCTGGCCGGTCTGGACGTGGCCGCTGCCGCGGCGATCCGCAAACTGCTGCGCGGCGTGCTGGCCGGCAACGGCCGCTCGGCGCTGATGGTGACTCACGATCTGCTCGACGTGCTCACACTGGCCGACCGCGTACTTGTCCTCGAGTCGGGCCACATCGTGGAGAGCGGTCCGGCGGCCACCGTAGTGGCCGTACCGCGCAGCCACTTCGCCGCCCGCCTCGCCGGGGTCAATGTGGTCTCCGGGACGCTGGACGACGGCGGCGTCGTGCGGGCAGACCGGGGCGCGCGATGGTATGGCAGACCCGCGGGCGACACGCCACCACAGCGCGGGCAACCCACCATCGCGGTGTTCGCGCCGGCAGCGGTCGCGGTCTATCGCGATCCGCCGCACGGCAGCCCCCGCAACACCGTCGCAGTGACCGTGGCCGAGATCGACACGCGCGCGTCCGGCATTCGCATCCGCGCCGACCAACAACCCGACGGCGCGCCGGGCCTTGCCGCCGACATCACCACCGACGCCGCCGCAGAACTGCAGCTAGCACCAGGTGAACAGGTGTACTTCTCGGTCAAGGCGCAAGAGATCACTCTGCACCCGGCATAACGCCGCATCCCACATCCGGCTACGGGGTGACCAAGCTATTCGTCGATAGCGGCGTCCCGAAGTAAGCGGCATGCGGGTCGACGACGACGGTCTTGTCTGCGCCTTGGCGGGCCAACACCTCGCGAGCCATCTGCTCGAACGAGATCTTCTGCGGCCCGCCGATGTTCTCGATACCGGCCAGCGGTTGGCCTTCTGCCACCCGCGCGACCTCGTCAGCGAGGTCCTGGGTGGCGATCGGCTGGATCAACGCGTCCGGCACGCGCACTTCATCCCCGACCGTCAGCGAGGCGGTGATGGCGTCGGTGAACTCCGCGAACTGGGTGGCGCGGACGATCGAGTAGGGAGTCGTCGCCGCTTCGATGAGCCTTTCCTGGGCGGCCTTCGCCCGCATATATCCGCTCTCGGGCAGCTCGTCACAACCGACGATCGACACCGCGACGTAGTGTCCAACGCCCGCGGACTTCGCGGCAGCCAACAAATGCGTGGTCGACTTGGTGAAGAACTCCATCACCGGGTCGTCGTCGAACGACGGCGAATTCGCCACGTCGACAACCACATCGGCATCGGTCAGCACTTGCGCTAACCCTTCCCCGGTCAGCGCGTTGACGCCCGTGCGCGGCGACGCCGGGACCGCGTCGTGGCCATGCTCCGTCAGCTTCTGGACCACTTTTGACCCGAGGAGGCCCGAGCCGCCGATCACCACGATCTTCATCGTTTCTCCCTCGGCAGGTCTTGAGGTCACGCCAATCGGCGCAGGCAAAGCTTAGTCGAGGAGACAAGGCCCATATGATCGCCGCGTGAGAGTCATTGTCACGGGCGGTAATAGCGGCGTCGGCAAAGCGACCGCCGCGGCACTCGCCGCCGATGGTCACAGCGTCATGATCGCCTGCCGTACCATTCCGAAAGCTGAGCAGGCCGCCGCCACCATGACCGGCGACGTCGAGATCGCCCACCTCGATCTCGCCGATCTGGCCAGCGTGCGAAAGTTCGCCGACTCGGTGGACGGCGTTGACGTGCTGATCAACAACGCCGGCGTGCTGGGTCTGCCGCTGACGCGCACGGCGGACGGCTTCGAAGCGCATATGGGCACCAACTACCTCGGCCACTTCGCGTTGACGTGCCTGCTCGGCGACAGGATCAAGGATCGGGTGATCTCGGTGTCCAGCTCGGCCTACGCGCTGAGCCGCCTGCACATCGACGACTTGAACTGGCAGCACCGCGCGTACTCGAAGTGGGCAGCCTACGGGGAATCCAAGCTGGCCGTCATGCTGTTCAGCGGCGAGTTGGCCCGCCGCGGCGTGCGGACGTACATGACCGATCCGGGTGCGACGGACACGGATATCACCCGGGACACCACTGGCGTGCTGCCCTGGGTGCGCGAACACACCATCCGCCGTTTTCCCGCGCACAGCGCGGCGACGGGTGCGCGCTCCACGATTCAGGCGGTTACCACGGCGTTGCCCAGCGGCACCTACCTTGCACCGCGCTTCAGCCAGTGGGGCAAGCCGAAGGTGACGAAGCTGCGTAAGAAGGCGCACGACGCCGCGATGGCAGCTCGCTTGTGGGACCTGTCGGTTGAGCTGACCGGCTGCGACTGGCAGATCAGCGACGCGGGGTAGCTTTCCGGCGCGCGTTTGACGCATGTGGATTCGCGGGTAAACCGGGCGTGATGCACGCACAAACGACGGTCGAACCTCAGCTGCCCGCCGCATACGGGCCGCTGTCGATGGCTGTCCGATGCAGCCTGACTGAACTGGCGCCCCGCGATCAACTCGCGCGCATCGGCCCCTCCATGCGCGACTCTGACCCCTACGGTCTGGATCTACAGCTGGCCCTGTACATGTGCTACGAGCTGCACTACCGGGGATTCGCCGGAGTCGACCCCGCCTGGGAATGGAATGCGGGGTTACTGCATCTACGCGGGCAACTGGAACGAACGTTTCTGGCGGGAGTACGGCGCGACGTTGGCCATATCAAGCCCGGCCAGACCGCCGCGTCCGAAATGGATACCCTCTCAATCGAATCCGTCGACGGGACTGGTCCATCGTATTGGCTGCGCGACGGCGGAACGTGGGAGCAGATGCGCGAATATTTCGTGCACCGATCGCTGTACCACCTCAAGGAGGGTGATCCGCACGCCTGGGCCATTCCACGGCTGACAGGTCAGGCCAAGGCCTCCTTCGTCGCCGTCGAATTCGACGAATACGGAGCCGGGCGCGGACCGCACGTTCACCAGCAGCTGTTCGCCGATCTGTTGACCGCCGCGGGTCTGGATTCGAGCTACCTCGCTTACCTCGACACGGTTCCGGCCGAATCGCTGGCAGTGGTGAACCTCATGTCAATGTTCGGCCTGCACCGGCGGTTACGCGGTGCGGCCATCGGACATTTCGCGTCGACGGAGATCACCTCGTCACCGGGCTCGCGCCGGTTGGTGGAGGCGCTGGAGCGGTTGGACGCGCCGCAGGAATGTATCGCGTTCTACCGCGAGCATGTCGAGGCCGACGCGGTCCACGAGCAGGTGGTGCGCGTCGACGTGGTGGGCGATCTCGTCGCGCGCGAACCGCAACTGGAGTCCGATGTGGTGTTCGGTATTCGCGCCCACGCCGCCGTCGAAGACCGGCTTGCCGACGCCATCATGACGTCCTGGAAGGCCGGAGAGACGTCGCTACGACGACCGCTGGGCTGATCGGGTCCGCGCTGGCCGGCAGCGCCGATGGCTGGTGTCACACAGCGGGTAGTTTTTGCTGCGCCGACAGGTGCAGATGGCCACCATGAATCGGTCGGACTCCACCACGCCGCCGTCGGGCGTCTCGATGCGCACCGGTCCGGACACCAGCACCGGGCCGTTGGGTATCACCTGCACCCGCGTGCGTTCGGTCATGGCTTGTCCGCCCGAATCACCACCAGTTCCTCGGTCCGGCAGCGTTTTTCAATACGACCCGTGATCTCCAGCCAACGGGCCCGCGCCGACAGAACCGGTCCGAACGGAACCAATTGAGAAGCAATGACTTCGGCATACAGACCAGTTGCTCGTAGAGTGTTCACCGAATCTTCTACACCGGCCAAAGTCGACTGCACCAGCAGCATTGCACCGCCTGGAGCCAGCAATCCGGCCGCCGATTCGCACAGTGGATCCAGCACCATTCGCCCGTCGACACCGGCGTTCCAGGCCGACGCGGGGCCGGCGGTGATCGGGATGACTTCGGTGTCGCCTGCCGGCGGGGTTGGCACATACGGCGGATTGGATACGATGACGTCGAAAGGCGCGTAATCCAAAGCGCCAGAACATGATCCTTCAAGGACGTCGATGAGGACACCGGCATGAATGGCGTTGCCTCGCGAGCAGCGCACAGCGTGCGGGCAGACGTCGAACGCGGTTACGCTGGCCGCGCCGAATTCGGCCGCGGCGATGGCGACGACACCGCTACCCGTACAAAAGTCCAACACCCGTCGTCCCTGAGCCAGCTCCGTTTTTTCGAGCGTGTCGATCAGCAATTGCGAATCATGTTGCGGCGGGTACACACCGTCGATATCGAACGAATCGCACGATGCGGGGTAAGCGATGGTCACTTGGGCCTTCCGAAGTCGTGATTGCCATGGTTACGGCTTGAGCTAACTGATGCCCACAATCAACGGCCCCGAAACCCCGATCCGCGAGCGAAGTAGCTAACTCCGCGCCGGCGCGTGGACGAGTTGCTCGACAATGGCCGAGCAAAATGCCGGGAGGTCAGATGGTGATCGGCTGGTCACCAAATTTCCATCGATGACGACTTCCTCGTCGAGGACTCTGGCGCCGGCGTTGCGTAGATCGGTCCGAATGCTCGGATAGGAGGTCAGCTTTCGGCCCGCCACCACGCCGGCCTCCACCAGGGTCCATGGCCCGTGACAGATGGCAGCGACCGGCTTGCCGGAGTTGACGAACTCACGCACGAACGCGACGGCCGAGCCATCCAGGCGCAGCTTGTCCGGATTCACTGTCCCGCCGGGCAGAATCAGCGCGTCGAACTCGTCGACCGACGCATCCGAGACCGTGCGATCGACATCGACGGTGCCGGCCGGCTCCAAATCGTGGTTGCGGGCCTGTATCTCACCGGTTTTCAGCGACAGCAGTTGAACCTGCGCGCCTTCTTCGGTTAGCGCCCCGCGTGGCTGCTCGAGTTCGACCTTCTCTACGCCGTCAGCAGCCAAGATGGCTACCTTCTTGCCTTGCAACGCGTTTGGCATCTGGCTTCTCCTTTACGTTTTGCTATTTCCCGCATTGGCTGCCGTTCGCAGTTCGGCCAGCAATGGCTCAGCGGCCTCCTTGAGGAAAAGGTCTTGGGTCTTACCGCCGATTTGCAGCAGCGCGATGTCGGTGAAGCCGGCCTCCCGGTAGGAACGCACAGCGTCGACGATCGCGTCCAGGTCCGGGCCGCAGGGAATGCTTTCTGCGACATCCTCGGG
>Ga0335075_10011042_pt1 | contig 13668 bp, 8 predicted proteins | sample Lox_Sample_24_FD_206723 | JGI IMG/M metagenome (GOLD analysis project Ga0335075, IMG submission 206723) | Soil microbial communities from Loxahatchee National Wildlife Refuge, Florida, United States - Lox_Sample_2.4 | ecosystem: Environmental > Terrestrial > Soil > Wetlands | place: USA: Florida...
TGAGAGGCTTCAGGTGCCCACTGCGGGCAGCGGGCGCCTGAAGCGATTGATCGGGTTACGGTTGGTTGGCCCCGCCAGGGGTGGGGGTGCTTGACGTAATGAAGTCGTTGCAGTTGCTGTCGGTGTTGGTGCCGTCGGGGTAGCGGATGTCGCTGCTCCCAAGGCCGGGCGAAGGTGCATAGCAGCCGCCTGCCCCGGATCCCGAGACGCCTTGGTAACCCTCGGCGGCCCATGGGTCGACTAGGGCTCCGTAGTTGAGACTGTCGACTACATCGCCGTTGGCGTCACGCAGCACTATGCTGCCGGCGCTGGGAGAGATGTCGGGGCCGCCGAACCATTGGTTCGGTGCCGGCGGGCCCTGGTAGCCCGCGGTCGTCGCGGCGGCGTCGATCACCGGCGTGTTGATCGCGAAGCCGCTGTCGAGGGGTTCGCTGAGGGTGATGGAGTTGTCCAGCGGCTGCACGGGCTGGTTGCTCGAGTGCGGGAAGCGCGTCGCTGGGGTGAAGGTGATGCCGGTGCCCCGGTCGCTGAACGGAAGGTTGGCCGCGTGGTTGAACTTCAGCGGGGCAGCCAGGGTGAGGCCGGTGCCGCTTGCTCCGGGGGTTCCTACCGACGCCACGCTGACGGTCTCGGTGTTCGAGCCGATGTCGAGCCGGATCTTGTCGCCGACGCTGATGTTGTCGGTCGAGGTGACCTTGAGGTTGTCCGAGCCGGCGGTCGCGTCGGCCGCGAGGTAGTCCTGCGTACCGGGCGTGCCGACGGCAGTCACCGTGGCCACGTCGATCCTTCTGCCGTAGCCGATCGCCAGCTTCTGACCGACCGTGAATCCCGATGTGCTCGTGACGGGCACGTTGGTCGAGCCGGCGGGGATCGTAATCGGGCCATCAGGCAGCGGCTGCCACAGCGGCGTGCTGCCGGGCGGCGGGCTGATGATTGTCCCGTTGTTGCCGTTGCCCGACGAGTCCACCACGGTCGCGCCTCCGGTCTCGTCGAACTTGTAGTCCACGACGTTGCCGGCGCCCGGCTGCCCCGACGCGAGGGCAGCGACCTGAGAGGCGGACAGTGCGTAGTTGTAGATGTTGAAGTCGTCGACGGTGGCATCCAGGTACGGGTCGGCGCTGAACTGCGAATGGCCGATCCAGTCGTTGGTGGTCACGCCGAGGCTGGACGGGTTGAGGGTCATGTTGGTGTTGGTGACCACCGGCTGGCCGTTGACATACAGGGTGCCGGTGGTGCCGGACAGCGTCACCGTAACCAGCGACCAGGTGTTCAGCGGCAGCGTGCTGGGGCCGGTGAGCTGCTGTTCGTTCCCGTTGCCGCTGGTAGTGATGGCGAAGCGCACCGGCCCGCCGCCCGCGCTGAGCGTCAGGAACATGTAGTCGTTGGTGCCGGTTCCGAAGTCGAATATCCGGGACCACGCGGTGTTCTGCGACGGGTTGACCCACGCCGAGACGGTGAAATCGTGCAGCCCGCTGACGATGCCGGACGGCATGGCGATGTACTCGCCGTCTCCATCCAGGTGGACAGCGTTGCCGATCTTGCCCGGTACGCGGGGCCCGGCTGCGCCGCTGCTGGTGACGGCGGTGATCGTGCGGGTCTCCGCGGCGCTGCCGGTGCCGATCTGCACCTGCTGGCCGGGAGCGAGGCCGCTCGTGTTATCGACGTCGACGACGGTAGCGCCCGCTCTGGTGGGGGCCGCCAGCCCTGAGCCGGACTGGCCGAGCAGGTAAAAGCCGTGGCTCGCGAGCTTTGTCCCGGCCGGGATCCGCACTGTCGAGGAGATGGCTTGCTCGGTCGGGTGCTCGGTCAGGGTCCAGTTCGACAGGTCGACGGTCTTGTTGCCGGAGTTGTAGAGCTCGATGAACCCGTTGGTCGGGTCGCTGCTGGTCCCGGCGCTGAACTCGTTGACCTCTACCGGTGCGACGTTACGCACCGCCTCGGTGGCCGTTTCGGATTGGCTCCCGCCGTGGCCCTGGTTCACCCACGAGGCATGGGCGGTCAGGTCGCCGTTGAAGGCTATCGGTCCTGAGCTGACATTGAAGGTCGCGCTTACGCTCGCGCCGGGCGCGACCGACGCGAACGTTTCCGACCTGTCACCGCTACCCGAGACGACGGAGTTCCACCCCGGGCCAGGCACGGAAACGCTTAGGTTCACGTCCGCTTCGGGCGACGCCGTGGTGTTCGTGAACGTCACCGTGGATTCCTGGGCGGAACCCGGTGTGAACGTCTGCAGTCCTGGCGGAGTGGCAGTATCCGAGGCCGGCGTCAGGCTCAGGCCCAGCACGTTATAGTCGGCGGCCACGATGTTGGCCTGCACCGCAGCCTCGGCGGCGTCCGACGGTTCTCCTGCCGTCATCACGCCTTCGTAGAAGGTGCCCTGCGCGCCGTTGCTGTTGTCGCCGCCGTTGCCCAGGACGATGGCCCCCTGCTTGCGCATCGGGTTATAGGTGGAGTCGACGCGCGGGCCGTTAAACATAGTCTCCAGGGTGCCCTGCTGCGCGTTGCCGCCCAGCGAGGCCCACTGATTATCGGATCCACCTTGCACCATTCCGGTCACGAACCGCCACGTGATGCTCGGCAAGGTCGGGCACAGCGTGGATGTGCTGCCCGGGTTGACGCAACCCACCAGGTTGTTCTCCTGGTCGGTCATGATCCACGGGCCGGGCGGGTTCCCGTGATACCAGTACGGGGCGTTGCCGAAGTAGGCGGTTTCCATGGTGCCGTCGCCGTCATCGTGGCTGTCGATCTCGGCATTGCCGAAGTCGAAGCAGCACCCGTCGTTGTAGTGCTGCCCGTCGATAACCCAGTACATGCCCTCTGGCTGGTTACCGGTCGCGATGTCGTTGGTGTTGTCGTTGCGCATGCCTATGCCCGGCTCGATGTACACGCCGTAGACCTTGTGACCGCTGATCGTGACCGGCGCCATGCTCGCGACCGGGAGGTTATCGGCCCCGCCCATTGCCGGGCCGCTGAAATTGCCGCGGGGCGCCTGGGTGAGGTTGTTGCCGTGGCCGGACTGGTCGTAGATCTTGGTGATCAGGCAGGTCGTGCTGGCGCAGAACGCGTCCTGCTCGGCCGCGTTGGCGTATCCGCCCGCATTCGGGACCGGCGAAGCGCTGGGCCGGACGACGCCGATGTTCTCGGTCCTGCCGTCCGATAGGCGCATGACCTGGTAGAGCGGGCCATCGTAGGAGGCGTACAGCGCCCGCGTGGTGCTTAGCGCGGCCACGCAGGGGGTACCGGAGGCACCGTAAATGTCGCACGGGCCCGGCGGTCTCGGCGGGGGGGCCGGTTGGTGCAGTTCCGTCTGCGCGGCTTGCGCAGTGGGCGCCGCGGCCGGAGCGAGCGTGAGGCCGATTGGCACGAGCGCGATCGCCATGCACGCGGCGAGCATCTTAACGCGACGGATGGGGAATTTGATCATGCGTAAGCTCCTGTGATTGGTGTTGCGAACGTTCGTCTGCGCCGATGGGTGTGGCTGCCTGTGACTTGGGGAAGCACCTTTGATGGCGCTGAGGCAGTTACGCGCGCAATCATCAGCCCGGCGGCGCTCGCGCCCAGGCCGCACCTGGAGGCCGCGTTGGTGTTTGTCCTATAGCGTTTCGAGCCAACACTGACCCACGGTATGCCGGGTGATGTTACCGATCACATGCTCAGAGACAGCCGTCACGCTCACATATGGCGAGCGATGTTACCGTTCACATCACCGAAGTATGACTTAAGTTTTCATGATCGCACGAAAGGAGTCAACACCAAGGCATGCTCGTCGCAAAATCGCGGGTCAAGCGCATGGAGAATCAACCATCTAGCCGACGGGCCCAAGATCGGGCTCGTCCCGGATCTCAAGGCGGTCCCCTGGGTGGTCGAGTTCCAAGACGACGAGGTCGTTGGCCCCTTCCCGCCACAGCGGGGCAGGGGCGTACAGGGTGCGCTGCGGGCCGACGGCGTCGTAGCGGCCGAGCAGGAAGCCGTTCAGCCAGCAGAATCCCCGGCCCCAGCCGGGCATCGCGAGGAAACCGTCAGCGGGAACCTCAATACGTGCGCAGACCGCGCCGAACACCGGGGACACTGCCGGATGTGTGGACTCGAACCGCAGCCGGGACGTGAAGCCTGGCGCGTCCAACTCCACTGGCACGCAATCCCAGTCGTGGATGAAACGCCGCCCGAGACGGATGCCGGTGACGCCCTTTCGGTCGCCGAGCTGGTGCCAGACGTTGATATGCCCCCGGTTTTCCACCAGCACGTCGATCACGGTCAGCTGCCCGTCGGAGCGGGGTTGCAGCGGTATCCCGGTCGCTGCCCCCGCCGGATCTAGCGTCGCCACGCGCTCTCCGTCCACAAAAACGACGGCTCGGTCGGCGAGCCCGTCCAGGATCAGGTTGCGGCCGTCCGGCGGTACCAGGACACTGCCCCGGTACACCATAAGGCCCCGCCCGCTGCCCACGGCCTCCATGGGGAGCGGCATAGGCGAGCGCAATGACCTGTCAAGGATTCCATCACGCCGGAAGTCCAGCAGCGGTGCCCAGCCGTGGACGGGCACGGACCTGGCCGCGAGCCGGGCGTGCGGTGCCAGCAGGGAAGGTGGCACCTCAGGTACCGGGGCGTACCTGGCGATGGCCGCGCGGAACGCCCAGAACTTCGGCGTCAGCTCCCCCGCCTCGCCGACGGGCGCGTCATAGTCGTAGCTGGTAACGATGGGCCGCAGGCCGCCATCCCAATTGGCGCCGCTCCACAATCCAAAGTTCGTGCCGCCGTGCCCCATGTACAGATTCACGCTCGCCCCGGCGGCCAGTATCTCCGCCAGCACCCCGGCGGCCTCAGCGGCGTCTCGCGCGTGGTGCTTATCTCCCCACTGGTCGTACCATCCGTGCCAGAACTCCATGCAGAACAACGGCGAGTCCGGCCGGAACGAGCGCAAGGCCCCGAACGCGCCCTCCACCCGCGAGCCGAAGTTCACCGTGGCGAGCACGCCCGGCAGCGTCCCGGACCCGAGCGAGTCCGGTCCCGGCCCATCGGAGGTGAACAGCGGCACGTCCACGCCCCGCGACACCAGGCCGTCGCGCAGGTGCTCCAGGTACGCGTGGTCGGACCCGTAGGACCCGTACTCGTTCTCTACTTGAACCGCCACCACCGGCCCGCCGCGAGAGGCCAGCAGCGGCACGATCCGCGGGATCAGCGCGTCGAACCACTCGTCCACCGCCGCCAGGTACGCAGGGTCACAGCAGCGCAGGAACATGCCCGCGGACCGCAGCAGCCACGACGGCAGCCCGCCGAAATCCCATTCTGCGCAGATGAACGGCCCGGGCCTGATGATTACATCCAGCCCTGCCTCGGCGGCCAGCGTGATGAACCGTGGCAGGTCACGCCAGCCGTCGAAACGGTAGCCTCCCGGACCGGGCATGGGGCCGGCCGAGCCGCCGGCGGCGGGCGCACCGGCGCAGTGGAAGTTCCACGCCACGTACGTCTCAACCGTGTTGAGCCCCATGGCGGCCAGTCGTGCGAGCCGGTCCTCCCACAGATCCGGGTGGACCCGGAAGTAGTGCATGGCACCGCTGATCACCCGGTCCGGGAAGGCCATCGAAGAATCCGCCTGAGCCACGCGGGCACGGTTAGCTGCTGCGGGACAGGAGTTGGTTAACGGAGGCCGCTGCCGCGTTCAGCGCCTGCTGCGGGCTGGTATCGTCCAGTATCGCCGCCTGGAGCTTCGACGAGAGAAGGGAAAGTACTTCCCTGGAATCGACGTAGATCGAGCCTTGCGTCATGTCAGGAAGGTAGTTCTCCTCCTGGCCGAGGAGAGTGCTCGGCGGGTACAGGTTCCCGGTCGATATGCGCGGCGAGTCATAGCTGTGGGTCTTGTCGTAGTTCTTAAGCTGCGCCGTGGACGTCACCCACGAGACCCACGCCGCCGCGGCGGCCTTGTTCTTGGACTGGGACAGGATCGACAGCCCGCCCACGGTCCCGTAGTCGATCACCTTCCCGCCGCTGGTCCCGCTGGACAGCGGCGGGTACACCGCCCAGTTTGACAGCGGGTCCTCGGCCGTCGGCGTCAGCGAGGCAACGTCCTCGTTCAGCACGAACGCGACCTTGCCCTGGTTGATCGGATCGGTGTCGGGCAGTGGGGACGTCGTCAGCGGGTCCTTCGGGACGTAGCCGTCCTTGACGAGCGTCTGGATGAAAGTCAGCGCGGCAACCCCGGCGGAGGAGTTGAACGCCGCCTGCTTACCGTTGGGGGTCAGCACCTGGCCGCCGGCTTCCCAGAGCAGCGGGTAGAACGACCCGTTGAGGGTCTCAGCCGGATTGGCTTGGTACTCGGTGACGTAATAGCCGGCGGCCTTGATCTTCGGGGCGTCGGCCAGCAGCTGGGCCCAGGTGGTCGGCGCCTTGGTGATCCCGGCCGCTGCCATGATCTTCTTGTTGGCGTAGAGCGTGGTTACCTGCTCCAGCAGCGGCACTCCGTACAGCGTGCCGTTGTATGTGAGGGCCTTAAGCGAGTTGGAGTAGAAGTCGCTCTTGTCGCTGGCGACCAGCGGGCCGACATCGCTGAGCGATCCGGTGTTGGCGTAGGTGGGGATCTGGTCGGGAATCAGGTAAACCACGTCCGGGCCCTTGCCCCCGGCGATCGCGGTCGCGAGCTGCTCATCTCGGTTCGTCCACGGCTGGACGACCACGCTGACCGTCACGTGCGGGTACAGCTTCTCGAACGTGGCAACCTTGGGCTTCCAGTAGGCCGCCTCGGTGGAGGAGATCGGGTAAATCCACATGGTGACGCTGCCCGACACCGAGTTGGGCTCGGCGGACGGCGACGCGATGCCACCCGACGACGCGATTCCGCTTCCCCCGCTACACGCCGCCAGGAGAGTCAGGCACACAGCCGCGAGTAGCGCCGCCGCATAACGTAGCCGCATGTTACACCTCGTAATACGCTAGTGGATTTCCGTAAATTTTTGAGGTTACGTGCCACCAGGCCACGGTTGCCTACCCTGGATGCTAGCGACACATCTATAATTCGGCAATGACCGTAATCGGCTTCTGGTCCGCTTCTTTCCGGGTTTCGCGCCGGAAGGTCGGCTGCGGCGGACGGCGCTGGTTGATATCGGTCACAACCTAAATGAGCCAGTAGTGCCCGACTACAGAGCGCGGTCGATGCCCTCCAGAAACTCGATGGGGCGCAGCAACTCCGCGCGGGACAGCGGCGCGGCGGTCCCCTCGACCATGTCGAGGAACAGCGCGATGCCGGGGGCGAGGTAGTTGCCGTCGACCGGCAGTTCTCGCGCGGCTATCCCGCCCCGGCCGACGGCCAGGGCGTGGAACGGCACCGGCTCCTCCGGGCCCGGCTTAATGAGGTTGACGGTGACGCGCGCGTCGCCAGCCGTCGCGCTGGCCACGATGCTCTCGCCGACCCGGTCGACCCGCACCTCCCCCAGCGGCCCTGGAGCCAGCCGCAGCGCGACGTCCACCGGGTGGATGCCGTAGAAGAAGATCCCGCCGTACTCGCTGGCCTCGTCGGCCGACCCGGTCGCGGTCACGCTCCGCAGCGGGCCCAACTCCGCGGCCCGTGCCGCGAGCGCGTCCGTCGCGGGCACGTACCGCACCGCCGAGTACGAGGTGACCAGCGCCCCGTACTTGCCGGCCGCATCCAGTATCGCCTCGGCGTCCGCCACCGAGCAGGCAAGCGGCTTATCGATCAGCACCGGCCGCCCGGCCTCCAGGAATGGCTGCGCCAGCTCGCGATGGCGCCCGCCGTGCCGTGCGGTGACGATCAGGACATCGGCGACATCGAGCATCTCTTCGGTATTCAGAACGACGTCGCCGATGCCGCCCGCGAGAAGCAGCGCCCTGGTCCGTTCTGCCTCCCCCTGAGCAAGCGCCGTCACGCGGACGCCGGGCCGTGCCTGCTCCACGTTCAGGTAGTCGATGATGTGATCGACGTGGGAGCTCTCGGTCCCGGCAACGCCGATGCGCATGCGCTCACTCCTTATTGTTGATTAAAAAATTTCAGATCCGTGGTCACTTCAGGCCCGTGATCGCGACGCTGCGGATGAAGTACCGCTGCAGCACCAGGTACAGGAAGAAGATCGGCAGGAACGTGATGACGGCCGCCGCCATGGTGATCGCCAGTGAGATGTTCTGCGCCTCCAGGCTGTACAGGCCGACGGTCATCACGTAGTGATCGGGGGACCGCGTCTCGACCAGCGGCCACAGGAAGTCGTTCCAGTGCCACAGGAAGACGAAGACGCCGAGCGTGGCGAGGATCGGCTTGGTCTGCGGCAGGACGATCTGGACGAAGGTCCGGAACTCCCCGGCCCCGTCAATGCGGCCGGCATCGATGAGCTCGTCCGGCACCTGGGAGATGAACTGGCGCATCAGGAACAGCGCCTGGGCGTTGGCCAGTGTCGGGACGATGAGCCCCCAGTATGTGTCGATGCCGCCCAGCTTGGCCACCAGGATGAACTGCGGGATCAGCGTGAGCTGGTAGGGCACCATCAGCATGGCGATGAACGTCCAGAACAGCACCGTCTTACCGAAGAACCGCTTCTTCGCGAACGCGTACGCGGCGAAGGAGGCGAAGGTCAGCACCAGCACGACGGACACGCCGGCGTAGATGAGCGTGTTGAGCGCCCAGCGCATCACGTCGCCGCCCTGGATCGCGGCCAGGTAGGCGCTGAGGTTGAAGTGCACAGGGAACAGCGATCCCGGCAGCGAGATCGCCTGGCCGTTCTGCGTGGACAAGATGACCATGACGTAGAACGGGAAGATCGTCAGCAACGCGACGAGCGCGAGCGGCAGGTGTGCCCACAGCTTCCTGCGTGACCTCCGCTTAGCGAGCCGGCGGGCGAGGTCCGGCGCGATCCCGGTTGTCATGTGCCGTCTCCACGGAAGACCCAGCGCTGCCACAGCGAGACCACCAGGGTGATGGCGAACAGCACCACACCGGCCGCGCTGGCGTAGCCGAAGTTGAAGAAGTTGAAGCCCTGGTCGTAGATCAGGTAGACCAGGGAGTAGCTCGCGTCGCCCGGCCCGCCCCTGGTCATCACGTAGATGACGTCGAAGACCTGGAAGGACTGGATTAGCTCGAGCACCACGACGAAGAACAGCGCCGGCCGCAACTGCGGGAGCGTCACCCGCCAGAAGGTCTGCCACGCCGACGCGCCGTCGATCATCGCGGCCTCGGTGTACTCCTTCGGTATCGCCAGCAGCCCGGCGAGCAGAATGAGCATGTCGAAGCCGAACCTGGTCCACACGCTCATCAGCGACAGCGATGGCAAGACCATGGAGTTCGAGGACAGCCAGGGCACCGCACCGAGCCCGATCGACTCGAAGAACCAGTTCGCCGGGCCGTTGGAGGAGTAGATCCACTGCCAGATCACGCTGCTCGTGACGAGGCTGGTGATCACCGGCAGGAAGTACAGCGCCCGGTACACCTTGATTCCGCGGATGGACCGCGTGCACAGCAGCGCCATCCCCAGCGACACCACGACCGTGAGCGGCACCGCGATGATGGTGTACACCACCGTCACGCGCAGCGATGTCCAGAACAACGGATCGGTGAACAGGGCATGGAAGTTGGACAGCCCCTCCCAGTGGGTGGTGCCGTTGATCGAGTAGCTCCCGAAGCTCAGCACCATCCCCGCGGCCGCGGGGCCGATCCGGAAGACGAAGAACAGCACCACGTAGGGCGCGATGAACACCAGTGCCATGCCAGTGCCGTTGCGTCGCATCCGCTGCCACGCCTGGGTGATCGCGGGGTGACGAGGACCGGCGGCCGCGACGCCGACCGCCGCGTCGCCGCCCTTGTCGCCCTCGCCGCCCTCGCCGCCCTCGCCGCCCGAGGGAAGAGGCCGCCGGCCGGGCGCCTCCAAGGAGGTCTCCCGGCCGTGCGGCATGTGCGTCGCGCGCTCGCTCATGCGGCTCTGCTCATACGTCGCACTAGCTGCTGCGAGACAGGAGCTGGTTGGTCTCGGTCGCCGCCGAGTTCAGCGCCTGCTGCGGATTGGTATCGTTCAAGATCGCCCCCTGGAGCTTGGCCGCGAGATCGGAGATGATTTGCCGGGAGTCGAGGTTGATCGATCCCTGCGTCACGTAGGGCAGCATCTCCTCCTCCTGGCCGATGAGCGTGCTAGGGGAAAATAGGGTCCCGACCGATTTGCGCGGCGAGAAGTAGTCATGGGTGGAGTCGTAGCTCTTAATCTGGGCGGTGGACGTCACCCAGCTCACCCAGGCCGCCGCGGCGGCCTTGTTCTGCGACTGAGAGAGGATCGACAGCCCGCCGACCGTCCCGTAGCTGATGACCTTCCCGCCGCTGGTCCCGCTGGACAGCGGCTTGCCAACCGCCCAGGCCGAGAGCGGAACCTGGGCCGTCGGCGTCAGCGAGGCCACGTCACCAGTCATCACGAACGCGACCTTGCCCTGGTTGATCGGGTCGGTGTCCGGCGTGGGGTCCACCGTCAGCGGGTCCTTCGGCACGTAGCCGTCCTTGACCAGCGTCTGCAGGAAGCCCAGCGCGGTGACCCCGGCGGAGGAGTTGAACGCCGCCTGCTTGCCGTTGGCGCTCAGCACCTGGCCGCCCGCCTGCCAAAGCAGCGGGTAGAAGGTCTCGTTGAGGGTCTGGTCAGGTGCCGCGTCATACTCGGTGAGGTAGAAGCCCTTGGCCTTGAGCGCCGGGCCGTCGGCGAGCATCTGGGACCAGGTCGTGGGGATCTGGGTGATTCCCGCCGCCTTCATGACGTTCTTGTTCGCCAGCAGCGTGGTCGCCTGCATGAGCAGCGGCACCCCGTACAGCGAGCCGTTGTAGGTGAGGGCATTAAGCGCGTTGGGATAGAAATCGCTCTTGTCGCTTGAGACCAGGCTGCCGACGTTCTCCAGTGACCCGCTGTTGGCATAGTTCGGGATCTGGTCGGGGATCAGGTAGACCACGTCCGGGCCCTTGCCGCCGGCGATCGCGGTCTCGAGCTGCTCATCGCGGTTCGCCCAGGGCTGGACGACCACGTTGACCTTGACGTGCGGGTACAGCTTCTCGAACGCGGCGACCCTGGGCTTCCAGTCCGCCGCCTCGCCGGTCGGGGCGATGGGATAGATCCACATCGTAACGGTGCCCGACAGCGAGTTGGGGTCAGTGGACGACGAGATGGCGCCGCCCGACGACGATATTCCGTTGCCCGAACTACACGCCGCCACGAGGGCGAGCGTCCCGGCGGCCAGAAGTGCCGCCGCGTAGCGTAGCCGCATAGTTACACCTCATGATGCAGTGGAGTTGCTTACTGGTGTAGTGGGGGTTTGCCTGCCAGTCGGCCAGCGTCTATTTAGGAGGGATATTAACCGTGCCTCGTGTGATTCGGCAAGGACCGTAATTAAGGTTACTCGTCGGTAACCCCAGCTGGGCGAGTTCCGCAGGACGCGAGCGCCGCCAGGCGGGGCGCTGCGTCAGGGGTCCGCTTCCGCGAGTTCGGATAGCCGCTCGACCATGAGCCGATACCGGCGGCGCGGGCGGCCGGGCTGCGGCGTCGGGTCCGACGGCAGCAGCCACACCAGGCCCTCGTCGCTCAGCAACTGCAGGTTACGCCGCGCGGTTCGCGGGGTCGTGTGCAGCGCTTCGGCCACCTCCTCGGCGACGACGACGAAGGGATCGGCACCCCCGGCGCGGACGAGATGGACGCCGGCGGAATCGGCATCCGCACCGGCTGGGACGCGAACGGGCTCCAGCGCCCGCACGAGCCGACGCAGCAGGTGCAGCGCATCCTCGCGCTGCTTGGAAGGGGGGCGCGTGCCGGACGGACTCCCCTCCCGGTCGGGCAGCACGAGGAAGCTCTCGCCGCTGGCGAGGGCGAACCCCTGGACCCCGCCGGAATGGGCGCGGACGAGCGCCTGGTCCGCCCGCTCGGCTGCTGCCCCCACGGTGCGCGCGATGCCGACGCCAACGTGAACGTCAATGCCCAGCTCGTGGTGGATACGGTCGATGAACGGGGCGGACCGGAAGCCGCCGGTACTGGCCGCCAGCGCGCCCACGGTCGTTACCAGGAGGAAGCTCCGCTCTTCAAACGGCTGGACCACCGCGTCAAGGCGCCGTGCCTCCGACAGCAGAAGCTGGTGCAGCGGCAGCCGGAACTCATCGCGCCAGTAGAGTCCTGGCCGCTTGGTGCCCCCGGGCCTCGGCACCGAGAACTCCACCAGCGCGACGGCGATCTGCGCGTCGGCGAGGTGGCTCCCCATGCCCATGAGCCCGACTGTGCTTAGCGCGGCGTGCACGGAGGCCTGCGTCGGCAGCACCCGCAGGGCCGGGACGCCCGCCGCGCGCAGCAACTGCCAGACCGACCGGACGCAGGTCACGGCGGTGGTGATCTCCCCCGCGCGCCAGCACGTCAGGTGAAAGTCCGCCACGTCCCTGGCCTGCTCGTCGGCCTGGTACGGATGGCTGCGCACCCAGTTGATCGGGACATCGATCTCCGCGTACGCCTCTTCGATCTCGTGCTGGCTCAGCGTGTCGATGCTGACCTTGGTCAGGTCGTACGACTCCTTCAAGAGCCCCTCGAGCAGCGCCCGGTAGAGCGCCGCGTCATTAAGCGGGACGAAGGTGGCGGGCACCGCCAGGGCGCCCGCCCGCCGGGTGATGTCATAGGGCAGCGGTCCGGTGAACAGGCACGCGTCGATCTTGCCCTCCAGTCGGTGCAGGATCTCCAGTACCTGATGCTCCTCGCGATACCCGGCCGCGATGAGCTGCCAGTCGAACTCCTGGGGCTTGCGGTGCTGAGCCATGATCGAGTGCTCGACAAGGTCATCCGGTCCCACCACCCCGATGCGAACTCGCGGGCGGAAGCCGATCGGGTAGGCGTGCGTCACGTGCTGCTCCAAGGCCGGGCCTCTCGCACTCCGCTGTTACGGCCCTGCTCATTACGGATCTGCCCATTACGGACAGCAGATGTACCTCGTCAGCGGCGACCTTAACCCTATCACGTTACCTCTGGGTTACGGGCATACCGCCGTCTGATTACCTCATATAGTGAAATTTACCTCCCAAAGCCTAACATCTTGACACAAGATACTGGTTCGTTACTGTATTTAGGGACGCCAAAAATCGTCATTGATGATTGCCTAAATTAAGGAAGGCAGGCATGGGCGTTCAAGGCAGCAGAAGCAGCAGAAGCAGAGGCATCTCCAGACTCGCCATTGCCGTGGCGGCGGCCGTCGCCGTGGTCGCCACCGCGGCCGGCGGCGTAGCACACGCCTCGCCGACGGCACAGGCCACCGCCAGCGGCACGACCACGACCCCCTCCTGGCCCATCGACAACCTTGGGCAGCCGGTGATACGCGCGCTGTCCACCGGCACGACCCTCGGCGGCGGCGGCTCGGTCACTGGCGGGACCGAGATACCCGCCAGCGCCAGCCCAGCAAGCAGCGCCAGCACGTCAAGCAGCGCCATCGCCACCCCGGGCGCCGACGCGCCGGCAGCCGCCAGCTCCGGCACCAGCTCCGCCTCGGGGAGCGCCGGCTCCGAGGTCGTCGGGCAGACGACGAACGGCGACCCAACGGCCTACTTCCTCAACATAGGGAACTACTCGGACGAGTACTCGGAGTTCGCCGCCGTCGACCTGGTGACCTCGAAGGTCATCCTGGACACCCGGCTGCCCTCGGGCTACGCCAACGACGGCATGGCCTACTCGTCGGTCGACAACG
>Ga0335075_10011043_pt1 | contig 13668 bp, 9 predicted proteins | sample Lox_Sample_24_FD_206723 | JGI IMG/M metagenome (GOLD analysis project Ga0335075, IMG submission 206723) | Soil microbial communities from Loxahatchee National Wildlife Refuge, Florida, United States - Lox_Sample_2.4 | ecosystem: Environmental > Terrestrial > Soil > Wetlands | place: USA: Florida...
CATGTGGCGCGCGTTGGTCCAGTCTTCCGTGCGTGACTCGCTGCTGCTGCTGGGCGTCGTCCTGACTGCCGTGGTTCTCGCCACGGCCTTCGGCCAGATCCGGCTCAATGCCTGGAACCAGCCGTTCTACGACGCCCTGTCCCACCACCGGCTGGACGAGTTCGTGCACCAGCTCGGCGTATTCGCCATCATCGCCTGCACGCTGCTGATCCTCAACGTGGCGCAGAAATTCCTGACGGAGACCTTGAAGCTCAAACTCCGGGAAGGGCTGGTGAAGGATCTGATCGGGCACTGGCTGCGCCCGATGCGGGCCTTCCGGCTCGCCCATGCGGGCGACATCGGCGTCAACCCGGACCAGCGCGTCCATGAGGATGCCCGGCACCTGACCGAACTGACGGCTGACCTGGGCACCGGCCTGCTGCAGGCGGCGATTCTCGTGGCGATGTTCATCGGCGTGCTCTGGCGGGTCTCTGCGGGCTTTCATTTTCATTTCCACCAGGGTGAGTACTCCATTCCCGGTTACATGGTCTGGGCGGCGATCCTGTATGCCGGTTCGGCCTCGCTTCTGAGCTATCTCGCCGGACGCAGCCTGATCAGGCGCAATGCGGACCGCTACCAGCGGGAGTCCGAGCTGCGCTTCGGCCTGGTGCGCGTCAACGAATACGCCGATGCCATTGCCCTGGCCGGCGGGGAAGCGGACGAGGCGCGCCACCTCGAGCGCGACCTTGCCGCGGTGCTCGCGGCCACCTGGCGCATCGTGCTCGGATTGACCAACCTGACCTGGGTCACCTCCGGGTACGGCATGTTCACGCTGGTCGCTCCGATCATCGCCGCCGCGCCGCTCTACTTCTTCGGCAACCTGTCGTTCGGGGGACTGATGATGGCCGCCGGCGCCTTCACTCAGGTGCAGGGTTCGCTGCGCTGGTTCGTGGACAATTTCAGCGTCATAGCAGACTGGCGCGCGACGCTGCTGCGCGTCGCGAACTTCCGCCGGGCGCTCGTGGACATGGATACCCTGCATCGCGTCGAGAGCCAGATCACCTACGAGACCGGCGCCGCCGAGGAATACGCCATCGACTCACTGGAGATACAGTCGCCTGCGGGGGCCACGCGGCTCAAGGAAGCCAAAGTCGTGCTGAAGCCCGGCGAACACGTGCTCATCGTTGGTGAGCCGGGCGCCGGCAAGACGTTGCTGTTTCGCGCGCTGGCGGGCCTGTGGCCCTGGGGTTCGGGCACCGTAAGGCGTCCGAAGGGATCGGGCATCTACCACATGCCAAGATCGGCATACTGGCCCGCCGGTTCGATGCGCGAGGGACTGGCCTACCCTTCCGATCCCGGTGAGATCAAGGACAACCTGTACAAGGAAGCATTGCAGGAGCTCAAACTGCAGCAATTCGAGCCGCTGCTGGACAAGGAAGGTCACTGGCAGGACGAGTTGAACGCGGACCAGCTGGTCCGACTGGCGTTCGCCCGGCTGCTGATCCACGAGCCTGCATGGATCGTCATCGATGAAGTGCTCGACTTCGTGGAAGCCGACTCCAGGTCGCTGATCACCGGCGTATTGGCCAGGCGCATGCCCGACAGCTGTATCGTTCACATCGGCCGCCAGCTTCCCCATGACAGGGCCTTCCGCAAGGTCCTGCACCTGGTCAATGACACGACGGTTCGCAAGCTGCCGCGTCGAAAGCGCGGCCAGCACGACAGGGCCGGGCATCACACCGCGCCGGTTGCCGCGCGCGGCTGACGCTGCACCGAAAGAAAACGGCGGAGCTCTTGCGAGCTCCGCCGTCCCTGCTCAAGCGCTTTTACATGCGGAACAAGGTCATCCGCATTGCAACTGCTTTGGAGCGTCCATCCGTTGGACACGATCGCGCGCGTGGCAATCAGCCTGCGCGCATCCTCTGGCCTCCTGGCCGATACGAGGTAACCGTTACCGATGAGCCTCGCTACGGACCAGTGCGCTCAGAAACGCGACCGGACCAACGTGTAATTGTGCCACTTGGATCACCTCCTTCAGTTGCCGTGGGCTCCTTGCCGGCGCGTGCCGCCCACCGAAGCCGCGCACCCGATCCCGATGCAACGGGACAAGCCAAGTTTTGCGGTGCCGGGAACGAAAATCAAGGGCTACGTCCGTAGGTCCTTGGGTCCGGAGGGTTGCGCTAGACTTCAAGGCATGATCACTGTTTTCGGCGGAGGGATGTCCCGCTCCCTGCGGGTCACATGGCTGCTCGAGGAAATGGGCCTCAAGTACCGCCTGCGGCCCGTTGATCTGCTGGCCGCCGGGCAGGACGCGGAGTTCCTGGCCGTCAATCCCGCGGGATTCATTCCGGCGATCCAGGATGGGGAAGTGACCATGGTCGAGTCGATTGCGATCATGGAATACATCATGGCTCGCTACGGCCCGACGTCACTGGCACCGGGTGCGAAGGATCCGAGCTTCCCGGCCTATCAGCAGTTCCTGCATTTGGGCGAAGCCGGGCTTGCAGCCTCGCTCTACATCGTGGCCGTAAGCCGCAATGTTGCGCCCGAGGCGGAGCGCCGGCACTCGGGCGCCGAACAGGCGCTGGAAATCTTCGAGAGTCGCCTGCAGCTGGTGACGCAACAGCTTGCGCGTTCACCGTATCTCGCCGGCGAGGCATTCACGGCCGCCGACATCTCGGTGTGCTATGCGTTCGCCTGGGGCACGAAATATGGCGGTATCACGCTGGGAGAGGCCGAGCAGGACTATCTCACGCGCATGAGCGGACGGGTGGCCTACCGGCGCGCCCTGGCGAGATCGCAGGCGGCGATGGGCCGGTCCTGACGGACCGGTCGGTGATCCATCCCCTCAGAACGTATAGGTGATCTTGATTTCGCCTGAAATCGGCTCCAGGGGATGGACCTGATAATCGGATATGCCGCCGGCAATCTGCAGCTGCGTATAGGTCGCGGGGTTGATCTCCGGCTTCAGGATGGTGCCGTAGTAGTACGCGGCTGCGTCCGAGTGCGAGTTGAACAGGTTGAAGATGCTGAGCGTTGCCTTCAGGTGCTCATTGAAGACATAGCCGGCATCGGCGTTGAACTCGCTGTAGCCCGAATCGTAGTGAGGATTTGCACCATCCTCCAGAGGATAGGCCCCGAGCTTCCGCCACTGCAGTCCCCCGGTCCAGGGCCCGAGATTTCTCACCAGAACGCCGAAGGAGCCGATGAACCTGGGCGCATTCGCGATGTACGTGCCGTCCAGGCCGTAGTTCTCGTACCCCGGCAGGTAACGGGCCTTGGACCAGGCCAAATCGGTATTGAACTCGATCCAGGACCAGGGGTGGTATTCCGCCGACACTTCCACCCCCTGGCGCCGGCTCGGGGCGGTCGCATCATCCTGGCCGGCATCGGCGTCGTAGGCGAGTTCGGACCGGAAGTCCTGCTGGAAAATGGCGAACTGCGTCGACAGTTTCGGCACGATGTCGCTGCGGATGCCGAACTCGTAGCCCGTCGTCGCGGCCAGCAAGGGAGTCGCACGCGGATTGCCTGAACCATCGAACAGTCCCACCAGCGGCACGGTGCCGAATACCCCGCGCACGTCGTCGGAGTGAAAGCCGCGGCCGGCGCTGAAGTAGAACTCGGCGGCAAGCCAGGGCCCCAGAATCAGGCTGCCCTTGGGTTGCAGCAGGGTCTGGTCTTTCTCGCCCTGGAAGCCGGCAAGACCCAGGTCGCTTTGCAGGCTCTCGTCGCTCGCCCGATAGTATTCCTCGCGCACCCCCGCAACCGTCCGCAGCCAGGGCAGCCAGTGCACGGTGTCCTCCAGGTACGGACCCAAGTCCAGGAGATGAACCTCGTCCGCACTGCAGATGCCGCCCGCCTCGGGCACCTCCGCCGTGGAGCCGTCGGCGTTGCCTCCCTCCACCGAGCAGTACGACAGCGGCACCCGCAGCAGCGTGTGCTTGCGGTCGACCAGGGCCTGGTCGTAGCGCAGCTGTGTGCCGGCCACGAACTGGTTGTCCACCGGCCCGAAGGCACTGTTCAGGGTGAACGCCACCTGGCCGCCACCCGTATTGCGGTTCTCGTCCTGCTCCTCCTGGTCGCCATTGACCGGATCGTCCAGGTAATGCGTGAAATCATTCCACAGCGTCATGGTGGCGTGAATGTAGTAGGCGCTGGAATCGAACTTCCAGTCATCGCCATGGGTCGCGTAGTGCAGCGACAGGCTGTACCGCTGCGAGGCACTGCCATCGCTCGGATCGAGCGTCCCCCAGCGGCTGATCAGGCCCTCCTGGATCGCGCGCAGCGACTGGTCCGTCGTGAGGTTGCCCAGGCCGTGGTAATACATGAGCGTGGCACTGTAGCCGTCGGCCTGGCTGCCGTGGCTGTAGCGCAGGATGGCGGCCTCCTTGCGAAAGTCATTGCCCGGATCGAACGGCCCATCCAGATGGCCGTAGTAGACGCCCCCCAGGATCCGGTCGGTATCGCTGAGGTGATCCGTGCCGCCGGCAAAGATGTTGTAGACCCCCAGGGTGCCGCCGGTCACGGAGACCTGGGCCGGAATGTCGTTGGCCAGCTTCAGGTGGGTCGAGGCCACCGAGCCGAAATCCCCGACCGATGCGTAATAGGGGCCCTTGGTGTAATCCAGCCCGTCGGTGACATCCGGCAGCAGGAAGTTCAGGTCAGAGTAGCCCTGGCCGTGGGTGTTCGTGGGGCGGTTGACGGGCATGTCGTCCACGAAGTTGGCGATGTCGGTGCCATGGTCCAGGTTGAAGCCGCGGGCCAGATATTGATTCGCCTTGCCCTCGCCGGAATGGACGGTGACCACCAAGCCCGGCACGCTTTCGAGCAGCTGCCCGACCCGGTACACCGGACGCAGGTCCAGCTCCTGTTCCGTCACCGAGCCCTGGCTCGCGGTCGTCGCGGTGCCCAGCAGGTCGATCCGCGAGGCGGTTACGGTCACTTCCGCGAGCGGACCGGAATCCGGAGCATCGGTTGCCGACGCCGCCGCAGTCGTGGTGGCGGTATCCGCCAGCGCATGCGGGGCCGACATGATGCACAGGGCAGCCGCGACCGAACGCGCGATGATCACCCGCACGGCAGCCCTTCGGCTCCCGGTCCTGGATGCGTGCAGTACTTCACCTGGGCAGCTGCGGAGACCGCCCGGCACCTGGCGTATCGACATCGCCTGAAACCCTCATCGAAAAGTGGGGTCGGGACAGGCCCCGCCCTGGCGCGATCGCTGTTCGGCGTGTTCGCGCCGCGTCGGCTCCTGAAAAGCCGGTAGCTAGATACCATATCGCGTCGCGGAAACGGCCAAACTAACGGTTATCGACGCAGTTACAGAACCGTTAATGCAGGGTTCCCGGGCGATCAATGACCACTAAGCGGCTCGCAGCGCCATAGCGCTGCGCTTACCGCTCGTACTTATTCCGCTAGTGGATGGGCGCCGGACCGGCGCCGGGCTTGTCCATACCCGGCACCCCGGGCATATCGGCGGCCGGCCGCCGGCTCATGCACGCAGGCTGCGGGCTCCGAAATAGCCGAACATGAGCCCCATCGAGCCCCACAGCACGGCCTGGATGCCGAGAGAGGCGATCCTGAAATTCCACAGCGTGACAGCCGGGAAGGAGGCGGGGACCTCGTTGATTCCCGGCAGCAGGGCGAAGCATGCAGCAATGACGACCAGGTAGGCGCCAAGCGCCAGCAACGAGGCGTTCCATGCTCCATACCGCGGCGTCAGGCCGCGCCACAGGCGCAACGCGCCCAGGGTCGAGGCAATCGAGATCGCCATCATCAGGAAGTACAGACCGGTGCGGTACTTGATGGTATCGGGCTCGCCGACGGAAGGAGGGTTTGCAGGATATTTGAGGGCCGGGACCACGTACACGGTGAGCCAGCCGAACAGGGCCAGGATCACGGAGGTGGGGGCCGGGGCGAGCCTCCCCAGGCGCCCGTAGGCGAATGCAAACAGCACCGCAAAAAGACAGCCCAGCCCCGCTCCCGCACCCACCATTCCGGTGAGCAGACCGATCCCGCTTTGCACGGTGCGGCTGAAAATGACGGCATCTTCCGGCGGCGCGGGCTTACCGGCGGCCACGGCTGCGGCTGCCTTGGCCTCATCCTGCGCCGACTCGAAGCTGATGGCCGTATCAACGGCAGGCTCGCCGAAGGTCCTGGCCCAACCAAACGCGAGCAAACCGGCCACGATGCCGACGATGAAGCCTCGCAGAACCAGCTGTCCCATCATGATGTTTCATCACGCTGGCGATGTGGCCGGCGTGCCCCCGATACTTAAGATTGCGGCGACGCGCGCGAAAGCCTCAGTGACAGGGAAATCCGAGCAGGTGGCGGGCGTCGTGCACGAACTCGTGGATCCCCATGCCGTTGAAGATCGAGGTCGCGCCCTGTTCGGCGCCGACGAAGTAATAGGCGAGCCCCATGAGGACTACGCCGAAGATGGCCCATGGCACGATCTTGGCAATCGGAATGGCGATCTGCAGGGGCACTTCCAGAGCTGCGCTGGAAACCCCGGTCGACTGCTCTTTGTTTTCTGTGGCCACGATGCTTCCCGATCCTGCGTCTGCTCTGCATCCCTATCATGCCATACGCGCCGGCGCGCGGCGGCCCTCGACTCAACGCGCGAAAGCCAAAACACCTTTAAGTTCAGAGTTCCATGGCCTATCCTTATTCATTGTATTACAAAGGATTAGGTAGCAGTTGGCAACTCAAGGCCGCGGCCCTATCCGCGCAGGATCATGACTCCCCGCATAACCCTTATTAGTCACGGCACCACGGCTGCACTCCGTGCTGCAACCTTCGGCGGGGACGACGCACTGGATGATGCGGGGAAGTCCAAGGCCCGCAGACTGGCCGGCGCACTGGGGCAGGTAGACCAGTGCTGGACGAGCCCTGCGGTCCGCGCCCGCGAAACGGCCACGGCGCTGGGTCTGTCGGCCGTGGTGGACGAGCGGCTGCGCGACTGCGACTACGGCCGCTGGACGGGCCTCAAGTTCAAGCAAGTGCTGCTGCGCGAGCCACGCAAGCTCGTCTCCTGGATCCGCAAGCCCGAGACGGCCCCGCACGGGGGGGAAACAATCCCGCAGGTGTTGCAGCGGGTGGCCGCCTGGATGGCCGAGCGAAGTCGCGATCGTGGGCACATGGTGGCCGTCACGCACCCGGTGGTCATTCGCGCGGCGATCGTCCACGTGATCCAGGCCCAGCTGCCCTCTTTCTGGCGCATCGACGTGCTGCCCCTGTGGCAGGTGGATCTGCGCACCAACGGTCGGCGCTGGGTATTGCGTTCCCTGGGGCCCATCCTCGCGCATGAGGAATTGCCCGGAGCGTAGTGCCATGCCGAGCGGTTCCACAGACAAGCGCTTTTACCTCTTTGCAGCCTGCGTCATCGGCGCCCTGGTGCTCATTGCCGGGGTCAACCTGTATCAGGCTCGCACGGCGGGCCCGCACATTCAGAGCCTGTCCTATTCCGAATTCTTCGATGACCTCGATCATGGCCGCGTCCGCTCCGTGACGTTGACCGGCCCGAAGATCGAAGGCTTCCTGACGGACCACCGACCCTTCCGCAGCTTTGCGGCCGACGACCCGGCACTCATCCCTGCGCTGCGCAGCAAGGGCGTCGCGATCACCGTCCAGGCCGCGCCGGCGGCCGCGCTACCCTGGACGAGCGCGCTGGCAACCTGGGTGCCCATGATCCTGCTGGTGGGCTTTGCCATCTTCTTCATGACCCGCAGTGGAGTCGGGGGGCGAGCGATGGGCCTCGGGAAATCCCAGGCAAGGCCGTTGACCCTGGCGCATGACCGGGTCACGTTCGGGGATGTCGCCGGCGTGGATGAAGCCCGGGACGCCCTGCAGGAGATGGTGCAGTTCCTGCGCGATCCCCAGAAATTCCACCGACTGGGCGGTCGCATCCCGCGGGGCGTGCTCCTGGTAGGCCCACCGGGTACCGGCAAGACGTTGCTTGCGCGAGCGGTTGCCGGGGAGGCGAACGTTCCCTTCTTCACGATTTCAGGTTCGCACTTCGTCGAGATGTACGTGGGTGTCGGGGCCTCTCGCGTGCGTGACCTCTTCGGGCAGGCCAAGAAGCACGCGCCCTGCATCGTGTTCATGGATGAGATCGATGCCGTCGGGCGGCGTCGCGGGGCCGGTGTGGGCGGCGGCAACGACGAGCGTGAGCAGACGCTGAACCAGCTGCTGGTGGAGATGGACGGATTCGAGAGCAATGCGGATGTGATCCTGATGGCGGCGACCAACCGTCCTGACGTCCTGGATCCTGCTTTGCTGCGTCCCGGCCGCTTCGACCGCCAGATAGCCGTCGCCAATCCGGACGTCCTCGGCAGGGAGCAGATTCTGTGCGTACACGCCCGGCGTATTCCGCTGGCGCCGGGTACGGATCTGGGGCTCGTCGCCCGCGGTACCCCCGGCTTCTCGGGCGCCGATCTCATGAATCTGGTCAACGAGGCCGCGCTGCTGGCGGCCCGCCGCGGACACGACACGGTGGGCTGGCGGGAGTTCGAGGACGCCAAGGATACGGTGACCATGGGGGCCGAACGCCGCACGCACGTCATGGGCCTCGAAGAGAAGCGGTTAACCGCGTATCGGGAGGGCGGCCGCGCCATCATCGCACTGCATCTGCCGGCGGCGGATCCGGTTCACAAGGTGACGATCCTCACCCGCGGGCGCACCACCGGGATGGTCAAGCAGCTGCCGGAAGGTGATCAGGCATGGACGACGCTCGAGCAGATGAATTCGCAGCTGGCGGTGCTGCTGGGCGGCCGGGTCGCGGAGGAGCTGACATTCGGACGCAACAAAGTCACCTCGGGTACCGCCGGTGACATCGAGGAGGCAACCAAGCTCGCCCGACTGATGGTGACCCGCTGGGGCCTGTCCGAGGCGCTCGGTACCGTCGCGTACGGCGAAAACCAGGACGAGGTGTTCCTGGGGCACTCGATAGCACGACAACAGAACATTTCCGAGCATACGGCCCAGATCATTGCGGTCGAGGTACGGAAGCTGATCGATGCGGCATTGGAGCAGGGCCGGGCGATTCTCAGCGCCCATCGGGCGCAGTTGGATACGCTCGCGCGCGGATTGGTGCAGTTCGAGACCCTCACCGGGGATGAGATCCGTGGACTGCTCGAGGGCAAAGCGCCGGCACGGGTGACCGCCGCAGAGTACACGACAGTTACGCTCAATTAAGTCGAAAAAACGGACCCGCTCTGGTGTGAGGGTTGAGAGCCTTTCCCGCGTATCACTCCCGGGTCGCCTCGTCCTTACGGCGAGCGAACTTCAAACCATAACAGGGATTTCCATATGCCGATGCTCAAGTGCTCCCCCGTGTTCGGCATCTTGCTGCTGATGAGTTCCTTCGTGCATGCCGACACCGCGGACCAGACGCTCGGCGCCGCCGATACCCTGGATAAGGTGATCGTAACGGCGACCAAGATGGAAGTAACCCAACGGGAGCTGACGCAACCCTCCGAAATCGTCACCCAGGAGCAAATTGCCGCCCAGGCACAAACTTCGGTCACCGATGTGCTGCGCCAGCAACCCGGAATCCAGTTTCAGGTCGGGGGCGCGCCGGGCCAGTTCATCTATCCGCGCCTGCGTGGCTTTTCGGACAGCACCACCTATGTGTTCGACGGCATCACCATGAACGCAGGAGGCTCGGGCGACATCGGCTATCTGCTGGGTCGGCTGGACCCGACGATGGTGCAGAGCATTCAGGTGCTTCGGGGGCCGCGTGCCACGACCTATGGCGCCAACACCACCTCCGGTGTCATCGACTTCACCACGCTTGCGGCAACGGGGCGCGAGGCGGATGTGGGAATTGAGGGTGGCTCGCTCGACTGGCGCAAGTACCGGGTCGGCCTGCAGGATCAGGAGCCGCTTGCGGACGGGACCTGGGCGGCGACCCTGAATGGCTCGTACGTGGACAGCGGCGGCGAGTGGCAATACGAATACACCAAGAACGCAACGGTGGTCGGACGCACCTCGTTCAAGGACAGCAGTTTCGAGGTCGGTCTGAGCTTCTACCTGACGAAGAACGTGTTTCAGGCCGCGGCACTGGACCAGTATTATCCTGGCTACACGGGCGGGGATTTCTCCGTGCAGCTGCCGGATTCGAATGACCCCGACACCACCAAGGCGGGAATCGGCAGCCTGTGGTTCCAGCAGCAGCTCACGACGAACCTGTCGCAGCGGCTTACCATCGGATACGCCGGGCAGGACGTCGTCAGCACCGCCGGCGTGCTGGGCAATGGCGGTCTGATCGGCTACTACGCGGCCCCGTACGACGGTTTCTCGGACCCGGATTCCGGCGGAACCTATGCCGCCGGGGATCAGGTCGCGGTCTATCAGTACCCCTACTTCTACAAGACGGTGAACGACAACACCGAAGCCGATTACAACCTGCGATACAAGACCGATACCGCCTCTGCGGTACTGGGCGCGACGTATCTGGAACAGATCTTCGATGCCAGTTCCAGCTACTCCACGTACAATCGGGAAAGCCAGTCCACCAAGTCCGTCTATGCCGACGCTTCGATCGGCTGGCTGGACAACCGGCTGCACACCGATGTGGGAGCCCGGCTTGACAGCTATTCGGCCTGGAAAAACAAAGCCACCTACAGCGCCGGACTGGCCTACGAGATCGTCCACGACTTCACGTTCTATGCCAATTACGGCACCAGCTTCACGCAGCCGACGCTGGATCAGCTCTATGACCCGCTCTACGGCAACAAGGGAATCACGCCGGAGAATGCCAGTACCATCGAAGCCGGTTTCCGTGGCCGGCAGCTGGATGGCCAGCTCACGGAAAACCTCACGTTCTGGCATTCGTATGTCGACAATGTCATCTCCTTCGACTACAACATCTACAACCCGCGGATCCTGAATGGTCCTCCCTACGGGGCGTACGGCAACAATGAGGCGGAACGCTCGCAGGGCGTCGAGGTCGAGGCGGCGTTCAAGATCACGCCACAGCTGACGCTGACCGGCAACTACACGCGTACCGACTCCTACATCGCCCATAACGGCGTCTGGCAATTCACTATCTACAATGCCCGCAACATGGGCAATCTTGGGCTCACCTGGTCGCAGGCGCAGTTCGACGTGGGATCGAATCTCTTCATGACGGACCACCGCCGTGATTATTCCGGGGACTTCTATGCTCCGGGCTATGCCCGTCTCGACTTCTTCGGCCGCTGGCACGCGACCGGGCAGTTCGACCTGTATGCCCGGGTACAGAACGCTCTGGACCACCACATCATAGAAATCCTGGGGTACAGGAACCCGGGCGTGTATTTCATCGCTGGCGCGACCTACAAATTCAGGTAAGCGCGGTGGCCGGCGATCGCGCCCAGGAGCGGTAACACGACTTCAACGTTATTTTAACGTTGCCAAAAACAGTAACTTGCGTGACGACGCTTGACGCCTCGGGGCATGCTGGACTTCCACAGATCGAGGCCAGAGCCCTTGGAAACACCTATAACTCCGGTCGAATCACCGTCGCTGTGGCCTCCGCGCTCCCGTACCGGCCAACTAGCGGGGGCTGCAGATGCCGCCCGCCTCCCCTCGGACGGCTCCCTGGTGACCCTGGCGTTGCACGGGGTTGAACCGGCATTCGCTTTGTTGTGCGCGCGTCACTCCCGGCGCCTGCGGAGCCTGATCGCGGCGCGAGTCTCCGACCCGGGCGACGTGCCCGACGTCGTCCAGGAAACGCATCTGGCCATGTGGCGCGCATTGCCCCGATTCGACATCCAGCGGCATTTCGAGTCGTGGCTGACGACCATTGCCGTGAACAAATGCCGTGACTGGGGCCGGCGACGCAGTGTTCGCCGCGATACTCTTGCGAGGTTCCAGGGCGAGGTGGCGGGTTCCGCCACCGGCTGGACCGCCGGGCACGCCGAATCACTGCTGCTGGAAAATGAACGGTTGGATGCGCTGCACGAGGCACTCGCACAATTGCCCGCTGCGCTGCGCGATCCGCTGATCCGGACGGCGCTGCATCAGGTCCCCCAGGCCGCCGTGGCCCGGGATCTCAACATCACGGTCAAAGCCGTCGAGATGCGCGTGCGCAGAGCCCGCCAGCGTCTGCACAATGTGCTCACGATGGCCTGATGGGGCCGGGAGGTGGGTGTGGCTCGGCGCCTGATCTGGCGCATCCTCGTGATGCTGCACCGGTATCTGGGTGTGGCCGTCGGCGCGCTGATGTTGCTGTGGTTCGCCTCCGGCATCGTGATGCTGTTCGTGCCCTATCCAGCTCTTGGAGAATCCGAACGGGTGGGCATGCTCGAACCCATCCCCTGGCAGCTGTGCTGCGGTGACTTAGGGAGTGCGCTGAGCGCCGACCAGCCCCTCGAGCGGGCCGAGGTGGAGACGGTTTCCGGAATACCCGCCCTGCGGTTCGCATTGCCAGGGCAGCAGGGGATGCTGGTCAGCCTGGACGCCACGACGCCGGTGGTGCCACTGGACGCCCCGCACGCCCGGGCCACCGCAGTTGCCGCCGCGATGCGCCTGGGAGTCATGCCCGCACAGCCCCTGGCCACCACAACGATCGTCCGTGACCAGTGGACCGTCAGCGGGGAGTACCGCGCCGATCGTCCCCTCTACCGCTTCGATTTCGGCGATCCCGCGGGAACCCAGATCTACGTCTCCAGCCAACGCGGCCGCGTCGTGCTGCGCACCACGGCGGCCCAGCGCTTCTGGAACTGGTTGGGCGCGGTACCGCATTGGCTGTATCCCACCATCTTGCGCAGCCATCCGAAGACCTGGACCCAGGTCGTCATCTGGACATCGCTTCTGGGGGTGTTTCTGACGGCCATGGGGCTGTACCTCGGCATCGCACAGTACCGGTTCCGGGGCGGAAACCTGCTGTCGCCATATCGGGGCGTATGGAACTGGCACCATTCCCTGGGGCTGCTGTTCGGCGTGTTTTCCCTGACCTGGATCGTCAGCGGTTTGATCTCAATGAATCCGTGGGGCTTCCTGGAAGGAGGGGATGGAGTCGAACCCACTCCGGAAGTTCACTCGGTCACCTGGGGTGAGGTTCGATCTTCCCTGGCCGCGATCGCCAAAGCGCCGCCGTCGTCGGACATAGTCACGCTCAGCATGGTACCGCTGGCCGGCAACCTATGCTGGATGGCTACCGATCACAGGGGTACTGCCATGCGGTTGGCCGCCGATGGTCATCGGCAGCCAATGACTGACGCGGACCTGCAGATCGCAGCGCGACATGCCGCGGGACCTTCCGGAATCGCCTCCAGGGTGCTGCTGCGCGATGAGGACGCCTACTACTACCGGCATCACGCCCCCCTGTTGCTGCCGGTCCTGCGCGTCATCGTGAATGACCCCGACCATACCTGGTTGTACCTCGATCCGCGTTCCGGCCGAGTGCTGGGCCAGTTCGATGCCGACGGACGCTGGCAGCGCTGGCTGTTCGACGGCTTGCACCGGCTGGATTTCCTGGCGCAACTGCGCGCCAGCAGGATCTGGACGGCCCTCGTGGTATTTCTGCTCGTGGGGGGAATCGGCCTCACCGGCACCGGTACCTACATGGCCGTGCGACGCCTCATCCTCGATCTCTCCAAGGCATGGGGTTGAGTGCGGTCGATCGCTAACGTTCCTTAACGTCGTTACCAGAGAAACTACAACCGTAATTCACTGGCAGCCCGAGCACTGCTTTCACCATAG
>Ga0335075_10011044_pt1 | contig 13668 bp, 10 predicted proteins | sample Lox_Sample_24_FD_206723 | JGI IMG/M metagenome (GOLD analysis project Ga0335075, IMG submission 206723) | Soil microbial communities from Loxahatchee National Wildlife Refuge, Florida, United States - Lox_Sample_2.4 | ecosystem: Environmental > Terrestrial > Soil > Wetlands | place: USA...
GCGCGCGGCCGGCGCGGCGGTGGCCAGCGCGGTGCTGGCGGGAAGCGGCTGGGGCGCGCAGCTGCACCGGCCCGACCTGGTGCTGTGGCCGGCGCCGCAGCAGCAACCGGCGGACGCGGCCGCAGGCGCGCCCGTGGCGGTGGAGGTCGAGCTGACCGTCAAGGCGCCGCGGCGCCTGACCCAGATCTGCCGGGCGTGGGCACGCAGCCGGCACGTGGCCGGCGTGCTGTACCTGGCGGCGCCGGAGGTGATGGCACCGCTCGCGCGGGCGATCGAGCGGGCCGGCGCGGGTGAGCGGATCGCGCTCGTCGCGATCGAGGCGCTCCCGGGGGGCGCGCCGCCGCGGCGGGAGCCGCCCGCGAATACCGTCCCAGGAGCGGCGTAGCGTGCCAGCCGGGGGGTCAGCCAACAAGCAAGGAGACCGACCATGTCGTACTTCAACCTCAACCGCGTGGTTCTGATCGGCAGGCTCACCCGCGACCCCGAGCTGCGGGCGCTGCCCTCCGGGACGAGCGTCTGCAGCCTGCGGCTCGCCTGCAACTCCGCACGCCGCGACGGCGACGGCGAGCTCGTCGAGCGCCCCAACTACTTCGACGTGAGCGTCTACGGGGCACCGGCCGAGAGCGTCAGCCGCTACATGCGCCGCGGCAGCCGCGTGGCCGTGGACGGAAGGCTCGAGTGGCGCGAGTGGGAGACCGCCGCACAGGAGCGTCGCCAGGCGGTCAGCGTGGTCGCCGACACGGTGCAGTTCCTCGACCGTGCCGGCGAGCACGCGGGGACGCCCGCGCACGAGCCCGACGAGGACGGGGACCGCAGCCGCGAAGACGAGCGCGAGCTGGTGACGGTCGGGGCCGGCGAGGAGGAGGACGCCTTCTAGCGCGGCGCCACGCCGCGCTGGGCTCGCAGGAGCGGGAGGGCGACCGGATCGGCGCGCAGCCGCATCCGGTCGGCCCTCTGGCTGCGTTTTTGTGTTTAAGGGTCAGGCCGGGGAGGACGTGACGCGCACGCTGCCGCGACGCGTAAACTGCGCCCGCCGCGCGGGTACACCGCGAGGCGCGTCAGGAGCCAACGATGCCAGTCAACAAACAAGCGATCGGCAAGAGCTACGAGCCGCTCGTGTACGCCGTCGGCAGGGAGAAGATCAGGGAGTACGCACGCGCGGTGGGCGAGACCAACCCCGTGCACCTGGACGTCGAGGCCGCGCGCGCGGCGGGCTACGCGGACGTGGTGGCGCCGCCGATGTTCGCGGTCGTCTACAGCGCTCCCGCGGTCGGGCCGCCGATCTTCGACCCCGAGCTGGAGCTCAACTTCGCGATGATGGTGCACGGCGGCCAGGAGTTCGAGTGGGGCCCGCCGGTGGTGGCCGGCGACGAGATCACGACCACGGTGTCGGTCAAGGACATCAGCGAAGACGAGGATCGCGGCTACTACGTGTTCGAGTCGCTCTCCACCAACCAGCGCGGCGAGCAGGTGTGCCGCGGCACCTGGACGCAGATCGTGCGAGGAGTGTGAGCAGGGCATGCCAGAGCTGAACGAGGGTGGGCAGATCCCGGAGCTGCGGGTGACGCCCGACAAGTACCTGACGGTGCGCTATGCGGGCGCCTCGGGGGACTTCAACCCGATCCACATCGACGAGGACTTCGCCAAGGCGGTGGGGCTGCCCGGCCGCATCCTGCACGGGTTGTGGACGATGGCCCAGGTGGCGCGCGCCCAGACCGAGGCGGCCGGCGGCCCGGAGCACCTGAAGCGGCTGTCGGTGCAGTTCCGCGGCATGGGCGTGCCCGAGCAGGAGGTGCTGGTGACCGGCACGGTGCGTGAGCGACGCGACGGGCGCGTGATCGTGGACACGGTGGCCGAACAAGGCGAGAAGCGGATCATCCGCAACGCCGAGGCCGAGCTCGAGCTGTAGCGCGGGCGGGAGCGGCGCGCTCCCGATCGGCGCCAGCGCGGCGCCTACAATCACCCTCATGCTGAGCCCACGTCAGGAGCGCATCCTGCGCATGGTGGCCGACGAGTACCTGCGCAGCGGGCAGCCGGTGCCATCGCGCACGATCGCCGCCGACCCCGAGCTCGACTGCGGCCCATCGACGGTGCGCAACGAGCTGGCGCTGCTGGAGGAGTACGGGCTGCTCGCCCACCCGCACGTGTCCGCGGGGCGCGTGCCGACCGACGCGGGACAGCGCTACGTGGTCGACCGGCTGCTGCGCTCCGAGCACTCGTTGCAGCCACGCGGGCGCTCGCTGGAGCTGTCGCTGATGCGGCGAGAGGTGGACGAGGCTATGCGCAGCACCACCGAGACGCTCTCGCAGGTGACCAACCTGCTGGCGGTCGTGTCGGCTCCCTCGATGCAGGCGGCCAGTGTGCGCCACGTGGAGGTGCTGGCGCTCCAGCCGCAGGTGGTGCTGGTGGTGGTCATCACCTCCGCCGGCAACGTCTCGAAGCTGTTCGCGACCTTCGATCGTGCGGTCGACCCCGGCCTGGTGGCGTGGGCGGGCGAGTACCTCAACGAGCGCCTGGTGGGCCTCGGGCTCGGCGCGCGCATGCTCCAGCAGCGGCTCGCCGATCCCGGCCTGTCGGCGACGGAGCTCGCCTTCCTGTCGCGTTTCAGCGCGGCCTTCGGCGGGCTGGCGTGCGAAGGCGAGGACGCCCTGTTCGTGGAGGGCACCGCGCGCATGTTCGAGACCGCGCAGATCGAAGACGTCTCGCGCGTGAACGAGCTGATCGGCCTGCTCGAGCGGCGCGTGGCGCTGCTGCAGGTGCTGCGCGCCGCGCTCGCCGAGCCCGGCGTGTACGTGCGCATCGGCTCCGAGAACGAGCTGCCCGCGATGCACTCGCTGGCGCTGGTGGCGACCGGCTACGGCGTGGCCCAGCGCAAGCTCGGCACCGTGTCGCTGATCGGCCCGGTGCGGATGGACTACGCGGGTGCGATCGCGGCGGTGCGCGAGGCGGCGCATCAGCTTTCGCGTTTCGTCGAAGACGCCTACGCCGAGCGCTGACGCGAGCCCATGCCGCGCGACCCCTATGAGGTGCTCGGCGTCGGGCGCGACGCCACCGCCCAGGAGATCAAGAAGGCGTTTCGCCAGCTGGCGATGGAGCTGCACCCGGACGTCAACGCGCACGACCCCCAGGCGGAGGAGAAGTTCAAGGAGGCCGTGGAGGCCAACGAGATCCTGTCCGACGCCGAGCGCCGCGCCACCTACGACCGCTATGGCCACGAGGGCCTTCGCTCGGGCGGCTATGCGCCGAACTTCGAGGGCTTCGCGTCGATCAGCGACCTCTTCAACGCGTTCTTCGGCGCCGCCGGCGGGCCGGGCGGGGGCTCGGCGTTCGCCGACGGGCCCCGGCAGGGCGGCGACGTGGCCGCGGCGATCGAGCTCGACCTGGCCGAGGCCGCGGCGGGCGCGAGCGTGCGGGTCGCCTACGAGGCGGTCGAGCGCTGCGAGCGCTGCAAGGGCAACGGCGCCGAGCCCGGCACGCCGATCGAGACCTGCGAACGCTGCGGCGGCAGCGGGCAGCTGCAGGCGGTCACGCGTACGCTGCTGGGTCAGATGGTGCGCACGATGGCGTGCGACCAGTGCCACGGCGACGGCCGTGTGGCTCAGCAGCCCTGCGGCGAGTGCCGCGGCCGCGGGTGGCTCGCGCGGCGGCGCACGCTGGAGGTGGAGGTGCCGGCGGGCATCGCCGACGGGCAGCGCATCCGCCTGTCCGGCCAGGGCCACGCCGGCGACGCCGGCGCGCCCGCCGGCGACCTGTACGTGGTGGTGCACGTGCGCGAAGACGACCGTTTCGTGCGCGAGGGCGACGACCTGATCACCGCGCTCGACGTCGCCGCGCCGCTCGCCTCGATCGGCGGCACGGTGGAGGTGGCGACGCTCGAAGGCAGCGCCTCGCTGGAGCTGCCGGCGGGCACGCAGCCCGGTGAGGTGCTGACGTTGCGCGGCGCGGGCATGCCGGCGCTCAGGCGCAGCGGCCGCGGCGACCTGCGCGTGGTGGTCAACGTGGTGGTCCCGCGCCGCCTCACTGCCGAGCAGCGCGAGCTGATGGAGCGGCTGAACGACACCCTCGGCGAGGAGAACCTGCGCTCGCAGGAGTCCGTCTTCGCCAAGCTGCGCCGCGCCCTCGGCAGCCAGGCCGCGTGATCCGCCTCGCCGTTCGCGTGCAGGGCGGGCATGCCGAGCTGGTGCTCGCGGAGCTGCTCGAGCTCTCCCCGACCGGCGTGGAGGAGCACCGCGCCGCGGACGGCAGCGTCGAGTACGCACTCTACGGCGCGCCGGGAGAGCTGCCGGAGCTGCCGGCGCTGCAGGCGGCGGCCGGCGGCGCGCTGGTGGAGATCTCCACCAGCGAGATCCGCGATGACTGGCACGAGCGCTGGCGCGAGTTCCACCGCCCGGTGCTGATCGCGGCGCCGCCGCGCGCCGCCGGGGTGGCGCCGGTGCCCTCGCTGCGCATCCGCCCGCCGTGGGAGCCGCCGCTGAGCGAAGCGCAGGGCGCGAACGCGTTGCGCGAGATCGTGATCGACCCGGGGCGGGCGTTCGGGACCGGCGGGCATGCGAGCACGCGCCTGTGCCTCGAGCTGCTGGTGGAGCTGGCAGCCTCACGGCGGCAGCGCGGCGCCTGCCTGGACGTGGGCACCGGCTCGGGCGTGCTCGCGCTGGCCGCCGCCGTGCTCGGGTTCGCGCCGGTGGCGGCGCTCGACCACGATCAGCAGAGCGTGGACGCCGCGCGCGCGAACGCGCTCGCCAACGACACCGCGCTCGAGCCGGTGCGCCTCGACCTGCGCTCGCAGGCGCTGCCGTGGAGCGGGGACGGCCTGCCGGCGCGGGGGCCCGCGCTGGTGCTCGCCAACCTGCTGCGGCCGCTGCTGCTGGAGCTCGCCGCGGCGCTGCCCGCGGCACCCGCACAGCTGATCGCGGGCGGGCTGCTGGCGCAGGAGGTGGACGAGGTGGCCGGCGCCTTCCACGAACGCCTCGGCCTGCGGGAGCGCGCGCGCCGCGAGCGCGGCGAGTGGGCAGCCGTGTGGCTGACCGCCACGGGCGGCGCGCCTGCTCCCGCGGGCTAGCCGCTAACGGCCAGCATCCGTGCGCGGGACCAGCTCGAGCTCGCGCGCCACCGGCGTCGCCTCGCGCGCCCGCTCGTCGCCGCCGGCGGCGCGCACGTGCGGCGGCAGCCGCTCCAGGCCGCAGGCGCGCAACGAGCGCTCGTGGACGTCGCGCTCGGCCACGAACAGGACCGCCTCGCGTCCCGGGTACTCCCAGGCCTGCGGGTACTCGCCCGGATATGCCCTGCATGCGCCCAGCAGCTGATCGGCGTTGCGAGCGCAGGCCCGCGCGCGGGCGCGATCGCGGCAGATGAACACCACCAGCGGCTGCGCCTGCGCTCGCCTGCCGTAGCGGGCGGTGTGCAGCGCCCAGCCCGCGAGGAAGTGGTCGTAGCGCTCGAGCTTGCGCGTCACCTCCAGACCGGCAAGCCGGTCCTCGCGCTCGATCAGCACGTCGAGCGCAGGCGCGCCGGCGGGCGCGCGCACACGCAGCATGGCGTCAGGCCGCAGCGTCTCGAAGCGCTCCACCTCCGCGCGCCTGCCGTCGGCGTCGCTGCGCAGGAACTCGTGCGGCGTGCGCCCGCCGGGCAGCTTCAGGTCGCGCAGCGCGAGCGGCACTCGCGTCTCGCCCAGCGTGCGCGCCGGCGCCGCCAGCACCGCCGCGTCGGGTCCGAACGGCGTGCACCGCCCGCTCTCGAGCGAGGTGGCGAGCGCGAGCGTCCAGGCGGTCACGTGCACGTGGTGGCGCACCCGCCTCAGCGCGTCCTCGCTGACGGCGCCTCGCGCGCTGAGCTCAACGGGCGTCGCGCAGGCGTGGCCGGCGTCGCGCTCGGTCAGCGTGCGCAGCCCCCGCTCGGTGATCGCGTAGCACATCGAGATGCCGCCGCCGTCGCGGCGATGGAACTGCAGTCGCGCCACGAGGCCGGCGTCGGCGAAGCGCTTGAGTCGCCGCTGCGTGGCCGTGGGCGCCTTGCCGGGGTTGAAGCGGCGGTGCAGCTGGCTGCTCAGCACGTAGCGCATGCGCGCGATCAGCTCGAGCATCTCGAGGTCGAGCTGATCGAGCTGGACGGCGCGGGGCTCTCCTCGCGCCGGCGCCCAGCGCGCGCTGTGCGCGCCGTCCAGCAGCACCAGCTCGCCGTAGCTCGCGGCGGGACCGCGCGGCCGGCCGGGGCCCGCGCCGGCCTCGGCGCGAGCGGGATCGCTCGCCGTGGCGGCGGCCCGCGCCCGCACGGGCACTCGTGCACCGGCTCCGCCGTCGCCCCCCGTGCTCGCAGGAGCCGGGCGCGGTGACGGCGGGGGGTGCTCCCAGTGCGCCTGGCGGAGGTCCTGCAGGCGGCGTGCGCCCCGGGCTCGCTGGCGCGCCGCGTGGTGCGCCAGCCGCTCGCCGTCGACGCGCATCGGGATGGTCTGCGCGATGAAGGGAGCCTGGCGCCCGTGCGGCGTCACCCAGCTCACCAGCGCGTGGTGACTGGGCAGGTGCAGCCGTACGTCGGGGTGACCGAGACTCGAAAGGCGCTCCACACCGGGTCGCACCGTGTCCGAGAACTCCGCCATCGCGAGGGCCGCAGCCGCGCGCGCGTCCTGCGCGGAAGCGGTCGCGAAGTACACGCGGTGCGCGAACAGGGCGTCGAGCTGGTCGCGGACCTCGCGCTCGGTCCACTGCGCGTCGGTCTGCCAGCATGCGACCGTCTCCAAGCCCGCGGAGCGCTTCAGCGCCATCGTCTCCACGAAGCCCCGGTTGATCACCAGCGGCGCCTCGTCGACCTTCAGCGCCACCGGCACGCGGCTGTGCGCCGCACTGCGATCCTGCTGGCGGGCGAGGGCTGCGTCCAGCATTCCCACCAGCAGCTGCATCAGCACGGCGGTGTTGCCCGCGCCCATCGCGCCCAGCGCACCCTTCACCACCAGCACCTGCGCGCCCGCGATCACCTGATCGAAGTCCACGCGCAGCGAGTCGTTCAGCAGCACGCGCTTGATCGAGGGCGAGTTGAGCAGGCGCGCAAGCTTGTTCACCGGCGCGTCGAGCTTGGCGGTCGTGGTGCTGCGCGCGTCGGCGAGCTGGGCCGACAGCTCCGCCGTGAAGAACTCCGAGATCTCCTTCAGCTCGGGCAGCGCGCGCACGCGCGCGCCCACGCGGCTGCGGTACGCATAGCCCTCCTCACCCACCGACAGCAGCCGTGCCGCGTCCCACAGCGTGGAGCCGCGGTCGTACGCGAGCACCGCGATGATCGCGTTGCGCAGGTAGCGGTCCGAGGACGCGCGGATGTCGGCATCACTGAAGAGGTTCTTGAGCGCCGCCACGACGTAGTCGGCGATCACGTCCGCGGGCGCCTCGACGGCCAGCGGGTTGAAGCCGCAGGTCGGATTGGAGAAGTCCAGCAGCGTGCAGGTGCGCTCCGGCGGCACGGCGCTGAGCGCGGCGTCGGCCGCGTCCCCCTTGGGATCGAGCACGATCACCGCGCAGCGCTCGCGACGCAGGTCCTCGGCCACCGTGGCCACCAGGAAGCTCGACTTGCCTTGCTCCACCGTGCCGGGCACGGCCACGTTCTGCCTGCGCATCGGCACGTGGATCGAGACCGGCCCGAGCACGTCGCGCAGCATTCCGCCCCCGTGCTGAGGCCTCAGCACCGCCGGCGGCGCGGGCGCGCGCGGCAGCCCGCTGCGCGCAAGCGGCACGGTGAGGTAGTCCACGGACGGCAGCTGCCACAGCGCCGCCAGCTCATCCGGCGCGAACACGCCCTTGCGAAAGGGGGGCAGCGGATTGCCCTCGCCGCGGCGGATGCGTCTGGCGTAGACGCCGAGCAGCCCGTGGCGCAGGCCGGCGCCACGCTCGACCAGGTGGTTCTCCGCGCCCTGCGAGCGCAGCTCCGAGGCGATGCGCTCGCACGTTCGGCGGTCGCGCGCTAGCACCCTCAGATCGACGAAGAACAGCGGCTGGTGCTGCAGCTCCAGGCCGCCTCGCAGCTCGGCGTCGTCCAGCATCGAGCGATCGCGCAGCAACAGGTGCTCGTGTCGCCTGCGCGAGACGCGAGCCTCCCGCCGGCGGTAGACGTGGGCGGCGAAGCGCTCGAACAGAAGTGGAGCGGGTGTCAGCGAGAGCTGCACCAGACAGGGACCGCCGCTCGCCGCCATCACGGTCAGCAGCTGGTTGACCGTGGGCTCGGCGCGGCGGCGCGCGAGCCGGTCGAGCGCCTTGGCGCGCTCGATGAACTCCTTGCGCTTCTTCAGCCGCAGCAGCGAGGGAGGCGCCGGCGGCTGCGCCTCGAGCGCGCGCAGCCTGCAGTTGGGGTAGGCGGCCTGCAGCGAGACCTCGATCATCCGCTCCTGGCCGGCGGGGCAGGTCACGGCCAGCCATGCCGACGCGGGCACGCCCGGTAGGTCGCTGTCGTGGCGCACCTCGAGCGCCAGCGAGGGCTGTCCCGCGAGCAGGCGCCTCCACCAGCGGCGCAGCAGGCGCTTGTGCAGGCCCGCGAACACCCCCGGAAGCGCTTCGATCGCGGCGTGATCGCCGCGATAGGGGTCGATCAGCAGCCGCACATAGCGGCGCCGGCGTCGCGCCCGCGCCCGCACCAGCATCAGCGTCGCCAGGAAGCAGCCGCCGAGCGTCGCCGCCGTCGCCAGCGCGGAGACGCCGAGCAGCGGGCTCCATCGCCATCCCGCGGCGGCCCAGCGACGATCCGACCGCCACAGCGCGCCGGGGTCCAAGCCGGCGGAGGCACCGTGCTGTGCGCGCAGCAGCTCCCCGGGGCCGCCGTGGACGAACCACGCCGCGATCGCGAGCGTCGCCGCGATCGCGGCCAAGCCCAGCACTCGCCACAGCAGGAAACGAAGCACCTGCCGCCATCTCCGACCGTGCGGCGCCACGCGGACACGCGCCAGCGCGGAGCCGGCATGGGGCTGTCGCTTCGACGCTGCCTGCTGCGCGCAGCTCGAGCTGCGCGCCGGAGCTCAGCGCGGGCGCGTGGCGCGCTCCACCTGAGCGCCGCGGGGCGTCAGATGCCAGGCGTTCGCGGCGCCCTTTTCCTGCCCCTCGCCGAGGTTCTCCACGAGCTTCAGCCGCGCCAGCCGGTTGAGCAGCTTGGAGATCTGGCCCTGGTCCACGATCCCCGAGCCTTCCGCGATCTCGCGGTTGCTCGCCCCCGGGTGTTCCGCGATCACCATCAGCACGCGCACGGTGCGGTAGGTGAGACGCATGTTCAGGCCTTCGAGCGGGTCCTTGCGGCGTGTCGGCGTGCGCCGTCTCGTCTCGCTCGGCGGCTCGGGCGCCGGCCTGCTCAGTTCCCTGCCGGCGGCGCGCGTGCCCAGGTAGGGCAGCACGATCATGCTCATCAGCGAGCCCAGCAGGCTGCTGAGCGGCTCCGCGCTGCTGTCCAGCACGCGCGTGTGCAGGACCGCGAAGATCGCGCCCACCACGCCTTCAGCGGTCACGTCTGGCGGTTCGCGGGTGGCGGTGGTGACGGTGCGCCCGCGGTCGATCACCTGCGCGAGTTCGTCGAGCAGCTTCGCGCGGCGCTCGAGCACGCGCTCCCCAGCACCGAGTGCCTCGACCACGCAGAGCTTCGCGAGCCCCGGCTCTTCGTCCATCAGCATCAGCACCCTCGCCAGCGCGGCGCGCGTGCCCTCCCGCCAGCTCGTCTCCTGCCGGTAGGCGTCCTGCGCGATCATGCGGCCCTGCGCGAGCGCCTGCTCGAAGGCCGCCAGGAAGCAGTCCTCGCGATCCGTGAACACGTCGTAGAAGGTCTTGCGCGAGACCCGCGCGCGGCTGATCACCTCCGCCACCGTCATGCGCGCGTAGCCCACGTCCTCCACTGCTTCCACCGCCGCTGCGAGCATGCGGCTGCGCTGGATCTGCGTGACCTGGCCACGTGGCAGGCCCCCCGGCCCCGGTCGCAACCGGGTCGAAGCGGTGCGCGTCTTGTACATAACGGTCATCTCCACCCCGCCTAATCTTTCGTTTCGCCAGTAGCAGTGAACATCCCGGTCCGCTCGAGCCCACTCCCGGCAAGAGCCCAGCTCCGGCCAAGCCTTCGAGATTCGCGCGCTCGCCACAAGGGTTCCCGGTCTGGACCCTAAAGTCCAGGCGCGTCTCTGACTCTTTCCACTAAATTGAATTGTTGGGCCTAAGGTCAACCCCGGGGTTGACGCGGAGGGCCGTCGACCTCCCACTTTGCAAGAAATCTATTATCCGGAAGAAGACGAAGCTTTGCGCGCAAGAGTAGCCGGATCGCTGGACGGCAACTTTCTGCCGCTCGCCGGATCGCGCCCGCGCGCGTGCGCGCCACGCCTCCCCTCGGCCGCCGCGAGTGCCTCGCGCGCAGCCGCGAGTGCCTCGCGCGCAGCTGGGTTGCCATGCTCCCCGGCTCGATGCTGGCGACGAGCGACGAGCACGCCCATCGCCTGGGTTCGGCCGCCTCACGGCTTCCGATACGCCTATCGGGAGGAAGATCGAAACAGGATCAGACTTGGCGGCGCATCCTGACTGCGCACACGGCGACTCAGACAGCGCGACTGCTGGCTCGCTACGCGCAGACCAGTTCTGCGCTCGCGGTCGTCTCGACAGGAGCCAGACGTAGAGGGGCGATCGTGACGCTCGGCACCGCGCCGTCCGGCCGTTCGAGCACAAGTGCGATCCCCTCCTCCAAGCTCGCCCTCAGCTCGTCGAGGTTGTCCCCCGTAGCGAACACGCCCGGAAACTCGTCCACCGTTGCCCACAACGAGCCATCCTCATAGCGAACGTTGACGTGGAGTTGCTGCGTCTGAGACATGGCCCCTCGATCGTATCGGCCGACGCCGCCCGCGGCTAGAGCCCTGCCTGTCGGCGCAGCTCTGCCTCGAAACCCTTGCTGTAAGCCCTTCGCTTGTTCTCGAGCGTGACCGGTCGCCGGCCTGGCTTGGTCATCTTGACCTGGTGGCTGCCGCCGCGTGTCCGAGTCCAACCCTCGTTCTCCAGGCGCTTGATCCACTGCTTTTGCGTCTCAGGCATATCGCCCGCAGCGTACGCGCCACCTCGGAGCCGTCCGCGATCCGCCGGAACATCGGATCACATCTCTGGGCCGTAGGTGATCAGTACACCCAACCGAACTCAAGTCGAACCGCTCCGCGCTCATCCCCGATGGGCCGATCTCGCTTGACGAAGCGGAATAGAGAGCGGGTCGCGCCTGCCTTCGTGGCAGGAATCGGTCTGTCCGGCGGCCACGCCATCTCATCCGCGCCAGTTGACCATATGCGGCCGGACGGGTCTTGTCCACCTGCCCGGCCAGAGCACCGAAGCGACATCCTTCGATGCCCAGGGCCGAAGCTGTCCGCCGTGTGGTCATCTGCTCGCTGGCGGGCTTTGCTCGACGGCTACGAGGTCCGCCGCGCCGGCGACCCTGCGAAGCTGCGCGCCGCGTGCGGCGCCTGCGCCGTCGCGCTTGTCATCTTCGGGCACGCGACGCGGCTCATTGGCCGATCTGCGCCGCAAGGCGCGCAGCGTGCTCGATCTGCGCTCCGTGTGGTGTCAGATGCCACTCGTTGGCCGCACCTCGATCCTGACCCTCACCGCGATTCTCGGTCAACCCGTGGCTCTCCAAGCGTGCAAGCAGCTTGGAGATCTGGCCCTGGTCGACGATGCCCGCGCGTTCGCCCACCTCGCGGTTGCTCACTCCCGGGCGCTCGCCGATCGCTGTGAGGACGAGCACGGTGCGATAGGTGACCCGTATGTTCAACCCAGCCAGCGGATCGGCGACTTTGCCACGCTCGGGCGCGCGATCGCACGGCGGACGGGGCGCCGGGCGCTCCCGCGAGAGCTCGCGCCTGGCCACGCCCGCACCGAGATAGGGGAGCACGATCATGCTCATGAGCGGACCCGCGAGGTCGCTCAGCCGCTCCGGCCGGCGCGCGAGAATGCGAGCGACCAGGATCTCCACGATGCCGCCGACGATCCCTTCCGACACGATCTCCGTGGGTTGATGTCTGCTCTTGGTGTAGCCGCGTCCGCGATCGATCGCTGATGCGAGCTCTGCCAGCACAGCTCGCCTGCGGCTCAGGACGCGCGCGCCGGCGCTGAGGGTCTCGATCAGCAAGAGCCTCGCGATCCCCGGCTCCTCGTCGGCCAGCAGGAGCAGCTCAATCAGCGCTGCGCGAATACCGCCGAGCCAGTCCCGTTCGCGAGCGTACGCCTCGCGCGCGACCTTGCTAAGTCGTTCAAGGACAATCTCCAGCGCGCTCGCCATGCAGTCTTCCAGGTCGGTGAACAGCGAGTAGAAGGTCTTCCGCGACACACCCGCCCGACCGACCACCTGGGCGACCGTCGTTCCCGTGTAGCCAAGCTCCGTGATCTGGTCGATCATCGCGGAGATCAGTCGTGCACGTTGAACGTGAGCAACGTGAGCGTGCGAGCTGCGAGGGCCAATGGGACGGAGACGCGACGCTTGCCCATGACCGTCATCTGCCACGGCGGTCATCGCCGCCCAGACCGGTCCATGTGGGGCACCGGCTCCTCAGCCGGCGTGGACGCGGCAGCCGACATCCGCACGACGTGGACGCCGCGGCGAGCAGAACATGCCCATTGCGTGCCGTTGCGGCCGGCTGCAGCCGGCACGCACGCCGTGGCTGCCCGCGCGGGGGCTGCTCGGCAGAGCGAGAGGTGGAAAGAATGCCCGGGCGTCGGCAGCCAACCACCACGCATCTGCCGGGTGCCAGTAACGGCGGGCATCCTCATGACCGGCTGAGCGCGCCGCACACGTCGGATTGCCCATCAGCGCGGCCCGACCTCGAACGACTTGGTCTGCTTCGCGCCCTTGCGCGGGATGAACACGACCTCGACCCTCGTGGAAGCCCTGCCTTTGCGGCGCAGCACGATGGTGAGCATTTCGCGTCCCTTCGCCGTCTTGCGCGCGACATCGAGACCCTTGCCAGAGACCGTCACCCTGCCGGCGCTTGGCACATAGAGGGAGAGCACGAGCGTATGGCGTTTGACCGAGTGAGACCTGACGGAGAGCTTCTTGGAACAGCCCTCCACGGCGATGTTGGTTGTCTGTTTGACGACGACGCCGTTCTGACCGGTCATCTCGGTCGGCATCGACAGCGTCTGCCCGCAGAAGCTGTAGTCGGCGCTGTTCGGCAGATTTGACGTGAGCACCGAGTAGGGCCCGCTCGGAAGCCGCAGTTCAAAGCTCGAGATGGGCGCGTCGGGCACCGTCCTGAAGATGCTCGAGGTGAGACCCTTCTTGATGTCGGTCTTGCCGTCGAGGATGAGCGTGATGCCTTCGCCCTGCAGCACGATCTCCAGATCGGGGAACGCCGCGCCGCCGTGGCTGACGAGATACACGGGCCCCGTGAGCGGGCTGGACAGCAGCGGCGTGACCGCCGTGGCCATGCCCACGTCTGATTCCTGCGGGCACGCTGCCGGATTGGCATCGAACACTGCCGCCAGACACGCCTTCTGCAGCGTGGTCAACCGGGAGGGAAGCTGCTTGGGCAGGTCCACCTTGACCGCGCGGATGTTCGCTTCGCCGCCGCCGGACTGCGGGCCGCCTTTCGACGAAACGCGCACCACCAGGTCCGCTCCCCCCGCTTTGCTCGCCTGCCCGTTCGTGGCAGCGGCGAAACCCGGCTCGAACGGAAGCGTCGCGCAGTTGGCCGCCTCG